>Ga0209408_1001116_pt1 | contig 17904 bp, 16 predicted proteins | sample AD_UKC107_MetaG_FD_184422 | JGI IMG/M metagenome (GOLD analysis project Ga0209408, IMG submission 184422) | Active sludge microbial communities of municipal wastewater-treating anaerobic digesters from Hong Kong - AD_UKC107_MetaG (SPAdes)... | ecosystem: Engineered > Bioreactor > Anaerobic >... | reverse complement strand
ACTGAAGGTTTTGGAACACCTTGAAAAGAACCTTGCCCATGTCTTTGTGGTTGATCCTTATGTTTCTCAATTCGAGTGGGAAGGAAAGACCGTCAAAACCGTCAACCTAAGCGAAGAGCTAATAAAAAAATCGGACGCGGTAATAATAACGACGGCACACAAGAAAAACATAAACTACAAGATGATAGTCGCAAATGCCCGATACATATTCGACGCCAAGAACGTCCTCAGCAAAATGGGGATTGACGCCGAAAATATAGAAGTACTCTAGGAACCGTTGTTGGTTGTGCGTTGTGGGTTGTGGGCAAGAGCGGTGGTGGTGAAGGATATAGATCGACAAGAAGCAAGAAAACAAAAATTGATCAATGAGTAAGAAAGAACGAAAGCTTACAATACGGAATGGGTTTTGGAGGTTGGAATTGAGATCATACAAAGAATTGGACGCATGGAAACTCAGTATGGAACTGGCTAAGAAGATCTACGACATCACTGCTACTTTTCCGGCTAGGGAAATGTACGGATTGTCTTCTCAGATGCAGCGAGCTGCTGTGTCGGTTCCTTCGAATATTGCCGAAGGTTCGGGGAGAAATTCGATGAAGGAATTTGTGCAGTTCATCTATCTTTCGCGAGGATCTCTACTTGAATTGGAAACCCAGCTTGAACTATCTAGAATGCTTGGTTACTTAGATGAAGAGAAATGCAACGAGATTGCTAAACTAATCACGAGAGTTCACAAGATAATCAACGGCTTAATCTTTGCACTTAAGAACTCACGCACAACCAACAACCCACAACCTACAACCTCGGAAGGATGATTTCATGAAAAAACTACGTGCCGCCCTTATTGGATGCGGAAGAATTGGAACAAAGAAACATATAGAGGCCTTTGCAGCGAACAGTGATCTGATAGATCTCGTTGCCGTCTGCGATCTCGTGCCAGAGAAAGCCGAAAGAGCAGCAGAAGAATACAAGAACCGTTGTGAGTTGTGCGTTGTGCGTTGTGGGGAAAAAACTCTTACGAACAACCTACAACCAACAACCTGCAACGATCAGCGCATGCCTAGTGTAATAACGGATTATTCCAAGCTGTGCGCTGATGACATCGATTTCGTTACCATCGCCACCGAAAGCGGGAATCACTATAAGAACACGATTGACTTCTTGTCGGCCGGAAAGCATGTTCTCGTAGAGAAGCCAATGGCACTGTCTTCAGAACACATGGACCAGATGATTGCCCTATCGAGAGAGAAGAACTTGAAACTCGCAGTCTGCGTTCAAAACAGGTTTAATCCTCCAGTTCAGGAACTTCGAAAGGCTATCGATTCAGGTAAGTTTGGTCGTGTATTCACTGCCACGGCGAGGATCCTCTGGAACAGAAACGAAGAATATTACAAGCAGGGCAGCTGGAGAGGAACGTGGGCGATGGACGGCGGCACTATCATGAACCAATGCGCACACAACATCGACCTTCTTCAATGGATGCTGGGAGGGGAAGTCCAGGAAATATTTGCAATGACAGAGAACTACAATCACCCTTACATAGAGACAGAGGATTTTGGAGCTGCGATAGTTAGATTCAAGAACGGCTCAATTGGTATAATCGAAGGAACGGCAAACGTATATCCAAGGAATCTGGAAGAGACGCTCTCGGTGTTTGGTGAAAAGGGAACTGTCGTACTGGGCGGGCTGGCCGTAAACAAAATCCAGACTTGGAAGTTCGAAGGTGAGGAATCTCACCCGTTCATGAATTTGCCGGATCCGGATACGGTGTATGGTTCAGGTCACATAACGGTCTTCAAGGATTTTGCCAGAGCGATTATCGATGATCGAGAACCTTTTGTCAACGGAGAAGAAGGTAAGAAGTCTGTAGAGATCATTCTCGGAATATATAAGTCGGCAAGAGAGGGCATTCCTGTGAAGTTCTAAGAAAAGCTTCTGATTCTGTATGATTTTTCGAATTCAAAGAATCAGCATTTTTGCCAAGACGCTGAAATGTGGTGAATAGTTTGAAATTGCCGAAAGTTTCGATTATTATACCTGCCAGAAACGAAGAAAAGTTTATCAAAAGATGTGTTGAATCATTTCTGAACTGCGACTACCCTGGAGAACTCATAGAGGTGATCGTGGTCGATGGAATGAGCGAGGATAGAACAAGAGAGATCGTTACGGAGATTTCAGAACGAGACGACAGAGTATTGTTGGTTGATAACGAAAGGAAAATCACTCCCGTCGCGATGAACCTTGGTATAAAGGCATCGAAGGGGGATTACATTTTTTTCAGTGGGGCTCACAGTGAGATGCCCTCAGACTACGTCTCGAAATGTATCAAACACGCCATCGAGACGGGAGCAGATAATGTGGGCGGAGTAATGAAGACCGAACCACGTGTCAAATCGGCAGTTGGAATAGCAATTTCCAAGGTTCTTTCCAGCCCGCTTGGGGTGGGAGGAGCCAAATTCAGAACAGGTGTAAGCAAACCTACAGAAGTAGATACCGTTCCTTTCGGCTGTTACAAGCGAGAGGTCTTCGACAGAATCGGTTACTTCAACGAGAAGCTAGTGAGGAATCAGGATATTGAATTCAATTTGCGTCTGAAACGCGCGGGGGGCAAAATAATTCTCTTCCCCGACATTGAGCTGACTTACTACTCACGATCGACTTTCAAAGAGCTCTGGAAAAACAACTTTGGAAATGGCTTCTGGGTTATCGCGGGTTCTAAATATGCAGATATTCCGTTTTCAATAAGGCACTTAGTACCCTTAATTTTCGTATTGACACTCTTGATTGGGATCGTTTTCTGCGTATTTTTGTCTATTGTATGCAAGCTTCACATAATAATACTGGGAGTCTATTTCTTACTTACGTTGTTTGAGTCGTTTACTAAGGGAGAAAGCTTGAGTGTTATACTTCTAATAATCCTTGCCTTTCCTATACTGCACATATCTTACGGAATTGGCTCCTTGTGCGCGATTTTCTTTTCTGCGAGGGCAGTAAAATCATGAAGGTCTGTCATATTACCACTGCTCATCCTGCGCTAGACGCAAGGATCTTTTACAACGAGTGTCAGAGTTTGAGTGCAAATGGCTATGATGTAGCGCTGATCGCACCAGGTGAAAGGGATTTTGAGAAAAGCGGTGTGAAAGTCCTTACAATAAAGAGATCGAAAAGAGGGCTTATCTCTCGAATCGTAATGCCTTGTAGAGCATTGCGCTTGGCTTTAAGAGAAAAAGCGGCAATATATCATTTCCATGATCCAGACTTCATTTTTGCTGCACTTTTTATGAAGTTGCTTCGTAAGAAAGTGATTTATGATGTCCATGAGCATTATGTCGAGGTAATTCCAGCGAGAAAGGGAAGAAAGTCCGGAGGACTGTTCTCGGCGATCCTGAGGTTTGCTCTTGAGACAGTCCCTTCTAAGGCTTTCGATATGCTAGTTTTTCCGACTCAGTCACTGTCAGAGGAGTATGAGAAAGCCAAGAACAAAACTGTAATTATGAATCTCTTTCGACTCGATAGCTTGGAAGAACATGAATCGGAGAGCAGTGGCAGCAAAAAATACGATGTCATTCACCTTGGTACTGTTTCACAAATGAGAATGAAGTTCATGCTCGATGTTGTTTCTGAACTCTCAAGCCTGAGAAAGGACTTCTCGTGGGTCTTCGTCGGTTTGTCGACCGAAACGATTGACTGGGTTAACTCGAACAATGCGGGGAAATCATTTCAAAGACACCTTATATTGATGGAGAAAGTGGAACATATGAAGGCTTTGGAGCTAGTCAGGTCATCTTCGGTAGGTTTTAATTATCATCCTTTTGAGAAGAGATTCCAAGTTGCTATCCCCATGAAAATTTTTGAATACATGGCTTACGGCCTAGCGGTTGTAAGTACAGCGCTTCCGGAACTGTCATTGCTTCTTACTGACCAAAAGGATTCTATTCTAGTCAAAAGTCAAAACGCCGAAGACTATGCAGCTGCAATAAACGATCTCCTTGATAACCCTGATCGAATGGGCAGAATTTCCGTAGAAGCTCGACAAACGATTTATGAGCGACTAAACTGGGAGAAGAGTGAAGAACCAAAGTTACTTCATTCATACAGCAAGATTCTCGGAGGTAGTTAGATGAAACGGTTGATTGTGAATGCCGATGGATTTGGTTTTACATTTGGAATAAACAAGGGGATCTTTGAGAGCGTTACAGACGGGATAGTAACAAGCACTAGTTGCGTTGTCAATTTTCCAGCCATAGAAGACGTTGGTAAACTTGCAAGGGAGTTTAAGCCTTTAAGCATTGGAATCCATTTCAATCTCTCCGTCGGTTCCCCGGTTTGTAAACCAAAAGAAATTCCCTCTCTAGTTGATGAAACGGGCGAATTCCACGGTGCCCGCTTTTCTTCCCTTCTAATGAAAGGAAAGATAGTTGAAGAGGAAATGGTTAAGGAGCTAAGAGCACAAGCGAGAATTCTTAAAAGCAATGGTGTGGAAATCTCCCACTGGGATGGACATCAGAACAAGCATCTCTATCCACCTTTCTTTAGGAGTGGGATGAGCGTTGCAAAGGAGTTTGGAATTAAAGCAATTCGAACTCACAGACGCTATTTATTTTCGTCGGAGAGCAATAATCGGACACGTGTTTTGGTGAAATATTATATATCTCATCCAAAACAGATCGCGACACATATTTATGCAAGAAGGAATACTAGAATGGCAGAAAGAAATGGATTCAAAGCCGCAGACAGGTTGATTACACCTGCGTATCTTGACAGAAGCAAGAAGAGCAATCTTGAAACTTGGATCTCTATAATGAAAAGATTGCCGGAGGGAACAAACGAGATTTACTGTCATCCGGGTTATCCTGACGATACACTAAGAAAGTACGCAGTTTACGTTGATGAGAGACTAGAAGAAGTTGCTATCATGAAATCTGCCGAAGTCAAGGAAGCCGCCAGAGAAAACGGCGTGACACTCATTTCCTTTTGGGAGCTTTAGTTTTGAATTCGAAGCCAACAATCGGGTTTTGCGGAGATGTTATGCTTGCGAGGGGTTTCTTGAAGGCTCTTAAGAGCAGAGTACTTGATTCCGTATTGTCAGAGAATCTTCTGAGAAGGATTTCAAACCTTGATTATCTGATTGCGAATTTAGAGACACCTATTTGCAGTGGAAACAAAAACAGCGGGGACTTCTTTATGCCTCCTGACTACGCTGAACTACTTACACATTTTGACTGCATGTCTCTTGCAAACAATCACATTTTCGATTGTGGCGAAACAGGTGTAGTGGAAACAATAGCTACGCTGAATAAGCTCAATATTGGATTCACGGGGATTTGCTCTCACTCGAAAGATCTTTGCTACCCAAGAATAATAGCTTCCACTGCAGGAAATATTTCAGTAATCGGTTGCATAGAAGATTCTCTGTATCCTGAATTTGCAGAATCATCTTTCTCAATACTTAAGCTTTCTGATCTTCTCAATTCTTTGCTCCTGAACGAATTTGAAGAGCGTGAAGATATAGTCGCGAACGTTGTACTGCTGCATGCGGGAAACGAGTTCACTCCATTTCCGTCAAGAAAGCTAGTTGAATCTGCAAGAAATCTTGTGGGCAAGGGAGCCGATCTAGTGATGATTAGTCATAGTCATTTCGTAAGCGGCTTTGAGCGTATTGCAGAAGGTGGGATGATTTTTTACGGGCTTGGCGATTTCATATTTGACGTTCCGGTATCAGGAAGAAAGACCTCAGTCGTTCCTATCTTTGAAATCTCTAGGAATGGATTATCATTTTCGGAAATTCTATTCACAAAGAAGTCATCTGACTTGACAGTGAACTTGGTTGAAGACAAGAGAGAGATCAGAAAACTGCATCGAAAGATCGAGAAATACAGTAAGTTACTTTCAAATAACCCCGAGGCTCTTAGGATTAGAGCACTTAGTAAGTTGTATGTTTGGAATTATCAACTTTTAAGAATAATGTGGATGATTAGAAGTAAAGGATTCAAAACAACCGTTAGGTTTTTGCTGGATGTTCTGAAAAGGGCTGTTAGAAAAACCTTCATGCATTTGCGAGGGAAAGAATAATGAGTATTGTAAACATCTACTCAAGACTTCCAGTAGCATTGAGAGAGTTGTTAGCCAATATCTATGCAAGGAAATTGCATAGCAGGCGATTTGGCGGGGAATTTGGAAAGCTCCTCGGGTTTCTCGAGGAGAGTCAGTATTGGGACGAGGAAAGACTAATGATCTTCCAAATAGAAAGATTGCGACAAGTCATATCGAACTCCTTCGAGAATGTTCCTCACTTCAGGAAGCTGTTTCGAGATATTGATCTTCGACCCTCAGATGTTACTTCTCTAGAAATCCTGAAAGAGATCCCAGTTATGACCAAAGATATGATAAAAAGTGATCCACTATCATTCACTAGCGAAAACATTAGAAGTATCGAAACGATCAAGGACTTCTCAAGTGGAACAACGGGAGCAAAACTAGAATTCTTTCTGCCCATAAGCCTTTACAGGTTAAATTTTGCTGCCCTCTGGCGTTTTTATAGTTGGGCTGGAGTTCATCTGGGTGACAAAAGGGTGACTCTGGGGGCTAGGGTAATTGGTGAGAGACCTCCTTACTGGATATACAACAAGAGCGAGAACCAGCTCTTGATGTCGATTCATCATCTGAATAGCAATACCATTTCCTCCTACATTGAAAAGCTGATGGAATTCGAGCCCGTCTTCATCCAAGGGCACCCAACGGGAATCGAAATACTGGCAGATGAGATGTTGAGAAGAAGAGAAAAGTTGAAGGTAAAAGCTGTCTTCACAACAGGTGAGACTCTTATTGATACAGCCAGGGATAAGATCGAAAATGCTTTCGGGTGCAAAGTCTTCGAGTCGTATGGTGTTAGCGAATGTGTAGTTGCAGCGTTTGAATGTGAAAAGCACAACGGGTTACATGAGGCGCCTGAGTATGGGATTACAGAGCTAGAGAGTAGTGGAGAAGAGGGTTTCTACTCCGTTATTGGTACTTCGCTTTGGAACAATGCAATGCCGTTTATCAGATACAAAATTGAAGACCTAGTTATTCCTTGCGAAACAGCCATTTGTAGCTGTGGCAGGGCCCTACCTTTAGTAATCAAAAAGGTAATCGGAAGGATAGATGACATTGTGTATGATGCACAAGGTAATCCTGTGTTGCCGGTAACAATTCGTATGCATTTGAAACCTCTCTTGAAACCGTTCCAGAACTACCAGCTTGTTCAGCTCGACAGACTGGAATTCGAGTTTAGGTGTACCAATTTTGACATCGATCAAGAGAAAGGCTTTGACAAATTGCTGAAGCGTCTCTTAGGAAATAACATTGTCCTTAGAGTGAATGAGGTTCACGAAATTGAGAAGTCGGGAGGAAAAGTGAGAAACGTAATTAACAAATCGGGGAAATCAAGCTAGAAAATGAAGACTTTGGTGATTGGCTACGGCCATCAGAAAGACGACAAAAGAGTTTCAAGAAGCGTTAGTGCTCTCAAGAAATTAGGCCCTGTTCATTATCAGTTTTGGAGGACCGCCGCAGATGAACGATCTGAGCAACGAGGAAATGGAGTTATTCTTCATCCTTTGTCGAGAGACCAAATGAGAGGATTTGGGAAATATGCAAAGAGACTGAACTTTGATCGAGAAGTGCTGCGTCTAGTCTCAGAACTGGATTATGATCTGGTTGTTTTTCACTTCTCTCCCGCATTTTTTCCAGTAAAGGTATTTGCCGAGGCTAAAAAGCGGAAGAAGAAGATCATATATGATCTTCACGAAATTATGCCGGAGCAACGCCTTCCTGAGAAAGCAGGATTATTGAAGCCCTTTCTATGGACAATTCTGAAGACTCAATTTAGCCTATCTGATGGAGTAATTAGTGTCTCACAAGAAGCGATAGACTACATGTTCAAAAAGACGAAGTTCTTTCAGAAGTATCATGTGGTTCCAAATTACTCAACTAAGTGTATTAAGCCCATTATACTTGAACAAAGAAAAAGAGAGATAATCGTTATTGGGGGTTCACAGAGGAAAGTGCTTGTTTCACCGATACTAACTTCATTACTAAAAGCTAACTTCACACTGATCTCAATTGGAATGAACTGGAGTGATGCGGACGAAAATCTTCTTGCAGTGGGCTATAATTCAATGATGAAAAGAATCTCTGAAGCCTGTTTCTCATTAATCTCCTTTTGCAGTAGATCAAATCCCGATTACAAGAACGATATCTATTCACTACCTCATAAGCTATACGATTCACTTGCAGCAGGAACACCGGTTTTACTGGCTCAACGATTCATCTCAATGAAGGCGCTGGTAGAAAGAACAAATTCTGGTTTAGTGCTTGACTTCGCTAGGGACCCAATAAGGGACTTGGACACAGTCAATGACTCACTCAGGACTTATGGTGAATTGCTTAGAGGTATTGAGAAAAATTGCCGTGAATTTGTATGGGACGCTGAAAAAGAGACCGCTCTTCTGAACTTCATAGAGAAAGTAGTTTTGAGATGAGTGAAAGGAACTATTTTCCTCATCTGTGCCAAAAGTGATGTTGAGTCGCTGAATTATGAGGTGTAGTTTTGATAACTAGGATTAAGAGATTTCTTTCGATCAGAGTTGCAGGTTGCCCTGATGTTAGAAAGCCAATTGAAGATGATGTAGAGTCCCGTTCAGCAAAAAAGGTTCTAATTGAATGGCCTCAAGGAATCATTAAGCCCTTCGTTGGGTTGACTAAAGATATTAACGAAAATCCTCACTGGACGAAATTCAGGAGATTCTTGAAGAATAACAGATTTGATTTTGAAATATTTGATTATCATCGTTCTGACTGGCTAGAAACGGCAAAGAATTATGATTTGATAATCTGGTCACCGAATAGCGGTCCCGCTGAATTGGATGAGATGAAGAGAAAGATCTACATTCTTGAGAAAAAACTAACCAAGAAATGCTTTCCCGACTATGAAACGCTTCTTCTCTGTGATGACAAGGTTATGTCTACATACTTCTTGAAAATGAATGGGCTACCCGTTGCAGATACGTTCATTTCTAACGATTACTATGAAATCGAACAAATGAAGACCAAACTTACTTATCCACTAGTTTCAAAACGCTTTCACGGTGCTAGCTCTAGGGAAGTAGATCTGATTAAGAACCCCGGACAGCTTTCTCGCTTTTCTCGCAAGGTCTTCTCTTTCTATGGAAAGAAGTGCAGCAATGCATACTATCGTCAGAAGAACTACGTGTACTTCCAGCGTTTCATTGAGGGAGAAGGAATGGATGTCAGAGTCAATATTGCGGGGAATGTCATAACTGGATACTTCAGGCAGCCCAAGCGCAAAGACTTTAGAGCCTCCGGGAGCGGTATAGTAATTAAAGAAGATCTGCCGATCGAGGCAATTGAAGTTGCTCTCAAAACGTATTCAGCGATTGGGAAAGCAATGCTGGGAGTAGACATGATGAAGGACGAAAATGGCAAATACTGGATCATTGAGATCTCTCCGTTCATAGGTGTGATTACCCCTATTCAGCTAAAAGTCAACAATGTTGCAGGCTCATACTTTCTTAGCGAAGATGGAGTGCTGGATTTCAGAGCAGAGAATTATTGGCCTCAGGAACTTGCAATAAAGTTTTATCTTGAACAGGAGTATCTTTCTACGAGAGATGAATGGATGAAGAGACATCTAGATGGCGCAGTGAAGAGAAATGGACTTATCAAGAGCCATTCTTGTTGAGCTAACGTTTTAGCATTTCAGGATGTGTTTTGAAGAGCTTCAGATATGGAGTGAAGACAGGTGGTCTTGAGTGAAAGAGAAGAGAATCCTCATCTTTTCTGAGTTGTTCCCAAAACCAAAAAGCTCGTCTAGCGGTATTTTCATAGTCGAGAGGCTTAAGGCGCTGACAGCGTTAGGTGTCCCTTTCGATTTCGCTCCGGTTTCTACATTTGATAACTTCCCAATTAGGCTTGTGAAGAAGCTGAAAGGATATTCCCCATCTGAATCAGTAAAGTCGGTGAACTTGAACGAGAAGCAGTACCCCGTATTAAATGTCTCACTTGGCTTAAGAGATCGCATTGGGCTGATTAGGGAGGAAGCTAATTCGTGGGTGAAATACGCCCAGGGTATGGCAATTGCCATTGAGAGGAACAAGAAGATCGAAGAATTCCATTTGCTTCACGCTCACAGAGTCTTCCCAGAGGGCTATGCCGCCATGCTGCTTTCTGAGAAGCACAACATTCCATATATAGTTACCGCTCATGGTGGCGAGATTCACTCCATTTCAAACAACAACAAGGCTTTCATAAAAGAGGTTCTTGAAAAGGCAGCAAAGGCAATCTTTGTGAGCAAGGCTTTGATGAAAGATGCATGTGAGAAACTGGGTTACGAGAAGTCCAATGGGATTGTAATTCCAAATGGGGTAGATACCAACGTATTCAAACCCATGGATAAAGAAGGGGCAAAAAAGAAGTTGAGCCTGCCGCTCAATAAGAAGATCGTGGGTTTTGTTGGTAACCTAATTGAAGTGAAAGGAGCAGATAGACTTCCAGCAATCGCGCGGGAGCTTATGAAGCTAAGATCAGACGTCTTCTTCCTCATTGTAGGTGATGGCCCTTTAATAAACACGCTAAGGGAATGTATGCCTACGGATTTGACGCACTTCGCCGGCAGAGTAGAATACGAACTCATGCCAGTAGTCATGAATGCAATCGATGTCCTTGTTGTGCCTAGTAGGCAGGAAGGTTTTGGAACGGTTATTCTGGAAGCAAGAGCTTGTGGAGCGAGAGTGGTGGGTACCAATGTGGGTGGGATACCGGAAGCAGTAGAAAATGAGGGAATCATTGTGCAGGAGCCCGAAGATGTAGAACGTGAACTGGCAAGAGCTACGGTCAATCTTCTTAGGAATTTATGCTATAGTTACTCGACCAATGAATTCAAGAAGAAATGGAGCTGGCAAAGCACAGTCATTGATGAAGTCGATACCTATAAACAGGTTTTGAAAGGGTATGATCCTAATGAGTAGTAACTCCTTTCCAGGAGTTGCATGCTTATTTCCACTTATAACGCCGGAAAGTATATAACCTATCTATTATTATGGCTGCTTCAAGAATGTTGGAAGCTAGAGTTCACATGAGTGATCGAGCTTTCATAGCGATCGTAGAAAGCGAGTCATAGAAAGGCTCCGTGGAGTTGCTAATTTCGCCTATTCGATTTGTATAGAGTAGGTTTCGGTATTCAGAGACACTCTCCATACATATCAGAAATCATAGGCCAAAACCATATAGTTGCTCAATTCTGCAACAGCTACAAATCCAGTCGGTCAACATTTAGTTGATTTATCTTTGGAGGAATTTGTTAACTCTATTAGAGGTCAAAAAACGATGGAAGGCACTTAAAAGAAAAGGGACTTGAATAATTTGATGGGGTCAAATAGCTTTATCCATCGTGCTTTTCTATAGGCTTGTTTTGAGCAGCCGAATTTGACAATGGCATTCAGGTAACGATAGTAGATGTACACAGACCATCTATCGTAAGGACGTAAAAGACTCTTGAATGGGAAGATGTATTTCTCTATTGCCTTTAGCTTATTGAGAACAAAATCTGATTTTCCTTCGGCAATTGAAGTGACTGTTATTGATTTCGGGTGCCTTCTGTAAAAGAGAAACGGTTTATCATTTATCCCTATCCGATAGCCTGTCCTAGAGAGCTTTAACCATAAACACCAATCCTCTGCAGATCTGAATTCCTCATCGAATCCACCAATCTCTCTTAAGAAATCGGTTTCAGTAACCAACACACCTGGAATCCAGCAGGATGTCAGAAGTGATCTAAATTGCTTTAGAGGGTCTTGCTTGAAAAGCGGCAGTGCTTTCTCTGCTGGTAGAAGCTCTTGAAGCTCATATTTGCCGTTTCCACAATCAAGAAAGGCACGGATCCTCAAAGAAGTAAATGTCAAGTTTTCCGCTTGAATGAAATCAATAGCATCAGTTAACGACGTATGGTTGTAGAGCTTATCATCGCCATGAATGAAAGAGATATATTTCCCAGTAGCTTTAGAAAGGCCGGCATTGTGATTGCCTGAGATGCCAAGATTCTCCGCATTAACCAGCAATTCGGATCTTACAAACGAGTCTTTATTATCGTTCAACCACCTCTCTGCGATGATAACAGTATTATCAGATGATTTGTCATCACACACTATCAATTCAACTTGAGCATAATCCTGATCTTTTACACTTTCCAGGCACTCTACAATGAATTCCTCTTGGTTATAGCATGTCACCACTACCGTATATAGAGGTTCTGTCGCGGAAAGAAGCTCTTCTCTAGTCATTTACGTCTCTCGCTTTGAGCCAACTCACGCTGTTGATTATGTCAAAGTAACCTTGAACTATCTTCAACACTTTCACTGACACATTCCTATCCATATAGTCCGGTGACAAAGGAGCTCTTTCTCCACTTTCGAAGGTCTCTCTTGCGATTCTTATTGCGTTGACCACTCCTCTGGGTTTTATCCCGCCAATGACTATTGAGCCTTTGTCGAGCACTTCGGGTCTTTCAGTGCTCGTTCTGAAAAGAACAGCGGGAAATCCCAGTATGGATGATTCCTCACTGAGTGTTCCACTGTCAGATAGAACGCAATAGGCTTTCTTTTGGAGTTTGTTGTAGTCGAAGAAACCGAAGGGTCTGAGGTTGGTGATAAGTGGATTGAACTCTACTCCCTTCTCTTCTATTTTGTTCCAGCTTCTTGGATGGGTAGAGTAGATCACAGGTAATTTGAACTCCTCGGCTACTGTGTTCAGTGTGTTCACTACTTCTTTGAAGTTCTTCTCTATATCGAGATTTTCTTCCCTGTGTGCGCTTACAAGGATATATTTTCCCTCTTCAAGGTTCAATCTTTCAAGAGCATCGCTGTTGTCTATCTTATCCATGTAGTGATACAAGACTTCAGGCATCGGAGAGCCGGTGACGAAGATATGCTCCTTTCTGAAACCTTCAGAAAGGAGATATCTTCTACTGTGCTCTGTATATGGAAGGTTTATATCGCTTATATGATCGACTATCTTTCTATTTATCTCTTCTGGTACATTCTGATCGAAGCATCTATTGCCCGCTTCCATGTGGAATATGGGGATCTTAAGTCTCTTGGCGGGAATAGCGCTCAAAGCGCTGTTGGTATCTCCAAGTATCAGTAATGCTTCCGGCTTCTCTTTCATTTGGACTTCATAAGCGGCGCTGATTATATTACCCATCGTCTCGCCAAGATGTTTTCCCGGAACGTTTAGAAAATAATCCGGCTTTCTTATCTCAAGCTCCTGAAAGAAGATCTCGTTCAGTGTATAGTCCCAGTTCTGACCTGTATGAACGAGAACGTGATCGAAGTATTTATCAAACTTCTTTATTATCGCGGCCAGCCTTATTATTTCCGGCCTGGTTCCAACGATTGTCATTACCTTAGTTTTGGTCATTTCATTCTCCAGTTCTATAGATTGTAGTGAGGATAGTAATTCTTATGATTCATTATCCATTCTGCCATCTCAGATACCATCGTCTCATAGTCGGGAACAGTATAATCAAAGTCGAATCTCGTCCTCTTCAGTGATTTATCAGCAACAAATCCATCGAAAGGCTCGACATTTAGTTCGTCATTCCTCATGTATTTGTTGAATAGCTTCAGCAGGTCATATTTACTTATAGGTTCGCTGTAAACCATATTGTACAGACCGCTCGCTCTTTTCTTGGCTGCCTGTTCCATTGTTTTGGCAAGTTCAAGAGTTGTGAGTCCCGTCCACATTGCCCTAGTATAACCTTTTATCGTTCTATTCTGCTTCATGAACCAGTTGAAAAGACCTATTCCGTTTTCGTTCATATCAGGTCCGACAATCGAGTTTCTAAGGGTTATGTTCTTCTCGTCTTCAAGCTCCCCTAAGGCTTTGGTCCGATCGTAGAAAGTCTCTCCGTCCCTCAGATCCGATTCAGTATAGCCACCTCTTTTTCCAGAGAAAACACAGTCAGTACTCATATGTATAATCTGTGTTTCCATATCCTTGGTTATCTCCGCAAGGAAGTGAGGAAGATAAGAGTTCAGAAAGACTGCAAGCTCTCTATTCTCTTCGGCAAACTGATTCAGAATTCCAATGCAGTTAATGACAGAATCAAATCGCCCCTGAGTTATTATGCCACGAATAAATTCGACATTTCTTGCATCTCCAACGACAAATTCGCTATGCTGGCCCTTCACACGATCGAATCCAATGACATCGTGCCCCTTTTCAGATAGATAGGTCGATATCGTATGTCCCGCCATTCCGGCTGCTCCAAGAACAAGAAACTTCATCCTACCACCTTGCCTGAGGTACCTCTAATAGAGTGCCAATTATCTAGTTCGCTCTGCACCTCTTCCAATGATAACAAGAGTTTCTTCAATCCCTCAAGCGTTAATTGATCTGTGTTATGAGATGTATAAGGTTCAACATTTTCGACTGTAAGCTGCCCTTTGTCGAAATACTTCGAGTAGTTTAGATCCCTGGTATCTGCCGGTACTCGATAATACTCTCCGAGATCTTCCGCTACCAATCTTTCTTCAGAAGTAAGCAAGCTTTCATATAGCTTTTCTCCGTGGCGCGTGCCGATTATCTGGATCTTGTTGTCTGTCTCGAAGATATCTATGAGAGCTTCGGCGAGAGTCTTTATCGTTGCCGCCGGGGCCTTTTGGACAAAGATATCTCCCTGATTGCCGTTCTTGAAAGCGTAGAGAACGAGATCTACGGCATCGTCCAGGCTCATCATGAATCTCGTCATGTTCGGGTTGGTTATAGTTAATGGCTTTCCGGCTTTGATCTGTTCTATAAATAGAGGGATAACCGAACCTCTTGAGGCCATGACATTTCCATACCTCGTGCCGCAGAGAACTGTCTTGTTCTCCGAAATCGTTCTAGATTTGGCTACCATGACTTTTTCCACGAGGGCTTTTGTCATTCCCATAGCATTTATTGGATATACTGCCTTGTCCGTACTGAGAACGATGACTTTCTTCACACCGTTGGCTATCGCGGCGTTGAGAGTGTTTTCGGTTCCCAGTATATTTGTTTTCACAGCCTCGAGCGGGAAGAACTCACATGAGGGGACCTGTTTCAGCGCCGCGGCGCTGAATACGAAATCGACTCCTCTGAGAGCGGATTCGATGCTGTTGTAATCACGTACATCTCCTATATAGAACTTGAGCTTGTCGTTGTTGTAGAGTTTTCGCATATCGTACTGTTTCTTTTCATCACGACTGAATATGCGAATCTCGCTTATCTCTGTCTGAAGGAAACGCTTAACGACTGCGTTTCCGAAAGAGCCGGTACCACCGGTGACTAAAAGGGTTTTGTTTTTGAACATTATCTAGCACCTTCCCATGAAAGACTCGCGATTGCTCTTGTTCATTATCTCCCTGCTGAAGTTACGAAATACTCATAACTCATCTCAAGTCCCTTCTTGAGTTCGATCTTGTGCCTCCATCCGGCCTCATGGATTCTCGAGACATCAAGTAGCTTTCTTGGTGTTCCATCTGGTTTGGAAGTATCGAACTTCAACTCACCCTTGTATCCTACAACTTCTCCAATGAGCTCTGCAAGTTCTCTTATTGTTACGTCTTCTCCAGTTCCTACGTTGAAGAAGTCGTTTCCTGAGTAGTTCTTCATTAGAAAGAGACAGGCATCTGCGAGATCATCCACATATAAAAATTCTCTCCTGGGGGTACCCGTTCCCCATATTTCAACGTAAGGAGCATTGTTTACCTTTGCTTCGTGGAACTTTCGAATCAGCGCAGGTAAGACATGGCTTGTGTTCAGATCGAAGTTATCATTCGGTCCATATAGATTCGTTGGCATTACGCTTATGAAATTAGTCCCGTACTGTTTATTGAAGTACTGGCACATCTTCATGCCGGAGATCTTTGCAAGCGCATACGGTTCATTTGTCTCTTCGAGATATCCGGAAAGAAGATACTCTTCTTTTATCGGTTGAGGCGCCATCTTAGGATATATACAAGAGCTTCCAAGGAAGAGAAGCTTTTTTACTCCGAATTCATGAGAGGCCTTTATGACATTGCATTCGATCATGAGGTTTATGTATATGAAGTCGGCAGGATATAAACTGTTTGCCTGTATTCCTCCAACCTTGGCCGCGGCGAGAAATACATATTCCGGCCTCTCCTTCTCGAAGAACTCCCGTGTTGCTTTTTGATCTGTCAAATCAAGCTCTTCGAAGGTTCTTGTGATTATGTTCGTATAACCCTCAGACTCTAGCTTTCTCATTATTGCTGAACCAACAAGACCGGCGTGACCTGCGACGTAGATCTTGGAAGCAGTTGAGAGTTGAGAGTGCTGCGTGGAGGTAGAAGCACGATTTTCTTCTTCAGTCATTGTTCTCTCCCTTCTTTCTCAGAGATGCAATCAAAGCATTCATCATTCTCTGAATCGTTGCACGCCTTTCTTCGAGTTTATCATAGTCATCTTGACTCACAAATCCTAGCCTTTGGCTAATCTCTAGCTGAGTCCCGATTTCAAATAATGATCCTCTAGCTATATGGAGAAAGTTTATCAGTTCTTTCTTCCCGTTTCTTCCGCTGCCTTCAGCTAGATTAGATGGTAAAGAGACTGCGGCTCTCCTTAGTTGCGAGACCAAACCGAATTTCTCGCTTTCAGGAAAGGATTCGGTGATCTTGTATATGTCAACAACAAAATCGATGCTTTTCTTATATACGTCCAGGTCTTTGTATAACATGTTCTAAACCTCCGTGGTAACGTTCTTTATTGTGCATTAACATTACACATGTACCTCAGAACTTTTCACACTCCACTTTCCACGCTCAACTCACTACTTACTACCAATTACTCACTACTCTCCACCCTCAACTCTCCACTATCCCTTATACTGCTTCTTATATTTTTCATACTTTGCGGCTTCAAGATCAGCTTTCATCATTATCTCGACGAGTTCTTTGAACTTGACTTCAGGTTGCCAACCGAGTTTCTCTTTTGCCTTTGTAGGATCTCCAAGGAGTAACTCTACTTCTGTCGGTCTGAAATAATCAGGATCAACTTCAACGACTAACTTTCCCTTCTTTGGGTCGATTCCTTTTTCTTCAACGCCTTTTCCTCTCCACTGAATATCTATTCCCGCTTCTTTGAAAGACAGTTCGACGAATTCTCTCACAGTATGGGTTTCTCCAGTGGCTATAACAAAGTCTCCCGGTTCTTCCTGCTGGAGCATCAGCCACATTGCCTTGACGTAATCCGGAGCATACCCCCAGTCTCTCTTCGCATCCATGTTTCCAAGATAGAGCTTGTCTTGAAGACCAAGAGATATTCGTGAAGCAGCTCTGGTTATCTTTCTGGTGACAAAGGTTTCTCCCCGTCTTGGCGATTCATGATTGAAGAGGATGCCATTGCTCCCGAAGATTCCATAAGCTTCTCTGTAGTTGACTGTTATCCAGTAAGCGTATAGTTTGGCAGCTGCGTATGGACTTCTTGGATAGAATGGAGTCGTTTCTTTCTGAGGTATCTCCTGTACCTTACCGTAAAGCTCACTTGTAGATGCCTGATAGAACTTCGTCTTCTTCTCGAGTCCAAGAAAATGTATCGCTTCAAGTAATCTGAGAGTACCTAATCCGTCTGAGTTCGCAGTATATTCTGCCGTCTCAAAAGAGACTTTCACATGACTCTGGGCGGCGAGATTGTAAATCTCGTCTGGCTGTATCTCTTGAATAAGTCTGATCAGATTTGTTGAATCCGTCAGGTCTCCATAATGAAGAAAGAGATTGACATCTCTTTCGTGTCTGTCCTTGTAGAGATGATCAATCCTCTTCGTGTTGAAGCTGCTAGATCTTCTGATGATTCCATGGACTTCATAAC
>Ga0209408_1001112_pt1 | contig 17951 bp, 22 predicted proteins | sample AD_UKC107_MetaG_FD_184422 | JGI IMG/M metagenome (GOLD analysis project Ga0209408, IMG submission 184422) | Active sludge microbial communities of municipal wastewater-treating anaerobic digesters from Hong Kong - AD_UKC107_MetaG (SPAdes)... | ecosystem: Engineered > Bioreactor > Anaerobic >... | reverse complement strand
TTACCGCCGCCACTAATGAAGTAGAGATCTCCATATTTGCTAAGATGGATGGGCTCAAAGCATTTTGTATTGAAAATTGCATCCTTCACTCTCTCAACATCAAAGTCATCCTTATGCCTATCCAGTTTCATCATCATAACCAGCCAGTTGTTATCATAATAACTTGCATGAAGTGTCCCCTTGATGTCTGCGACTGGAACATTTGCCTGGTAAGTCTCCCCCTCAACATAATAAGCGATGTTATTCACCAAATCAGCAGGATGACAAACCATCTCAAAGTACTCTTCCTTTAGATCAAAGTCTTTCAGCTTCGCGATACGCTTTGCTGCCGCCAAGGTTTGGACCTTTTCTGGGGCAATCTTTATGGACTTTAATTCAAGGATATTCCGACTCATTTTCGTTGACATTCTTAATCGCTCGCACAACCGGGTAATTTAACTCGTTTTTTCTTTCAGTCTTTAACTTACCGACCGGCCAAAGCATGCGTTCCAAAGCATCTTCATTTCCGAAAAATGGGAATCACATTTCCGATGAGTTTCTTGAACGGAATCCCCGACGGTATGCCGTAATTCTGGTATGCCTCCGTCTGCTCAATCAAAGCAAGACCATCTTCCAATGTCTCCAAGTCCTCCCCGTGCAGTTTACCCAAACGAATATGCGGCACAAACTGTTCCCAGATATAACTCACCGCTTGGTCTGGGAAGTATAGGTCATCATAATAAGTCCAGTGCTCATCCTGGATATAGTGAACCGTAAGCGAATCCAGCATCTGCAAGTACCATTTCACGGCTAAAGAGTACATCCCATCTTTCAAGGCAGGTTCAATGAACTTCTCACCATACTCAAAGAGCAATTGGCCAATTCTGTCACATTCCCAGTCAAGGTTTCTGGGGATGAAGATTTCTTCTTCAAGAATAGCGCCTGGAGTGAAATGATGCATCTGTTCAGATTTGAATGAAAATGATGTTCAGTTTTTGATGTCGATTATTACTGTCCCAACAAACTGGTGAACATTTCACTGTACGTGTTGTCTTCTGACGCTCTGGAGCGATAGTACGATTCACGAGCCCAATCTTCATCTATATCATCATAATCCGGCTCTCCCGGAAAGCGTGATTTGGCCTCATTTATAGCCCCCTCCCATGTATCAGCACTCAGCCCAGAAACCTTTTCTGCAAGAAGCGAAGCAGAGTTTCCTATCATATCACATTCTTCCTCGTTAGTTGCAGATTCCAGTTCTGCTTCCAATATGCTTTCAACCCTTTCTAGCATCTCATCGCTTTCTAATGTTTTACGGCCATATTCTGTCAATTCTAGAAGATCTAAGATATTGACAAAGTCATCTGACCAGTCTGCCTGTTCATAAACAACAGCCGAAAGATGCTCCAAATCCAGATTCCCCCTCCCGTTTTTATCTAAACGATCGAAAAGCGTCATTCTGTCCAATAGGGTGTACTTGCCGTACTCAAGAAAATCTTGGTCTACTATGGAGTTAACCAATTGAGGATTATTCTCAAACAGCACTTTAAATGTATCCTGCATCTTTACTATATAGCCGGCAAGAGAAACGCTGTCTTTGACAAGAGCTGAACCCAATTCCCTTAATGAGCACACCCGAAAATGACCAATGGCATACTCATACGCATGAACCACCGAAGGGTAGAGCCCCGCACTAATCTGAATCTTCCTATGTATATCTGTTGATGGTAGATCCGAGAATGCGTTATACACCTGATCTGCGAAAAGAGCATTTCTAATCAACAAGCCCTGCACATCTTCATACGATCTGACCTTATCAAGCAGGAAGTCAAATACAGAGGGATTGTGGAAGCCCGAAATGAATGATGTATTAGATTTTGATGTCAAAATGAAGGTCCCTTCCAATAATTTCAATGTCTCCTCCCAAGACATTTCTGTCATTGAAAGTGATAACTCACCAGATGTTCGGCGAACCAGAAATTTCACAGCCGAATACCAATCATTAAGATACACAGGCTTATTTCCCATCGTCATTCTTACAAACAAAGCATACTGAGCAAGGATTGGCATATTATTGAAGGCATAGTTCCAAACTGAATTCGGGTGTTCAAAGAAATCCACGAACTGCCGCACAAAACTAGCCGGTGAGACATGGCGGTATAGTTGCCTATTCAGAAATGCTTCTATGATACGCGGATTGAAATTGGGGTGTTTGATGAGTTTTAGATATTGTGATCCGGCAAGCAGTTGACGGATATAGTCCGCCGGAATCTCAGCTTCCGCCAAATGGTTGTACAAGATATGCGCCCTGACGTCCTCTGTGTAATCTTCCAGATCTATCGTACACTTAGCCAGCTCAATATTACCCACGTCAAAATGCTCATATAGTCTCATGGCTGACTTTAAGATGTACTCACGAGTCGAGAGAATAAACAATTTGTCCGGTTTGTGACGGATTGCATCAATGAACCTTAAGACCTTACTTTCAAAACCATCTTCAGTTACATGAAAATAGTTCGCCCCGAGGAAATCATCAAAGAAGAACACTTGCCGCTTTCCCTCAGTCAGCTTTTCTGCGGCATCATCCATGGTAAATACTCTGATAGCTTCCTCATAATCCTCTCCTAGAAGTTTATACACAAGCATTCTTGCCAACGTTGTCTTTCCTATGCCAGGGATACCAGATATGATAACGAACCGATTCTTCAATAAAATGGACATCGCCTCATTAAAGCTCTCATTCATCACATAGGTGGCGACATCTCTTGCTATCACGTCACGTTCGAATCCCGACCAGTTCTCTATACGGCGATGGAGAATCCTGTCCATCACATTCGTACTGCCAATCCACAGCTTATAGTACTGATCCTCTATATCGTGAAACTGACCAAGAAGATTATTAAGCTCATCCTTTCCAAGTATATCTGAAGGATTTAGGATGAACGGCGCAAACAGATTAATGATTTCCTCCTTGTTGCCAGGAGTCAAACCGACTGAAGTTGAAAGGATATAACGCTTGGGGTTGAGGCGCCGCACCTTTTGAACCTCCTGTTTCAAAACTCTCAACAAAGAATCATAGTCTCTATAGCGCTTTGCCTGAACAATTGTCGTTCCTCTTGGTGAGGCACTTGCAAATCGAAGATCAATTCCGCCATCACGCCCTGGAGTAAAGCTCTCAATATAGATCTTCTCCCTCTTTTGGAGAAGATCTCGAGTGAGACACTCAAACTCATTGGGCTGTAGTATCTGAAAATCGTAGTCAGGCATGATAAAGTAATGATTATTGATACTGATTCACGTGCTTATACTTCTCCCCCAACTCCAGCAGCCTCTCAAACATCTCCACCCTCTCCGGCTTCAACTCCCCGGCATTCATCAACTTCTTGTTGTGCTTCCACCAAGAGCGCATGTTGCGCTCCTCGGGGATGAACTTGGAGGGTTTGCGGTGGTTGGTTTCCAGGAAGTCAATGGCTTCTTGCCATTTGGCGAGCCAGAGTTCGTCTTGGGTCATCTTACTCCTGCTTCAATCTAAACAAGATACTTGGTAGTAACTATTATGACACGGCCAAGAAAGACATGAACTAAAATAACTAGTATAATGAAGAAGCCAGTTGATTGAGCAGGTCATTATCTGTTTTGATACAATCTTCACCAAGATGTTCAAAGAATATATTCAAAGCGACTTTATCTGGAGCATCTGTCATAATGACACTAAATTCATTATCATTCATAAGATGTTCTATCTCACCATCATTCATTATTCTTAAATGCTCCAGGATTTGTATACGAGAGTGATTGTTTTTAGTAAACATTGTTATCCTCTTCCCTGCATTCCTGTTTTCACAACGACTTTGGGCAAAAAAGAAATCTCTGAAATAGGGATAATCCATATCCCCTAAAGAATGACCAAAAAAGACAACCTCATCACATTCATGTAGGTCATACCTAATGTGCCTCGTCCGATAATGCGGATTAAACCCTTTTCTTAAATAGCCGTAACCATCACGTAATTCTGTATGCGCATCTACACCTAGGACAATGGCATTATTTGCCACAGTACCATGTACATACTCAAAATCAAACCGTGAATTAATTCCAGCCATTTCAGCAACATCATATAAGTTGGTATAATTGAATGTATATATTGACGAAAAGTAGCCATTGGCCACTATCGCTTTCAGAACCTTCACGGCAAGTGATTCTGTATCAATTTGTTTTTTAGATTCACTCTTTATATACTCCGACAGACAATTACATAAATCATAAAAGAACGGCTCGTCTTTAGGTTCCGCTTTTCGATGAGATTCATGCCCTTCCGCCGCATACTCTCTAAGAATGCACTCTAAATCATACCATCCGTCGATCTTCGTCTTTCTGGCTAGATATTCTTCCATACTGCAACTACACTCGCCAACAGAATGAATTGGAGAATAGTCACTATTAACAAAATCCTTATACCCTGTTTCCCATCCAAGATTAAGGTCAAATCCGTTTCCTACAATAAAGACTTTCTTCTTCAACATGGTGTATGATATATATTAACCAACGATGCCCGGTCAAGCCGGGCATGACGTAAGCTTTATTCTACTCTTCCTTCCTCCAACATCCTCTCATACTCTTCTTGAGCGCGGCGGCGCTTGCTGCCCCACTGGGGCCAGAAGAGGTAACGGCAGAATTGCCAGATTGCATTCAAAACTCCTTTCACTGTCATAAGCTCAAAATATCTTCTGACCTACGCAACTTTCTTACTCAGCCCGCAAAACGGCCAAAGCCTTCTCGATGTCTTCAAAACACACAGTCCCACCCCACATTCGATAGACATACTCTGAGGTTATACATCCTGGGTCCATAGAACAGGAGCGAGCTTCAGATTCCATGAATTCCCGCAAGCGGTTCACAATACCGACCCGATTATTAACACATTGTTCTCTCATATTTCTTCTTCTTTAATTCTTCCTTGTAGTGGCCTAAAACATAGCTACAATACCGTCAAACAGCCTTAAAACTCTTTATCCCTTAGTTTAACTAAGACTCCTTCCTCTTCGTGAGGCACAAACGGCCCCTCTTTGCATTCAAAAAAAACACTCCCTGCCTCTAACGACTCCAGCTTATGCCATACATTCTTAGGGATGTCAACCCCATAGTTGCCACACTCCTGACTCAACACCACATCTTCTATGATAGAGCCATCATCACCGTGAGTAGTCACTCTAACCTTACCTCGCAGCACAACAAAACACTCATCCTTCGCCACGCGCCGATGAATAGCTACCACCGTCCCCAGCTCCACCGCATTCAGCATCCGATGACACTTATCTTCCAGCGACTGGTGGAAGCCCTTTGCCGAGATCACACCCAATAAGGCCGATTACAAATCCAGTATATCTTCCTCCCCCGTGGGTTCATAAGGCCCGTCTTTGACTTCCATTATGACAGTGCCGGATTCCAGGGCCCGGACGGTGTGCCATTGGCCGATGGGGATGTTCAGGGCGACTACCGGGCCGCCGGGCGAGAGTTCGATGGCCTCGGTGCAGCGACGCTCCAACTCGTCATAGAACTCCTCCACCAGCTACCCCTTAAACAAACCACCGTTTCGGAGGATTTCCGGTGCCGATGGATGGGCAGAGGGGATCATAATACATCCTCAACCGGGGAGATGCTTTCGCCTGTTCTGTCAGGCTATCAAGTAATGCTTGATACACTCTCAAGACCACCTCAAATACCAGATTTCTTTACTTCTTTATTTAGATCGTATTTCATCATCAACTCTTCGATGACATCCCGATACTGGGGCATTGAATAAGGAGCTACATAAACGGTTTCTATCAGGACATTCAAATCTACCTTGAAGAGCAATCCTTCGGGAGTATTGTTAAAACGCCCGTTTGTGTCCCAATACATTGCCCTCAATTCCTTCTCAGCTTCAAAGTACGGTCGTTTTGAGAAATGCGGAGCAATCATATTAGCATGTCCTCGCGTTAAACGAAAAGAGTAGTCTTTTTCGTAATCTATATATTGAACATTAGACACATACACTGGACGTTTATCTTCAGGGTCCAATGCTGTAATTAATCCATTTACAGTAGACTGAATAGCTACGCCATCTTGCAGTGTTGCATAAGAACTCCATAGAACATACTCATCCAAATCAGACTTAGTCCAGCAGTTAGAATATGTGCATCCCAATGAGTCGCCCTTCATTCCCTTTGTTATTCCAGAGACTTTACTCTCAAAGAAGGCCTCATCTTTCTTTGTCATTGCCCCCTCAAAACCGTCGTCGAACTTATCTTGGCGGCATAAATAAAGAGAAGAACTGCTAAGTAGACTCAAGAATTTTGGCAAAGAATAATAATGCCAAATCCTTTGATAGATGTCAATTGGAGGAAGATCTGGATGTTGTTTATACATATTGATTTTTATGTTTATATTCCCCACACAAATCTATCAATTTCTCAAACAACTCAATCCTCTCCTCTTTCATTTCGCCCTTACCCATCAGCTTTTGTTGGTGGCGCATCCAGTTCCAGTTATTCCTCTCCTCCAAATAATACTTCGATGGCCTCCGATGATTCTCCGCCATGAAGGCCATTATTTCATTGTACTTGACAAGCCATCGTTCTTCCTGTGTCATAATATCAAAAGATGTGTTAGCCATCTACAACAATCCATCTCTCTCTTAATCCTCCAAATCACTAATCAGGTCAAATCGCACATAGAAGGAAAGCGATGACTGTGTCACCTCAAAACTATCCTCTAACCCAGGTATTACAGGGATAAATATTCTATTTTGGAATATCAACGAAGTCGTAGCACCACATATTCAATCAAAACCAGTTTAAATGAGTATCTCACACCTTTTTTGATTCCCCCAAAAAACAAGCAGCATAATTACTCCTATACAAAATACTATGCCCAATCCTTCAAACACGTACTCTGGAAGATAATCGCATAGGTTTTGCAAATATTGTCTAAATGCGTCTTTCATAACTCACTCTCATAATGCCACTAATCATGAGTCACGCTCCTAATCCCGTTAAAGACAATGTTTGAAAAGAATCTCAGAGAGTCAAATGGGAATATTTTCACGTGATTCCATAGATCGCAACATCGCCTTATAAACGAAATTGTTTTTCTAATCAATAATGGATACTTTCCATAATAAGTCATATCCCTATTTTGGCCAAAATTGCCCACTTTCATTATAAATGAACATATTTTGACAGCTTTTCTTTTCCATTTATCATCTGAATCATATAATGGCATTGCTTCTTTAGGCATCCCAAGATACTCCACCGCAAATGCACCAAACGCTTTCCATTCCGTAGTTAACCCCATGCTATTAAGACGTTTTTCCAGTAAAGCCACGTCAATAGTATCGCGATAAGTCCACAATAAACGGCACCAGTCGCAAATCTGCCTTAATCCAACACCCCCGCCATAAAAATGACCAATGTAGTGAGTAAATATGTATAAAGCTTCATTTGCAGCACCCAATAAAAAAACTTGTATGTTTTCATTTTGCCACGACCTAACAATTCCGCCATATAATGTTTCCCTCATTATCTCTTTAAGTACCCTACGAATACGAAAAGACAAAGCACAATATAACATTCCATGCAACTCTACAATCCAATCACCTATTGTCATCCCCAGATGTTTACAAACAACATCCTCTTCCTCAATGGAAGATGCCTTGGGTATTAATATACTCTTCGCTTTTTTATAATTTACTTCACTTAAAAATAAATCTATATCTCCAGATGCTCTCCATAATGGCCTTTCATAGCATTGAGCCACACCCTGGCCTTTCACCAAAAGCGTATAAACATCACACTCTCTTAATATAGAAATAAGCCTATTTATGAACAGGTTCATAGCTTTGTTTCGTCGCTCTATTTGTAAAGCCTGCCCCGCAAATTGCAAAGCTATTTCCTGGGGTATTTTTAAACCATCCACATGCTCTAGACCTGCCGCAATAAGTCCTACAACGGACTGCTCATCAGCAAACCGGCATACATTAACATAATCAATTTCTTTTGAAGTAGTAAGATTGACATTTTCTTCCCAAAGTCCAGCTCTAACTAAAGCAAAAAAAGAAATAACATTTGCACCATTTGAGAAACAGTTATAATTCTTTCTTTTACCTAAGCTCATTTTTATTGATAACAAAACAAATTATACAATCATACTTCACAACAACATATTAAATATTCTCTATTTGATTAAAAACTGTATACCTTCTTCTTATTTGTCTTGCAAAAGGAATCAAAGAGTCAAATTCGTCTTCAGACCATGGAACCATCTTGTCAAAGACATCCTTTAGACCTATCTGTTGAAAGAAATCATTTATTTTGTAAGGGTCATTCCTATATCTTTTTGCGATTATTCCTTGAGCCCAACCAACCTGTATACCGTGGATGGTTGATTTTTCAGGAAAATACTCATCAATCGCATGACTGATAAGGTGTTCGGCTCCGCTTGTACCACGTGTATTGCCAGACACTATCATAGCCAAACCAGATGTTACAATACCATTCACCAAATCAAGTATTAACCCATCAGAGTGCAGGTCCTCTTTCTTATACCTGAGCAACGGCAATGCTGCTTCTTTAGCTAACATATAGGAAAGCTCATTGATAGGTTCCCCTATCTCATTATGTGCCAGCAACCAGTCTTGAATAGCAGATAGGTTTGACACAATATCCGCCACACCAGCATAGAGAAGAACTTCAGGTGACTTGTTAATGATGTCAATATCAACCACAATTCCAATAGGCGGCTGGACACCAAAACTGAACTTCTTCCCGTTCTTTGTAAGACGGGCCACACAAGAGTATACAGCATCATTAGACAATGCGGAGGGGACATTGATATATGGCATATCCAGTTGGCTGGCACTATACTTCACCAAATCAAGCACACTACCACCACCAAATGCCACAATCAGTGCATCCATTTCCTTGCACTCGGATTTTACGGTCGCTACTTCATCAACACTACCACCCTTCACAATCACGACCTTATCAAACCTTACACAATTCAAATCTTGTTCGTATTCCTTGTACAGGTTATCCTGCGTAACAAGAATCTTCTTTCTGTATATAAGGTGGGCATCTTCCAGTATCTTATCAATACTCTTTAGGATACCCTTCCCTGTCTTCATAAACGCAGGGGTCTTGATTAAGTTGTAATACATAAATTAATTGTAATAGTTATCTATAAAATGTACTCTACTGGAGCCATTTGCCATATATAAAATCTTTATTCGGTTATATAAGCAAAAGCCCTCAGGCTCTCCTGCTAATGGTATAGCCCTTTCAGTAAAACTCCCTGAGGTAGGGTTAATTGTATAGTACTTGTTTTCAAAGAAAGGCTGGTTTGGATACCCCGCAACGACATAGATTACACCTTCAAAACAAAGCATATCTTGAAAAGCATTCATTACTGGAAAAACCATATTTCCACAAACATCAGAATCCGATAAATAAACAATGCTGTTTTCATTATTCACCTTTGGAAGATTGAACCACGTTAAGCGAGTACTATTTCCTTCTGAAATAAAGTCTGATGCTGGCAGTTCGTATGCCACAGAATACAAAAGAGAGTTCTCGATGTCTACTACCCAATTAATATACCCATTTCCAATTATACTTGGACTAACATTAGTAGGGTCGATTAGTTGTACTAAAGAGGATGTATAAGTACTCCCGTTTTTCTTAAAATCGTAAACATATGCTTGCCTTTTACCGTTCCATGATGAAACATATAACGTCGGGAAACAGCTATCACTAGATATATAAACATCTGAGAAACAAGCACAATTAGCATGAGGAACAAAGTCATCAAATAAAGGAAGACTAATAGCAGATTCCTTCGCTCCAGTCTTAATATCAAAGATATTACATCTCAACTCACCACCCTCAGGAATTATAAAAAGAGCTTTTTCATTACTAAAGGCCATACTTTGATGAAAGCCGAGACCAGGAAAAGTAGTAAAAAGGGCTGATTCTGTATTGTTAAAATCTGTTTCACTAGTATTATTTACACATCCTAGGAGCATAACGAACATAGATGCCATGCTAATACCTCGTAAAAACTGTAACATTTTTCTAAACAAAAACTCTCTAGTTAATCAAAATTCACATATTGTTTTTGTAAATAATGCGTATAGAAAGACACCTCTTTTAAATCTTCTATCTGTAGTAGTATCTTTAAACTCTTTATTACTCATCGTATTGCTTCGTATAATTCCTTGATTGATTCAAAACAATAGTCAGGCTTGAACTCTGACTGGGAAATCTCTTCCTTGGTGGCTTCGCCTGTCAAAACACAGATGGAGGTTGCTCCCGCATTAATACCAACTGCGATGTCAGTATAAAGGCGGTCACCCACGCAGGCAATCTTCTCAACCGGCATGTTCCATTCCTTGCTCACAGCATCAACCATCGTGCGCTCCGGCTTGCCCAAGAAAATTGGTAAGCGGTCTGTAGCCAATTCTATCATCTTAGCTATGGCCCCACAATCCGGTATGAACTTATTATCCAGAACAGGGCACTTCAAATCGCAATTGGTGCCAATATAGGGATAACCACGACTGACATAATAACTGCCACCACGAACCTTTTCATAGTTCAGTTCGGTATCAAAACCCAACAACACAAAATCAACATCTTCGCCTCTATAATCTACAGGAACAATTTCAAAACCCTCTTCAAGCAGTTCATGTTTTAATGATTCTGTTCCTATCAAATATAGTTTTGCCCCAGGTTTATGCTCATTCAGGTACATTACCGTTGCATTCACCGATGAACAAATATTCCTTTCGGTTGCTTTGATGCCCAGGCGGTTAAGCTTTTCCACATACGAGGTCTTTCCCTTTGAGGAGTTGTTAGTCATAAAGACATAATCCTTGCCCTGCTCGTTCAACAGGTCAAAGAATTCTGACGCTCCTGGTATAAGGGTGTCCTCGTTGTAGATGGTGCCATCCATGTCCAGCATATACAGCTGGATGGATTTTAGATCTTGCATAATTTGTCGCCTTTGAAGATTTCTTCTGCCTTGTGAAGGTCATCGTGGTTATCAATCTCAAACCAGTGGCCTTTAATTACGTAAGGCTTAAAGTTGGCATCCTTGAAGATATTGTCCAGAGCTACCTCCGTCCAAGAATTTTCATCCTTACGACCAAGGATGGTATCTTCAACCTCCTTAAACAACGTTGCAGAGTCTGCCTTAGAGATTCTGTATACATCAATAGAGACAGCATAATGCTCTTCAGGAGTTATCTTCTTGCTGATGTGATTAATCTTGTCACCATCAAGCGTTATCTTCATAGATTCTTCCATGTAGCCAGAACGGTCACAAGCGATCTTGCTCTGGTTCTCACCCTGAAGCATACCCTCAATGATATTGGTGTCATAATAAACATCCGAATTCATCAGGAGGAACTCTTCGCCCTTCACATACTGAGCTGTTAGGAAGAGAGAATACATATTGTTAGTCTCAGCATAACGCGGGTTTGACACAATATGTACCTGAGGATATATCTCATTTAAGTGGGCGGCTAATATTTCAGCCTTATAGCCATCCACCACAAATATTTCCGTCACTCCATTTTGAAGCAAGTTATCAATCTGCTTGTCAATGATTCTAATCCCATTCACTGGTACCATACATTTAGGCACCTCGTTGGTTATAGGGCGAAGTCTGCTTCCTAAACCAGCTGCTAAAATAACCGCTTTCATTATAATTAATTTATTTTATCAAATCCTATAAGTTACAAATGTGACTATACCATAATACGGTTTTAATCTGATAAATATGATTTATTCAAATCAAGTTCAATGAAATCGTGAGCCGACTGTCTTTTGTCAACAGGAGGTAACTCCCTCCAATTCCTAAACAAGTGAGTTAAATATTCATCAGCCATTTCAGGCCCCTTAACCTCTATGTTTTCAAATTGGTAACTCTTAGGAGTTCCCCAATAATGTCTTTCCATAATCTCTCTACTTCTATAAGTGCTCATACAACTCGCTACATATTTGCTAGAATAGAAATCTTTTTCTTTGCAGCGTTCATTAACAATTTTTACCAGCGTATGAATATTGACAGGTATTAAGCGGCCAATCATTACGGCGGCATTCTTCCACCATTTTCTGGATTTGCGAACTTTACATGACATCATAGATATTATGACATTTATTCTGTCAATTCTCTTATAATTTTTATAGGCTTCATTAAGTGTGTCTCCAAGTCCATCCAACGGAAAAATATCTATTGCAACGCCTCTTTTAATTTTATATCTCGCATACTCAACCATAGTCGTATCCAGATCATAAAACTTTGCTAAATTATAAGTAAAGTCTTTCCCGCAATTATCGGGCGACTCTATAACATAATGATCAACGGGCTTAGAAAGAAGCTTAATAAGAGTTTCGTAATCCTTCCGTGGCATAGCAATATCTATATCATCATCCCATGGAATAAACCCTTTATGGCGAACTGCACCCAAAAATGTCCCACCTATAACATAATAAGTAAGATGATTGGATTCAATATACTTTGAGAGCCAGGTTAGCATCTCTAACAGTTTTTGTTGTAATGGATTCAGCATAATTATTTTCGTAATAAATATTTATAGGCCAAAACTTTTAACCATCCTGGCATATTAATAAAAAATCTAATATATACTCTGTTTTTTAAAGCAGTAAGCCTATTGATGATATTGTTTTGTAACAAGTAATTCTGGAGCATATCCCAATCATCAATCTCCCTTCTATTACTCCTTCTGGAAATAAAACCATTACCCGTCCTTACATAAACAAGTATATCTTCTATATTAGCTAAAACAGCATCTTTACCAAGAAGATCCACCCATAACTTGTAGTCCTCAAGCTTCCCGAAATCCTCACTGTAACAGCCAACTTTCTCTATTGAAGATTTTTTATACATGACTGTAACATGATTCATAGGAGTACGTGATTTTGCCATTTCACGGATAGACTTCATGTCTAGCCCTACATGTCTTTCTGATTGCTGATCACCTGGGGTCTCTGCAAATTCAGCTATTGCTCCTCCTATGACATCCACATTTGAATGCTTTTCAATAAAAGCAAGTTGTTTTTCAAATCTGTCAGGCAAAGAAATATCATCCGAGTCCATTCTAGCCACCCACTCGTATTTACACTCTCTCAAACCAGTGTTAAGAGCAGCTGCCAATCCAGCATTCTGTGGCTTTCTAATAATAGTAAACTCGCATTCAGGGGTTGCCTTGATTGCTTCCTCAATAGCACCCTCTATCCCCTCTGGCACAGGGCCATCTTCAACCACTACAACCTGTGCAGGTTTAACAGTCTGTTCTTTACTGACGCTTAATAGAGCTTCTTTGAAGAAGGAAGCATTATCCTTGCCATAGACTGATACTAATACTGAGAATTCCATGGTTTAATAAATCTTTGTCAACCAATTCTGATATTTCTCCAACTTACCCTGCACTGCCTCTAAATACTTCAGGTGTATCTTCTTTGTCCATTCACCTTGTTCACCTGTGCCAATAGCATAGCGGTCAACAGTATAGATGGGTGTCACCTCCATAGCAGAACCACAAAGGAATGCCTCGTCAGCCATATAAACCTCAGTACGGTCGATGGTACGCTCCACGAACTCCATTCCCAGTTCATTAACGGCCAACTTAATCACCGTATCACGGGTAATACTCTCCAACACACTATCCGTCAAGCGAGGAGTAATCAATTGATTTCCCTTTACCATAAAAAAGCAACTGCCAGGGCCTTCTGCCACCTTACCCACTTCGTTCAAAAAGATGCAGGTGTCATAGCCGTTCCTCAATGCCTCACGCTGCCCCACACGACTGTTGATATAGTTGGCACCACACTTGATTCTTGGAGAAAGATTCTCGTCGCTAATTCTCCTCCAAGAAGTGATGCAGCAGTTCAGTCCTTTCTTATTATACTCAGCAGCGGTACGTCCACGAGGAATAGGAGCCACAAACATTTCTACCGGTCCTTCACTACCCCAGCTGCCAAAGCCATCCACAAACAACGTCTGGCGCACGCTCAGGTTCTCGTCATACTCATTTGCCTTGACGGTATCCACCAGAGCCTTCTGGAAGTCCTCTTTGGTGAACTTACTGTCCAACTGTATCAGTTTCGCAGAGCGTATCAGCCTGTCATAGTGGTCACTCAGGCGGAAAGCATACAGCTGCTTCTGCTCGTCGTTCCAATAGCAGGGAATACCCTCAAACACGTTCAGTCCAAACTGTGAAGTCGGTGAAAGCACATTCACCATAGCCTCATTCACATTCATTATCTGACCCTTAAACCAGATAAACCTGTTAGCAACATCAGTCTTTGCCATATCTTTAATTGTTTATAGTTTCAATTCGTTTAATTCGTGGTCGAAAAAACTATCCGATCTATCCGTATAATCCGTGGTTCAGTTACTCTTCATCGGGTAAATGCGCTATGCGTTTCACTTCTTCATCATCCAGTGCCGCACTCTCTTCCGCACTCATTCCTTCCCGCTGGTCTTCATTGATATTCGCACTCTGGAACACCTTCAAAACCGACCACCAAAGAATCTTGATGTCAATCCACACACCCTCTTTCTTGAACAAATCCACATACTCATTATCCAGCGTCACCTTCTCATCCCAGGAATTCTCATTACGTCCTTTGCACTGTGCAAGACCGGTAATGCCACCCTTCACCTGAAAGCGTTTCTTATACTTCTTGTTCAGCGTATCAAAGTCGCCCAACTCGTAGGTCACACAAGGCCGTGGACCGACAACAGAAATATCGCCCTTCAGCACATTAAAGAACTGTGGAAATTCATCAATGCTGGTCTTCCTCAGGAATGCGCCAACCTTGGTCACTCGCGGATCATTGTCATAAGAGAACAGTCCTGTACCCTGCTTCTCAGCATCCACCACCATCGAGCGGAACTTCAGCATCTGGAATATCCTTCCGCCCTTGGTTCTACGTCCCTGCTTGAAGAATACCGGCCCTTTGCTGTCTAACTTAATAGCTATAGCCACAATAATCCATACAGGAGTAAGTATAATGACAGCTATCAGACAAGATACAAAATCAAAGCAACGTTTGATAAATAGATTCAGCTTATACATGCTTAAATATTGAAAGTATGGAATAAGTCATCAAAGTTCTCTGCTCGTTTAATCACCTCTGTCTTACCCTCGCTAATGTCAAGCACAGGGAAGTTAGGAAGAATAAACGGTGGCTTCATCACCAAAGAGTAGCTACCACAGTTGCTAATCACAATGGCATCCTGATGAGCCAGCTTGCCTGTAAAGTTATGATAAAGCACATCACCCTCAATGCAGGTGAAACCAACAAAATCAAGATCCTTGAATTCTTTCTGTTCGCCACCCATTGCAATCACCTCCATTGGAGGATTGATGCCGGTCATACTGATGTTCTTCTGGCTACCCAACACGGTTGCAATCCATTTGCCACGAACGTTCTTGATGGTCTTAACGGTTCCAATGAACTTCATGCAGTCACCTACAACGGCACTTCCCGGTTCAATCAGCAGTTCAGGCTTTACATCCTTGTCTGCAAAGTAGTCTGCAAACACCTGTGCAGCAGCCTTGGCGTATGCTTCATAATCAGGAATCTCGCAACTGAACTGAGACTTCAATGAGTCTGCCATCTTACCAAACAGTCCACCACCTATATCAATACGCTCAGGGATAATACCCAAACGGTCAATCAAGTCAACCATACCTTTGGCACGTGCTGGCCAGTATGCTATCTGGCGTTTGGCAAAGTGACACTGGAAGTTGATGAGCTTCACATTCTTGGTGGTTGTGGCAAACTTAACGGCCTCCATGAAGTCCTCTCCATCAATGTCAAAGCCAAAGCGGGAGACAACACCGTCGTTCACATCATAGTTGCAACGGATGCCCACATGAATCAGCACATCTGTATGACGGTTGTGTATCTCCTTGATATGCTCCAGTTCTTCCTTGCTGTCAATATTCACCGTACCACCGTCCAATAAGAACTGCTCCATGATGGGTACGTTCTTGATGGGACCGTTCCAGATGACGCGATCCATCATGCAGCCAACTCGTTTGGCAATCTCCAGCTCCATCTCGCTCACCACCTCTGCATAACCGCCAAGTTCGTTGACAATCTTACAGAGTTTGGGAGTATAGTTGGTTTTATAGGAATAGGCAATATTCCAGTTGGGATATATGTCGTTAAAGGCCGTTTTCAACTCCGTAAAGTTCACACGAAACTGAGCACTGTCCAACAGGTAAAAGGCCTCACCATATTCAGCCTGTAGTTGTTTGATAATCTGTTTGTCCATATCTAAGTTCTAACAATAGTTCGTACCTGCAATCTTGTTAACGGCTGCAATAACAGCCTTACGGTTCTCTTCAAAGTATTCTGCACCTGCTTCTGAAGCCTCTTTTTCCAATTCTCGTATTCCGGCAATGCCTGTATCAAAGATGCTCTTCACCTCATTGAGGTCTGTCATAATATCCGTATTGCAGAAACTGCGGCTGACAATGACCATACTGGAGCCAAGACGGACGTGTTCTTTAAGCACCATAGAGCCATGTAACGCACCACCATCCAATGTAGCAATGCCGCCAAAACCAAATGGAATTTCCTTGGCTTTGAACTTCTCTCCAAGTCTTTCTACAGTACCGTTGGCCAGCAGCTCAAACATGAACTTCATACCCAGTTCCAGGTGCATGTCGTTCAGACCAAGATGAATCATGTCAATTCCAGGAACCTCAAGGATTTCATCTACGAGGTTTGCAGCTTCCACCGTTTCCATTAGAAGGAGAGTTTTAGCGCGTCCATTCACATAGCCAACAAACTGCTTCACTTCTTCAACGGTCTTGAAGAAAGGAAGCATCAGTATGTCTGCACCGGCTGCAATGGAAGCATCAATCTCATCCTTTGAAGAAGGATAGTTTGGTAGTGCCTCGTGGATAGGATTAACCCTCACCAGCACCTTTGCTGTATTCACAGCGTGTTTGATATTTTCTACATCTTTCACCGTATGGTGGTTCTGGACGGTATCCAATCCCCCCTGCCTGGCATCCTTGCCTATGAATTCCATATCAAGGAAAATCCAGTCAACGCCAGCTTGCTCTGCAATTTGAGCTACGGCTGGTTTATTGGTGATATACATTAATTTTAAAGCCATATTATTCTATTTCAACGGGTGTCCAAGCACCAGAAAATTGGTCCATTTCCATTTGCTGAATAACTTAACAAGCAGCATAGTAACTATGGTCAGAACTATGAAGCCTGCTATTTCCAAGAAGTTACCCCATAGATGTCCTTGGGCATCTATGGCCCAATGATGGTTTTCGCAAATAGTAAGTATCGTAACATGTATTATATACATACCAAGAGTTTGCCCCCCCCCACACTGTAAATTTGGTCATTTTGTCAAAGCACTCTTTGAACAAAAGACAGCACGCAATGGCGAATGAAAACTCTATGACTTGCCTTACCCCAAACAGATAAAAAGTATGGTTGGCCAAGAGGTCATAGAATTTGTTCAGATAAAAGCTCTTGTAAAAAGGAAGCAGCATTAACCAAATGGCAAAACCGCCTACGATTGCCCAAAGAGATTTATTATGAGGAAGGATACTATCAATCTTTTCTACAATTTTAATCTTCGAAAGATATAATCCAAAGGCCAATATCAATATGAATTCCTGATTATTCCCAATGACCGGCATATTGATAAATACTGTACTAGCCCCCTAAATAACTGGACTAAATTATAAAAACAGTTTAGTAATAGTTAATTTAGCAATCATGACAAAAGAACGAAGAAAATTTACACCTGAGGATCGTTTATCGATATTACAGGAAGCGCAACGAGAAGGCCAGGCCCAAACATGCCGTAAATACAATCTATCAAGCTCAGTAATGTTAAGATGGAAGAAGAAGTATCTTAGTCAG
>Ga0209408_1001111_pt1 | contig 17957 bp, 16 predicted proteins | sample AD_UKC107_MetaG_FD_184422 | JGI IMG/M metagenome (GOLD analysis project Ga0209408, IMG submission 184422) | Active sludge microbial communities of municipal wastewater-treating anaerobic digesters from Hong Kong - AD_UKC107_MetaG (SPAdes)... | ecosystem: Engineered > Bioreactor > Anaerobic >... | reverse complement strand
ATTGGTTGTAATAATAAAAGACGTTGTTTCGTAGATCTGGTTTATGAACACAAAAAAACGGTTGCCATCTTCTTTGTTCAAAGGCAAGGTCATCACATCATCTATAATGATAAGTTGCGCTTCAGTGGGCACTGTCCAGTATTTTGTGTAAATGACAATTGAGTTTTCATAAGTTTTCATAATTACAACAGTACCCTGTCTTCAAAAAATTGTGATAAACTGATTCAAAACAATAGCCCAGTTTTTTATAGGCATCGTCCATTTCCTTTCAATCTCATTGATAGCAAGATATACAGACTTTTTAACGGCATCATCATTTGGGAATGAAAGTTTGGACTTGGTGTATTTCCGGATCCTGCTGTTGAGATTTTCAATCAGGTTGGTCGTGTAGATGATTTTGCGTATTTCAACGTAAGCATCCGATAAAACCCGTATAAATTTACTAACTCCGAGCAGACTTTGTCAGTCACTCACACAAATTCATATGATTTTTGTTAAAGTTGGAAGAACTTCAGTGAAGTTGACAGAAAGTTGTACAAGTTCTTGTATAGTTGTACAACTATATTAAAGTTGTTTGTTTTTCTGTGATTTTACCCACTCAGCAGGTAGCAGTTCTTCCAGATTTCCTTTACCGTTGCTGTAAAAGTATATTTTTGAGAGAACATCTTCCATCCATTCAGCAGGGTTTACGCCGGCGGCCTTGCAGGAACCCAGGAGTGAGTAAACTACGGCAGCTCTTATGGCAGCCTCTCCATTTCCACAGAACAGATAATTTTTTCTTCCAAGAGCCAATGGGCGTATGGCATTTTCAATGTGGTTGTTATCGATTTTATACCGGCCGTCCAGGTGATACCTGGAGAGTTGTGGAAAGAGGCTGTAGGTATAAGCGATGGCCTTTGCCGTACGGCTTTGGGGTAGCAGTGACTTGTAGTTCTCATAAAGCCATTTTTCAAAGGTGACCAGTATGGGATAAGCTTTTTCGCATCTTAGTTTTTTCCTTTCTTCCAATGATAACTTCTGTTCATCAGCCTCCCTTTCGATGGCATAGAGAGATTGGATCTGAAGCAACGCCTCGGTAGCCAGCTTTTTGTTCTCTTTCAGGGATTCATCAAATTTACGCCTTGCATGTGCCCAGCAACCCAACATCAGCTTTCCGTCAAGTTGTTCCATGTTTTGATAGACTTGATATCCATCGGTCTGAATGGCTCCCTTGAAGTTATGCAGCAGCACCATGGCCGTTTTCTCTGATCGGGAACCCCGGTCGTAATGAAAGAAAAGTTCTCCGGTATCCGGACTGCGCACAGCCCATACATAGCCCTTGACAGCACGTTTCTTTTCATTGTCCACTACAGGAAGCGTACTCTCATCTACCTGGATGTAATCACAAGCGAGAACCCGTCGTCGAAGATGGTCGTAGAGTGGTTTGAGCAGTTCACAGCTCTGGGAGAACCAGTCTCCCACCGTCGAAGAGCTGATATGCACTCCCAAATTAGCAAACCGGGCAATTTGTCGGTGAAAAGGTATATGGTAAAGGTACTTTTGGATGATAATCTCTGTCAAAAGGGATGTGTCTGCCATGCATTTATGCAAGGGTGCCGGGGGAAGTGGGGCTATAAGCACGGTGGAAGACTCATTTTCTCCATTAATCCGGTCTGATTGGTTTTTAAGAACGTATTTTCTGCGGATTGTCTTCTTGATGTAGAACTCAGCCGGTTTGAGAGCCAGACGGCTGGTCTCCTCAGAACCTATGCAAACATATTCCTGGTCGTTAATGCCTTCAGGATCAATGATGGTCTCTTCTACACGAAGACCTTCCAGGGAGATATCTTTACGCGGGGTACGTGGCTTGTTAACGGTGATGGTTCTGGTAATCAGCTCCTGTTCCTGTTGTGCCGCTTTTTCCAACTCTGCCTTCTCCCGATCACTCAGTGGCTCTCCAAAGATATCAAGCTGACGCACATTAGGATCTGTGGATATGAACCGTTCACTCTTTTTCCCAAAAATGATTTTGCGAAGACGGTCAATCTCGAATTCCAGCTTTGAAATGACGGCTTCTTTTGCAGATAATTGGTCGCGAAGAGAAGCAATCTCATCAACCAACTTTTGTACTTCGGAAAGACTTGCCTGTGGAACCATTTAAAACTGTAATTATCTGATACAAAGATAGTAACAAGATCTTAAACGGCCAAATATTTTGATTTTTTTTTGTTAATAATTTACTCTTTTTAAACGCTTTAACCGCGCTCCCGGATCCGATACGATTCCCTCTACCATCATCACCAGGTCTACCCATGTCATCGTGATGGATCCCTGTTGAGAGTTGCCTGAGGGAACACGAAAACGACCTTCTTCCAGAAGCTTTGAGTAGATTACCAGACCGCCCGGTTCCATATGAAGCAGTTTTACACGGTTCCTTGCCTTATTGACAAAGATGAACACATCTCCATCACGGACATTAAGACCCATATGGTTGGTTACAAGACCGCTCAATGTGTGGTAACTTTTGCGCATATCGGTAGGTTCACTGTAGAGAAGGTACCGCATGCTGTCGTTCAGGCTAAACATGACCCCGACGTTCTGCTGAAACTATGATGGTGTTTACCATCACCGGATCTAAAAACCCCCGGATACGCAGTTCTGCTCCGCCTGCGGTCCGAACTTCGATCTCCATCTCGCCCTGGGCAACATAGGTTGGATGTGTGTTTTTATTCCCTTTCCCTTTTCCCAAAAGACCGCTGCCCTGGATATTGATGGGAAGAAAGGAACCTCCCACTGGAAGAGAACCCGCTGATTGCTCCCTGGCCTTGCGTTTCCAGTAATAATACTGGTATGGTTTTATGCCTTTTGCGATCAGGTATTCCTTATTGTTCTGTCCGGAGGCTTGAAGATCCTGCTCTAATTGATAATAATCTTCCAGTGTCATGGCTTTTTAGTTTGGGAACAAATGTATAGAGCCCATGATACTCTTACAATATGTGTTTTATCGGATGCTTACATTTCAACAGGATAGTCAAAAAATGTGGTCAAATCATCCCAGTTGGTGCGCCAGCTGCGAACGGCATAACGGTATTTCGAGTCCCATTTTTGCTCGAAAGCATCCAGGGCCGTTGCGGCCGCTTCTTTATTTATCGCTCCATATATGGTTTTAAGATCAACCGTAAATGCCTTCAGGTCTTTGTATGTAACATTGATGAATTTTGGGAACAGTATAATGTTAAAAAAGAATCTATTAATAATGCAGCTTAACTTTTTGTCTCAAATTAGTTTGCAATTCTAGAATCATAGTGTAAAACCATCATCTACAATAATATTTTGTCCATTGACAAACTTTGACAAATCTGAGAGTAAATAAAGCAATGTTCCATTTATGTCAGATCTAGATAACATTCCTTTGTTAAGACAATAAGTTTTGTATGCATCGAGAAAGGTCATTGGTTGATTATCATATATTCCCCCTGGACTAATTGAATTCACGCGGATATTTTTTCCTTTGTAATACTTGGCAATATATTTAGTCAGATGAATCAATGCAGATTTTACAACTGCATATTCAACCGGCATAGTCATGGGATTATTGATATATATATCAAACCTAGGTGGAATTACACCATAAACGGATGATATATTTATAATATTACCATAACCTTGTTGAGTAAAGTAATTGACAAACTGTTGAGATGTGAGAAAATAACCCCCTAGATTAATATTTAAATTCTCACAGAAATCATCGTAAGTAACATCTTCAAATTTTCGACCAAAGTTCGTATTTCGTGGATATGCATTATTTACTAAAGCATCAATTCTACCATGCTTTCTATACAGATTATCTATTAGTTCAGTTATTGATGCTTTTACATTAATATCTAATTGGTGGTATTCAACTATGCCATCTGGATATATTTTCTTAAGAGCCTTAGCAACAAGTAGACCCTGTTTTTGATTGTAATCAGCGATGACTGAAATACCATTATTAGATAATACTGTTTTAGCAAATTCTTGACCAAGTAACCCGGCACCACCAGTTATTACAATAATCTTTCCTTCTAACATTTTAGTTAAGTCGTTTAAATCCTGTTTCAATAACAGGACATTCAAGTTTATGAATTATACTTCCATTTTTTAGGTATTTTGACAATAATTGAAACACTTCTGTTGTATGTCTCCCAAACTCATCAATAATTGATTCGGTATATGAATACGTGGGATATACTGATGCTCCCAACAAATATCCACGTTTCAACATTTCTTGAGTATAGAACGTTTGAGATTCCATTGGAAAGATATTTTTAAAGGATAAATGTGTTAATTGAGGGATACCTGAAATATGGATATCCAAATCTGCTTCTTTTGCCGCTTGCATCCAAATATTGTTAATCATCTTGCCATACTTGAATAAACTAATATTAACATTATCTCGTTTAAAAATCTCAAGTGTTTTCAAAGCAGCTGTATAACCAATACGCTCAGTCCAAAATGTTGAACTAATAAAAGAAGATTGGGCCGCTTCCATAACATTGCGACGGCCAATGATTGCTGATATTGGAAATCCGTTACCAAGTGCTTTACCAAATATTGCTATATCTGGCTCAATGTTGTATGTCAAATGAATACCACCATTGTTCATCCTAAAACCAGATGTAACTTCATCAAAGATTAGAACAGCTCCAATTTTATTAGCTATTTGTTTAACTTGATGCAAAAAATTCTTCTTTGGATTTTCATTACGCTGTGGTTCCATAATTATTACCCCAATATCACTGTTTTCTTCGACTATCTTTTTCAGAGAATCAATGTCATTATAAAAGAAAGGAAATGAACTATACTTCAGATTTCTTGGTACACCTCTAGGCTTAAGGCCTGGTAATAATTGTTCATCTAGATTTGAAGTATCACCAATATTTGAGGATAGGTACCAGTCATGCCAACCATGGTATCCACAAAAAGCTACTTTATCTTTTCCAGAAGCTGCACGTGCTATGCGTACCCCTATAGCACATGCTTCCCCACCAGTCCTAGCAAAACGAGCCATATCTGACCAAGGATGAAGTGATATAAGTTTTTCAGCTAGTTGAACTTCTTCGTAGGAATTTAATGAAGCCATCGAGCCATTGTTTATCGATTCGATAACAGCTGCATTAACCTCTTCATTTGCATATCCTAATACACAGGAACCCACTCCCATTTGAGCAAAATCATAAAAATGTTTACCAGAAATATCCCAGACTTCACATCCTTTTGCTTTTTTGTAATAAGATGGCCATAGACCTGGCAGAAATCTTTCCGCTCTTTTTGATAATAATTGATTTCCTGTAGGAATTATTTTTTTCGCTTCTTCCCATAAAGATTGTCCGTTTCTCAAGTTCATTTTTCTAAACATAAAATTAAAACACCTAAATTATTGCTAATCAAACTATTATTTAACATTCATTATTTTTGAAATATCAACTATCTCTTCTGATATTAGAAATTCTGCCAATTTCCAATCTAAAGGCTCATCTATTTCCAATGAACATTCTTCAGGCACTAAATATCCCAATGTTTTTTTTGTGTAAAATGTTTTATTTCTAATGAAACTAGCCCATCGTGACATATAAAACCCTCCTGATGGGGTTACTTGTCTTTTAAATTCCTGACGCCCGAGTTTAATTCTCTTTTCTAGTCTTTCAGCCAATTCATCTAAATACTTATTGTCATCTTGAATAAAAAATGTATTTGGTCTCGTCTCTTTCACCGCAACAATACTATCAGCTGATAAATCTTGCTTAAGTATATTATACGCTTTTACAATGTCTTCAAGATAAACAAATGGGGACGTAGGTTCTAAAAGACAAATTAAATCAAATTTTAATCTACTTGTCTCTGCATAATCCATTGCGTGTAAAACAACATCCATAGAACTTGCATTATCGGTTGATAAAAATGCAGGTCTAAAAAAAGGAATTGTAGCTCCACTTTTGATTGCAATATCTGCGTATAGTTGTGAATCCGTTGACACCCAAACATGATTTTTTTTGGAAAGAGAAAGGGCTGTTTGGATCCGATAATCAATTAGCGGTTTACTATTTAGCAATTTGATATTTTTATTTTTAATCGATTTGGATCCTGACCTTGCAGGTATCAACCATAAAATATCTTCCATGATTTTTTTCATAAATGCTTTATAAGTTCCTGTGCTTTTTGATAATCTTCATGCTTACCAATATCAATCCAATAACCGGTAAGAGGGTACCGAATTACTTTGTGATGTTTAACAATAAGCGTATCGATAAAATCAGTGGCATTATAAAAGACATTATCTGGAATCAGGTCAAATAACTTTTTCTTTATTAAATATATTCCTGCATTTGCATAATAATTATAGGTAGGTTTCTCCTTAACTCCCTGGATATCTCTACCTGTCAATTCAAAAATGCCATAGGGTACATTTACAGAATAAGGTACTGCAGCTACTGACATATCAGCATTGTTTTCCAGAAAATGCAGATAAAAATCTTCATAATCAATATTCGTGAATAAGTCAGAATTCATCACCAACACTGTGTCATTGACAAATGAATCTACAAACTTAACAGATCCCATCGTACCGAGAAAATTTGGTTCCCGTACGCATTTGATCTGAATATTATTCCTTTTTTCTTTATAATGATCAACTAATTGTTCTCCCAAATAATTGACAGTAACACTGATGTTTTCCATCCCATAACTGATCAACGCATCCACATTATAATCAATAATGCATTTATCGCCTACTTTCAGTAATGGTTTTGGTGTAGTCAATGTCAATGGGCGCAGACGCTCACCTTTGCCGCCCGCCATGATAACGGCATCAATGGGGAGTATAGATGAAATCTTGTTCAGAGCATATACTTTTTCAATTTTACCATCTTTGGAAAGATAAGGTAGTAATTTGATACCTCTTTCCTTATATTCTTTGATAAGCTTTACGTCTTTTCTATCTTCACTGATAAACCTAAAAGAAGTATGCAAGATAGCTTTGACATTATCAGACAGATCTATTCCTTGAATCAACCCTCGACGTACATCCCCGTCGGTAAGCGTTCCCAGCATTTTGCCAACTTTGTCTACAATAAATAAAGTAAGCACATCATCGGAGTTTTTATCCAATGCAACCAGTGCATCTTTGATCGTTGCCGTTTCAGGCAAAATATACCGTTCAAAATCGCTCATTATCGAATATCGTAAAATGTTTTTTGGCTGAGTTTGTCAACTGATATTGTTTTGAAAATACCGATGATCTTATTAGAAGCATTCCCATTTCCGTAAGGATTGGTGATGCCATTGAGTTTGTTTCTGAACTCCTCACTTTGAACTTTCCGGAATGCTTGTAGAATATCCTCCTTTTTGGTGCTGCAATTCACAATGCTTTCAGCCTGAATGCGTCCTTTTTGCCGGTCACTAATATTAATAGTTGCTGTGTGTGCTGATGGAGCTTCCAAAATACCACTCGAACTATTACCTACAACTGCGGTTACTTGTTTCATTAAGGACAAATAACGCAAAGAACCCAGTGATGTAAACAATGCAGATTTCTCAGGGTTTTTCTTTACATATGCTTCCATCATCTGATTGATGATCCGTCCGTTTGTGTCTGCGTTTGCTTTCGTAAAAACAAAGAAACTATCTGGCTGCATATCTATAGCCCGAAGCAAAGCTTCAAATTGTTCTTCAACAGATTGATCTGATAATGTTTCAGGATGAAATCCCACCAGATAATTAAATATATTAAACTTGATTTGTAAATCTTCTTCTAACTCTCTTTTGGAAAGAAGTTGCAACGATTGGAAGTTATCCAAGCCAATAGCCCCCACGTTAAAGACTCTCTCAGGTTGTTCTCCTAACTGAATCACTCGCTGTCGGTATGCTTCTGTTGAGGTGAAATGCAATGCACTCATCTTGCTGATGGCGTGACGAATGGCGTCATCGTACGCACCTTCGGTGAGTTCGCCCCCATGAATATGGGCAATGGGTATTCGAAAAATAAGTGCGGTGGATGCGATAGACAACATCTCATACCTGTCTCCAAGTATAACCAATAAATCCGGAGATAAACTTTTTAGGGCATCGGCATAACCAATCATTCCCAATCCCATCGATTTGGTAATACCCTCTGCCGTATCTGAAGAAAGTAGCATTTCAACTTTCGCATCAATCTCGTACCCGTCGGCTTCTATCTGTCGATACGTAAGCCCGAATTCAGGTGATAAATGAGCACCGGTAACAAGTAGTTGTAAAGTGAACTCATTGTCTGCGTTGATCTTCTCGATAAGCGGTTTCAACAATCCGTATTCAGCTCTGGTGCCGGTTGCGATACAAATCTTCATTATGATATTGTTATCAGTTCGTCTTCTGCAAAATCCCGTGGAGATACCTTCCCGATCACTTCATCCCACTTCATGGGTGAAATGCCTGTTCCAGGTCGTTTTACTCCAATATTATCTACTGTAAAAAGTTCACCTTTATGAATTTCCTTAGTTGCCACAATACTTTTACGTACAATGGTAATATTTTTTTTTTCGGATGGCGAGACTTCTTTCATTCCACTGCCCGATAGTGCTTTTTCAATATTCCGAATTGCAGAAACCATAGCTTTCAATTCGTCAGGTTCTAACGAGGCACTGTGATCGGGACCACTCATTGTCTTGTCGAGTGTGAAATGCTTCTCTATAATAGATGCGCCCAATGCCACAGCAGCAATGGGGACTTCAATTCCCAAAGTATGATCAGAATAACCGATCTCTGTTCCAAAAACCTCTTGTATATGAAGCATTGCCTTTAAATTGACATCATCCATAGGAGTCGGGTATTCCGTGTTGCAATGCAGAATAGTAATATTCTTTTTAGGTATTCCCGCTTCGATGAAGACTGATACAGCGTCTTTTATTTCCGATATAGTCGTCATTCCGGTGGATAGTATCACTTGCCGGAAAAGATGGGCAGCTTTTCGAAGATAGGGTAAGTTTGTGATCTCACCCGATGGGATTTTTACCATCTTGAGACCAACCTCATGAAGATATTCAAGCGAATCAAGATCGAACGCTGTGGAAAAGAATTGAATGTTTTTTTTCTGACAGTATGCGATGAGTTGTGCATGCTGCTCCTGAGACAATTCCAGTTTCTGCAACATCTGGAGTTGTGTCTCTGCGGAGTTGTTTGTATTCTGGATCTGATAATCGGCTTTCTTTGCAGAACCGGAAACAAGCTTTTCGGCTTTGAAAGTCTGGAATTTAATGTAATCGACCCCTGCGTCGGCAGCTGCATCAACCAGTCGAAATGCATTTTCCATGCTTCCGTTGTGATTTACACCTGCTTCGGCAATGATAATTGTTTTCATTAATGTGTTAATCTTTTCAAAGGATTTCCATAGTAAACACCTGATATATCAATACTTCTAGTTACGACACTTCCCATTCCAATAATAGAATTATTTGCTATCGATAAACCATCTCTTATTATTGATCCTGCACCAATAAATGTATTCTCTCCAATAGTAACTCCACCGCAAATTATTGAACCCGGTGAAATTTGAACATTACTTTGCAAAAAAGTATCGTGTTCAATTATTGCACCAGTATTTATTGAACAACAAGATGAAATTATTGCATTCGAAATAATTTTTACTCCAGGAGCAATAAAACTACCTTTGCCTATTTCTGCATCTTTCGAAACATAAGCATCTGTCGATACAATTGTGCCAAAATTAAATCCTTTATTTAAATAAAATTCAATCAATTTCTTTCTTAAGACTCCATCAACTTTATTACCTAAATAACTAATCCCTAAAATAAGTTCTATAGTATCACACGAATAACGGCTAACAAACTCATTATCATCCCCCAAATACTTTAAATATTTAGAAAAAACAAGATTCTCTGCAAGGTCTGTATAACCTTCAAAATTCTCAACTTTATTAATAGACATGGATGATAATATAGACTTGGCGTGTCCACCAGATCCAATCATGACTAATCTTTTTTTACATATTCCCATAATTGGATTAAAATATTACTATCCTTAGTTTTAAACAAAAGACTGTTATCATAGAACTTAGCAATAAGAGTTCCAGGTGATGAAGCTTGCCCATAATTAAAGACTTCTACAATTTGTGCTTTCCATACTTTACATTTTTTTTCATCCAAGAAAAAAACTGCACCAGGATATGGATGTGAAATAGCTCTAATTTTATTATATATCTCTTCAGACGTACGATTCCAATTTATAACATCATCAATTTCTTTTCGAAGTCTTCTAAATGTTGAATCAATATTATCTTGTTCAATAGCCTTGATATTGTTTGTCCTTAGCAATGGAAAATAAGCGTACATCAAATTATATGTTGCTTCATCAACTTTATCTAAAATATCATCGATATAATCAAATTTAGTAATCTTGATTTTTTCCTGTGCAATTAAATTACCACTATCGGGCAAATCACTATAGTAAAACATTGAGAGAGCTGTTTCTTCATATCCTTCTTCAATTTGCCATGATAAAACTGAGCGTCCTTTATCCTGAGGTAACTTTGATGGATGAAATCCTATAGTTCCTGTTACTGGAATTTTAATTAAATTATTTGACAACAATTCCGACCATCCTGCTACAATAATCATATCAGGTTCTAATTCCTTTATCACATTAATATAAGAATTAGCAGAATTTGTTTTAACTATATTTTCTTTTTCGGGAAAAATTACGTGTCTTGGTTTTACAACTTTGTCCTCGTATGTAATGACCAATTGTAAATTTACATACTTGTTGTTCGATAGATAATCATAAACGATTTTACCATTACTCAGACCACCTATAAAAACAATTTTAATTTTCATATTACTTTAGTATTCATATAGTACATAACAAACCTAAAGAATTTCTTTTAAAAGCATAAAACTCTCTGCATACGTTGAGTTAATTAAACTTCCTCTGTAACGATTATGTGCTTCTAAAGTACTTATACTTCTAGTAAATGGTTCATCCATTATTTCAGATTTGAAATTCTTATAAATATCTAATTTCTTATCAAAGTAGTTAGAAATATCAATAAACACGTTAGGTTGAAAGACGGTTTCAGGTAAAGGAGGAGTAAAATCTGTTTCAGAGATTATTTCACACATTAGCAATTTTTGGATAAAAGGAAATCTAAAAGTTTTCGTAGATGCAATTATTGCTTTAAAAACTCTCCGATGATCAGAGTGGATATCGCTTCTATTTGGAATAAAAATTATGGAAGGCTTTAAATCATTTATAACTTCAGCAATGGCAGGTATGAGTTTATTTAGTGATATATCATCGATTTCTAACTCAGGAAAATCTAGATTAAATGTTTTTGAAAAACCATATCCTTTATTAATTGATGGTATTATTGCTTTCTGACTGGAATTGCCATCAGTAATATAAAGACAGTTTATTAAATCACCCTGGTCCTTAAATTTTAATAATGACCCACCACAACCAAGTGTCTCATCATCGGGGTGTACTGAAATAACTAAAATATTTCTATTCATTATTATAAGATTTATATAACACTACTCGGAATATTCACAACCCTGTCGGCAAACCACATGGTGTTCTGCAATCCGTCGGTTTCGCATTCCTTAAACATCGGCAATCTGTTCATGAGCTCCCATATGGGTCGGGTCATGACTGCATGATCGTTGGTATACTCCAGAAATTTATGTTGCTCTTCTTTATCGTTCAAAAGGACTGCATTTAACCAGTAATTGGATTTTGAGCCTTCGGGTTCGGTAAAGAATTGTATATTTTCTTTGTCTGAGAAAAACTGTTTGTATTTCTCTGCTGTTTCACGCTTGTTGGCTAATATATGATCGATCTCTTCCAACTGGGCACATCCCAACGCCGCGTTGATATTGGGCATCCTGTAATTGTAACCGATATGATCATGTACAAATTCCCAACGGTGTGGCACTTTGGCCTGTGTGGTCAGATGTTTGGCATAGTTACCCAGCGTTTCATCTTGAAACAGCAACATTCCTCCACCACCGGTGGTGATTGTTTTGTTCCCGTTGAAACTGATTGCTCCAATCTTGCCGAAAGTACCGGTATGTTTTCCTTTGTAAAAGCTACCAAGACTTTCGGCAGCATCTTCGATTAATTCTATATGATAGCGATTGCAGACTTCAACCAATTTATCGAGATGAACCGGATGTCCGAATGTGTGCATCGGCACACAGGCCTTAATCCTTCTGCCGGTTCTTCTGTTGTAACAGCTTTCTCCCTTTATTTCTGCGTTTTCCTTTAACCAGGCTTCCATCGCATCGGGCGACAAACCCATGGTATCTTTGTCCACATCGATAAAAACTGGGTGTGCACCAATGTAACTGATGGCATTACATGTGGCGATAAAAGTCAAAGCCTGGGTGATCACTTCGTCGTCTCTATCCACACCGACCAAAAGCATGGCCATATGGAGTGCATTGGTCCCGTTCACACAAACAACCGCTTTTTGTGTGCCGGTATATTCCACCATCATCTCTTCAAAGCGGTCGACGAACTTACCCACGCTGGATACGAATGTGCTGTCGATACATTCGTTCAGATATTTCTTCTCATTTCCCCTGAAAGTGGGAACATGAAGCGGAACCATTCCTTCGGTTCCATATAAGTCATGAACAAAACTGACTACGTCGTGATACATTTCCAAAATCTCAATTACATTTTTGCATCCAGATATTTTCCCTTTTCGATATAGTCGAAATTGGGTATCATCTCAAAAAACAGTTTGACCAACTGCTCCTTGGTCCAGCTTCTATTTTGTTTAAACGATGTGATTGTATCCGTGAAATGCTGTATCAGCTTATGGTCATACAATGCTTCATTTTTTACAATACCCAGATTTTGGAAACGGTTCAGATCAATGACTTCATTCTCGGTGAAGAATTCCTCAAAGTCTTTTTCTCCGGTCGTATCACTTTGTGTGAAAAGGCAGGGCCATTGCCCTTTCTCGGGAAGTGTGTGAACCAGCTCTCTGGCTTCTTCTTCACTCTCACAGAAATGGGGTTCGTAACCGATGTGTTTGAGGTACCTTTCGGCAATATCTGAGAAGGTAATCAAATGCAGACTCTCACTTAATTTGGGAAAGAAAATATCTCTGTTTTCTCCAAAGATGGTGGACATTAGACAAAGTTCGCCTGATTCCTTGGGAATCACGAAATATCTTTTCACATCGTTGGGTGCTACAATGGGCTGACGTTTCTGTATCCTTTGGTTGAAGCCGTGCAGCAGGGAGCCATCGGAAAAAGCCACATTGGCAAAACGGGCTGTGGAGATGGTTATCTGTTCGCTATATTTCATCAGATACATCTCCATGATCCGCTTGGAAGCGCCCATCATATTGGCAGGATGGGCTGCCTTGTCGGTTGAAACACAAAAGTATTTTTTTACACCCTTTTCAATAGACTGACGGATTGTTTTCTCTGTATTGAAGATATTCACATCGATCATCCGCATCAGGGTAAAGGGATCTTTTTCACTTCGGACGTGCTTTAATGCAGAGAGGTTCAGTACATAATCATATCCCCCATCGTTGTTCCAGAAAGCATCATATTCCGCAGAACCAATATCCAGCGCGAATGTTTGAAAATCGCCATCGATATATCCAAACGAACTGCGGATATCACGCACCAGCTCTACCATGTTGTTTTCACTGATATCAACCACATGAAGCTTGAGCGGACTGCGTTTGAATATTTCTTTTGTTACCGCCTGGCCAATCGAACCGGCTCCTCCGATAACAAGAAAACGAGATGAGTTTACGACATCTGACAGCTCTTTTTCATGTTCTTTAACATCCTCAATAAAGAGTTCTTTGTTACGTCCTATCAAACTAAGTATGTTCATATGATAAAACTACGACTGATGCTTTATTTTGATATATGTCTCTTTCACATACGGCACTCCCAACACCCACCCTACTCCAACAATCAATCCTAGAAAAGTATAGATGATCAGCATCTGAGCACGTGAGGGACCTGATTTTTCCACAGGTACTACTACCGGTTCAATAACAGTTAAGATGGGGGTGGTTTCGGTGACGGCTATTTTGGCTTGTTCTTTTTGTTTGGCCAGTTCTGTGTAGACGCCCAGCAAGAGGGTGTATTCGGACTGGAGTTTTTCTTCCCGGGTGCGTGCCATGGCGGAGGTCAGGTTGACGTTGGCATCGCGAAAGCGGGCTAGTTCTTCCTGTTTGGCTTCAAAGTTTTGTCGGGCTTCTTGGAAGTTGGCTTCCACATATTGCAGGTTGGCACGTACTTTTTGCAATTTGAACTCTGTCAGATATTGTTGCAGTAATTGTTGTGCTTTTAAGGTGATTTGGGCGGCAAGGTAGGGGTCCCGCAACGTTGTGGACAATTGTACATACCCTTTTTTTTCGTTCAAATTCAGAGAAAAAGATTTGTACAGATTTTCCAAAACTTTTTGTTCTTTATACGTTAATCGTGGGATACTGTCCTTAACGGTTCCGGCAACAGCAGCATCTTCTTCCGGCTCCCCCCTAATAGCCCCAAGAATCACTCCCGGCAACCCGATGGTGTATTTCTTGATGGCGGCCAGCAGGTTGAATTTTTGGTATTGTTTGTCGGTGGCGTATTCATAATACGTGATGGGTTCGGGAACATCGCGGAACGTGTAGCGGGCATGGAGCAATTCCTTCTGGAACGATACGTTTTTGATGATGTTGGGATAGACATTGGGGGAAAGCACCTCGCCCGAGGTCATGTCTCCCAGGCTGATGCCGGCCATGGCGGCCAGGCCGCTCAAACTACTCCCGGTTCTGCGCTCCCCTGTCTGGGGCACGAGCGTACAGCTGGCGGTGTATTGATTGGGGGTGAGCAATGCCACTACCAATCCCAGGGCCATGGCCGCACCCGTTACAATGAGTATGAATTTCCGTTTGGCCCAGAGTTTCTGTAAGATCTCTACCAGGTCAATGGTATCTTCTTCTACAGGTTGTAGGTTTTGTTTGTTTTCTTCCATGCCTGTCTTAATTACTGGTTGGGTTTATACGCGAAACATTCAACAAGGTAGCCACGGTCAGTGAAATTACAGATAAAACAGAAGTGGTCACACCCACAATATCCCCCCAGGAAGCACCGTCACGTTCCGGTTTAACCGGTACTATGATTTCACACCCCGGTTCTATGCGGGAACCGCGTCCTTTGGAAACAGTATTGTTCATATAGACCACGTACACCTTGCTCCTTCGCGCACGGGAAACAAAGCCACCGGCGTTGTCTATGTATTCGTTCATACTCATATCTTCCCGGTATGTGATAGCGTTGGGGTACATTACACCGCCGGATATTTTTACCACGTTGTTCATGATGGGAATGTGTACTACATCCCCGGCTTTCATGACTATATCCCCGTTGCGACCGGGTTTTTCCATGATCTTTTCCAAGTCTATGCCTACATAATAACTGGTGCGGGTTAGGTCAATACTGTCTACCATTATGGAATCCCTGCTACTTTGTTTACTCAGACGTAAAGCAGCCTCACTCATGGTTTGCTCACGTGCATCCATTTGACGTACAAGGGTTGCTCCTTTTATATAGGCTTCCGGAGTAAGCCCCCCTGCCCGTTTGATAAACGAAGAGAGTCGTTCGTTTTGTTTCTTTTTAGAATAATTGCCCGGAAAAACCACTTCTCCCATAAGAGAAACGCGTTCCTGTTCCTGGTATCCCGGGGAACGACGGACGGCAACAATGTCAAAAGGATGAAGCGTAAACCCTTTATCCCCTGTAATGACCAGCCCGTTTTCAATGGTAAAGGAATAGATCTCACTTGTGGTAGTGGAAGCATTTGTTGCCAAAGGGTCCCTGGTTCGCCGCGCTACGTCCACTTTCATCAACGAAGCGGATTCCAACAACCCGCCCCCTGTAATAATCAGGTCCTCAATACTCATGTTTTGGGCATAAGGGTACGTTCCGGGGTTCATGACTTCCCCTTCCAAGGTGACGGTGTAAACCTGGCGCAGGGAATCTTCGGACATGACATACAGACGGTCGTTGCGTTTGAGCACGATGTCCGGAATCTCCCCGGCCAGCAATTTGCCCAGGTCCACGGATTCCACGGTGCGGGAGAGGTCGGGATTTTCCCGATTCAGGATGGCACGGCCCAGGAAGGCGTCTTCCGTGGGCCCCTCGGCAATGGTTACCAGGTCCTTCAATGTCCGAACCCTCTCATCCAATGCATAGGCTCCGGGGCGGAATACCGCTCCCGAAATTTCCACACGGTTCTCGTACCGTTCCAGGATGCTGCCCACGCTTACCTCGTCCCCGTCCTGCAGGGCAAAACTTTCGTATTGGATCATTTCCACCGTATAGACTTTGCGCTCGGTTGTGCCCAAACGCGTCAATTGCACGTTCTTTTTATAGGCATCGCTTGTAAACCCGCCGGCGTATTCAATGAGCCGGGACATGGGTTCGTTTTCCAGCATTTCATAGATCATGGGGCGTTTGACCTGCCCGTTGATTTGTACCCGTTTGGTGTAGGGTTCCACTTTTACGATGTCGTTTTCCTTCAATATGATATCCCCGCTGCTATCTCCACTCAACAGGTAATCGTACACGTCCACTTGTTTTTCCAGTTGGCCCTTGCGGAATACCTTCACGTTGCGCAAACTCCCTATATCGTTGATTCCACCGGCCGAATACAATGCATGAAAGACCGAGGCAAAGGAGCTGAGCGTATAGGTGCCCGGCAATACCACTTCCCCCATGATGTTGACCTTGATGCTGCGAACGTTCCCTACGGAAGTCTTGATGAAGGTGCGCGGGTGTGCGGAGCGCAGATCGGAATAGATCCGGCCGAAGGCGGTTTTGATCTTGGCGCTTGCTTCCTTAACGTCCATTCCCTGCAGGTAGATGGGCCCGATGTTGGTTACGTTGATGTACCCGTCCGGGCTGACCTCCTGGCGTACGGTCAGTTCGCTGTTTCCCCAGATATCTATGATGACTTCGTCCCCCGCTCCCAATTCGTAATTTTCAGGGGTGGGCATGTTCATGTTGGGCTGGAAGGTCAGGTTCTTGGAGGCAAACAGGTTTTTTCCGAAAACCGATATTGGCCCGCGAGAAGGTGTTTCCTGCACCACGATGACTTCCGGTTCCACAGGTTCCGAAAGTTCCCGGGTGCGGCTTTCCGTATTCACAACCGTTCCGGTTTGGGTGGCGCCCTGTGCCTGGTAATCGGCATAGATCCGCTCGGCCTGTTCCCGGGTAACGCCTTTGGCGGCCAGTTCGGTCAGGATCTGTTGCTGCGAGGCTCCGGTAGCCTGCAAACGCTTTACTTCGCTAATGACCTGCTGGTCACTCAGTTGCCCGTATGCCACCACAGCCACCAATAGAAACACGGCAGTACTAAGAATGGTTCTAATAATTCTCATATGAAAAACGTTTGTATAAATCTTTAATTATCTTGTAAATGTAGGCAATTTTTCTTTTACCTCAGTAAGAGAAACTGCATCTATTCCCTGTTTCATGGGCCATCCTTTTTCAATGGGCAAAACAACAAATGTATGTGTTGGCGAAATATCTTCTATAGCATTATAATTGCCCTTTGAAAGCGTTGGTGAAAGACCTGATTTACACTCTATAGCAAATACATAGTCATATATTTTCATTACAAAATCAATTTCAGCTCCGTTTGCAGTTCTGTAAAAATAAAATTCCGCTTCCGGAAACACCCCTTTCAAATTTGACAATACAATTTGTTCCCAGATAGTACCAAATGACGGATGGGCAGAGAGGGCATCAAAATTATACAGACCAAGCAGTGCAGCGGTAATTCCCGAGTCAGAAACATACACTTTTGGTGCTTTCACTAAACGTTTACCCATATTTGAAATATACGGAGCCACAACCTCCACCATAAATGTGCTTTCCAATAAATCTATATAATTTTTTACTGTAACAGATGATACATTTAAT
>Ga0209408_1001110_pt1 | contig 17985 bp, 19 predicted proteins | sample AD_UKC107_MetaG_FD_184422 | JGI IMG/M metagenome (GOLD analysis project Ga0209408, IMG submission 184422) | Active sludge microbial communities of municipal wastewater-treating anaerobic digesters from Hong Kong - AD_UKC107_MetaG (SPAdes)... | ecosystem: Engineered > Bioreactor > Anaerobic >... | reverse complement strand
CAGGGTTTTGGACAGGTTTTTTTTCTAAAGCGATGTGATATAATGCGGACCCTGCACCCATAGCTCAATTGGATAGAGCATCTGACTACGGATCAGAAGGTTGGGCGTTCGAATCGTCCTGGGTGCATTCCTTTTATTAAAAGGGTTATCGCCCAATCCAAACTTTCGAAAAACTAGCCATTGTGAAGTAAATTGTGAAGTAGAATTAGAAATAAACTAGACGATTCTGCTAAGATTCTCTAGTTGACGACGCTTGTTTACAAATGGTTGTAACCATGATTCATCTCTGTGATAAAACACAAACCGCGTTGCAGTTGTCACAAGACGCTGGTTGAATTGTCTGGTGATTTTTTCATTCCCGAAATAAATTCCTTCATCTAGCGGTGCGTCAGGCTTTAACCACAGACAGAGATCCTTGGTGATTGGGAATGTTATTTCCACTCTCTTGTCTCCTAGACCATAGCACTCAAAGTAAAAGAAAGGGTTATCTGTAATTATCAGATAAGAAGGTCCTTGGATTCGATATAGTATCCACTTCATCCTTGCGATGGCCTTTACTACGCCAAGGATCACCACGGGTTTCTCTGCCTCTCTGGTGATTTCTTCAGGTAGCTTCCTCTCATACCTTTTTCGCAAGTCTTCAATTTCTCGTTCAGCTTGTTTGCATGCATCGCCATTTTCAGGATTCTGCTTTTTCATTTCGTCAATTTCGTTTTCAAGAAAACTTAACACCAGCTCTGTTACCTCTGGGCGCATCTTTTCAATTCGTTCCTTGTGTGCTGGGACTCTTGTCATCATGACACACATATAACAAGCCACTGAGATTTTCTCTCTCCTTGACAGCATTATTCCTTTGCGGAGTTTGTTGATAATTGGATTTACTGGATTCTCTATTTTCTCTGTCAGCCATCTTTCAACATCATCCGAATAGTAGCCCTTTTCTTGAGCTACACTTTTTATAGGAACATAAACAGGTTTCTCTCCACCTTTCCTGTACATCCATATCATTCCAGGTTTCGCTGGATCTTCGAAACCCCTGAGATAATGTTGCGGAACGTAGTGTTTACCCATAGGCAGTACTAGCTCTTTCTTTAACAGAGAAAACACTATCGAGTGCTTCGACCGCGTACCGTTTATGACTCGGGGCCAGGTGCGCGTAGCGAAGCGTCATTTCGATGCTCTTGTGCCCGAGGAGTTCCTTTACTGTGGTGAGGTCTACTCCTGCCATGACGAGGTGGCTGGCGAACGTGTGTCGCAGGTCGTGAAACCGGAAGTCTTTGATCTTTGCTTTTCTGAGTGCTGTTCGGAAGCTGAGCTTCACGTCCTGGTAGGGCCGTCCGGTCTTCGGGTCGTAGAAGACGTGGGGGACGTCCAGTCGCCGGGGCAGCTTGGTCAGCATTTCCAGTAGGGTCTCGTTGATGGGGATCTCTCGTCGTTCCGCGTTTTTTGTCTGGGTCTGTTCGAGGAGTATGAGCCTGTTTTTCAAGTCGACGTTCTTCCATTTGAGGTTCAGGATCTCCCCTTTGCGCATGCCGGTGTTGAGGGCTATCGTGACGATGGGGAGCAGGTGCGGGGCGCAGTTTGCCAGGAGTTGGCCGCACTCTTCTGTGGTGAGGAAGCGGTCGCGTTGATTCTTCTCTTTGAGCATCCGTGCCTTGCGGATTGTGGCGAGGGTGTTCTGGTCGATCATCTCCCAGTCGGCGGCTTTCGTGCACATGTGTTTCAACGTGGCGGTGAGACGGTTGATCGTCGCCGGTTTCTTCCCTGCTTCTTGTTCTTCCAGTTGGAGTTGTTCGATGTGCCGGAGGTTGAGGTCTCGGAGTCTGAGGTTACCGAAGCGTTCTTTGAGCTGTTTCAAGTGGCTTTGTTTGCTCTTGTAGGCTGCTTGGTTGCGACAGTACCGGTCGTACTCGGGGATGAGGTCGGCGAACGTGGCGTCGTCCTGGAGGCGTTTCTTTGTTTTCTTTCCTTCTTGTGCTTCGTATCTTCTCCTGTTCAGGAGGAGTTGCGCTTCTTTGTGCAGGGTGCTTCCGCTGGTTTCTCGCTGGACCTTCCCGTCGGCGTCTTTGTAGGCGATCCACCAGATGTTGCCTCTGCGGTAGAGTCCTTTACTCCTGTTCTGTCTTGTTGTCATTGTTCGCCTCCTTGTCGACGTAGGTGAGGAGTTGCTGTAAAGGCTTGCTTGGACGCCTGCGTCCGGTTTCTAAGAGGTAGATGTACTGTTCTGTCAGTCCGAGCTGGTCCGCGAACGCAGACTGAGTTTTTCCTAGCCGGTTCCGAAGTGCTTTGATTTCTATTGGCGTCCATATCTTCATTATTGCCAGTGTACCCTGACTGTGTCAGGGTTGTCAAGGCTTCCTCCAGTCTGGCGTGTTGTAGACTGGTTGTCCGTTCTCCTTGATCCATTCGTCGATCTCGGTTTTCTTGAATCGCGTGTATTTTCCGCTTTTGAAGTATGGGATCCTTCTTTGGGAGACGTATTTGTAGATCCATGCTTCGGTTACTTCGAGGTATTCTGCGAGGGTTTTGACCGTGAAGATCTTCTCCTGCTCTGTTACTGGCTGCTTAAGGTGCGATCTGAGCAGGTCGGCTACTCTTCGTGCGATGGCTTCGATGTCGTCTCGTTCGAGCTCGAGTTTCATCGGGGTCCTCCTCGCAGTGTTTGCAGGAGTTCGAGTGCGTTCGTGATGGTGTAGTGGCTTTGGAGGTCTTCCGGCAGTTGGTCGGCCAGATGGCTTCTGGTTTTTTCCAGGTCTTCGGGGAGGGTTGCGATGATGGTGTGGCTTATCCCGGCTTCGCGGTTTTTCATGATGTTGTTCGCGGCGGTCTTCTCGGGGCTGGTGATTTCTATTTCTATGGCGATCTGGTCGCCTTCTTCAGGCTGTTGTCCAGACTCATTATTTACTATATGGAAAATAATGGAATGGTCTTCCCCCTTATACCGGAGGTAAAGATCCACTCGTTTTTTGCTTACGAGGAATTCGATCTGGGCTCCGGGGAGCCCTTTGGCGTACTCCTGGGCCAAGTACCGGTGTTGTGGGCTTCCGGACCCTTTCGGGCGCTCTGACGGCTTCGTCCGGAGGAGCTTGTGCGCTTCCTCGGTCGGCATGAGAAGCTTCGGTTGTCCTCCCCTGCCGCTTCTGATGCGTATCTTTTCTTCAGTCAGAAGGCCCTTTGCCAGGAGGCGTTCGTGCGCGTTCCGTCCGCTCTGCGGATTGACGCCCGCTTTCCGGTATGCGTCCGTGACGGTCAGAAGCTCCCGGATGATGGCCTTCAGAAGTTTTTCCTCGTTCCGTGTGAGCGCTTCATCTTTTCTTTTGCTACTTTCCGATTTCCTTCTTACTTGTGCTTCCGGTTCTACAAATTCTTCACTATCGCTGGGTGCTTCTTCTTTTTCCGGTCGCACTTCTGATGCCTTTGGAAGGGGCTCTCTGCGGTATTGATTGATCCTCTGTAATGCTGTTTGCCAATCTTCTTCGGTGACTGTTTTGTCAAATCCTAGATCTTTGAAAGTCAGAAGGATGGGGTGTCGCTCGTTCCCGCTTCTCATAAGGATTCCCTCACCTAGTTTGAGGCTGTAGCGGTAGTAGTCGGCTTGCTCCTGAGTGAGTCCAAGCGTGCTTATGGCTTCATTGGTCTCTTTGAAGTCGGCGTACGGGAAGAAGAGCTTGGTGTTCGTGTTGGCTTTCACGAGGCTCTCAAGTCCTGAGATCAAGGTGCTGCTGATGAGAAATGCGAGGCCATGCTCCCGTCCGATCGTGATGATCTGGCTGAGGAGGTTGGTTCGGTCAATGTTGGAGTATTTCTCCTGATTTCCCAGTTTAAGAATGCTTTCATCCATGTACACTATGCGGTTAGTTTGGTTTCTTTCCTGCCGTTCCATGTAGCTGGAGAGGAGCATGCTCAACATGAAGGGGTAGAGATATTCACTGGTTTCGTCGTACCACTTGAGCGTGATATAGATGCTTCTCTGGAAGAGTTCTTCGTACGTAATACCGTATCGGGTGGTGGAGAGTCCCGGCCAGTATGTTATGAGATTCTGCAAACGCTCATTCATTCCATGAATGGCGTTGTTTTCCTGGTAACTGTTCTTCTTGCTCTCCTGCTTCTTAATGGCCTGCATCAGGTCGCGGATGCAGGGTTGGTCGTGCTGGCTGAACACTTCTTTCAGTCCTTTTCTCAGTACTGCTTTCAGGTTTTCTCCTCCCCACATGGATTTGGCGATGAGCGTCACGAAGATGGAGATGAATTCATCACGGTCGAGGAATGCTGGTACTTGGAGGAGGTTGAATGGAGCGTGTTTGTGGATTACGAGACAGTGGCGGTCTCTGATCGCAAGGTATCGAGCATCCAATTTAGGGTCAAAGAATAGCAGTGGTATCGAACGATCCTGCGCTTGTAAAAGCAAGTGATGAAGGAAGGTACTCTTACCCCAGCCGGTGGCTCCGTCCACGAGGAAGTGCATGCTGAGTTCGTCCCAGCCTGCGGTGATGGGCGCGTTGTTCCCTTTCTGGCGGCCCAGGATGAACCGTCCTCGTCCGGGTGGTTCGGTTCGGCTGATCGGGAATGGATTGACGGCATGGTAGTCCATGAACGGCTTGAGCTGAGCTTCAAGTGTCTTTAGTACCTTCATATCCACTCTGCTCGGGTTTTCGTCTGGGAGTCGTTGGATGCTGCTGGCGGGTCCGGGGAGTTGCTGGTCGAGCCGGTACTGGCGCACGAACTCCTTGAGCTGTGCAACGCGCACGCTGTACTGGTCGGGTTCTTCTCGGGACTGCCAGAGCTTTTTCACGATATTAGCGGATCCTCCAGAAAAAGCTTCTGCGACGTCTTCGTTCTTCGGCGGCGCCGCATTGCGAGCAGAGATAGAGTGGTTGGCCGTCCGGCCCGACGAGCGTCACCGTGCACGTGAGGCAGATGATCTCCTGACAGGCGTTGCAGAAGTGAATGCTATGTTTATCGAGGAGCTGTCGGGGGCAGCGGCCGCAGTTATAGAGGGGTTCGCCGTCCGGGTTCTGGATGAGGCGGCCGTCCTCCGTTCGGAGGTAGGTCCGGGTGCGCGTGACGCGCCGGTCTCCGGTGGCTTGGTTAATGAGGACCCGTTCCTGGTTGAAGCTGATGACCTGGCGAGTCCCGTCGGGGTTGAGGACGACGATGTATTCTTCGTCGTCATCCTGGACGTAACGCACGATAGGTTCAGGGCTATTCTGGTCGGGCATGATGGTCCTCCTTTGTCAGACTGGATTGGCCGGGTCGTCGCGCTGGGTTTCGACGAAGACGTACCGGAGGAGTATGCCGGTGGCGGCTCCGGCGGCGATCGCTATGAGCACGGGGAGTATGAGTGGCATAGGCCAGTGCGCAACACAGAGACAAACGGTGGCGAGGTAGAGTATAAAGAGGAGCCTCATCCCGTTCATCGTGATGCTGACAGCGAGGCTGAAGTAGAGGTAGGCGGTATGGTTGATCCACCCGAGCAGTTGTTGCAGGACGGGGACGTCTTGGGTTCCTGCGATGATGCTGATCGTGTTCGTGAGCGCGAAGATGATGCTGGCGTGAAACAGTACGCGGAGTAACATTTGCATGCTTGTGTCCTCCTATCTATGTTCCCTGTCGGGGGTCAAAGGCCGGGCCGTGGCTCTCGGTGCGTGATGCAGACGGCCCGGCGCGTGAAGTCGTCGGCGTTCTTCAAGGTCTCGGGGATGAAGACTCTGATGTCGCGCCAGAGATCTAGGTAAGGGTGTTGGTGGAGCGGGGTGAACGGTAGCGGGTGGAGCATCGCCTCGATCACCTGTTCCTTCAGGCTTCGGAGAAGCCGTACCGGTTGGGGCCGGTCTTTCCAGAGGGCGGAGAGGCGGAAGAAGGCGGGCCGTTCTTCCGCCGGATTGATCCTGATCGGGACGGTCAGGCCAGTCTCATTCAGGGCTTGAATAAGCCTGAAGTATCGTTCCTGCTTCTCCTCCAAGTCATTCGTCGCCTGATCGAACGTCCGTACCGCGTGTTCTGCTCCGAACGGGTTGATTCGGCCGTTCAGGCCGAATTCGTTCTGGCCGTTCCAGCCGAGGGCGTGGTGTTGGCGGGCGGGGTGCTGCGTCTCCCACAGTAAATACTCGTATAACTCCGTATCGTCTGTTAGGACGATTCCTCCCTCTCCGGCGTAGATTGTTTTTCCTGTGGTGAAGCTGTGGACGCGGGCGTGCGCGGCGTGGCTGGCCTGCCGTCCATTGATCGTGGCTCCGAGGCTCTGGGCCGCGTCCGCGAAGTAGTGGATGCTATGCTTGTCGGCGATCCTCCGCAGGGTTTCCGTGTCGTGTGGTCTGCCGAAGAGGTCGACGGCAAGGATGAGTCGGGTTTTAGAGGTGATAAGCTCTTGCACTGCCTTGGGGTCTATGTTTCCGGTCTCCGGGTCGGTGTCGGCGAAAATAATCGTCACTGAGCACCTGAGGAGCGGGCCGATGGTGGCGCCGACGGTCAGTGGCGTGGTGATGACTTCGTCTCCTCGGCCCAGGCCTATCCCTCGGATCAGCCCTTCGAGTCCCATGGTAGCGCTGTTTACCGCCACAGCATACTGGGATCCGGTCCAGGCCTTGAACAGGTTTTCGAGGTCTTTGATGGGTCCTCCGCCGCCGAACTGCTCGTACGGGTCCTGGGGCTGAGCCCAGCCAGTCGTTAGAGGGTTAGATGTTGACATAGGGTTCGAGCTCCTTGATTCTCTTACCAAGTTCTCGGCGATCGATCTCGCCGTTCTCGGGGTTGACGATCCCGTCGAAGTGCTCTGGGATCGGGTAATCGGGATTGTTGGTCCAGGGGAGGTACCGCTTGTTGTTGCAGACGTTGAGCGCCCACAGGTCGGTGTAGATGATGCTGTCCCTGCTGCCCGTGTCGAGGTAGTCGTGCGCGGCTTCGACGATCAGTTCGTCGGTGAGGCGCTCGTGCTCAAGGTAGACTCCGTTCAGGCTTTTGACGATGTCTCGGGGGCTGGCGCCCTTCCGGCGAAAGAGGTCTGCGGCTTTCTGGAAGGGCGTGATCTCGTCGATGTTGATGAGCTTGTGGATCCTATTGGCGATCATCATGAGGATGATGAGATAGTCGTTGGCTCCTGGGCTGAAGACCGGGATGAAGGTGCAGCGGGTGATTATCGCGTTGCCCATTCGGTACGGGCAGTTGGTCGTGCCGACGAGGAGGGAGCGGCCCGCCATCTCGGGGTCGGCGAGGCTGGTGAGGAGCGCTGCTATGACTGCGCGTGTGGCTCCGCTGTCCCCGTCGAAATCATTTCGTTCGAGCGGGAGGAGCTCGGTGATCTCGTCCGCGATCGTCACGTTGGGCGCGAACTCTTTCCGGAGCGCTTGTTGCACTTTCGTCAGTCGTTCCGTTTCGCCGACGAGGCTGCCTTTTGAGCTGAGGAGTTCGAGCGCGAGGACGCCTGCTTGGGCGGCGGCGAGTTCCGCCAGGTGGGTCTTGCCGGTTCCGGGCGGGCCGACGAGGACGATGAGGGTCGGGGTTTCCGACCGCCCGTGGCGGAGCGAGTCGCTGCATGCCAATAAGATGTTCTTCGCTGGTTGGAGGTAGGTTCCTTCCAGGTCGCTGGTTCTTGAGGCGGTGAGGACTCGGAGGGTTCCTTCCGAGACGCGCATAAGGTCTTCTTCTTTGCGCGTCCAGAGATGCCGGGCAGTGACCGGATGCCGTGATCGGTCGCTTCCCCGAAAGCTTTCTTCGGTGCTCAGGTTGGGCGTGAAGGAGGCGATTCTGGCGGCGTCTTCGACGGTCAGTCCGTGTTCGAGCCTGCTGTCCGCGTATCGCTTCATGGCGAACTGGATGAAGAGCTTCTTCTGGTTCTGGTCCGGGTACGGGAGCCGTACCGTTGTGTAGAGTCGCCTGATGTCCCGGTTGAACCGGCCTTCCGCTCCTTCGAGGAGCATGCCGTGGCCATACTTCCTGATCGGCAGCGATTCTCCTGCTTCGAAGAAGGTCAGGAGCGCGTCGAGCTGTTCTGCGGTCAGTATTCCGGGGTCCGTGTATGGGAGTTCGTAGTCGCCGTGGAGGAGCCTAATAATGATACTCAGGAACGCCTCTTTGTTATAGGGATCGGTGATTCTGCTCGGCTTTTTCAGCAGTCGAATGACCTGTGACGCGAGGGTTGGGATGGGATTCGGGCCGTCTGGGGTTTTGTGAAGATTATGTTTTTCGATGAGGTCCTTGAATTCTTGAACGATCTTGTCGGCGTATCCATTCAGGTTATAGGTGATGCCGTCCTGTCGGCTGAGCGTCAACAGTATCTTGCCCCGTTTCTGGAGCTCCAGGCGGACGATCTCTTCGAGCGTGACGGCCCGTCCGTCAAGCATGCCGACGTCGCTGAGGGATCGCCCGGACAAGATGATGTTCGTCCGCCCTTCGTCGATCGCGGTGAAGAGGGGCTCTAGTTCGTTCATCGCGCCCTCCTGGTCCCGGCGCGGCGTTGCATCTGGTGGCGGCGGCGTTGCTGTTCCTTCTCCTGCTGCCGCCGCTCATCCCGTTCCGTCTGGGCGGCACGGTCGCGGTGATTTCGCTCCTGGACCTGTTTGGTCGCGGGGAGGATTGCGATTCCTCCGGTCGCTTCGCGCCGTCCCGGCTGGTGGATTACTACCTTCCGTTGCATCCGGGCCGTGAATTCCTCCACGAGCTCGTGGCACGTGTCGTCCGTGACGTTCAGGGTTTCGACGGCGAGGACCGGGAGCGATTCTGGCGTCTGGTGGAGCGTGACGGCCAGGGCGACGCCGTCCTCTCGTTCGCCGTACAGGACGCTGCTCCCGTTCGGCAGGGATACTATTTCTGTGTCGGTGAAGTTCATCGCCTTGCAGCTCTCCTTGGCGGCGCTGGTGAACGCCTCGGCGTAGGCCATCGTGTTCTCGGCGGCGGCGAACCGGGTGAGGGCTTCCTCCGCCTGTTGGAGGGCTTCCGCGTCGGGCGCATTCAGGAGCTGCGCTACGCGTCCGGCCAGGGCTTTTTCCTGTTCCGGCCTGACGTTGTATGGCTCCAGGCTCCGTAAGAACTGGAGCTTCTGGTCGTCGAGGCTCATCCCCGGCACAGAGGCTGACTTACTGCTGTTTTGTTTCAGGACGGTGGTGGGGGTGATGTCGCCCATCCCCTTCTGGAGTCGCTGGTGGTCTTGGGGGAAGGTGGCGTTGAGCAGCGCATCGTCTGCCGCTTTCGCCGCTTGGTACCGTCGCAGGAGCGCTTGGGCTCCCGCTTTGAATTCGGCGGCTCCTGCGGCGATGTTCTGGAGGCATTCTCCGACGGCGTGGGCCATGTTGTCGCAGGCGACGCGGATGATCTGTCCGAGGTTATTTGTTCTTATTTCGCTCATGTTCTCCCTCCTTTGCTTATTACAGGACGCTTTCTTCCGGGAGCGGATCGTCCGGATACTGCTGGTAGGGGTTAGCAGGATCCTTCATCCGCGCTTGGGCTGCCTGTTCCGTGGCTAGTGCCGCTGCGGATGGCGGCCCCGATGGAGGGTCGGGCGGGCCGTCAGAATGGTCGGTTTTGTCTCCGTTCAGGATGTGCTTGATGGCGTCGGCGGTTCTCGGGTCGAGGTCGGCCTGGACCTGGCGGTCCGGGAAGGCCCGGTTGTGTTCTTCGATCAGTGCACGGAGGTTCCGGTAGTGGAAGAGGACGCCTCGTTCTGCGTCGAGCAGGGCGTTGCCTGCTCTGCGCACGCCCGTCCGGAGGATCCTCTGTTCCGCCGCCGTCAGTAGCGCGAGGAGGTGGACGCCGCTGGTCAGGACGACGAGGTGGCTGACGAGCGCAATGCTGATCATGAAGACGAACAGCGAGACGTTGCTCTCGTGGGCGGCGGGGCTGAGCTGGTCGATGGCCCGGTACATGGCGTACGCGGCGGCGGGCTGGACGAGAAGGATCAGGAATTTCATGATGTTCCAGCGGGCTTCGGGCGGGAGCTGCAGTCGTGCTAGTCGTGGGCCGTACAGGCTTCCGACGTTCGCGGGGCCTGCGTGTCTCGTGCGGGCTTCGATTTCGCTTCCGAGGCTGAGCCAGAGCTCGATCAGGATGATCGCGGCGGGGATGACGTTGACGGCGATCCCGGCCCAGGCAGGGTTGTCATAACTGACGAGGTAGGTGACGACGCTGGGCAGGAGTTGCCGGTCGATCAGGTAGGCCGCGACGATGACCGCGATGATCAGGAGGCGGCTGAAGCTTAGGAAGGCTGGCGGGACTGGCTGGAGGCGCGGCTGTAGTTCGGTCAGCCTTGCCAGGGCTTCGTTGTACGTTCGGGCGAGGCCATTCATCTGCTCGCGGCATCGGCCTGTTTGATTGCGGGATTCTTTCTCGTTCATCGGGGCTCCTCCTTTCGGTCAAGCATGCGCTGGACGTATTGGATTGCGGCTGCCGTGTTCTCAAACAAGGTGAGTCGCTCCCGGAGGGGTTGGAGGAGTCCGAGATCGTCGGGACGGTCGTGGACGAGCAGGATCGTTACCGTGTCAGGAAGCTGGACCTGGTAGGATCGTCCGGTCGTGTCCTTCCCGTCCGTGAGCAGGAGCAGGACGTCCCTGGTGTCCGGGGGGCTGGTGGGTTCGTTGAAGTAGATCGTGGCCCGATCGAGCGCTGCGGCGAGGTTCGTCCGTTTGGCGGTGCCGAGACGGCGACGCTCCGTTACTAAATAGGTGAGGAATTCTTCGGTTGGGGATCGTGGATCGTTACTCGTGGGAGGGGATATCTCATCCTGCCCTTCAGTGTCATCCTGTGAGATCTCCTGCTGGTGTAATGCCTGGAGCTTGAGGAACGGGTTGTTGCTGAACCGTGCATCCTGGACATCAGTTCCTGTCGGCTCTATGGCGAGTCGCTTCAGCGGACTGGCGTCCACTTCGATGATCCCGTACGCGATCATGCCGCCCCGCCCGGACGCCAAGACCTCCACGAGAGAAGACAGGGCGTCCGGGAGCGCGGCAGCCTCCCCAAAGCGGAGGCTGCCGCTATAATCGTCCAAGACGAGGAGCCGGAGCACCAGCTCCCCGTCACTGGGGTTCGGGGCCTGCACCCGGGGAGTGCAGGCCGTTAAGAGGAAGATAATAGGAAGGATAGGAAGAAAAAGTTTATTCATCGAGGTTCTCCTTTCATGCCCCGAGGGGGCTAGTTGACCGCCTCAGTCGTGCGGGCGGTTGCCTGTGACTGCTGTATGTTCTGGGGGGTGAGGCTGAACGTGTTAGTGTAGATGTTCTCGTTGTGGAAGATGCAGCAACATAGTTCTGGTGGTCTTCCGTCATCGAAAATACTGTAGAGGTAGATCCTCTTGTTGGTAAGCAGTGCTTCTGGCAAGTGCGGGAAGAAACCGCCCCTAAAGAGCTCAGTACTCTCGAAGCCTTCCTTTCCCACTCTAATAAAGATGCAGTGGCCAAGGAGTTCGAGTCCTTGACGCGAGGCTATTACGGTGCTGAAAGCGCTGATATCAGCTCCGTAAATGGTTTCAACGCCCTCCTCCCGGGTGCCGTAGAGCTGGACAAACGGGCCGGCTTTACTGACCTCGTACTTCTCTTCAATCTCCTGCATTATTTCCGCCGCAGCTACTGCTACGCGTATGCTGTTGAGTTCAGGTGTGCTGTTACGGTCGTTCATGATCCCACCTCGTCTTTCAGGTAATCGTCGATCCAGGCCTTCACCCACGTGATGGCCGTGCTGATCGTGCACGCCGCCCCCCATTCATGGGGGTACGCGTAGTAGAAGAGATAGCCGCCCTCGCCGTCATACTGATAATCGTCCGAGTCCGGCGCGGGACTGAGCGACGCGCGGGGCGGAGCCAACGGATGATCCTTGCTGTAGCGGAGCGTGATCTGGATCCCTCTGTGGATCCCAACCACGCTGTGCGAATCCCAACAGCCATACGGGTGGCGGAAAGCCACGTAGCATGTGAAGGAATCGCCATGACGGCGAGCCACCTCACGACACTCCCGAGCCAACCGGGTTTCAATGCCCTTCACCGGCTCCGACGGAGCGGGCTCAGGCAGGGAGAAAAAATGAAGTTGAGTCATAATGGGGCCTCCTTTAAGAATATGTTCACCCTATAAAGGAGGAAATCGCTCAAAATTTTGTGCAAGAAGTGATGAACCAGTTCTTTGTTAATGGAGAATTAACTATTTTGTGTCGATATCTGGTCCCACATTCACATTTGAGATGAGTTTTGAACCTACAAGGTAAGGGTGTTCGGCCAACTTTTCTATCATTTGCACTAGGGTGTCGGGTGACTGTTTTCTACGAGGTATCATCATTTCCGCGCATATTCCAAAGTCAAAATACTCCTTATTGGGTATGTGCCTCCATGGACCTTGGGGTGCATATAACCTGCTGGCGAGATTGTCCTGAGCCCAATCACTCCCTGGATGTTTTAACAATATTTGCCTATTCTCATAGAATAAGTTCTGGAGGGCGACCGTGATTGTGAGCAAGACATCTGGGGCAACCATATATCTCAATCTACTCGCATATTCAGCATATTCATGGAAGGAACGCTCATCTAGTGTTCTTACGCAGTCAATTAATGCCATCGGGTCAATATTCGTTTGGCATCGGATTTCGTCTTCGTAGTCATTGAATTTACAGGTAACTGAATATCCATCGACAACATAACCTTGGGAATCGAGAATAGACCCGTTTCCTTTTAGCACGATAATGTCTTTGTCGGGTTGGTATAATGCATCTAATATGACCATCGTGGATTTCACCGCCGTGGGTAGCGTTGAACGAGTGAAACGGGGACTTCTCTCTTACTCCCGTCCTCAATGTCACCGCACAGTGGTGTATGGATTCACATTCCTTTATAAATCTTTTGGAGCATCATGTGCTGGGTTTGATTGATTTTTGGCAGTATGTCTTGGCGTACTGGCATGTTTTTCATTCTGAGACGGTAATCATTGAGCGGAAGGAGTACGTACATAAGAATGACACTTCTAAATCAAACGCGACGACCCGAAGGCTTATTTTGTGGAAGGATGCCACAGAGCGAATTCTTAGGGATAATAGATCAGTATCATTTATGGGCTATAATCCGCATGAACTTGAGTTTTGGTTTAATCCGGCTAGTTTAAGAGATATATTTCCAAAATCTTCGTTTAATCTAAGCGCTAATGTTAGCAAAGAACGAACTGCTTTGAGAAGTATTTTCTACTCAAAAAAACCTCTCCACAACATGACTATTCGGGCATACAGGCTACCAACCTTCAAACGTTGGAGAGAACAAGAGGAGCTGGATATTGCCAAGGTGTTAAGTCTTGAAGAGCGCATCGCCCTTAGGAAGCATTCAGGCATGGCAAGGGATATTTCTGTTCTCCCATTTCGAGGACACGTTTGTGTTGAGCAAGCGAAGCATGATAACTCTATTAGAATCAGCTTAAAATCTTTAGAGTATGTAGATAAAATTGCTCAGGCGGAGTACGTTCATCGTGAAGATAAGCGATGGAAGAGAACTGATCGCCAAGTTTTTGGAATGTCATCAGCTGGCGTTAAAGAGTGTCCAAAGGTTACGCCTCTTTCATGGTTGACTGATGTTCCTGGGGTTCTTTCTGGTGTGGATACCACACAAAGCAATATTAGTGAGCATTCTTTATTCTTTCCACTATTTGTTAAAGATCTTTGCACATATTTCGATTGGGAGATCGTATCGGATCTTACAATAGAATGTTCTTCATTAGAGTCAAGTACTGTATTGTGGGTGAAAGGGAGAATAGCAGCTGAGCTGGAAACCTTTCCTATCATTTTTTTCCCTGTTCTCATTTCTGAAGGTGACTCATTTAATTCTATGTTATCTGAGCTTATGTACGGATTGGATTTACGCCGAGGTAATGAACCACCTTTTGCTGTTCTTTTCACATTCTCAGATAAGGATATGGCAGAACATGTCGCCGACTTAATCCATAGGCGTTCTTTTTCCTTTAAGAAGACGGAATTTCTTCTTATGTACGGTGATCGAATAGTTGAGTATCTTTCTCATTTTCCCTGGTTGTGGTCCCGGTTTTTTCGTGCCAGGGCTGCTTATCATGTGATGAAGGGGTTTGATTGGGAGCATCTCCAGGAGGTCTATGATAATGAGCCTGGTTTTGGGTTCTTCCCTATCGACTTAGTGGAGAATATGGCCTTGGATGGCATAGGAGGTGACGGGGTTGATTGTCTGGTGGTGGAGGGGCCTGCGGGTTCTGGGAAGACGTATGCAGCGTGTCAGCTTGTTCGGCGGTTTAGTGAGGGGCGGATCATCCATTGGTTCTTGTCCTCCTTCTCTGAGAATGAGGTTAACCTGTGTGAAGCCATTCTCTCTTCGGTCGAGGGGGATTGTCTTTTTGTCTTTGATTCGGTCACTACTCAGAATAAGGAGTTGTTTTTAAGGTCGTTGCCTCGTCTTTATCGTGTTGTTACTGCTGGTGGGGCTTCGGTGCGAGTGGTGGTGACTGTTCGGAGTGAGGAGCGGGTGAAAGATCGCTCTATCTTTAATGATGTTATTGAGGCTTGTCGCGTTAATTTTAATGTTGGGAGTGTCGATTTGTCTTTGGGGCTTCCTACGGTCAATCAGGGGTTAAGTGATTTTTTGTATGAGCGGTTTTCAATGGATCTCTCGTATGGTGGAGATCATTCCTTGTTTTATTCTCTTGATAGTGTTCCTCGTTCTTTTGCTCAGTATTATTCTTTGAGTCAAGAGTTAGCATCTCGAGGGGAGAGTGTGACTAAGGATTCTCTTCTTCCTTTTAAGGAGTATTTGTTTCAGCAGCATGCTTTTCTACGTCAGTATCGACCGAGTGATGAGATTGTTTTACAGGTGATAGCTATCCTTGTTTTTGCTCAAGGAGATGTTTATATTGATTCTGTGGTTGATTTTCTTGACCGGCTATCGAGTAGGGGTTCTGTGGAGCGGATTTCCCGTGTTTCTTTTAATGAGTCGATTGTTCTATTGGTGTTGTCGAAGTGGATTAATAGAAGTGAAAATATTCTTAAGTTGCAACATGTTAAGCAGGAGGCACTCTTATCCTCTTTCGCTTTTGATCGTCAGTACATGATGGTTCTGCTCGATATCCTTGACATTATTCTATTTGAACGAGATGTTGAATTAAATGAAGGATGGCGTTCGAACTGCTTATTTCGTCTTTGCCGTTTTCTTTTAAGCAAAGGTTTTCTCACTGATTTTCATAAGTATTGTCTGGAGGCATGTGCTCAATTTGCTGACAACTATCGTTTGTTTGCACTAATGTTGTCTTATTACATTAAGGTCGGCACGTCATGGAATGAGCTCAAGGGTTGGGAGGAACTAATGTTACCGATTCTTCCGTTGGAGGAACAGGTAATGTGGTTGGATGTGCATTATCGGAGGGATTGCCTGGAGGACTTTTTACGGGTTTTCGGAGACTCGCATAATGGGTGGTTTTCAGGTGCTTTCCGCGACAATAGTTATTATTTATCTATTGATGTGGTTGATGCTGAGGATGTTTTTCGACGGTTTGCAGAGCATGCCGTTGATGGTGTTGTTCGGGATTATAGTTATCCTTTTTATTTAGATATTGCTACTCTTTTGAGTATTATGATTTCGTCTTATCGTGGAGATAGGGGTTTTGATTTTCGGGATTGATTGTTCGGCCGCGCCTCCCGCTCATCTCCTTTCTTAAAGCTTTCCTCCGGCGCACCGCGTTTTCAACCCGGAGTCGGCCTATAGTCCTAAACCTTTAATGGGCGATTCGCTGTTGTCGGCGCGGGTTGGATGGTTCGTTAGGCTTCGCGGTCGGGGTCTTTGGATATCGCCTTTTTTGTGATGGAGGCGATATCTATGGATGAAAGTATGAGTAATGGGATTTGTACAGTGGTAGAGACAATCTTGCGGGATGTCGAGGTGACGGTGACTGAGAGAGTTACTGTTGTACATAAAGTCTATTATGAGGCTTTGGATTCGTTGTATGAGTCGGTTGGTCCGAGGTATTTTTATCGCCCGTACTGGATGCAGTAGCAGTAGCGGGTATTTATTAACTATTTTTCAATGGCTAGATATTCAGTTTATTTAATTGGCCTGGGGGCCTATTTTTATTACTAGAGGTAGTTAGGGCCCCCTTCCGGGGGCCTTTCGGGGTTGCCCGGCCTGCCGTCTGTCGTCAGGCCGGGGATTGTCACTGTGTGTAGTTACAATGTTCAGGTCGGCTTTTGGGGTTGAGATAGGGGCGCCTTGCTGGCGCTTTGATAGAGAGAGGGGGGAAATGCGGCTGGAATGGGAAGGAGAAGCGGCACCAAGACCCCTAAAGGAACAAATTGCATAACCCTGGTGATTAGTGCGCTTTCTTTCGATTCTAACATACCGGGAGCTTCAAATTCCACATTTACCAGGCGTGTTCCAATCCCAGTTTAGTCGTTGCATTTCAACCTCATAATAGGTGAGTTATTCTGATTCAATTCCTTTACGGATTCGATTCTATTGCCCAAATACCTTACTTGGAAGTGCCTATGAGAGCAATTTCAAGACCCGTTCCTTCTTCTAATATGTCGCTCTTCCTTCACGTGCTGGGCCAGTCTTTTGAGCGTGAGGCCGAGCCCGGCCTTGTAAATCTCCTCGGCTACTTCGTCGATAAGTCCTTTCTCGAAGAGAACTATAAAGAGGTTGACGAAGAGCACATCCTTCTCTTCTCAGAGGCGTTGATGCTTATACGGCTTCTGCATATTGAGAACAGCTGAGCATTAAGTGGTGAAGTAGTACATTTGTGGTGGATTGAGCTCACCGCAGATCGAACAGGTAATGGGCTTGAGTTCGTCTTCTCGCATTTGTACCGTGGTGAGATTATTCTCTCTCAGAATTGCGTTATGCTTCCGAATCATGTCCGCTCTCCCTTTCTCCTCCTCTGTGCTACGATGAGCCTGATGGGTTTTAAAACATAGACACAGAGAGGTCATGTCAATAGGTGTGTAAAAAGGGTTCATGCGGCATGATCCTTTTTCAAGGTTTTCAGGTTGATACCATTTTCGTATTTGTCACCATTGCAGCGTCCAATAATGTTTGTCCGGTTTTTGTCATGGAAATAGGTTGACACGTCCATCCTAAGAATCCCTTGCACATCAAGGGAAAAAGGAGGACGACATGGCATTTTTACGAAGGAAAAAGAAACGACAAACCCCAACACTCGAGGAGACCTCCCGGACTTCCAGATCTGGCAAGAGACGCAGAGTGTTTCCCGTGGAAGTCAAGCTTCTGGCGGTCGATGCACCGCATGCCGGGCTCACACTGCGGGAAGTGGCTTCGACCCGGTGGGGTACCTATCGGTATATGAACATGAAGCATCTGTATGACATCGAAAAGGAGGTGATGGTTCAAACAGGCGCATAACACACAGATGAGAGTGCGGGGAAGGCTCCGTTCCGCTACGCTCCACTTCGCATCCCCGCTCGCTATGGACTACTCTCCATAAAAGTGCGCAAGATTATTGACAGTACCCATAACACTCCCTGCCCCGCAGTATACCAGAGAGTAGCCTCGTGAGCTTACCGCTCAGCAGAACATCCCTGTTTTCAAGGATATAGGGACTAACTTATGAACAAGATCGGGGTTTTTAGGGGCGGGTCGATCGATAGTTTTATAAACTACTTTGCTGCCCTGTTATGCGCTTGAACCACTTTTCTGAATGACAGCGGAAGGTGATCGCATATTATGCACAGATACCAAGTGGAGAATTTAGTGCCTGTTACTGTCGGTTTACTATCCGTCTGCTTTTGGATTGTTCATTACAAGCTCAATTCATTGTTGTTTTGGGTTGGCTTTTCACTAAACTCTCTGGGACTCATTATCTGGTTTTCAGCAAAAATCGCCATGGGGAGCAATTGGCATCCTGGTTATGGAAAACCACGGGTGACAAAACTAGTCACCTCTGGCTCACGTTTGACAGTTCATTGGGGGTGACACCCCGAAAGTGCAATAACCACGGGCGGTGGGGTTTGGAAAACAACAAAACATAGTGCCATGCCGCATATTGTATGGGTTGACATAAGAGT
>Ga0209408_1001104_pt1 | contig 18072 bp, 11 predicted proteins | sample AD_UKC107_MetaG_FD_184422 | JGI IMG/M metagenome (GOLD analysis project Ga0209408, IMG submission 184422) | Active sludge microbial communities of municipal wastewater-treating anaerobic digesters from Hong Kong - AD_UKC107_MetaG (SPAdes)... | ecosystem: Engineered > Bioreactor > Anaerobic >... | reverse complement strand
GCGGATGAAAAAACAGCTGCTGAATCAATGAGATTATCACTTCGTTGGGCAAAACGCTCGAAAGATGCTTTTAAGCAAAACAACAACCCCAATGCGTTATTTGGTATTGTTCAAGGAGGAATGTATCCTCATCTTCGTGAAGAATCTGCCAAAGGTTTAAGAGAAATAGACTTTCATGGTTTTGCTATTGGAGGATTATCAGTTGGAGAACCGAAAGATTTACGCGAAAAAGTTTTGAAAGCAACGACTCCATTATTGCCTGATGACAAACCCAGATATCTGATGGGCGTCGGCAAACCAGAAGATATTCTGGAAGCGGTCAAACTTGGTGTAGATATGTTCGACTGTGTCATGCCAACTCGTAATGCTCGTAACGGACATCTTTTTACCTGGAATGGCGTGGTAAAAATCCGCAATCAAAAATATCAATTTGACACGAAGCCACTGGATGAAAATTGTGGATGTTACACTTGTCAAAATTACTCAAAATCCTATCTTCGCCATTTGGATAAGTGTAAAGAGATTTTAGGTTCTCATCTAAATACAATTCATAACTTATTCTTTTATCAGGATTTTATGAAAGCTATTAGAAAAGCCATTGAGGAAGATAATCTTCAGGAGTTTTCTGAATCTTATTATCTGAGAATTCAGAATAGCTGATTGAGAATCTGCAAATACTACTTATTAAATCGGTAATCAGGTATAATTCATTCCGTTTGAATTTATATATCCAAGAGATTACTAATGACTAAAAATGTTTATATCATCGGTGCAAAACGCACGGCTATCGGTTCATTTCAAGGGCAATTTGCAAATACACCGTCTCCCCAATTAGGTTCAGTAGCTATTAAAGCCGCTATGGAACAATCTGGACTGGATACGGTTGATGAAGCATTGATTGGTTGTGTTTTACCAGCCGGATTAGGTCAAGCGCCTGCCAGACAAGTTGTTTTGGGAGCAGGTTTGGATAAATCTGTGACTTGTACTACGGTTAACAAAGTCTGTGGTTCAGGTATGAAAACGGTGATGATGGCTCACGATATTATTAAAGCTGGCTCAGTTGATACAGCCATCGCCGGTGGTATTGAGTCCATGACATTAGCTCCTTATCTGCTACCCAATGCACGCAGCGGTTATCGTATGGGTCATGTACAATCTTTGGATCACATGTTTTATGACGGCTTGCAAAATCCTTATGACAGCAACATGATGGGTGTTTTTGCCGAAACCTGTGCCGACAAGTACAATTTCAGCCGTGAAGAACAAGATGCATTCTCTGCGGAATCGGTTAAACGCTCCATGGCAGCAATGCAATCCGGTGCTTTTGATGAAGAAATTGCCGAAGTTGTGGTGAAAGACCGCAAAGGAGACATTGTTGTAAATCAAGATGAAGAGCCACCTCGTTGCAATCTGGATAAAATTCCAACCCTGCGTCCGGCTTTCCGTCGTGAAAATGGCACAGTCACAGCTGCCAATGCCTCAAAAATATCTGATGGAGCATCTATGATGATTCTGGCATCAGATGAAGTTGTCGAAAAAAACAATCTGCAACCGTTGGCGAGAATCGTTGGACATTCTACTTACGCTCAGGAACCGGAATGGTTCACAACCGCACCGGTTTCAGCGATTCAAAAATTGATGGATAATTTGAATTGGTCTGTGGAAGATGTTGATTTATTTGAGATTAATGAGGCCTTCGCAGTGGTGACAATGGCGGCCATGAAAGAATTAAACATTCCTCATGAAAAAGTCAATGTCCACGGTGGTGCTTGTGCACTAGGACATCCCATTGGAGCCAGCGGTAATCGAATCCTTGTAACTTTGCTTTATGCACTCAAACAGAAAGGCCTTAAACGCGGTATTGCCAGCCTTTGCATCGGTGGTGGCGAAGCGACAGCTGTAGCGATTGAAATTGTTTGATTTTTTGAATAAAATGTAAGTTTTTAATACGTCATTACCCGGCTTGGCCGGGTAATCTAAAATGAAATTTGACCGAGAAAGAATATGTTTAATCGTTATAAAATACAAATACTCACACTACTGATACTGATTTTTGCATCCCAGATGCTTCATGCTAAAGAAATACTATCGTTGGAAATTAATCATAACTGGAATAATTTAACTGAAGAAGAGTATATAGCAAATCGAGTTGCGTGTGACTATAAGATACAGCAACACAAATGGTCTAAAAACCTTTGGCCAAAAGAAAATAAAAAGCCTAAACCGGATTTTTCTGAAGTTGTTGATTTGGATTCAATATACCAAAAAGTTTATGTCAGCCTGAAAATGCAATTTCTATTATCCGATCGATTCAACTTAGATATTACTGCACCAATGTTACAACATGATCTGGATCGTATGGCTGCAAATACCAAAGATGCAAATGGTTTAAGACAACTTTTTCAACTATTTGATAACAGTCCTCAAACAATCACTCAATGCGTGTCACTTCCTTATCTGGTGCAGAAGAAACTAACAAATACTTATAACTGGAGTAATGTGGTTCATGCTGATACTAAAACTCTGGCAGAAAATGAACTGAAAATTTTTAAACGCTTTCCAGACACAAAAAACCTATCAGTAAAACCACAATTCGTAACCTATTCAGTTCAAAAAAATGATTCTATAGATATAAACAAATCAATTGAAGAAGAACTAATTATAGAACTCGATGAAGAGGAATTCCATCAAAAAACTGAGCAGCTTCAGAAACCGACTCTTAGAGAAATCGAGTATGGTTATGTTTATCAAGAGATTATTTCGCAGTCTGATGAAAATATTGAAGTTAAGACATTATTTTGGAATAAAGAAACATTGGAAAGTTGGGTTCAAAAGCAATCGAATGAGTTTGTAGCTCTATTGCCTGTTAATGATGAGTTTAACTTACCTAAAATAACTTCAGGAAACAGAGTTTTCAACGAAAAATCAGCAACTTTTGATATGTGGTTACCAGTTGAATATAGTCCTGATGGTAGATATGATCACACAGCCGTATGGACAGGGAACGAAATGATAATTTGGGGTGGTAATAATGATAGTGATAATTTGAATACGGGTGGACGATATAACCCTGTAAATGATAGCTGGCTTCCAACAAGCAAAGTAAACGTGCCTTTAGCTAGGATAAACCATACTGCAATATGGACAGGTAGCGAGATGATAATATGGGGCGGTTGGATTGGACCTTATACTAATACAGGAGCTAGATATAGCCCAAATACAGATAGTTGGCGAGATGTTTCTTCAATAGATGTACCTACTGGAAGGGTCAATCATACAGCTGTATGGACAGGTACTGAAATGATTGTCTGGGGAGGGGTTGATCATGATGGATTGGTTAATACAGGAAGTAGTTACAATCCTAAAACTGATACTTGGAGGAATGTTGAAATGATTAATGCACCTCAAGCTAGAGGGGGTCATACAGCAGTTTGGACTGGATCTGAAATGATTGTATGGGGAGGCATTGATAATACTGGAGGTAGGTATAACCCTCTAAATGGAAATTGGGTAGCTACATCAACAATAAATACTCCATCTATCAGATATCAGCATACTACGATTTGGACTGGATCTGAGATGATAGTTTGGGGAGGAATAGACAGTAGTAGTTATATTTCACTAAATACTGGAAGTAGATATAATCCAGCTAATGATACTTGGCAGGAAATTTCAACAGAGAACCCTCCTCAGGCTAGATATAAGCACACAGCTATTTGGACAGGAGATGAAATGATAATATGGGGAGGAATAAATACTAAAATTGGAGATTTGGAAACAGGAAGTCGTTATAACCCTAATTTAGATAGTTGGCAGTCCGTTCAGTTATTAAATACTCCCTCTGCACGGGCATACCACACAGCAATTTGGTCTGGAGAAGAAATGATTATTTGGGGAGGATATGAGGGCATGAATGATGGTGCTAGATATAATCCACAAACTGATAACTGGAGTCATATTAATATAACAAACTCTCCAGAGGGTAGAGAACAGCACACTGCTGTATGGAGTGGTAATGATATGGTTGTATTTGGAGGATTATTAAAACAAGGATATACACAAACTGGTTCTTTATACAATCCTGCTACTGATAACTGGCAAATGATAACGACGAATAATGCACCAAGTGCAAGAATACTTCATACTGCGATTTGGAATGGAAGTGAAATAATGGTTTGGGGAGGATGGGATGGAAGTCACTTCCTTGATTCTGGAGGGAGCTATAATCCGACTAATAATGAATGGAGTGTAATTGAAACTTTAGATAGCCCATCTGGTAGATATGGACATACTATGGTTTGGACAGGGAGTGGAATGGTAATCTGGGGTGGATATTCCGGGAACAATTTTGCGTTAGATAATGGAGGTATCTATAATCCTTTCGATGGAATTTGGATTGATATTACTAATGTTAACTCGCCTTCAGCACGATATAATCATACAAGTATTTGGGGTTCAGAAAAAATGATTGTATGGGGTGGGAGTGATAATAATTCTCACTCTGTAGATACAGGAGGACAATACGATCCAATAAATGACACTTGGCAGCCTCTATCAATGGAGAATGTTCCATCGGCTAGAACTAAACATACTGCAATATGGTCTGGAAGTGAAATGATCATTTGGGGAGGTGCAGGAGATGGTACATTAAACTCTGGTAGCCGTTACAATCCAGATATTGATGCTTGGATACCAATAAATATTAATGATGCTCCTTCTGGTAGAATAAGACATACAGCTGTTTGGACTGGAAATGAAATGATTATTTGGGGAGGCGATTTATTGAGTGGTAATTATGTTGATACTGGAGGTCGATATAATCCTATTAACGATAGTTGGAGTTCTACAACACTTATAAATGCACCATTAGCAAGAAGGGAACATACAGGTATTTGGACAGGCGAAGAAATGATTATTTGGGGAGGTAGGCCTTATTTGCATACTATAGGTGTATACAAAATTGAAGAAGATCTTATTTTCCAAAACAGTTTTGAAGAAATCATACCAAAGTAATTTTTTAGAATTAATAGAGTTATCTGGATTACCCAATCAAGTTGGGTTATGACAATTTTATGATTTTTTACTGTTTGATAGATTTGAGATTCTTTACTCGTTTTACTCACTCAGAATAACAATGTGTTTTTTCGCAGTTTTCTTTGTGCGATGTTTTTAGATTAAAAAAGGGTCACTATCTGACCCTTTTACTAAACACACCCCTGAATCCCCTCTCAAGAGGGGACTAATCATCAATTCATCTTATGAATAGCTCTTTTATCAACACTGAGAGCGGCTTCGTGCACGGCTTCGGAGAGTGTTGGGTGAGCGTGAATGATTCTTGCTAAATCTTCGGCACAGCCTTGGAATTCCATTGTGACGACGCATTCAGCAATTAATTCTGAAGCATTGGCTCCAACAATGTGAGCACCGAGTAGGGTGTCGGTTTCTTTGTCGGCAATCAGTTTGACCATTCCTTCAGGTTGATTCATGGCTACAGCACGACCGATGGCTGCGAAAGGGAAAGTTCCGACATTGTATTCAACGCCTTCTTCTTTCAGTTGTTCTTCGGTTTTTCCAACCCAGGCAATTTCCGGTTCGGTGTATATCACCCAAGGAACTGTATTAAAATCGATATGTCCGTGTTGTCCGGCAATACGTTCGGCAACGGCAATTCCTTCCTCAGATGCTTTGTGAGCCAGCATAGGGCCGCGAACCGCATCACCAATTGCCCAGATGTTTGTTGCAGTCGTTTGGCTTAAATCATTGACCTGAATTTGTCCGCGATCGGTGAGTTCAACTCCACAACCTTGAGAAAGCAGGTTTTCGGTATTGGCTTTTCTGCCAACGGCGACCAGAAGTTTATCGAATGTTTCGGTGTGTTTTTCACCATCTTTTTCGTAAACCACTTCAACTTGGTTGTTTTTGACTTCAGCAGATTTTACAAATGTGCTGAGACGAATGTCCATTTTTTGTTTTTTGAACTCTCTGGCTGCAACTTTAGCAATAGCTTGGTCGGCTGCACCCAGCAGTTTATCCATGGCTTCAAAAATAACGATTTCTGAACCGAGTCTGCCCCAGACACTTGCCATTTCCAGACCAATCACTCCGGCACCGATGATTCCCAGTCTTTTCGGAGTTTCTTCAATGTTTAATGCACCTTCATTATCAACAATAAATTGATTATCGACATCAACATTAGGGATAGAAAAGGGTTTTGAACCGCTGGCAATAATGATATTTTTAGCAGAAACTGTTTTGACTTTATCGCCTTGAGTCAGTTTGACTTGATTGTCCGCAAGGATTGTACCTGTGGCGTGAACCGCTTGGACTTTGTTCGCCTTAAACAATCCGGCAATGCCACCGGTGAATTGCTTAACGATTTTGTCTTTGCGGTCAATCATGGTTTTGACATCAATCTGAGCATTCTCAAAAGTGATTCCATGATTTTTGTAGTCATGTTGCATGTGTGCGAAGTTTTTACTGGAATCCAATAACGCTTTTGAAGGAATACAGCCGACATTGAGACAAGTTCCGCCCAAAGCCGGTTTTCCGTCTTTCCCGATGTTGTTATCGACACATAATGTGCTCATTCCTAATTGAGCAGCTCGAATAGCAGCCACATATCCGCCGGGACCACCACCAATAACTACGACATCATATTGTTCTTGTTCTGACATTTTCTTCTCCTTTTAAATTACAGATTGAGCAGCATGCGAGCCGGGTCTTCCAGAGCTTCTTTAACAGCAACCAGGAATTGAACCGCATCTTTGCCGTCAATGATTCGATGATCATAAGTCAAAGCCAGATACATCATCGGACGAGCAACAATTTCACCATCAACAACAACAGGACGTTGTTTAATTGTATGCATGCCTAAAATTGCGCTTTGCGGAGTGTTGAGGATTGGTGTTGACATCAATGATCCGAATGTTCCGCCATTAGTGATTGTGAATGTTCCTCCTTGAAGGTCTTCCATTGCAAGTTTACCTTCGTTAGCTGCAATGGCAAAGTCACGAATTCCGCCATCAACATCTGCCAGTGACATAGCCGCTGTATTTTTTAGCACAGGAACAACCAAACCTCTTGGAGATGCAACTGCTACACCAATATTGTACATTTTGTGATAAATAATATCGGTTCCTTCAGTTGATGCATTGATGATTGGAAATTTCTTCAAGGCTTCGGTTGCAGCTTTAACGAAAAAGGACATCAAACCGAGTTTTACACCGTGTTTGGCGATAAATTCTTCTTTGTATTTGGCACGAATATCCATCACCGCTTGTAAATCGACTTCATTGAAAGAAGTCAGCATCGCTGCTGTGGATTGGGCATCGACCATGCGTTGAGCAATTTTTTGACGCAAACGGCTCATTGGTACACGTTCTTCCATCGGTGTATTGGCTACTGCAACGGCATCCGGTTTGGTGATACGGCCACCACGACCTGTTCCTTTTACTTGCGAAGCATCAATGTCATTCTCTGCTATGATTTTTCTAGCTGATGGACTTGCACCTGCGGTATTTGTTGATTGTGGTGCAGGAGCAGCAGCCGGAGGAGGTGTTGCCGGTTTTGCCGGAGTTTGAGGAGCTTCAGTTTTTTCCTCTGTTGCTGCCGGTGCTTCACCTTCTTCAAAAATCGCTAAAACTTCATCCGAACCAACAGTTTCGCCTTCCGGCTTGATGATTTCTTTAATGTAACCGTCAACCGGTGCCGGGACTTCCAACACCACTTTATCGGTTTCCAAGTCAACCATGTTGTCATCTCTGGCAACAAAGTCCCCAACTTTTTTATGCCAGCTTGCTACTGTTGCATCGGTTACAGATTCCGGTAATACAGGAACTTTAACTTCAATACTCATTTGTTACTCCGCGTCAATGTTTGAGCCACGTTCGCCGTTGATGGCTTCGTGAACTAATTGGTTTTGTTGTTTTGTGTGTGCATAAGATGAGCCCACAGCCGGTGATGGTGATTGGTGTCTGCCGGCAAAATGCAGGAATTTATTTCCATGCTGGTGATTTTTTATGCAATATTTCAGGTGATGTCTGATTTGATACCATGCACCTTGGTTAATCGGTTCTTCCTGACACCAGATAAATACTTTACAGTTGGCGTATTTATCCAGATTTTCTATCAGTAATTTTCTTGGGAACGGATAAAGTTGTTCCACGCGAATCACTGCTACTTTTTCATTCGGATTGCTTTCCAGTTCGTTGATAATGTCGAAATAGACTTTTCCGGAACACAGAATCACTCTTTCAACTTTTTCATCTTGAACTCGGCGGTCAGGAATGACATTTTGGAATTCGCCATTTGTTAATTGTTTGATTGTTGAGGTCGAGCCTTTGTAACGCAATAAGCTCTTTGGTGTCATCACAATCAAAGGTTTGCGAACTTTTCTCAACATTTGGCGTCGCAGCATGTGGAACATCTGTGCCGGTGTTGATGGCATACAAACTTGCATGTTATTCACTGCACATAATTGCAAATAGCGTTCCAATCGAGCAGAGGAGTGTTCCGGTCCCTGACCTTCAAAACCGTGTGGTAAAAACATCACCAAACCACTCATTCTTCCCCATTTGGCTTCGCCAGATGAAATAAACTGGTCAATCACAACTTGTGCACCATTGGCAAAATCACCGAATTGAGCTTCCCAGATAATCAAAGCATTGGGCTCGCTGGTTGCGTAACCATATTCAAAAGCCAGTACCGCTTCCTCAGATAAAACTGAATTAATCACTGAAATACGAGCTTTGCCGCTTTCAAATTGTTTGAGTGGTGTGTAATTTTCATCCTGAGTGACATTGTGAATCACCGCATGACGGTGGAAGAATGTTCCACGTTGGGAATCCTGACCATCAATACGAATTTGATAACCGTCTTTCAATAAACTGGCATAAGCCATTGTTTCAGCAAAACCCCAATCCATTTTGAGCTCGCTATTCATCATTTTAACTCTGTCTTGATAAATTTTGCTGATACGATTATGCGGTTTGAAATTTTCAGGAAGTGTTGTGATTGTTTTTGCCAAAGAATCAAAAGTTTCTTGTGAAATACTAGTATCAACTTTTTCTTTGATATCACCATCAATATGCGGGGACCAATCCACTTGTAACTCGTCTTTGTGAGATTCCTTGCTGATTTCAACAACTTCTCGACCTTCATCCAAAGCATCACGATAGCCTTCAATCAGCATATCAACATGCTCCTGATAAACCACTTCTTCAGCAATCAATTTATCTGCGTAAATTTGACGAGGTGTTGGGTGAGACTTAATGAGTTTGTACATGTGAGGCTGGGTGGCTGAAGGCTCATCAGCTTCGTTGTGACCATGACGACGATAGCAAACCAAATCAATCACCACATCTTTCCGGAACTCTTTGCGGAAATCAGCAGCCAAAGTTGTGATAAAAGCAACAGCTTCGGGATCATCTCCGTTGACATGGAAAATAGGTGCCTGAACCATTTTTGCAACTTCCGTGCAATATCCGGGCATGGTTTGATCCAAAGCGTGTGTGGTGGTAAAACCAATTTGGTTGTTGATAACAATATGCAAGGTTCCACCAACAAAATAGCCTTCTTGCTGAGACATGTTGAACAACTCCATGTTGACACCTTGACCTTCGATAGCTGCATCACCATGAATCAAAACAGGGAAAACATGCTCTCCGTGAGTATCATTATCACGCCTGAATTGTCGAGCTTTAGCTGAGCCTAAAACAACCGGATTGATGATTTCCAGATGGGATGGATTGAAAGCTAATGCCACATGAACATCACCATTTGGCGTTGGTATATCTGATGAAAAACCCATGTGATATTTCACATCACCGGAATTGATGTGGTCGTATTCTTTATCGGACTTGCCTTCAAACTCCTTGAATAACTCGCTTGCAGATTTTCCAAGCAAATTGACCAAAACATTCAAACGACCACGATGAGCCATACCGATAACAACTTCCTTGATTCCTTGAGTTCCCGAATGCAAAATCAATTCATAAAGTTGTGGAATTAAAGCATCACCACCTTCCAAAGAAAATCTTTTCTGGCCGACATATTTGCTATGCAAATAACGCTCCATGCCTTCGGCTTTGGTTAATTCTTCCAAAAGTCTGTGTTTTTGGGATTCAGATACCGGATATCTATCTGCAACTGTTTCCAATCTTTGTTGTAACCAAATTCTTTGGTTGATATCGGTGATGTGCATATATTCACAACCGATATGATGAGTGTAGGTTTTTTTCAGAAGCTCGATAATCTCTTTCAGCATCATCCGATCCGGAGCCACCAGTGAACCTGTCGAAAATGTTGTTTCCAAATCAGTATCTGTCAGACCATGAAAACGAATATCCAAATCCTCTGCATTCGGACGAGGACGATATTTAATTGGGTCAACATTGGCTTGTTTATGCCCGGTCACTCGATAAGAGTTAATCAGACGTAATACAGCAGCTTCTTTCTTCATCATTTCAGCGGAACTGCCTGTTGATTCGGCATTAGCAGGGTATTGAGCCGCTGCTTCAAATTTCTCAATAATCGGCAGATGTCGAACGTCTTGTGCTGAATTGTCTGTTATTTCATCAAATAAAGCCCGCAATTCATCAGAAACACTATTTCTGTCGACCAGATAATCATCATAAAACGATTCCAGCCAACTGGAATTGGTGCCAAAAAAAGGAGAAGATTTTTGTTGTGATTTAATCCAGGATGTCAATGTACTAATCTTGTAATCAAGCCATTAAAAAAGAGTGCCGTATTATACCTGATTTAGTTTGGTGATTAGTAACAATTAAGGCTATTCGCATAAAAATAGATGGTGTTTTTTGAAAAAAAGGAATGTACATGATTCTGTGACTAAAAATTGATTAAAATCGTAGTGCAGCACATTTTGTAATGGTAATTGAATTATAATTCTTCCAGTTCCAATTCAATAAAACTCTATGGCTATATATATTTTTCCGGTTTTGTGTCTGCTTGCATGCGGAATTTCAATTAGAAGTGAAGTCAATAACCAAGCTAATTTAATGTTAATGTTCAAATTCATCGCCAGTTTGGCATTTGTTGGCTTGGCATTGTATCTTGCAGCATTTAATTCCGACTATGGAAAATGGTTGTTTATAGGTTTGATTTTTTCCTTATTTGGAGACGTGCTATTGGGTCTAAAGGGCAAAAAGTTGTGGTTTCTTTTAGGAATTGGTGCTTTTTTGCTGGCTCATGTATTTTATGCAATAGCATTTTATCGAACTGGTTTTACATCAAGTCGATTAGCTTTGATATCGCCAATTCTAGTTGCATTTTTAATTTTGGTATTGATATGGCTGAAAAATCATTTGGCAGGAGTTTTCAAAATAGCCGTTCCAATGTACTTGCTGGCTATTGGAGCGATGCTATTGTTCGCTTGGAGTGGTGGAGAAATCAATTACTGGATTGTTTCCGGAGCGACTTTATTTGCAATTTCAGACTTATTTGTCGCTCGCAATCGTTTTGTTAAAGCAGAAAGCATCAATCGGATCATAGGATTGCCAATTTATTATATCGCACAACTGATGCTGGCGTATTCAATTAGCGAAATTGCTGTTTAGAATTTGACAGAGCTTAATCAAAGGCAAGCCAATAAGTGCAGTAGGATCTGTGTTTTTAATTTTTTTGAACAGGCAGATTCCCAGAGATTCGGCTTTGAAACTGCCGGCACAGTCGTAGGGTTTGTCTTTGTGTAAGTATTGCGTAATTTGTTGGTCTGCTAATTCGCGAAAATAAACTGTTGTTGTGTCGCAGTGAGTCATCATTTTTTCAGATTCTTGATGTAAAACACATAAACCGGTATAAAACTTTACTTTTTGACCTGAAGAGTCCTTGAGTTGTTTAAATGCGTTATCAAAATTACCGGGTTTTCCGAGAATTTTACCATTCAGACTACAAAGTTGGTCACTGGCAATAATTATCGAATCCGGATTGGTTTTAGCAACTTCCTTAGCTTTTTTGATAGATAATTCGACAGCGTTTTTCTTTGGCGAAATATTGGGGTTTGTACTTTCATCAATATTTGGTGAAACGCAATCAAACTGAATGTCTAACCGCTCAAGAAGCTGTTTTCGGTATTTTGAGGATGAAGCCAGTATGATTTTTTTAGAATAAATCATCCAGTAATTCGGCTTCTGTTTCAATATCAGTGGCTTGTATTTCCTCAGATTCTTCTTCAGGTAAATTTCCTGCAATAAAATACTCCGGTAATGTATTCGGATTATTTCTGCTTGCTAATTTACCTGTTTTTGGATTGATTTTACTGCGGATAATTCCAGCGGGAACCGGCCTGTTATATTCCGGAACTTGTTCCAATGCGGTTTGCATAAATTCAATCCAGATTGGTAATGCCGCCCGTCCACCGGTTTCACCACGTCCCATTGGTTCGGGTGTATCGAACCCAACCCAGACGTTAGTCACGTTATTGCGTTGATATCCATTAAACCAGGCATCACGTTGCTCATTGGCTGTTCCAGTTTTGCCTGCCAAATCATTTCGACCCAAGGCTTTTGCTTTAGCGCCTGTACCACGATTGATGACATCTTTCATGAATGATTCGATAATGAACTGATTGGCGGCGGAAATTACGCGAGGAGGGTAAATGATATGTTCTTCAAGAATATCTTCCTCCGACTCAGAACCTGACTGTGTTGTTTGAGATTCAGATTGAATAACAATATTATCAGTGTTTTCTGCTATTGTTTCAGCAATTTGTTGCTGTTTGAGCTTTCCTTCACAATCGTCACAAAGCACTACTTTTTCATGTTGATAAAGCACTTCACCTTCTTGATTGCTAATAGTTTCAATCAGGTAAGGATCAATTAAGTAACCACCGTTGGCAAACACCGAAAATGCTCTTGCCATATCAATTGGTGGAATGTTTGGACTGCCCAGAGAAATTGATAAGTCTCTGGGAATAGCTTCCGGTTCAAAACCAAATTTAAGCATGTGGTTTCTGCCGGTATTGATACCAATTCGATCGAGAACTCGAATTGAGACCAAATTTCTGGAGTGAACAATTCCTTCTCTTAAACGGGTTGGTCCAAAGAATTTTTCACTATAATTTTGCGGTCTCCATGCTTTTTCCAGTTTGCTGTCATCAAAAACTATCGGTGCATCGTTAATGAGAGTTGAAGCCGTTAATCCGGCCTCAATCGCTCCTGAGTAGAGAATGGGTTTGAAACCCGAACCCGGTTGTCTTTTTGCTTGAGTGACTCGGTTGAATTTACTTAAGTTGTATGCAAAACCACCAATTAAGGAATTTACGGCTCCATTATCAGGATTTAATGAAATTAAAGCTCCTTGCACTCTTGGAATTTGTGTCAGTACAAATTGACCTAAGTTATCGCGTTTGACCATAATGACATCACCAATTTTTACAATATCATGCATGGTTTTGGGTCGATTACCGACACGTTCATTATCAATATACGGAGCTGCCCAATTTGATGTTTCAAAACTGATAACTGCATCTTGCCCATCAACCAAGCGAACAATGGCTGATTGCTCTTCAACAAAAGTGATTATGCTTGCTTGTAATCCTGCAGCATCCGGAAGTTTTTCAATATATTCAATGGCTTGTTGAAGTTTTTCTTGAGATATGACATTGTCAACTTGATGAACCTCCATATCATTATTTGCTTCTTCAAGAATATCGAAGTGTTTCAAAGGACCTCTGAATCCATGGCGTTTATCATAAGACTGCAAACCGTTTTGAACGGCAATCTCAGCAGCTTGCTGGAGTTTGGAATCGACCGTGGTTGTCACAACAAAACCGTCGGAATAAGCACTGTCACCATATTTGTCCAGCATTTCTGCACGCACCATTTCAGCTATCCAAGGCGCATTCAACTCAATTGCCGGTTCATGAATTCTGGCGTTATCCGGTTCGGCGACTGCTTGGTCATGTTCTGTCTGAGTGATGTAATTGAGCTCCAGCATCCGGCGCAGAATATAATTTCTCCGAAGTAAAGCCCTTTCCGGACTGGTCACCGGATTAATCCGCGACGGCGCTTTTGGAGGAGCTGCCAGCATGGCACATTCCGCTAATGTAAGTTCATCTAATGTTTTTCCGTAATAGGTGTCTGCTGCAGCAACAATTCCGTAGGAACGATGCCCGAGGAAGTTTTTATTCAGATAAAGTTCCAGTATTTCATCTTTGCTAATGGTTTGTTCCAGTTTTATTGCTAGAAATATTTCTTTCAGTTTTCGGGTATAGGTCTGTTCCAAAGATAGAAAAACATTTCTGGTGAGTTGCATGGTAATGGTTGAACCACCGGATTTTTTTTCTCCGGTAGTGACAACTTCCCAAACAGCTCTGAAAATTCCTTTAGGATCAATACCATAATGATCATAGAAATTAGCGTCTTCACCTGCAATATAAGCATTTATCAAATGTTTTGGAATTTTATCAATAGCTATCGGAGAACGCCTTTTGGAACCAAAAACCGCAATCAATTTGCCGTCTTTTGACAGAATTTTCAAAGGAACCTGTAATTTGTACTCTCTGATAGATTCCACAGATGGCAGATCCTTTTCCATTATTTTGTAGGTTACAAATAGAGTTGCAATACCTAAAATAAAGAAAAAGATGCCTAATTTGGTAAAAAACCAAAATATTTTTAACAGTTTTCTCATGAAAATTCTAATTTCTGATTGGTCTCATATTGTAGTAAAAAGCCCATTCAATTTATATGTAAATTCTGTTGTTTTACATTTTTTTATAATTCATTCTCAAGTTTTGAGAATCAGCACTCGTAAATTACACACTAACATTAAAACTGAGAAAGAAACATGAATTACCAAAATAAACAGATTTTATTTTTTATTAGCAGTTCACTTTTATTGCTAACCCTTTTTGCTATTCCATTATTTGTGACATTAAGCATGATTGTGGTTAGTTTAATATCCATATCTGCTATATATTTTGTTCGTAACTATCAGTTAGACTATAAATATTTGATAAGTTTCATCTCACAACTGTTGATGCTTGTTTTTGTTGTTGGAGTGTTTTTTTTGAGTTTATCTTTTATTGCAGAAAGATTGAGTCAATAGTGAAAACCGTAGGTATTAAATTCTTTTTGGCTGATATAATATCATTTACTGAATCTATATTTATGAGTCATGCTGCCAAAATCATCAATCATTAGAATTGCAAAGCCGACAATTAACCTTTGTGAAATAACCCGGATGTATATTGAGGGTTTGGGTTTTGAATTACTTGGAGAGTTTAATAATCATAATGGTTTTGACGGTAGGATAATTGGTCACAAAAATCATTGTTATCATCTTGAATTTACGTATCATCATAATTCACAATTATTGGAAAAACCACATCCGGATAACTTGTTCGTGTTTTATATCGAAAACCAGGAGCAATGGGAGAGTGTTTGTCGTTCAATGGAATCAGCAGGTTTTATTAGAGTGTCATCATTTAACCCTTACTGGGATGAAAAAGGTCAAACCTACAAAGACATCGACGGAAATCGAATTGTCATACAAAATTCTGAATGGTCAGAATAAAGATGTTGAATTTCTGAATTCGTAAAAATCAATTTATTATTTCTGATAAAGTTGGTTACAATACCGCCATGGCTGATTTTCGTAAAGATAAAAACAAAAAAGTAAATAATCTCAAACTTCCTCCTCAATCAGATGATGCAGAACGCTCTGTTCTCGGTGGATTGATGCTGGTCAGTGACGCATGGGATAAAGTTGCGGATTTATTGTCGAGTGATGATTTTTACCGTAAGGATCATGCTATTATTTTTAAAGCGATTCATGCACTTAGCAGTGAAAACAAACCATGTGATGTAGTGACTGTTGGAGAGTGGCTGGATTTACACCAACTCACGGAAGAAGCCGGAGGCAAAGATTATTTAATTGAAGTTGCCAGTAATGTTCCCGGTGCTGCCAACATCAAAGCCTATGCGGAAATTGTTAGGGAAAAATCAGTGATGCGGAAGTTGGTTCAAATTGGCAACGATTTGACCGAGAATGCATTTAACCCGGAAGGTAAAACCAGCGATGAACTGCTTGAAGAAGCTGAAAAACAAGTTTTCGGAATTCGCGAGCAAACCTTAAAGTCAAAAAGAGGTTTAACTGATATTAAAACTTTGTTGAAGCAAACCATTGAAAATATTCATGAAATGTCAGAATCAGATGGCGAAATGACCGGAATTCCAACCGGCTTTACCGATTTTGATAAAAAAACCAATGGCTTGCAGAAATCTGACTTAGTGATTATTGCCGGTCGTCCGGCAATGGGTAAAACCTCTTTTGCTATGAATATCGTCGAAAGAGCGGCGATTAAACACAATAAAAAAGTTGCTGTTTTTAGTATGGAAATGTCTTCGGTTCAATTGGCGATGAGGATATTGTCGTCATTGTCACGAATTCCGTCGGGAAGATTAAGGGTTGGTGATTTAAAAGATGATGAATGGCCACGAATTGTGCAACAACAAATGCTGTTATCCGGTGCAGAACTGTTCATAGACGATACACCGGCACTCTCACCGATGGAGGTTCGTGCTCGTTGTCGTCGTCTGAAACGGACCCAACAAGGTTTGGATTTAATCGTAATAGACTACCTGCAATTAATGCAAATCAAAGGCTCCGAAAATCGTGTGAATGAAATCTCAGAAATTTCACGATCTTTAAAAGCAATGGCAAAAGAGTTGGATGTGCCTGTAATTGCTTTATCACAGCTGAATCGTTCGTTAGAACAACGTCCCAATAAGCGACCTGTGATGTCGGATTTGCGTGAATCCGGTGCGATTGAGCAAGATGCTGACTTGATTGTCTTTATTTATCGGGATGAGGTTTATCACGAAGACTCTCCTCATAAAGGCAAGGCAGAAATTATCATCGGTAAGCACAGACATGGTTCAACGGGTATGGTTCCATTGACATTCAGAGGCGAGTTTACACGCTTCGAGAACTTTGTTAATGATATTGGTATTGATGATGTTTCCCATCACTAACGATAGTCTAAACAAGGATTAAATACACATGAGCAGGGGGACAACAGCAATCATCAATTTCGATAATCTGCGTCATAATTTTGATGTTCTCAGTGAAATGGCGCCCGGAAAGTTGGTTCTGGTAGTCAAAGCCGATGCTTATGGACATGGACTTCAGCAAATTGTAAAAGCACTGGATAAGGCCGAATGTTTTGGTGTGGCAACCATTGATGAAGCTCTTTTGGTTCGAAAAGTAAGAAAGAATGTCCGAATTTTGCTCTTGGAAGGTTATCTGGATGAAAATGAACTGAAAGTTGCCATTGAGAATCATTTTGACTGTGTGATTCATCAGCAACAGCAGATTGATTTATTGCAACAAATTAATTGCAAAGGAAAAAAATTAAATATCTGGTTAAAGTTTGATTCCGGTATGAATCGACTGGGATTTAGCGAAAAGGAATTTCAAGATGCCATTCAATTAATGGAATCCCATGAAGCTGTTGATGAATTGATTTTAATGAGCCATTTAGCATCGGCTAATTTGAGACAAAGCAACTTTACTGAAATGCAAGCTGAGAAATTTCTTAAATTTCACACCAACCAGCAATTATCCTTATCGAACTCTTCCGCTTTATTACATGGTAATCATTTAAAAGATGAATGGTGCAGAGTCGGATTGGCATTGTTTGGCGTCTCACCGATTGAAACAACCATGGCAGAGGATTACGATTTAAAGCCGGTAATGAGATTACAAACCAATGTTATTGCTGTTAAAGACATCAAATCAGGCGAAAGTGTCGGTTATTCACAAACTTATATTGCTGAGTTCGATATGAAAGTGGCAATCATTGGAATTGGCTATGGAGATGGCTATCCGTGGTCATTGTCAAAATCAGCTTATGTAAAAATCAATAACCAAAAAGCTCCAATTGTCGGTCGTGTGTCTATGGATATGATGGCGATAGATATTAGTGAAATGAAAGATGTAAAAATTGGTGATTCGGTTTTGATTTGGGGTGATGAGGATGCAGCTTCTTTACCGATTGAAATCGTCGCAGAAAATGCCAATACCATTCCTTATGTGCTACTATGCCAG
>Ga0209408_1001102_pt1 | contig 18119 bp, 11 predicted proteins | sample AD_UKC107_MetaG_FD_184422 | JGI IMG/M metagenome (GOLD analysis project Ga0209408, IMG submission 184422) | Active sludge microbial communities of municipal wastewater-treating anaerobic digesters from Hong Kong - AD_UKC107_MetaG (SPAdes)... | ecosystem: Engineered > Bioreactor > Anaerobic >... | reverse complement strand
AATCTGGTCGACATACCATCACCTCCAGCAAGTAATATGATATCATGAATTCATATTTCTTATGAATGATGTTTCTTCATCAACTATACTGCTGAAGCGATCAGTTATAAGATCTACGAAGTTTTTTAAAAGCAATTTTGTTCAATAGGAACGGCTTCCCGTTCATGCGTAAAGAGGCCTTTTTCAAGACGAGGCGAGAAAGAGCATTGTAGAGACGTTCGCTGTGCTCACGAGAAGGCGAGAAATTCACAGGCGCTAAGGATCAATACTTCGAAAATATGGGGACAGGTTTTCCGTTGTCCCCTTGAAAAAGCGCTATCAAGATGATGTCCTTAGTAACATCGACAATTGTGAATCTGTCACCTGCTTTTGTTCGCCAGACCCCAGACCCTGCAATCGATACCCTGTTTTTGATTTCGTCATCCCGTAGAGCCTGCCCTGAAAGCCTGCCCCAATGAGTTTGCCCTGAAATGCTCTTGTTCAGGGCTTCTGTTTGGGGTCTCCTGTTTAGGGCTTTTCTTCAGTCATCTCGGAGTGCTTCTGTACGGGATCTTGTCCTACATTATTGCTCTTCCTCAAATGATCTATGTAGCGTAGAAGAGAATAAGCGTCGAAAGATCCATGAAATGCCTGGAAGACTTGCGTAAATCTAATGCGAAAAATCGAGTCTGTCCCTTTCCATAAAACAAAAGCTCAGGATTGAAACTACCGGCCACTGTTCCTGCTGACACTCCAAACCCTGGGCCAAAATATACTGGAGCAAAGTCAAAAATCTTCAACCAAAGTATATATTGACAAGTCGTTGCCTCTCTTTATGAACCCCGTATCCCATCGAAGTGGTCCCAATAAGGACAAGAAAGCTGATTCTAAACCTGACGGATATAAAGTCCCCACTCCTTAGCCGGAAGATCCTCCCGAAATCATGCTTGCTAATGAAGTCCCGAAGAATCCCGAAAACATGTAATAACTTAAGTCCTTTTTCTCAAGTTCGAATTCCTTATACTCTTGGGCGCTGCAGCAGAGTATTAGAAGAAAGACAAAAATTAGAAGTACCATGCTTCGCCTGGTCATCAATACACCCCCAAAGATTTCGAGTAATGCTTATTTTGCTTTCTGTCACTCCAATTATAGAATAGGCTTTGTTACATTCAAAACAAAACAAATCCACAGATTACAAATATTTCTTTCGTCTCTGATTGTTTCAGAGGTTTTTGCTTTTAGATCCCTATTTAACACAAGAGTATTATGTTCAATATCATAACTTGGTAGTCCTGTGAAATCTCTTCTGTTCGCGCCTTCGCTTTCTGTAGTTTTGCAAATTGAATGATCACCCTTTCATCGAATGAACAGCATTACTAGCCCTCGTCCAAAAACTTATCTGATGTGTGTTTTGCAGGATAGTTGATATTACTTATTGACGGATCCTTAGCAGATTCTTAATTGAAATACTCGAGTTCGCGTAAGTACTGCATCTGTCGCTCAAGATTTCCAGTTAAGTTATCTAGCGCGCTGTACGTTTCTGCGACTAGGTTGTCGAAGCTATCATATTCATATTCAAACACTTCTCGAACAGGTCCGTTGCTTGTATATCTTATTTGTACAGACCCAAGCTGCTCTTTGTCAGTGTAGTTAACCTCGAAGTATCTATGCGTGTCATACGAAGAGTATGCTGACGAAAGAAGAGGGCCCACAAGCGTGTCATCAACAAAATCGCTAATGCCAGCTGAGATGCCTAAAGTGAAGAAGCCTGTAATCTTCTCAGTATTATCAAAAATCATTCCATAAACGGGACTTTGAAACGCTTCATCTCTGTATGCAACTAAGGCCTCAAAAGAATCTCCGTAAGAGTATTGCAAACCAAGCATTTGTTTTCCGTCTCCATCATAGATCACTTTGGTTGCAATTCTACCCTGATCATCGTAATAGAATCTGTCCATTCTGGTAATATCACCTTGGTAATTGTAAGTTGTTTCTCGTGATGGAAGATTCTCACTATTGTATTCAGTTTCAATGAGAATACGACTTGAAACTAGCTCGCCGTCTACAAATTTGTCGCGCCTGGTTTCTCTTCCCTGTAAATCGAAGAAATCGTGAGTGACTTCTAAACTGCCGCTCCATGTTGAAAACCGTTTTTTCTCAATAATGGTTCCTTCCTCATCATAAAGAAACCAATCTTGAGGTTCTTCTGAAATGGTACCGTCAGGATTTGTCCTTATACTATTTTGGGTCAACGTGCGAAGCGCTCCTGAATCGTAGTATTCGTATCTTTCAATTTCATCTGAAAAAACATACCTAGGATCCACAGGGAAGTACTGATCAAGAACATCCTCAGAAAACTTACCCTTTGGATTCTTTTCATCATAGTATCTTTTCTCTATCTTCTCGTCCGTAGTTCTCTTTGACAATAAAGAACCATCTGCTGAATATTCATACTCATAGGATAGTCTGCATATCGTCTTCTTGAAATCAGAGATCCATGTGTCGTAATCCTTGTGAATAAGATCGCCGTTTGTGTTATAGGAGTAATAAACTGTATCTCCTGGTTGATCAAGCTGGTTCAACCTAACTAAGTATTTCCTTTCACTAATAATCCTTCTCGATTCATCATAGCTTCTTATTAATCTGGATATATTGTACGGATCGGCAGAAGAATCGGTAATGCGTTCATAAAAACCACTTTCAGCTAATCCGAATCGATCAAGAGCGTTGCCTTCACTGTCGTAGCGTTTCCCAGAGACGAGAAATCCAAAATCGTTATAATGCGATTCGGAGATAATTGTCTTGTTCTCCACAAGTTCTCCAAATTTTTTTTCATAGGAAACCATATACTCTGTTACAGACTGAACCGGTCCATCTAAGTTCACGATAGTAAGTTCGAACGAAATCAATTGAGAAATCGAAGAAACAAGGAAAAACACAACTAGTAGAAATCTGATAATTCTCATGCTAACCTCCTTTGGTATTCGGTTTGTAATGATTGCTCTTGCAGCAAACGCCAAGTATCGTTTTCATGAAATTACACACTGACTCATCTATTGAAACCAGGTAATAATCGTCATAGAGCGCAGAATAATTCTAGGATTTGCCGGACTGCCACTTCGCTTATTAGAATCTTAGTGAGTTCTCAATTCGAAATACACTTGCAGCAATGGATAATGGGCGTAATAATGAACAACCATCTGCTGGTCTGCAGGTTTTTGATTTAGATTGATTAAGATCATTTATTCAATCTGATCGAGCAACACTTTGCAGGGTATTAAAGGCTAATTGTTTCATTTGTCAGAATAGTAGTCTGGAGGATCAGGTAGTTCGTCAAAGTATTCAGACACAGCTTCTCTAATGAAGTTGTCTTTACATGACTCAAGCGTTCCTAGAATTGCTTCCTCCATGGTGCCTTGTTTGAGGTCATCAGATAGAGTCTTCATTAAATTTTTCGGGAGGACATTCTCAGGGATATCTTCTACAAATTTGCGAAGAGAACGCACAATTGCTTCTAGCATAGCACTGTCCGTAATTGATGAGTGTTTCGCCAGCTCACTTAAGAATGCAGCGTCTTCATTACCAAGAGTAACATTGACGGAATGTTGTCCTTTCATCGCCCACCTCCAAACGTTATTAGGAAACAATAATAATATTTATTATATGTAATAACCTTACCTTTATTATACATAAATAAATCTAAATTACGTCGAATTGATATTGTGTTCTTTGTTTGGTTATTATTTATAAATTTAAAGCGATTAATGAGAACTGCCTTTCTATGTTTGATGAAACTGCGGACTCTCATTTTCCCCTCGAACAACAGTCTAGCAGTTGTTTTGATGCAGGTTTATCGTTACAAAGAAGGAGTTCTAAGAAATAGCAGAACTATCTTTTCCTGAGGCAGCTATAGTAAGAAAACCGCGTATCGGCTTTTTCATTCGATTACAGAGAGCACATAAGCTGTTCAATTGACGAAATACCCTGACTTGGCTTTCTATTAGGGACTTTTCTTCATTTTCTTAATCTCAAGGGATGTGACTGCCAAATTCATTATTAAGAAAAGTTTTCAACGTTTCTAAGGAGCCTCTTATTCAATCTCAGAAGCAATTTCGAGAAGTGTTTTGTGGATCTCAACCATTGCAAGAGTATCTAGCGAACAGTATTCGAGAAGTTCATGAATCTTATGTATGGCTTCATTGGGCTCATATCTTCCAAGCGCAAGATTGGCAAAAACATACTGTGCATCATTGCCGTTGGCAATTGCCATCTTGTCGTAGGACATATTTCTAGTTAGCGCCGGGAGAACATCCTTAATGGAAAAACTACCGTGGAATTCGGGATCGTATATGTGATCCTTTACCAAAGGTTTCGTATCAACAAAAAGACTTAATAGTCCAAGAAGTCTTCGAGAAAGCACTCTGCTGTATGTCTCGACTCTGCCCGCTAACCATTTGATTATTCTTTTTTCAGTAGACGCATTATGAGCCATCAGTGTTCTGCAGTCCATTGTGTCTTCCACAAGTCTCAATGCTAGTTCGTGAGTTTCGTCTTTTGATGGAACGGAAAACAAGAATTCTCTGTGGTCTAATGATCCATGAGCTTTCTTACTTATGTGCAAAGAGTACTGAAAAGGAACAGCTTCTAAAGGAGCTACATCATTATACAAAGGGATAACTGTAGATACAGTCTCAAAATCCAGATAGCCTATCGGATATTGTAGCGATTGCATTTTTCTTCTTAGCAGATTTATGTTAGATACAACTCTCTTTTGGTTAACAACCGCATTCCTAATTCTTTTCCACAGAGGATTGTCTTTCAAGTCCTCATCCTCTAGATTCGAAAGAAAGTACTTATTCTGACTCAATAGAGCATCAATAATTTCTCTTCTAGGATTCGGAAGCACAAAGATGCTATATTTTCTTTCAAGATCGAAACAAGACTTGAGGTATTCGCAATTCCGGCAATCGTAAGAGATCGCCTTTGTTGGTCTTGATTTAGATTTGATAACCGATACTAAATGGGGAAGCTGTGTTGACCATTGCTTCTTCTGGTTCATGACTTCGGTAGTTGCTTGAACTACTTCAAAAAGGTCAATATTACGTCTGCCCCTTCTGAATTCTCTTGAAATCAGAAGGAGGTTTGCTTCCTTCACTACATAACCACATTGTTCAATTACCATTGTGGTATAAGCTAGGTCTTTGACATACTTGGTGATTTCCTTAGTGTCTGCAAGTGATGATTTGACTTCGAAAACAGCTAAGCCACCTCTACCTTTCTTCACAATGTCTGCTCTCGCAACGAAGTCTTCGGTGCAGAAAGTTGCTTCAAAAAGAGTAACAGTGTGAGGGTCTTTCAGAAGCCTCGTTGTTTTTTGGAATGCCAATTTAGGTTGTGTTTCGCTTACGAGAATGCCTTCTGGGAAGAGATCTCTTGCTCTAATGCCTATGTCTATTCCTTGAGCCTTTCTGAACTGTCCCTCTGTTGATGAGTCTCTTGGTGAAGATTGGTTATGTGAGATCCAACCTCTCACTTCACAAATATTGCATTCTATAAAGGCCTTCTTATTGATCAGACTCATTCTGCCCTCCCGGTCTCATTCACTTTCAGTGGTTGTCTTTCAAGTGATCTGGGAGACTGGTCCAGTTTGCTCACATTTTCAAAAGCAGCCTTATCAACTACACCGAGGTTTTGAAGCTCTCTTATCTTTGGGTATAATCGGCTCTCGAGCGACCCCACGCTTTTATTATAGGTGTTGATGATCTTCACGAATTGATTTTGCAATTCACCAAAGTATTCAAGAAACTTGTCGAGCCTTTCAAAGACTTCTTTGGCGCACTCAATGAGCTCCCCTTGATTCTGCTCCAATGTGAATTGCTGCCAGCCGTAGGCAACAGTCTTCATAAGAGCTACCAACGTTACTGGAGAGGCAATCAAGACCTTTTTCTCAATACTCATTTCAAGAAGCTCTTGATCTTCGCTGAACGCAGCACTCAAAGCGGACTCGATTGGAATAAACATCACTACGAAATCGGAGGATCTCTCGAAAAGCTTAGGATAGTTCTTTTTCGACAGAGCACTTACCGTTGACTTGACAACTTTTGCAAATTTAGTAAGATGCTCTTTCCTTCGGCTATTATCTTTGCTCTCCATTGCAACAAGATATTCATCGAGAGGCACCTTTGAGTCTATAGCAATAACCGTTTCGTCGGGGAGCTTCACTATCATATCAGGTCTCCCATCACCTGACTTCACTTGTACATCAAAATCAACGTGCTCAACCATCCCGCACAGCTCTACGATTTTTATCAGTTGAATTTCTCCCCATTTGCCCCTTACTGAAGTGTTTGTCAAAGCTCCTTTAAGCTCTGTTACCCCAGTATGAAGCCCTTCATTTGCCTTTCCAAGAGTTTCTAGTTGTTTGTCTAGAGCACCATATGCCTTTTCTCGCTTTTCCTCAAGGACTTTGACATTGCTTTCGAGCTTTCCGAGCTCATCCTTGATAGGTTTAACCAAACCTTCAAAGCTCTCTTTCTGCGTACTCCAGTCTTCCTTTTGAAGTTTCAGCAAATCTCCGAACTTATCGTTGGCTTGCTTAAAGAAGGTATCCGTATTCTCTTTCAGAGCGTCTGAAGAAAGAACCTTAAAAGACGTGATAAGATCTTCTTTAGCTTGCTGCACCCACCCGAGTTTCTCTTCTCTTTCCTGAATATCTCTTTCAAGCAAGATGATATCGTTTGCAAGTTTTTCTTTTTCAGAGGTTGCTTTACTTGTCTTTCTAATTTGGAGTATTAAGAGCAGCAAGAATACAAAAGCTAAGAAAGATAAGACTGTTATTACTATTTCCATTTTGTCCCCCCTTTTTCTACGAGACTAGACTGTGTATATAAAAAACCCTATCTACTTGTTCTTACCCCTCTATTCTTAGCAGTCGACACAAGATCCATAAATGAATCTGGAAGGTTGTTTTCGAGACGCCATTTTTTCTCTGACGGAGAGAATACTGCCATCTTCAGTGCATGTTTTCCTTGAAACCCGCTGTTGAGAGATTCAAGATGAGAGAAAAGCTTAGCAGCCCTTTGAGAGTTCCAGATAAGCAGTGTTGATTCTGAGTTGTCAGCGAGACCGAAGCCTCCATCTGACTTCACTATTACCTTTTCTGTACATATGAAACGTTCGTGAAGATACAAGTACTCACTACTCGCATTGATTTTCATCGGGAATACTATTCCAATAGGAAAAGTTATGTCGGTTCCGAAATAGTCAATCTTGGTCTCCAGATTTACAAGAAACCGTTGCAGGTGGTTACTGTCTCTACTATAAGGGGGAAAAGTAGCAATGATGAATATCCGAGGATCGTTTGATCCCAAGCTGCGGTCAACTCTTAATTCAGTATTTACCCATTCAAGAGTGTCGAGGAATGGTTTGATTTTTTTCTCAGAATCACTGTCCTCCTCCCAGGCTTGATCTATAAGAGAAAGAGTCATGTATCTATCAACTATGGCAATCTTCTCAGTACAGTTGACTGCTCGTTGTAAACAACTTCTCAATTCTGCATTTCCTCTTATATCTTGGTTGTTGCTTATGTGCCATCCAAAGTGGTACTCAGAAAGTGAATGACCCCCACCCTTCTCTGAATCGCAGATCTCTACAGTAGTCAATCCTGATGAACTATAAGTAAGTTGTTTTGTTCTTAAAGCATTCGTGCAGTTAAGCAGTCTAGAGTACAAGGCCTTTTTTTTCACATCGCCAGTCTGCCTACAAATGTCATTCAATTCAGTCATCAAATTGAGCAAACAGCTGTGTTCAATGAGAGAACTAACCCTAGAGATATCAAGTAATAGAATTAACAGTTTTTCGGCATCCTTAAGCAACACCTTGGCTTTAGACCTAGAACGAATGAACGGCCAAAAGCACTCTTCAAGATTAAACTGGCTGCTCATCAGAAAAGTTCCTCCATTCTCTCTTCAAAGAAACCCTCTGGCCAAAGTCTTGTGAAATCGCCATCTTCATCAAGGTTGATTTCAGTGATTGTTGATCTGCTTTCGTCTCTGTTCACATAAATGAACGAAATGGTTTCTTTATCCATTAGGTCTCTTCTCACCAACTTCTGCCACCTCAAAGCCATGCTTTCACTATGAGTCTCAATGATGAGCCTCAAGTCCCTATTCTCTTTTAATCTCTCGATCAACTCTGCAAGCATCTGAGCTAAATTGCCTTGGAGTCTTGGGTGTAAATGGAGTTCAGGTTGTTCAAGAGCAAGAAATGGTTTTGAACCAACTACGGTCTGAACGACAATCGGAATAAGTTGGCTAATCCCAATGCCAACATCCTGAAAAGAAGTGGAGAGATTTGTTAGCTTCTCTTTCAGTTCAATAAAAAAGAATTTTCGGATGTTTTCAGCTCTATGAAATGTAATTTCGTAAGGCACCCCGAGCTGATCAAGTATCCTGTTCACTTCAGTTTTATAGTGCTTGTTTCGGGACAACACAGAGGATGCTGCGGATCCATCGATTCCCACAACATTGCTCTCAAGCTGTTTGCTTGCGTTTCTGCCAGGTATTGATCTTATGGGACCAACTACATAAAATTCACTTGCAAATCTCTTTGCAAGTTGAATTAACGTCTCTGCTATGCCTTCGGGCGAAAAGCCAGAGTATGAATACATCCTTTGGCCAGCAGTTCTCTCAGCAAGGCCAACTACATTTCCAATTACCAGATTCTTAATGTAAGAAAACAGCACTTCCTTCTGAGATTCAGTGGATGCCGACTCATCTCGTTCGTGATCTCGAAATGATGTTCTGTCCCAGAAAAACCTTAATACCTTTTCGAAATCCTCTTCACCAACATTCGACGGATCAACTATTCGCAGCAAATCATTTGGTGTGAGACCTTCAATATCAAGTAACGTTGAAATGTTGTGACCCTTGTAGATTCCATATCTGCGATAACGGGCGAAGTCTGAATGAAGAGATTGCTTAATCAGCTGATCTAGCACTTCATTATCGCTCAGCAGTTCTTTGCCCTTAGATTCCCAAAGCACGCCTATTTCCTTAATTGCTTTCCGCACGAACTGTGAATAATAGTTTATCTTGACTGTCTTATAATCTAGACTGAGTGTCATCGGAGAAATCTGACACTGAACTAGCGGAGAGTCTTCATCGCCACAATAAATCTCAATCGGAATCGGAATTCTATTAACTAAAAGCATTTGATCCTCTTGCGTCAGTTCTTCTCTGAAGACAGCATCATCTATGACGAAGTATAGTTCAAATTGGTGCTCTGAAACGATGGTTTCAAAGGGTCTTCCCTTGTCTTCAAAGGAGCACATTATTCCAATGCGAAGTTGTCGATTCTTGTCATGCATGTAGACAATATTTTCGTAATCCAGGAAGTCCTCCAAAGGTCCGGCAAAAGATCTTTCTGTGAAACCATTGATAACGAGTTGGGTGAAAAACTCCATAGCCTGTATAATTGCACTTTTTCCAGAACTGTTTTGCCCGTAGATTGCAGTTATTGGTGACAGCGGGATCTTGGTTCGAGTAGCATATCCTTTGAAGTTCTCAAAACAGAAATGCGTAATCTTCATGTGGTCGTTCCTCCAATGTGCTCAGATTGATGCGTGACAAGCTCTGTGATGATATTGCTCAGAGCTATTAGGTTCACTTTCTCAGATCAGAAGCAAAGATCTCTAGTACTTTTGCTGATGGGTAGCTTGAGAGAGAAGCTATTCCATTAGCCAGTTCTATTGGATATATTGCACCCTCAAAGCGATTACTTATGATCCTCGGCAATGTGGTCATTATTCTCCCAAATCCGATCAAACTTTCCTTGTTAGGATTGGCTTCATAGTTTCCAGTAGGAATGTTCAAAACCATTTTATGATAGTTGTTAAGCTTATAAAAGACTTTTGCTCCATAGTTTGTGTCCTTACCGTAAGGGGCCCCTGTTTCGCGCCTTCCTTGAATTTCTCGGATTATGTAAGAACTGGAAGGAATAAAGACATTCCCGGGGTCAATGTGGGGGGAAATCTTATCAAGGTGATCTCTAAATGCTCCAGTCTTTTCTTGACCGAGAATGTTAATTTCTGTTCCACTCGATCGCGCATAAGATAGAAAGCGTCGTATTGGCTGAACAAGTTTTGAATACTGTGCTCTTACTGAAAGTGGGCCGTCTTTTACAAACAAGGAGTCTTTCAAAACATCACGGTTTCTATTCCAAAGCACTCTTATTCCGGTTAACATAAGCAATGTCTCATGGATAGTCATATATGTGCCTATTATAGAGTCGCGGGCTACATCTTGATTCATGTCTTGATGAAATCCTAGACAGTCAGTAATAAATAACTCCCCCCCACACATAGGGCATTGACCGACTTCAGCATCATATTCTAGCGTTGCTCTTGGGCCATGACAGTGAGGGCATTCGAAATACTCGAGCTGTTTCTTTGTCCCTTGCCATTTTTCGTACAAGAGCCACTTCAAGGTCTCCAAAACTTCCCCATCTAGAGTTTGCTTTAGAGATTTGAATACAATTGATCTAATGGCATCATAAATATTCATCCCTTCATAGGATATGTTTCGCAAAGGGAAAGCTGTATAGTGAAAGACTGCTGAGTCTTTCATCAAGTTCTCAAGTTGAAAAGGGTTCGGGTAATCTTTATCGATTTTTTCAAGACTCATAAAATCGATGCGGAGCATTGCGGTTTTTATGAATGCGTATTTCTTATACGGCCATTTTTCTTTCTCCTCGATAATCTGCATCGATCCGTCGATGCCGTAGATCATTGGTATTTCGGAGTAATCACCAAGACTGGATATAGAAATCATGGTCATTTCTGTTTCTGTGGCATCTCCATTTGCTTTCTCGCTAAGACCAAGGTCTTCTACTATACCGCGAACGAATTCGCTCTTTGTCAAATCAATATGACCGAGCTTGCTTGCATGCTCTCCTGGGAGCCTCTGGCTTTTCTCATATGGCATTGGAGTTACCTTCTTCACTTTGTCCAAATCTCTTTGCTTGAACAGGAATAACGAATCGATTCGAGCGAGTAAGAACTCTCACGTAGCCCGGACTTTTTGCTCGAAGAATGTCTTCCTTCATATCTTCATACGCTGAATTAACTTTTGCCAAAGCGTTCACTTCATCTCTGGATGAAATGTGAGCCACAAAGAAGTTCTCTGTTTGCGCAAGAAGCTCCTTGCTCACAGAGGAAGGTGACTGCGTAGAATAAACCATTCCAATGTGGTACTTAGCTCCTTCCTTCGCAAATCGGTGATAAACATCAGTAGTATCAGAAGAACTCACTGGGAAGAGTGTGTGGGCTTCTTCGAAGTACAACTGGATGTATGATTTTCCGAGAGAATTCTCAGTGAATTTCTTGACCTGATTTTGGAATACCGATTGAGACATTCTCTTCGAATAGTATTTCAATACCTTCTCGTTGGCGTTTCCGAGATCAAGAATGACTGTCTCGCCTTTGTCGAGAAGATCAACAATTTCATCAAATGTCTTTGATGCATCCTTATCATGGTAAATTTTATACGCCTTGAGCATTTCTGGACCAGCACCTGAGGGTGGTTTCAGGAATTTCAGGAGAGCAAGATCGCTTGCGTCGAAAAGAGGGTTTCCGCTGGAGCTCAATAGCTCTATCTGTTTGCTAACTGCATCTGCCGCAAGTTCGAATTCTCTTAGCATTTCTTGAAGCGTCGTGGGCGAGGCCGGGAGATCTTTCTCAGGCTTATTGTGGATTTTCGTCCTTGCTTTCGTGTTTATACCTGAATTAAAGCCATTTACACAAGGAGTGTGAGGAGCTCTTTTCTTCAATTCACTCTCGTCGATGTCAAAACCTGCCTTATAGAGAATTGCCCAGAAAATCTGAAGCTTCCTTATTGCTCTCATCTTCTCGTTCAATTCTGATATGTGGTCGACAGTTTCTAGTGAGGGTAGTTCAACTCCTGTGAATGACTTGACGTAGATTGCGTTTCTTCCATCTTCTTCCAGAAGACCCCTGAGAATCTCTATTGATTGCTCAGGTTGCTCATAGAAGTTCAGCCTCAAAGACTTAGAAGGAGTTCCCTCCTTTTCGGTCAACGCGTAAACGTGACATCTATCTGAATACAGCGACCTCAAAGATACATTGCCATCTTGAGGGTTATCGTTTGCGTATTCTCCGTCAGCATCGAAGATCAGCTGACCAACTCTAGTTCTTGCGTGATCAAGGATTGTTTTAGAATGCCTATTGAAGTCTTCTAGTGAAAGGCACGATTTTAGGGCTTCTTCAAAGCATGAAATACCTTTATACTCATTATTCTTAATTGAATTAAGCTTGTTAAGGTATTCTTGAGATTGATTCGCTGATTCTGACTTTTTCAGCATATGAATGCAAGTATCATCAATTTTGAACTCGGTCTTGTTCTCGTCAGTTGATTCAAGAACACTCTGTGCTATCAACTTCACAATGTTGCTTTTCCCAAGACGAGTTTTGCCAAACATAGCTGTTCTAGTCCCCATGAAATCGCTTGCTGAAATAAGCACATCTACGTTCTCCGAAACTAGTTCTCCAAAGGTTAGTCTGCACTCTGTAAGTCTTAGTTGCCCTATTGAAAAGCGACTTTTCAAAGGAACTGATGAATTTACAATAATGTCAAGCAGCTCTTTGTTTGGAGCGTATATCCTGTATCTGTCTGCGCTAACAAAGTTATTAATGTCGCTAGAGTATTCTACTGCCGAGTAATCATTTGGATTTACATAAAACATCCCTAGGACAGCTGTGTCTAGTGCGCCCCACTGCAGCTCGTTTCGCGTCCAAATATCTAGTTCTGGCATCGACTTCTTGTGTAGTTCGAAGTACGTTTGTTGCACTTCTTTTGAAAGTGGCGTGTCTGCTGCTTCAAGAACCCTCAGAAGTGTGAAATGAAGAGGTAAATTCTCATGATCCGACGGAACCATAATAAGAAGCGAATTTCTAGGAATACCTCCTACATTAATTTTGAAAGGATCGCAAGTGGTTATTTTCACCCTGTCATAGGCGATGTTTAGAACATATCCTACCAAGCGCATATTCTTGAAATTTTCAGATGACTCCTGCTGATTCTCCTTGCGCAGAAAGTATCTTAGTGCAAAAAGCGGATTCTGGCTTTCTTTAGATGATTCTAGGAGATCTGAAACATTGGTTGCCATGTTACCCCCCCTTAGTTAAATTGGTCATTATCACCTCTTTCCTCGTTTCTAACCTTTCCCCTTTAGCTGTTTCCAAAACTGATAAGTCGAGTACCAATAAATGAAGGTCCTGATATAGTTCAATTATTTCTGATGCTCCTGAGTTGGTAAGTGCCCACTTCACTCCTCTACTTGAGGCTCTCTTCAGGCACCGAGCCAAACGAATCTGATCGGTAAATGAAAAGCACATATATCCAAAGTGATCGTTGCGCATTTCACTTTCACCCGGCTGATACGGAGGATCCAGGAATATATAATCCCCTTCATTTGCATAATCTATAATCTGTTCAAAGTCCGATGTAAGAAGGTGCTTTCCCTTAAGAAGCTTCGAAACCATAACTAGATCGTGTTCTGTGATAACCCATCTCCTATCTTCGCCACCGTAACCCACATTGAATCTTCCTGCGCTGTTGTAACGCCACATACCCTTAAAACACGTTCTGTTCAAGAAGAGAGTTCTTGCGGCCCTTGTTATCAGATCTGCATTGATAGGTTCTTTGCTTCTTACATCGTAATAGGTTTTCTTACCTTCAGGAAAACTCTTATACTTCTGCCAGACTGCTTTAGGATCTTTTTTAACGCCCCGATAGAGATCCATAAGATCGCCACTCAGATCTGATAGAGTAGCCTTTTTCGGTCTTATATGAAAAAAGACTGTTCCACCCCCCAAAAAAGGCTCGAAATACCGACCTTTAATCTCTTCACTTGTTGGCAAAAGATCGAAAAAGCGTTTGACTTTTTTCTTCTTTCCTCCTGGATATCTCAAGAATACCGGAGTGACAAGATTTTGCACTGTTAATCCTCTTCCTCAGCCAAGAAATTAAGATTGGTTTTTTTTGTATTGAAAGAATGACTCCTCACTTCGCTTTCTGATACTATCGAATAGGTCATCTCATTTTCGACGGCGAACTGTTCAGCAGCCTCTTTTTTTGCTTGCACTATAGCGTCATCGATCATGTTGTCTGCCTTGACTTCAAGAATAGACCAGCCATTATCACCCTTTTTGACGAGGAAGTCAGGATAATAGTGTCTGACCATCTCTGACTCGGGATCGATGTAGCTTATATAGAACTCCGTCTGTCCATGTGTTAGCATGCCGGTGAAGTAAACCTTTTCGATGTCGCTGCTCTTCAGAAGATCGATGAAGAGTCTCATTTCAGGTTTTGAATCAAAGCAATAGGTGTCAAGATGAAAGCTCTTGCAAGAGAGAGTCACATGGTCAGAAAGAGCAACTGTCTTTTCGGGATCTCCCGAGATTTCATAATAACCAGATTCTGGCTCTTTTACTAGAAGAACTGTTTTCTGTTCCTTTTCTTCTCTCTCAGTTATCTTGTAGATCGATCTGAAGATCTTGGGAATTACGTGATCGTACAGAATTTCGTTATACTCATTCACATACTCAAAAATCTTTTCCATTTCTTCTTCAGCTCTTTCCAGAATTCTCTCTACTCTTAAGCACGAAATGTTAAGATATCTCGCAATCTCCGCAACCAAAGTAGTTCTCGAAAACTTTCTCTTTTCTCTGAGAGATGTTATATCTTCAGTAGACTCAGTCTGCTTGTCCAAGGCTTTGCCTATCTTCACATCTTCGATTGTTCTTACTAGAATTTTGTACTTGTCTGTGGATACCTTATCGAAATCAAAAGTGATTTTCTCAGGCTCCTTTATCTCCTCAATGTCAAAGGTCATTTTCACTCTAGTTATCTTGATTTCAATCGGAGGTTTTGTAACCGAAATCTTGAAAAGCTGTTTCTCTTTCCCTTTCGCGTTCTTGAGCTCATTTATGCTCATCCTGAAGTTGTTGTCTAGTTCTGCCTTAAGTATCTCTTCATTCTCACTGGAAAGATAAATAGATGCCGTCTGTTGGATTTTGTCTATAGATCTGAGACAACGCATAGTTGCTTGTAGAACGAAAATCGTCGAATCAGGTTTTCTAAAGAGTGCTACTGCAAATAGGGAGCGGCAGTTCCAACCTTCCTTCCCCTTATTCACAAGCAAGATGAACTGCTTTTCTGATTCAGGAGTATCCAAACGACTGAATTCTCTAATAGAATCACTGTCAGATTCCTGGTGATTTACAAGAATCTTATCTGAGGAAATGCCAAGACTATTCAACACGTTTTCTAAGGAAGGCTTCAGATTTCTTTCCAAATCTTCGATTGTCGGCGCAAAGAAGGCAATCTTTGGCAACATATTCTCATGACGGTTCTCGCCATATTTTCTCCAGAAATCTTCTATAACATCTCTAACAAACTCCTCACTTCGAATATCGCTATATGTTTTGAGTCTAACCCTTTTCAGATACTCATTGTCAATTGCGTCTTTCAACCCGTAGCCATAAACGACTTCAGGTAGAATGGTCTTCTTGACATACGGTGTTCCTGTGTAATTATAACAGGCAACAACACGCGACCCAGAGCGATTCAGATTCTTCGCTATTTCGTCGATTGTCAGTTTCAGGCTTGTTTTAGTTCTATTCAATCCTAAATCCCTTGCAAGCTGACTTCCAAAGACGTGGTGAGCCTCGTCAACATATATGCCAAGCTGAGGAAGCCTGTTCAACTTGTAGAACCTGTTATTTGCTATAAGTTCCTTATCGTCTTCAGGCTCTTCGTTTGGAAGAACATCGGCTGCTTCAGCTAATACTCCTATTGAACTTGATATGTACTTAAAGAGCCTTTCTCCAGCAGTTTTCTCCTTGTGTTCCTTCTTCAGTATGATTTTCTGGTTGTTTGTGATCACAATATTGAAGTCCGATCCATCAACAGTATTGAGATCTGTCTCTGTGTCTTCCAGGAAAAAATACTTGATATTAGAGTTCAGAAAATTAACATACTCTGCTGGCACCACTTTTGTCTTGTCAAAAGTCTGTATTTCCAGAAGAGAAGAAAGCACAGTTTTATCTGGTGCAAATACAAGTGCGTTATGGCTGTATAATGGATCTTTTGGCAACTTGTGAGCAAGTACGAACTCATAGAAGATACACGTTGCCATTAGAATCGTCTTTCCTGTACCCATAGTAAGTGCGAAGATGTAATTTGCATAGTCGCTGGCTGAACCAAACTCATTTATCGTTTCGAAGATTTGTTCGTAGTTTTCTCTCGTCATCTCATCAAGCATGTTCATCTGGCCAGTCTGAACGTTAATCGTACCTCGCTCGCGTAGATTGAACATGTCAGTCCTATCGTACCATTTCTTGAAAATCTCACTCATCTTGAGGTTCTTGAGGCCTTCTTTCAGGAAAACATACATCTCAAAAGCTTCAAACTGAGGTGTTCTTAGAAAACGATCCGGATTCTCAGGACCATTGAACTGAAGGAATTTCCTTGTCGGTCCTTTATACTTGGAAATGATAGTCTTTCTATTCTTCTGATAAAACATCCACAGATGTTCGAAAAATGTGAAGTCCATTGTGACCTTCTTCTTAGCCATTATATATTTCACCTTCATAAGCCTCAGAAATTAGGTCAACTATCCTTATTTTAATATTTCTGGCTCCCTCAGGAATATCATAGTGGCCCGAAACAAGCTTCTTATCTTCTGGTATATCTGTCACAGCGGGTTTCATCGTTTCTCCATCATAATCCCAGTCAATATAGACAGCGTCAACAAGTTCTCGCCAATCTTCGATATCTTCTTTGAACATGCTGATTTTTTGAAGAAGATTCATCGGATAGAAGCTTCTGATTACAAGTGTCCCTTTTTCGATTTGAATGTCTGCCTCTGAATCTCGTCTAAAGCACAAATCTTCTCTGTCTCTCAGAATATCTAGTACCTCGACATCTATGTTGTATCCAGTTTCTTTGACGAACTTGGCAGCGATATCTGGTTCATGCCCCATGCAGACAAGAGTTATAAGATCGACCGGTGAATGTGGGTGGTCTTTCTTCTTCTTCTCATAACTCTTGTAGTCAAGATTACGTGCCAGGTTTATAACATCTTCTTGTGCAGCAATTCGATTAACAGGCATAATTTTGACTTTTCTACCATCTTTCTCTCCATCAAAGATAGGGTTATTGTGGAGTGTCTGTATTTCGAGTGCTTCCATTAGGAGTTCTTTAGCCTGAGCGGGATTGCGAAAAACATCGTAGTTGTTTACGTTATATACCTCGAAGCCTGTATAGAGCTTCTCAGACTCTTCAAGGCTCATTTGGCCAGTTTCAACTTCTTCTCTCACTCCTAGGAGTCTCTTAACTGTAGTTTCCACAGCACCAAGGTTAATATCTGCTCCGATAAACTTTCTACCTAATTTCATAGCGACTGCTTGAGTAGTACCGCATCCCATAAAACAGTCAAGAACCAGATCACCCGGATTTGATGAGGCAAGGAGAATTCTCTCCAAAAGGTTGTTTGGTTTCTGTGTCGGATAGCCCGACCTTTCTATAGAGCTTTGGATAATGGATATATCTGTCCAATAATCGAGTTGAGGCATTATTTCAGTTTCATCATAGTATTTCTTGTAGACTTTTCCGTTCTTGTGCTTATAAGATTTAAAAAAACCTTTGTCATCTTTTCCTGTGTACTTAGCGCGTTGCTTTTCACTTGTAAGAATCCCTACAGCCTCCCAGTTGAATAGGTAATCCTGTGATTTGCTATACATCAGAATGGTATCGTGTTTTCTTTTGAAATGCCTTGGCGATTGTCCAGACCCTTGGTAGCACCAAATAATATCATTCACGAAATTTGAATGCCCTAATACTTCATCCATTAGACATCTTAGATGATGAACTTTCCTGAAATCGCAGTGAAGGTATATGCACCCATTTTCAGAAAGCAGTTCTCGCATAACGATTAACCTTTCATACATAAACTGAAGATAGTCATCATTTGTCCAGATGTCTGTGTATTGCTTTTCTTCAAAGGAATTGTAGTCGTTTTTGATTTCTTTCCCTCTGAGTTCTACTTTCTTTTTGTAATCA
>Ga0209408_1001094_pt1 | contig 18224 bp, 21 predicted proteins | sample AD_UKC107_MetaG_FD_184422 | JGI IMG/M metagenome (GOLD analysis project Ga0209408, IMG submission 184422) | Active sludge microbial communities of municipal wastewater-treating anaerobic digesters from Hong Kong - AD_UKC107_MetaG (SPAdes)... | ecosystem: Engineered > Bioreactor > Anaerobic >... | reverse complement strand
CCGCAAACCCCTTGTGGGCTAAATTCTTCGTGATCGCCGCGGTCAACGTCGTCTTCCCGTGATCCACGTGTCCGATCGTTCCCACGTTTACGTGCGGCTTCGTCCTCTCAAACTTCTGCTTGGCCATACGAAACCTCCTTTATCGCCCCATCTGGGCGATAAGCTTTACCCCAACCCCTTCGGGGACAGGTTCGAAAGAGAAAAACTGCATTGTATACGTTCCCCGACCCTGTGTCAAGGAGCGTAAATCCGTTGCATAACCGAACATTTCCGCCATTGGAACACGGCACGCAACAACCTGGACTTTGCCGCGGTTGGAAACGTCCAGAACCTTGCCGCGACGTGCATTAATATCATGAACAACGTCCCCAACATTCAGCTCGGGGACGACGACTTCCAATTCCATAACCGGTTCCAAAAGAATCGGACCGGCCTGGCGCATTGCGGATTTGAAGGCCATGGACGCGGCGATTTTAAAGGCGATTTCCGAGGAATCCACCGGGTGGTACGAACCATCTAGAAGTTCGACCTTGACCCCCTTCACCATATAGCCGGCCAGGATTCCGACCTCCATCGATTCCTTGAGACCCATCTCGATGGGTCGGATATATTCCTTGGGAATCACACCGCCTGATGTGGCATTGATGAATTCAAATTCCTTGTCTTCCGGATGGGGCATCAACCGTATCTTGACATGACCGTATTGACCGCGGCCGCCGGACTGACGAATGTATTTTCCTTCGGCATCCCCTGTGGCCGTAACTGTCTCCCTGTAGGAAACCATCGGTTTTCCTACATGAGATTTCACGCCAAACTCACGGGTGAGGCGATCGACGATAATCTCGAGATGAAGCTCCCCCATTCCACTGATGAGGGTCTGGCCGGTTTCTTCATCTGTTCGAACTTTAAAGGTGGGATCTTCCACCTGGAGAGCCAGGAGAGATTTCTTGAGAAGGTCCTGATCTCCCTTGGTCCGGGGTTCGATCGCTGTGGAAATGACCGGTTCCGGAAAAACCATGGATTCCAGCACAATGGGGTGCTTGGGATCGGTTACGGTTTCACCGGTGAAGACATTCTTCAGACCCACGACCGCACAGATATCTCCGGCCCAGACTTCCTGGATCTCCTCCCGCTTGTTCGCATGCATCTTCAGGAGACGGCCAATCCGCTCCTTCTTGTCGCGGGAAACATTCAGCACCATGTCTCCGGTCTTCAGATGGCCGGAGTACACACGGATATAGGCGAGCTGACCCACGTAGGGATCGGTTGCGATTTTAAATACAAGAGCGGTAAGCGGTTTATCATCGTCCGCATCCCGTTCTTCCTTCCGGGTTGTCCGGGGGTTGGTCCCTTCTACTGCCGGTACGTCGACGGGGGCGGGCAGATAATCAATGACGGCGTTCAAAAGAGGCTGAACCCCTTTGTTCTTGAAGGCCGAGCCGCAGAGTACGGGCACCATGTCATTGGACAGTGTGGCCCGGCGGAGAGCGGCCTTCAGATCGTCAACCGTGATTTCCCCGCCCTTGAGATAGGTTTCCAGGAGGTGGTCGTCAGATTCCACAACAGCATCAACCAGCTTGTCCCGCCAGATCTGCGCCTCCGGAATGAGGGATTCGGGAATATCTACCTCCTCGTACTGCGCGCCGAGGGATTCGGATTTGTAAAGAATGCCCTTCATGTTCAGGAGGTCAATTACGCCGGCAAATTCGGATTCACTTCCCCAGGGGATCTGAACAGGAATCGCTTCGGCTCCAAGCTTTTCCTTCATTTCCGCGACGACGCCGAAGAAATCCGACCCCACACGATCCATCTTGTTTACGAAGGCAATGCGGGGGACCCGATACCGTTCAGCCTGGTGCCATACGGTTTCGGACTGGGGTTCCACGCCCCCAACAGCACAAAAGACGGCGACAACGCCGTCCAATACGCGAAGACTTCGTTCCACCTCGGCCGTAAAATCCACGTGGCCGGGCGTATCAATGATGTTGACGCGATAATCCTGCCAGAAACAGGTTGTCGCGGCAGCCGTAATCGTGATGCCGCGTTCCTTTTCCTGCGCCATCCAGTCCATAACCGCCGTACCCTCGTGGACCTCTCCGATTTTGTGAGAAATACCCGTGTAGTAAAGGATCCTCTCGGTGGTAGTCGTCTTCCCGGCATCGATGTGCGCCATGATACCTATATTGCGAATGCGGGGAAGAGGGACGAGACGGGGCATAGGAATTACCAGCGATAGTGCGCAAAAGCCTTATTCGCCTCCGCCATTTTGTGCGTATCTTCTTTCTTCTTGATGGCGGTTCCGCGGTTGTGGTACGCGTCCAGCAGCTCCTGGGCAAGCTTGTCGGCCATTCCCTTTCCGGAACGGGATCGAGTTGCAGTAAGAATCCAGCGAAGGGCCAGGGAGAGCCGGCGTTTGGGATTTACTTCGACGGGGACCTGATAGGTGGCACCGCCCACGCGGCGGGACCGGACTTCCAGCACAGGTTTTACATTTTCAATCGCCTGCTTGAAGACCTTCAGGGGATCTTCCCCGGACTTATCTTTGATATTGTCCATGGCATGGTAGAAAATTCCCTCAGCCGTGGATTTTTTTCCGTCTTTCATAATGCTGTTGACGAACTTGGAAACAAGGGTGCTTCCGTATACGGGATCCGGAAGGATCTCGCGAACGGGTACCTCTCTCCTCCGTGGCATGACGTACCTCCTCAGGCCTTGGGCCGCTTCGTTCCGTACTTGGAACGGCCCTGTTTTCGATCGTTTACACCGGTGGCATCAAGGTGTCCACGGATGATGTGATACCGCACGCCCGGGAGGTCCTTCACACGTCCCCCGCGAACCAGAACCACGGAGTGCTCCTGGAGCTGATGGCCTTCACCGGGTATGTACGAGGTCACCTCGACACTGTTGGAGAGACGCACACGCGCAACTTTCCGAAGCGCCGAATTGGGCTTCTTGGGCGTGGTCGTAAAGACGCGCGTACAGACCCCGCGTCTCTGCGGGCATCTCTGAAGCGCCGGAGCGCCGCTCTTCGTTTTAAGTTTTCGGCGCCCATAGCGCACCAACTGATTGATGGTTGCCATACAAAACCTCGTCACGTTTTTTGATGTTGGACCAAGAGATCAGGTGAAACCTTGGCCACCAAGGCCCAATACGTTAGCAAAAATATTCCCTTGTGTCAAGGGGGGTTTCCCCTTAAATACGGCGTTTTCTGCCGCAGGGGACCGCGTGATCTTTCACGCAGGAAAACGAGAATACCACAAGATCGTGGGATATGCAAGCCCCACGGCTCAACGTCTTGGGTTTGGCCGGAGGACTTATGGGTGCGCGGGAAAGTCACGTTCCAGGGTCCGGTAAACCCGGAACCGTCCGCGTCGAATTGAACCCCTGGCCACGATCCTCACACGGGAAGGCGTCTGCTCGATCTGTACTTCGCATTCTCTCCCCTTTCCCCAATGTACAAGGAAGTTCCCCGGAGGTGATCCCAGGTCAGCCCAGCGCCGCAGGGAGATTTCCAGACCCGACTGTGCCAGGTTCTCCGCCTGAATAAACGATCGAATCCGAAAGATCTCCTCCTGTTTTCTGGAAATCAGGGTCATGAGGAGGAGCGCCAGTCCGGTAAGAAGGATGGCGTAGAAGAGAATCGTGACGAGGGCCAGTCCGTGATTCCGGAAGGTTCCGCACCCGGTTCGATTCGGATTTTTCGTCACGTCAGAAACCTCCTACAACCGCCCGGACTGACAGAGGAGGATTATCGATCTTCACCGTTACCGTGCGGTCTCCATGAAGGACAAAGGAAAGTCTCTGAGAGGAAACCTCCAGCATCTTCCGGCCATCCACGCGTCGAACAACCGTTCCGTGAACTGACATCCAGATGATGCGGGTACTTCCCTGATGAAGCTGAATACCATTCGCTCCCTGAAGGATAAGGACATCGGCCCGGTGGATATCTTCTATGACTGCATTCAGAACCTGAAACCCCCGTGAAAGGCCATTCTCCTCCGTGGAGAGAAGCTGGTTCTGCTCCTTCACGAGATAGTCCAGCTGGATAAAGATGAACAGAAAGAGGCTGAGAATCAGGAGCGAAACGATCATTTCGAGCACGGAGAAGGCTCTGCGGCGGAAATCAGGGGCAGAGGACAAAGAAAACCTCCTCCCTGGCCCGTTCCTGACTTCCCCACGACAGGCGGAGATGCACGCCCAGGCAACCCGATTGGCTGTCCTCCACTACCCTGACAATCCCGTTTGGATAGGTAAGGCTGGCGGGTAGATCCGCCATGGTGAAAAAGGGGATCTGGGTTCCGGCCACCAGGTCGGACCGATGGTGAGCCCGGATCATATCCGCCTCCGTCGAGATCGCCAGAAGGGCCTGCTGATGCTCCAGAATACGGGACTGGTTGCGTTTCAGGAGGATGGCATTTCCCACAACCATAAGAAGGACAAAACCGGTGATCGCCATAGCCGCAAGAGATTCCACCAGTGTAAAGCCGTTTCTTCGCAAGGGTCGAAAATGTGTGTTTTCAGGAAATGTGGATCCCACGTTGCCGTGAGATTGCAGGTCATCCGCTGACCGGGCTGTAGCCTTATCGAACATTCGGCCGAAAACGACAAATCCTCCCTGTCCCGGAGGTTACCATTCCGAAATGATTCCCGCCGCGGGCTGGACTGTGACAACATCCGCCTCCACGTCACCGTGTAGATGGCTCTGACATGCCAGGCGGACATCGGGTGCGAGGTCCCGGGCTTCCTCTTCCTCCACCTTTTCTGAAAGATTCTCCTGACCGTTTAAAATCCGGACCCGGCAGGTCCCACAGGAGCCGATCCCTCCGCAAACATGGGAAAGGATCACGCCCAGCTGGAGGGCGGCATCGAGAAGGGTACTGCCCTCAGGAATTTCACCCTCCTGTTTATCGCTGCGGAATCGTACCCGGGGTGCCATCCATTTGCAGGGTCAGGCCCGCGCTTCGCGCTGGTGGGCCAGTTCTTCTGCCTCCCTGCGGCGAAGGCGCCAGTAGAGATCAAGAGCAACCGGATACGAACCCTTTCCGATCGGTTTTCCGTTCACCATGCGAAGGGGCATAACGCCGGTGAGCGTTCCTGTGAGAAAGGCTTCATCCCAGTCGGCCAGGTTGTAAAGACGTGGGGATTCCTCCACAAGCACATGGCCTGCCGCTCGAACCTCTTCCAGGACCACCTGACGCGTGATTCCCGGAAGGGCCCGGTTGTTAAGGGGGTGAGTCCGTATTTTCCCCTCGGCTACCACAAAGAAATTGGTGCTCCCCCCCTCGTGAATCTCATCATCGTCTCCAAGGAAAAGAACCTCATCGGCTCCAAGATGGTGGGCGTCGAGCTTGGCTAGGATCCCCCCCATCAGGCTGATCGTCTTGATATCGCATCGTTTCCATCGAAGATCGGGAACCGTAACCGCCCGATAACCCCGCTTCACCTTTTCCTCGTCCGCGAATGCGTAATCCTGTGTAAAGACAACCAGGGTGGGCTTGAGTCCGTCGGGGGGAAGGTGGTTTCGCACATGGGCTCCCCGTGTGATCTGAACGTAGAGGCTTCCGGTCATTCCGGTATTGCCCCCAATCACTGCGGCGATCGCACGGTCCAGATCTTCCGGAATGGGGATTTCCGCCTTGGCACAGGACTGTCTGAGCCGATCCAGGTGTGGTTTCAGGAAAAGGGGAATGCCCTCCAGGACCTTGATCATGTCATAGACTCCGTCGCCAAAGAGGAATCCACGGTCGAGAATCGAAACCCTGGCTTCGTCACGGGGGCCAAGTTCACCGTTAATATACGCAAGATGCATGTTCGTCATCATATCACAGCCCCGGGCCCTCGATGCTCCCCGTCGGACCCAATCCCGCAAAAAAAGTGAAAATCTTGGTGTTGACAGCCCCGGGCGTGGCGAGTATAATGAGCGTCCTACATTTGAAAGAACCCGTATAGGTAACAGGAGGCCTAACCATGTGTCCCAAGGACGAACCCGAAGGAACCACCTTCAATGAAGAGATTCTCGAGATCTACCAGGAGAAATTAGATACTCCGAGAGTCGGGAGTGTGGTTTCTGGCAAAATCGTCCAGATCACCGACACCGACGTTCTCGTAGACGTGGGCCTGAAGAGTGAAGGCGTAGTTCCCATCGGTGAGCTCAAAGACGACGAAGGCAATTTGCCCTACAAGGTCGGTGACGAAGTTGAAGTCTTCATCGAACGTGCAAATTTTTCAACCGGCCACGCCGTACTCTCCCGGCGCCGGGCCCTGGAAATGTCTTCCATCCTTGAAATCGAAAAAGCCCTCGAAGATCAGGAAACTGTTTCCATTAAAGTCCTGAAGAAAATCAAGGGCGGCTACGAAGTCGACCTCCGCGGGATCCGCGGATTCCTTCCTTCCAGCCAGGCGGATGTTCGGCGCAGAGCTCGTACCAACATCGTCGGCCAGAAGGTGGATGTCAAAATTCTTCAGTTCAACCGCCGCAAGAAGAGCGTTGTCGTGTCACGCAGAGTGATTCTGGAAAAAGAAATGGAAGGACAGCGCCGTGAAATCCTGGCCGGCATCAAGATCGGACAGGTCCTGGACGGCAAAGTTAAAAATATCACGGACTACGGTGCGTTTGTGGATATAGGCGGGATCGATGGTCTGCTCCACGTCACCGACATCTCATGGGGACGGGTCAACCATCCCTCCGACGTTCTGAAGCCCGGCGATGACCTGAAGGTCATGGTTCTGAACATCGACATGGACAATGAAAAGATAAGCCTGGGAATGAAGCAGACCCAGGAAGATCCATGGAACATCGTCGAAGAAAAGTATCCTCTGGGAAAGAAGGTCAATGGAAAGGTTGTCTCCCTGGTGGATTACGGTGCCTTTATCGAACTCGAACCGGGTGTCGAAGGCCTCCTTCACGTATCCGAAATGTCCTGGACCAAAAAGGTCCATCGCCCTGAGAATGTTCTCTCTGTAGGAGACGAGGTGGAAGTCGCCATCACGGACGTCAACCTTCCCGAACGGAAAATTTCCTTAAGCCTGCGGCAGACGGAACCCAATCCCTGGTTTGACCTGGCGACAAAATATAAGGTCGGATCCAAGATCACGGGTAAGGTCCGGAACCTCACCGATTTCGGCGCTTTCATTGAAATCGAGGAAGGCATTGACGGACTGGTTCACATCTCAGACATCGCCCGCAACCGCACCCTTCAGCATCCGAGCGAAGTCCTTGAAAAGGGCCAGGAAGTGGAAGCTGTCATCACCAACATCGAACCCGATCGTCAGCGCGTATCCCTGAGCATCAAGGACGCGGTTCCTGACGAGTGGGATCACTTCGTATCCTCCCACGATATCGCCGACCTCTGTGAGGGTGTTGTCACCCGCATCACGGAATTCGGCGTCTTCGTTGAAGTGGCCAAGGGCGTGGAAGGCCTCGTCCACATTACTGAAATTAAACGGGCACCCAATCAGCGATTGGAAAGGATGTTCGTGGCCGGGGATACGGTCAAGGTTAAAATTATCCGAGTCGAGAAGGAAACCCGGAGACTCGGATTGAGCATGAAAGAACTTGAAGGAGATGAGTTATGACCAAAGCTGAGCTTGTCGAGATCGTGGCCAAGGAAGCCGGGATCAGCAAGAAAGATGCAGAGGTCATCGTCAAATCGGTGATCGACTCCATCGTCTCCGCTCTGAATCAGGGTGAAAAGGTGGAGATTCGGGGCTTCGGCTCCTTTCGCATTCGGGAACGCAGAGCTCGTAATGCCCGAAATCCGCGGACAGGCAAACCCATCAAGGTGCCTTCCAAGAAGGTACCCTACTTCAAACCCGGCAAGGAGCTCAGGACCATTCTGAATCAGTGATGGCGCCCCCATGCCCATCCTATTCACCCCCTGGCGGTACGCCTACATCAAACAAGGTTCAACGGGGGCATGCATCTTTTGTCATGCATCCGGGCATGAAGGAGATCCCTTTGACGTCCTGCGTCTGGGGTGCACGAACTACTCCATAATCATGTTAAATCGGTATCCCTACATTAATGGCCACCTCATGGTGGCCCCCCGTCGCCATACGGCGGACCTTGCCGGCCTTTCCCCGGAGGAGAAGTCCGACATGATGGACCTTGTCGCTCACTGCACACAGGTGCTGGGAGAAGTCTACGGACCCCACGGGTACAATGTAGGCATGAATCTGGGCCGGGTAGCCGGAGCCGGAATTGAGGACCATCTCCACATGCATATCGTGCCCCGGTGGAACGGGGACCACAATTTCATGCGGGTGCTCGCGGATACACGCATGATCCCGGAAGATCTTTCCGTCACCTTTGCCAACCTGAAAGACAGGATCGCCCTGTGAACCTTCCCATCCTTTTCTTCCTGACCTGGCTCTTTCCGGGACTCGGCCACGTCGCAACCCGCGCCTATCGACGAGCGGGAGCCTATGCTGCAATCATCTTTACCCTGATCATCCTTGGCATCGTTTTGAAAGGAAGGATGTTTGTCCCCACTCACGGCGATATCATCAGTTATCTTGCCTCACTCGGACAGCTCGGCATGGGACTGCCCTATCTGATCCTGGGGCTCATTGCCGGATACCGGGGTGTTCCGGAAGCTCCGACTTCGGATTACGGAACGCTATTCCTTCTCTCGGCCGGGATGATGAACCTCCTTTTGCTCATCGAAGTCCATGACATCTTCAAGGGGAAGCGCCGTGCCCAATAGCCACATCCTTTACATGGTGATTTTTTCCCTACTGACTTCAGCATTCTTTGCCATTTTCTGGAGAGAAGAACGCAGGGAGATGGTGAAGCTCTTTCTGAAAATTCTAGCTTACATGGTTCTCGGAGGTATTGCCGTCGCATGGCTGATGTACCTTCTTCCTCCGAGGTAATCCCCTCCTGGAGGCCGTTTTTAGCCACGGTCTATTCCCTGGCGGTTCTGGGCCTCTCTCTGTGGCCCTCTCCCCGCCTGCCGGCCGGGTTTTCCCATGGAGATCTCGTTGCCCATACCATTCTTTACTTTTTCCTTGCCCTGATCTGGCTGAAGGTCCCGATCCACTGGACCATCGTCCTCCCCGGAGCGATCACCTTTGGCCTCATCATGGAGCTGATTCAGCTCATAATTCCCGGGCGAACCATGACGGTGAGTGATTTGGTAGCCAACGGGATCGGAGCCATAACAGCGGCGGTTCTTTTACGGTTGTGGCCGAAATCCTGGTAGTTGCGGCGGAGGCATCCGCGGATCGATACGCCGGAAAAGTTCTGGAAGAGCTTTCACGGCGGAATCCCGCTCTTTCCTTCTGGGGAATCGGAGGTGATGCCTGTATCCGGCAGGGCCTTACACCCGTTGCCCACGCATCGGACATGGCGGTGATGGGTCTCTTGGAGGTTCTTCGCCACTACCGCCGAATTCGAAAGACCTACCGCTCCATCCTGCGCCACTGCAGGGAAAATCCTGTAAAAGCGGCCCTCCTTCTGGACTATCCGGGGTTCAACTTTCCCCTGATGCGAAAACTCCATGCGATGGGGATCCCGGTGATCTACTACATCTGCCCCCAGGTGTGGGCCTGGAAAGAGCATCGGGTACAGGAACTGGGGCGTTATGCTGCACGAAGGATTGTCATTTTCCCCTTTGAAGTCGATTTCTTTCGGGAGCGTGGTGTGGAAGCGGACTATCTGGGCCATCCCCTCGTGGAAGACATTCCACCTCTTTCCGATGTGCCTCCATCCGGCGATCGTCTGGCCCTTCTGCCGGGGAGCCGTCTGCAGGAGGTGCGGCGCCACTTCCCCCTCTTTCTCGAAGTCGCCGGTATGGATGGGATATCAGGCTTTCCTCCCAGGCTCTTCCCCTCCCCCACCCTCGATCCCGCTCTTTATCAACCCTACCTGACCCGATTTGGTCGCAGGGTAGAGCAGGAACGCTCCTTTCAAAACTGCCGGGCCGCGCTCGTCGCCTCCGGAACCGCGACGCTGGAGGCGGCACTTCATGGTGTACCTTCCGTGGTTGTCTATCGCCTCAACCCTGTATCAGCCATGATGCTCCGCCCCATGGTTCGGGTAGACCATATCTCAATCGTCAACATCCTGGCAGGCAAAAAGATCTTCCCTGAATTCCTGCAGAATGAGGCACAGCCGGAATCCATCCGCCAGGTCCTGGCACCTTACCTGTCCGAGCAGAGGGAACGCCGGACCATGCATGAAGAGTTGAAGCGGGTTCGATCCATTCTGGGCGAAAACCGGGTGACTCCGGCCCTGGCCGATCTCGTATTGGAGTATGCCGCATGAAAAATATATTTCGGATGCTCAGGTTTGCAAAAACCTACTGGGTCTGGGCTGTCATGGCCCTTATGGGTATGCTCCTGGTTTCCGCCTTTGCGACGCTCCAGGCCTATCTGATCAAGCCCCTCTTTGATGACCTGCTCCTGGGCGGAAGCCAGGGGCCCGTCGATTCGGCAGGCATCGTGCAGTGGCTGGACAGCCTCTATGCGCACACGATCACATGGTTCAAAGGAATGGGAGTGAGTGAACGCCCGGCCGTGGCCATCCTGATCTTCGTCGTCATGATTTTCAATAACTTCTTCATGTTCCTCTCCCACTACTCCTTTGCCGTTGTGGGCCTTTCCATGGTTCAGGACATCCGGAAATTCCTTTACCGCCGTTTGACGTACATGCCCCTTCGCTTCTTCTCCCTCTCCTCCACGGGAGAGCTGGTTTCCCGCATCATCAGTGACGTTCTCTTCATCGAATCCGCCATGGCCGAACGGCTGGGCGATATCGTTCAGGAATCGATCAAGCTTCTGGGACTCCTCCTTCTGATCGTTTCCATTAACATGAAACTTTCCGCCTTCGCCCTCATCATCGCACCGTTAACCCTCTATCCCATCATCCGGTTTTCTCGAAGCCTTCGAAAGTCGTCGAGACGCAGCCAGGAAGAGATGGCCCGAATGGCGGGACTCCTCACGGAAACGTTCCAGGGAAGCCTGATCGTAAAAGCCTTTAACGCAGAAAATCATGAAAATAACCGATTTCTCCTGACGGCAGACCGGCACCTCCACGCAAACCTGCGAGCCAGGCTGGTCCAATCGATCAGCGCTCCGGTCATTGAAACCCTGGGCATCATGCTCGCGCTGGGAATGTTTCTCTATGCCGGACATGAAATCAGCCAGGGCAGGATGTCGATCGGTGAATTTTCATCCTTCCTGGGTGCCATTTTCATGATGTACGCACCGATAAAGAAGTTGAACAAGGTTAACCTCGCGCTCCAGCAGGCCTCCGTGGCCGCAGACCGGGTCTTTGCCCTGACGGACATGGAAGATGAGTTCATAGCCGACGGAACCCGCCCCTTTCCCGGAGTTTCTGAAGAGATCACCTTTGAAGACGTGCGGTTCCTCTACACCGAAGAAAAGGGGGAAGTCCTCCGCGGCGTGACCTTCCAGGTCAAACGGGGTCAGGTCATAGCGATCGTGGGATCCTCCGGAGCGGGAAAGTCCACGCTTTCTCTTCTCCTGCCCCGCTTTTACGACGCAACCGCGGGACGGATCGCCATCGACGGCGTGGATATCCAGGAGTTCCAAAAACAGAGCCTGCGGGATAAAATGGGAATCGTGACCCAGCAGACAATCCTCTTCAACGATACGGTCCTGAGCAACATCGCCTACGCCAGCCCCTCGACCGACCCGCAGAAGGTACGGGAGGCCGCGAAAGCTGCGTACGCCCTCGAGTTCATCGAAAACCTGCCCCGGGGATTCGACACAATTATCGGGGAGAGCGGGGTCACCCTTTCGGGAGGACAGAGGCAGAGGCTCAGCATTGCCCGTGCCCTGGCCAAAGATCCGCCGATCCTGATCCTGGACGAGGCCACCTCCTCCCTGGACTCCGAATCGGAAACCCTCGTCCAGAAAGCCCTGGATACCCTGATGGTCGGAAGGACCACCCTTGTGATCGCGCATCGCCTTTCCACGGTGAAGCATGCCGACAAAATCATTGTCCTGGATAACGGCCGTGTGATCGAAGAGGGTACCCATACCGAACTGATGGCCCGGGGTGGACACTACGCCGGCATGGTCCGCATGCAGATGTTCGAGGAGGCCTGATGCTCTACAGCATGACTGGTTACGCCCAGTGCAGGCGCACGTTACCGGATGGAAGAAACCTGACCGTCACGGTTCGAAGCGTCAATCACCGCTTTATGGAATTGCAGATATCCCTTCCCGATCTCCTCGCCTCCCTGGAATCCGACATTCGACAGCTCACTGCCGCCTATCTTTCCCGGGGAAAGGTCAACATCACGGCCAGGCTCCAGGGAGGACCGATGGTCACGGGTGGACTCCTGAATTCCAGCTACATCCGGGCGGTAGCGGAAGACTGGCAGGACCTCTTCCCCGATGAACCGATCCCGGGTTCCCTGCTCCTTCTTCCGGAAAGCATGAAACAGGATACGAGCGACCTGTCGGAGGAATCCTCGGAAATAGTCCTGGCCTCCGTGGAATCGGCCCTGGAAGAAGTCCTTGAGGTCCGTGCCGAGGAGGCCTCCCGTCTCCTTCCCGACCTGCTCCACCAGCTGAAGGAGGTCGAAGCGGTCCTCGAACGGCTTGAAGACGAGGTCGAAAACCTGGTCCCGACGATCATGAACGAGCTCAGGGAGCGTCTCGATGAGCTCATCGGCGAGGAAGTCTCCGAAGAACGAATCGTGACCGAAGCCGGCCTCTTAAGTATGCGCATGGATATCCGGGAGGAAATGGTCCGGGCCCGCCGCTTTGTGGAATCGATGGGAACGATGCTCTCGGAACCCTCGACACCTGTCGGCAAGGAGCTCAATTTTTTCACGCAGGAACTCCACCGCGAGCTCAACACGATGGGCCAGAAGCTGAAAGACGTGGATACTCGCGAACTGGTTGTCAAGGCAAAGCTGGCCAACGAGAAATTTCGTGAACAGATCCAGAACATCGAGTGACCCGATTCCGGGCGACCTCTTCGTCCTCTCCGCGCCTTCCGGATGCGGGAAGACCTCCGTAATCCGGGGAGTGCTGGAATCCATCGATTCCGTCGCCTTTTCTGTATCCACCACCACCCGCTCTCCCCGACCGGGCGAACATGACGGAATTGATTATCACTTCGTGGAGGTGGAGACCTTCCATGCCATGGCTGAGAAGGGTCTCTTCCTGGAGTGGGCCGAGGTCCACAACAACCTCTATGGAACTTCCGCGGAGACGGTAGATAAAGCCAGGCAGGCCGGGACCGACATCATTCTGGACATCGATGTTCAGGGATCACGCCAGGTCAAGGACCGTTGTCCCGAATCCATTCACATTCTTCTGCTCCCCCCCTCATTCGAGGAACTGAGGAGCCGGCTCCTGAACCGCCTCTCGGACAGTGAATCGGAAATCGAAACCCGCCTCAGGAATGCAGGAGGTGAGTTAATGCAATCGGCACACTACGATTATGTTATGATAAATGAAGACCTTACCCGCGCCGTTGAAGATCTAAAGACCATTATCCGGGCCCGGCGCCTGTGCCGGGAACGTATGGCCGGAAAGATTCAGGCCGTGTTAGATACCTTTTTGCCAACGAAGGAGGCACCGTGAGAATCGGGAAATTTGACAGCATATATAGACTCATCCTTGTATCCGCTGAGAGGGCCGGTCGCCTGATCGACGGGGAAACAACTCGAATCCCCCCCCGCGACTCCAAACCCACTTACATTGCCCTCGAAGAAGTGATGCAGGATAAAATCGGCGTGAAATTCACTTCCCAGGAAGGGAAAGAGGTCGTAATCGGTCCCTATCCATGCGAGTCGTCCTCGGAGTAACCGGAGGAATTGCAGCCTATAAGGCCGCAGAACTGATCCGCTCGTGGCGGCGGAGCGGGGATGAAGTCAGGGTGATGATGACGGCACATGCCACACGATTCATCACCCCCATGACCCTGGGCGTCCTGTCCGGACACGAAGTATTTCTCGATATGTTTCCCGAGCACGGCCGGGAAGCCGTAGACCATGTCGACCTTGGAAAGTGGGCCGACGTACTTGTCGTAGCCCCCGCCACTGCGAATATCCTGGCCAAGTTCGCCCGCGGTCTTGCCGACGATCAGCTCAGCACCTACTATCTCGCCCATCCCGGACCTGTCGTACTGGCTCCCGCCATGAACGTTCATATGTGGGACCACCCCGCCGTACGGGAAAACCTGGAAATTCTGATTCAGCGGGGGGTCATCCTCGTCGAACCCGAATCCGGGGAGCTGGCCTGCGGGGACTGGGGACAGGGAAGGCTGGCCGAGATACCCGCCATCGTGGCTGCGTCTCGGCGAGCAGGAAATCCGGAACCCCTTCTTACGGGCCGAAAGATCCTCGTAACCGCAGGACCGACCCGTGAGCCGATCGACCCGGTTCGGTTCCTTTCCAATCCTTCGACGGGAAAGATGGGCGTTCACCTCGCGGCGGAAGCCTATCGGGAGGGTGCGACGGTCACCCTGGTTCACGGCCCTCTCTCCACCGAGCCTCCCTATGGCGTCACATCGATCCCGGTTTCAACAGCCGGGGAAATGACGGATGCCGTCCTTTCACGGGCCGGTGAAGCAGACCTCCTGCTGATGACCGCCGCCGTTGGAGATTTCAAGCTGAACGAAATCTCCAGCGAAAAGATCCGAAGGACAGGGAATTCGCTCCCCCTCACCCTGGAACCCACAGCGGACATTCTCGCGTCGGTCCGCAAGGCCTGCCCTGACCTGACCATCGTGGCCTTTGCGGCGGAAACCACCCTGGACGAGACCCGGGTTCGAGAAAAAATGGCGGCCAAGGGTGCCGACTTCATTGTAGCCAATGATGTCAGCGACTCCTCCATCGGATTTGCATCGGATCACAACGAAGTCTTCATCTACCCCCGGCAGGGCCCGTCCATCCACCTTCCCCGAAGTTCCAAATCCGATATCGCCCGCCGAATCCTCCAGCACGTGGTCCGATCATGAAGCAGTGGGCCGACTACTTTCACACCCTGGGTTTCGAATACACCTACCTGGGGGTCAAGCATACGAAAGGTGAAGCGGCCGGGGACGTAAAGGAACTGGAAGCTATCGTATCCGCCTGCACAAAGTGCAAGCTGCACGCCGGCAGAACCCAGACCGTCTTTGGGACGGGCGACATCGAGGCCCGGCTCGTTTTTGTGGGAGAAGCACCGGGAGCGGATGAGGACCGCCAGGGAGAGCCCTTTGTCGGGCGGGCCGGCCAGCTTTTGACCCGGATGATCGGCGCCATGGGGCTGTCACGGGAACAGGTCTACATCTGCAATATCTTGAAATGCCGGCCTCCCGGCAACCGGGACCCCGAGCCCGAAGAGGCGGATGCATGCATCGGATACCTCATCCGCCAGCTGGAACTGATCCAACCGGAAGTCATTGTCGCACTGGGCCGTGTTTCTTCCCAGGTCCTTACAGGATCGGCAGAGCCGATTTCCAAGATGAGAGGCCACTGGTATGCCTACCGGGGAATCCCGGTCATGCCCACCTTTCACCCCTCCTTCCTCCTGAGACAACCCGGAAAAAAACGGGAAGCCTGGGAAGATCTCCAGGAGGTCATGCGCCGTCTGGGTCTGCCTCTCCCCGCATCGAGCTGACCGGCGCTCCATGTTCATCGAGGTCGCTCTCCCCCTCCCCCTCTTTACGACCTTTACCTACTCCGTTCCCGATCATCTCCAATCCCTGGCACAGCCGGGTTCAAGAGTCATCGTACCCTTCAAGCATCAGCGCCACCTTGGCGTGATAACCGGCCGCACCGAGGGACCCCTTCCTTCCTTTCCCATCAAATCCATCGCCTGCATCCTGGACCGGACACCGGCCCTCGCCGGGGAAATCCTCAGCCTGGGTCTCTGGATGGCGGAATACTATATGGTTCCCGTGGGTCAGGCGCTCCTGGCCACCCTTCCGGGGTCTCTGACCCGTCTCGAGGAACCCTATTACAAGCCAACGGTAAAGGGGACTGCCCGTCGATATGAGAAGGGTACCCTGACCGGAGAGTTGACGGGATCCCTCCTCTCCCGGGGACGCCTCACCCTGTCCGAAGTCCAGGAACGTCCCGGCTGGTATGAACGAATCGAGGCACTGGTCAGCTCCGGCGAAGTGAAGGGATTTCTCCCGGAAGGCAAGCACGTGGCGGTGCGCAGGCTCTTCAGCCTGCCCGGAAAGAGCCTGGAAATCCTCCTGGAGAAATGCAAACGATCGCCCCGACAGAAAGAAGTCCTCCGCCTTCTTGCGGAAGAGAATCGTCCCCTGACGGAAGATGAAATCACCGCCTGGACTCCCTGTTCTTCTTCCACAATTCAAGCCATGATCCGGGCCGGGCTCCTTCGGGTCTCCGATCAGCAAATCGATCTGGACCTTACCAGCCACGCCCTTCCCGACTGGGAGGGGCCACCCCTGCATCCACTGACACCGGATCAGGAGGAAGCCGCCGGAAAGATCCGGGAATCGATACGGGCAGAAAGCTTTTCCACCTTTTTACTGCAGGGAATCACCTCATCCGGGAAGACCGAGATCTATCTGCACGCCATTGCCGACGCTGTAGAGCAGGGCCGCACGGCCCTCTATCTGGTTCCGGAAATCGCCCTTACCCTTGCGCCAGCCCGTCGTCTGAAAGCACTGTTCGGATCACGGCTGGCCATCCTCCATTCCGGGCTGAACGACCGGGAACGAACCCAGGAATATGAAAAGATCCGGAAGGGAGATATTCAGGTTGTCATCGGACCCCGCTCCGCTGTTTTTGCCCCTCTGCAACGTCCGGCCCTGATCATCGTGGATGAAGAACAGGACGCCGCCTACAAGCAGGAAAATGCCCCGCGGTACCACGCACGGGACCTCAGCATCGTGCGGGCCCGGGAAAGCAAAGGAGTCGTGATCCTGGGATCCGCCACCCCGTCCCTGGTCTCCCGGCATAATGCCGACCTCGAACGCTACTCGCTGGTCCGTCTGAATCGCCGAATCGGCGAAGCCACACTGCCGGCGGTTACGATTACCGATCTTCGTAATGAGCCTCCTGACCCGGAAGAGCATGGTCTCGTGATCTTTTCCACTCCTCTCCGGGAGGCCATGGAACAGACCTTCTCCGCCGGGAAGCAGGCAATGCTGCTTGTGACCCGGAAGGGCTATGCCCCCTACCTGATGTGCAGGCTGTGCGGCATGACCTTTCCCTGCCCCGCCTGCAGTGTGAACCACACCGTTCACCGAAGGTGGAAGGTCCTTCTCTGCCATTACTGCAACCACAGGATGCCGATCCCCGAATCCTGCCCCGAATGCGGACAGGAGCTTCTTGAAACCGTCGGCATCGGGACAGAAAAGGTGGAAGAAAAACTGCGTCAGATCTTTCCCGGAGTCCGTTCGGCCGTCGTGGACCGGGACTCCATGGCAAAGCGGGGAAAGCTGAAGGAGACCCTCCACCTCTTCAGCCTGGGACGCATCCAGTGCCTCATCGGCACCCAGATGATCGCAAAGGGGCACGATTTCCCCTCCGTGACCCTGGTGGGTGTTCTGACGGTGGATCAGATGCTGAACCTTCCCGATTTCCGGGCTGCCGAGCACGTCTTCACCCTGCTCACGCAGGTCTCCGGGCGTGCGGGAAGGGGAAAAGACCCGGGACACGTGATCATTCAGACCTCCTTCCCCGAGCACTATGCGGTGAAGCATGCAGTCTCCCAGGACTTTGACGCTTTTTACGAAAGGGAGATCCGCCTGCGAAGGGCCCTCAAGTATCCGCCCTTTTCCCACATGATCCTTCTGCAGATATCCGCCACCTCGATGAAACGGGCCGAATTGACGGCGAGAGACCTCTCTGTGCGCCTCCGCGCCCACTCCCATTCCGGGCGGGTCATCATGATGGGCCCTGCCCCCGCCCCCCTGGCCCGGCTCAGGGGGAAACATCGATTCCAGATCCTCCTCCGGGCCGAGCATCGGGGAGTGCTTCGGGCTGTCACGCGGGCAGCCCTGGGGGACAGCCTCTCCTCCAACATTACCGTCGACATCGATCCCTACACCTTCCTATAACATCCCCGGTCAACCTCAGGCGGACATGTCGCCATACGCCTTTCTATCTCACATTCCACAACTTACCAACAATTAAAATAGGGACAGTCCCAGTAGTGTCCAAACGTTGTGACTGGAAAATGAAATATATGCATACATAGCAGGGATATTATCGTTTTGAAAAGTTTTTCGATTTGAATTTGGAAATCTTGGAATAATGGGGATCCAGACAAAGCCA
>Ga0209408_1001091_pt1 | contig 18250 bp, 17 predicted proteins | sample AD_UKC107_MetaG_FD_184422 | JGI IMG/M metagenome (GOLD analysis project Ga0209408, IMG submission 184422) | Active sludge microbial communities of municipal wastewater-treating anaerobic digesters from Hong Kong - AD_UKC107_MetaG (SPAdes)... | ecosystem: Engineered > Bioreactor > Anaerobic >... | reverse complement strand
TGGCATACCCTCTCCTGTAAACGCATCGGCATCCAGCAACTGAAGCACTCTCCTGAAATGGTCTGATTTACCCCGGTGGGGTGTTGCCGATAACAATAATACGTTAGGGATGGCATTACAGAGTATATCGGCCATCTGATACCTGCCAACAGTAACTGTACTGCCCCCTACCTTATGACATTCATCGAGTATGAGCAAATCAAAGTCGGCATCCAGCACATTTTCAATCCGGTATTTGTTGTATTCCTCAACCTTTTCCCTTGACCATCCCTGCCTTGTTTCGATAGGTTTCAATGCATCCATGGAGACAATCATTTGGTTATGCTGTGCCCAGATGTTGATTTCATTATCAGCTTCCAGGCGGGTAAAGGTGCGGGTGAGGGTATTGATTAATTCACTGTCGTAAATATGAAAAGTCTCATTAAAATGCTTTTTCATTTCCTGTTTCCACTGAAGCATAGCCGACTTTGGAACGATAATGAGTGTACGTTTAACCACACCCCTCAGCTTTAATTCTTTAAGCACCAGTCCTGCTTCAATGGTCTTTCCCATACCCACTTCATCTGCAATAAGAAAGCGCATGAATTGCCCAGACATAATCTTTTCCAGGGCAAGAATCTGATGTGGCAGAGGAATAACATTGCTCTCCAGAGGAGATAACATACCTTGTCTACCAATCTCATTCTTAATTCTGGAAGCCATTGCCCGGAATGTTATCTCATCGGGTGAAATTTCCCCGTTATGGAGACTTAATTCACTTTCCGGCACATCCAGCAGTTCTCCTGTGCTTAAAATTCGGATTTGTGCAATAACCTTCCCGAAAGTCTTGCGTTTACCAATGAGTTCTATGGGTTTGTCCTGGTAAAGCATTACACACGATCTTTGGCTATATCATAATACATTAGCAACTGTTCATCCTCCATCAACAGGTTTTGGGGAATTTTATTAGCAATATTCACAACCGTTTGAAAATCTTTTGTGTCCCAACAATTCTTAAATCCAGCACGCAATGCTTCAACCCGGACTTCTTTCATTCGCTTGGATTTGGGATTATTGGCCAGCTCAACATAGCTGCTAAATTCTCTCTGCAAAGCCTTGTTCCTAATAATTTCCCGGTCTTTAGCCTCGTTCATATCTGGTACACGCCAGTTACCATCCGATTCCTCAATGAAGTTTTGTTGCAGGATATCACGAAGTTCAGGAAGTATATCACCTTTACGAATTGCTGTTGTAGCTTGCATCCATTTCGGCATTATATCCTGGTATTTAAGTTTGATCCCATGTAATTCTCTCTTAAGCCATTCAATGCCTTCACTTTCGGTGGCAATTTGCCAACCTGCTTCAATTATAGTAGGTGCTTGTGCTTTCTTTTCGTCATATTCATGAACCTGTTCTTGAATGAAATACATTCCATCACGTTCATGATACTTTTGTTTTAATCCGAGTTGGAATTCTTTTGCATCAATAGGTATTGGTAATCCTCTAATAATAAAATGTGAAATAAGTCTATCATACAATATTTTTGGACTTCTTTCAATTATAAATGCAGTATTACTCTCCTTTCTTAAATGAACTGGCAAATGCTTGAGATGATCAGTTACAAATTCCCAAATCCCTTTTTCATCTCTCGAATCGTAGATACTTATATAATCACTATCTGGTTTATAACAGCTTATTATCAAATCTTGCTTTACTGCAGTTGGAGTAGTAACAGCTTTAAAGCTACCCTGTTGTTTATCTAATGCAGTTACATTTGAAATAATAAATCCTGCTTTCTGAATAGCTGCCTGAATACCATTCCAGATTGCAGCACTCGTGTTACTGAATTCAACCGTCATCCACCTTCCCGGTTTTAAAATTCTGAAATATTCAGAAAAACATTCTGTCATAAGATTTTGGTAAATTAATTTACTCTTCCCCTGTGATGAATTTTCAATTGCTTCTTTTTTATTATTTGTTTTGACTTTTAGCCAACTCTCCCACATAAAGTTAAGTTCGGAGTACATAATATTTGCTCCAAATGGGGGATCCGTAAAAATGTAATCTATTGAATCGTTTTTAAGAATCTGGTTTGTGGCTGAAGAGGTAAATATTATCGATCTCCTTGAATTTGAGAATGCTTTTAAAAGATCCTCAACTTTCCCTCGAAAAATATTTATGACATTACTTTCTGCAGTCAATGAACCTATATATAATGTTCCACTTAATGGCCCATTTCCTCTATTCCCTAAATTGTATCTAACTAATTTTGATGCAAGCGTTTGTGAAATTGAATTAAAAACCAGTAAAAGAGAATTTGTTGTACAGAGTTCCCGTAAATAACTCAGTACTATAAGGTTTCTTCTTGTAAAAAAGTGATTAATATTTGTATATCCATTTACATCATTTCTTCTGGACTCATCTCCTTCTGGCATCCTTTCTGTTGGAATCCAATTATTTATGTCAAAATTATTTATACGATTAATGGTTTCTAAATCATCATTATTGGGGATCTTTTCAAATCTCTTTTTCTGTTTAAAATAATTTATTAATACTGGAACCGTTTTGATTTGTTGAAGGATTTCTCCAGAATCCAAATCTCTTACTGTATTATATGCATTCTTTATTTCTCTTTTTGAAAGTTTGGCATTACAATGGGGACATTTAAAAGAATCTAAGATTGATCCTGTATTTTTATCAAACGCAACATCCCAGAAAACAAATTCTTCATTACATTCTTTGCACAAAAAAACATCACTCCATACTGTGTAATTAATTCTACCAATATTGCCATATTGGTCTCTCGTTTGATACATCCAACCCAATTCATTCTCTAACTTTTCAATTATTCGATTGGCATCTTTTTTAAACTGTACCAGATCGATGGGAGTATTATAATTAGCTGCAATGAATGAAGCTGCAGGACTCAAGTCGCCACAAATAGCTTTTCGGGAATACCATTTTGGAGTAGCCAAATTATTATCGTAAAATTCCTTCTCGATTTTGTATTTAGTTTGAATTTCAGGATCTCCGCACATTTGAGCTGCAATACCTGTCATCCCTGTTCCAGCGAAACTATCAAGCACAATATCCCCTGGCTGAGTATAGTGTAATATATACCTCATTATTACTGGATGAGGAACTTTAGTATGATAGCTATGAGCATTATATATTGGATTATTTTTCCCTTCAGTCACATCTACAGCATATGGCTCAGAAACGTTAAACTCGATATTACGGATGCCACTTTCAATTAGGTTTGTTTTTTCTTCTTCCCATTGCCGGATAAAATCATTCATCCATGGATTTGGACAAGCAGTATAATAAGGTGGATCACTTAATGCAATTATATCTTCATCCTCACCAATTGGGAAGCCATCGATATGCTTTAGTTCTGATAATTTCTTACGAAGTTCATTGCGAAAATACTCCCGTCTCTCGTCATCACTGTTGAACTTTTTTCCCAGGCATATTATTTCTTCTGCCATAACAATTATTTAATGATGATTCGTACTTTGTTTCTTTCCTTACCTACGCATAGGGCATCGATGTATTTCGTGAGTATATCAATGGCCTCTGCAGGGGTAACTGGCCGGTTCAATTGCTTTTTGATGTCGTCCAGACCAATTTCAACTTTATCGATACCTTTTGAAAGCGTTGATATGAGGTTGCGTAGCTGAGCTGCATTATCAATGGACAATTCCAGTTTTTCGTCTCTGAAATCTTCAACCAGTTTTCTTTCATCGGTTTTCAGCAATTCTATGTTATTTTTTACACTTGGATCCTTAAATATGGATCGCATTGCCAGAATCCATTTATCTAAAATGCCATCCAGCTGTTCTTCCAACTCCTGGATTTTATAATTTGGTTTCCCATAAAATTCCCGTGGATTAAAATCCTGGTAAGGTTCTTCCTTCACCTTATGTAATGTAAGTGATGGATCAGCTTCTTTGAGAGAAGTGATGATGTTTAACCAGTTCTGGTAATCCGTTGCCGTTAAGAATTCAGCATCCTTAATGATGTCACAGATCTTTTTCTTATCTGAAATAAGAATTCGCTCCTTTGCAATAGCGTCATGATTGGACAGACGGCATTTCAAATAATACTCGTGGTAATATTTTGCGTACCTGTCCTTAAGCGAGTTTAGCAGTGTTTCATATTGCTTTATTTCGGTCTGGTTACCGGATGTGAGTTTTTCAGAGAGCTGGCCAATTGTTTTGGACATATCATTGAAAAGTGGCTGTTCGCTTTCAATCATATATGACAATGCCTGGCTGAGGTAATTTACCAGTTTCTCAAATTTTTCCGCAAGGGCATGCAGTTGCTCAATTGTATCGCATAAGGTATATGCCTTGAAGGTTTCTTTTAATCCATCGGAAGTATAACTGAAACTCTTAAGTTTGCCGTAAGTATTGTATGTCTGTATCTTATCGAGTAATTCAGCCAGACTTTGCAACCTGGTTTTGTAATCTTCTTCTTCCTTTTCTTTAAGCAGGTTAATCGATTTGCATTTAAGTCCCTCGGTTACTTTAGCTTTTGTCTCCACAACCCGTTTAACCATTTCCTGAGCAGTAGTAACGATCCGCACAATTGTGTCCTGCTTCTCTAATTCAGTGGTAAGATCGGGCAATCCAAGGCACTCGAAAAGGGTTTTCAGGTGTTTTGCCGGGATGCCACGAGGTTCTTTAACGGTCTGATAGGTAAACATATCTTCTTCCACAACCATCTGAAGGTTCTCGATGGAAGAAGCTGATAACGTACGGCTATTTGACCAGGACAATTCAATATCGCCAGCAAACACCATGGCAGACAATACCAGGAACTGTAACTGATGGTCGATTTTACTATCGACTGAATACCAAAGATTGTGCTGGGCATAGTGCGGGTAAATAATTTCATCCCGGTTAAGGACTCGTCCTTCCCCCCGTTCCTTCAATTTCTTACGAATGGCATCTGCATATTTTGAGTGTTGGGTATCGATACGTTGTCCATTCCAGAGTCCCAGTCCCGAAAGAATGGCTTCCCCGTCCCGGTTGGGTTGACTGGGTTTTACAATTTTTGACAATGCTTTATTAATCATCCCGTCAAAATTTTCTTTGGTCATTGGACTTAGAAGGTCCGGGAAAGATGGATAATCGGGAAATTTGTCGTTGAAGTATTTATTCAGTACCCTGGCAGCCACATCCCTGAAAATGGAATCTTTGGTGGTACCTTCACCAGGTAGTGGGAAGGACTTAAGGATTTTTGATTCACCTTTATAAATCACCTGGGTTTTGGAAGTGTACACTTTGTCAAATAAAGAAATTGCATCTTTCAGGTAGTTCTCAATTTGATCCTGAAATAATTTCTTTTGATTGGTGGATGCTGTTACTTCTTTTGCTTTGGCTGCACCGTATAAGCAAATGATCTCCTTAAATTCTTCGCCTATATCAGCCATGTCATAATAAACTTCATCAGGATGGTCATTCCTTTGGATCGGATTGAATATCGGACAGAAGAAGATATAGTATTGCTGGATGGGTTCAGTTGTACTCCGCTCGTTGGGATTTCCAAAAAAGATATATCCCAGGCGAAATGCTTTTTTATCCTTCCACTCCAGGCTGTCTTCCCAAATTTTAAAACCAGTGCGATAGGTGTGTTGTTGGAGTGCCAGAATGTATTGAAGGAAATCAAAATAATACTGGTCAGCCTGGTCAGGGTTACGTTTGATTACCTCATCCGCATAATCTTTGATAACCTGACTAATATTAATGCCTCCTTCCACACGGATGTAAAATTCCGAACTGATTTGATCTCTGTCCACATATTGGCCAGCAGTGGCACTTACAACCTGGGAAGCAGTACTTTCAATGTTGGCAAGTAAAAATTCCGGGTCATCAACTCCCGAAAGAGTAAGACAGATGTCCTCTTTGAGGCTGTGCACTGTTGCACCATTCTTTTTATCCAGATCGTCACAAAGGATTTTAATTGCCAGTGCATTCGTTATACTGGTGGCAAGATGCTTTCTGTTCTCCCTGGCACCCGTAAAATGAACGTTTATTTTATCGTAAATAATTTCAATCTTATCCCTCACCGTTCTGATATCCGGCACGGTCAACATGGACGGATTCTCTGCGAGATCCGGCCAGTACATATCGTATGTAATCAGACCAGGATTATCGGTTGGAACATCCTGTTCCATGAGATCTTCAAAGTTAGAACTCAGCACCTTCAGGATTTCCCTTTGGCTTTTCCCATGCTTTATCCTCTCGAAATAACTTATGTAAGTTGGGTGCACGGGGAACAGTTCAACATACTCATTCAGGTTACCATTGATACCTTCAAAAAGGTGAGCAAATTTCAGAAGATGATCACGAATGGAAGTTTTTTGGTGTTCATCCTTTTTAAGTAATCGTTGCTTCACGACAAACGAAACATCTTCTTTGGTAATGATTAAGTCATCATACCGGTCTTCAACTTTATTCAGCATTTCAGCCTGGTGCTGAAACTCAGGTGAACGATAAAGAAGTTCCTGAACACCAAACATGATTTTAAATCGTGATGTATCACATGCCTCGCCCAACTGTCGCAGGAGCATCAGGTCATAATTTAATTCTGCAGGATTCCTGCCTTTAAGATATTCCAGCATTTCATCGATGACAATGAGAAAATGCTTATCGGGGAACTTTTCCTCGAACTCGGCCATCATTTTCATAATCAGTTCTTTCCAACTGAAAGTTGAATTCTGATCGAATTTGTAAGCAACTCCTTCTTTCTCCAGGTACCTTTCAATCTGAGCGAAAACGATGTCTTTTAACGGACGATCTGTCCCAATCTCGAACCTGAGCACTTTGTACTTGCCAGCAATCTTTAAAAAAGGGTCTTTCAGTTCATCATCGGGTAGCAATGAAACATATTCCTGATTTTCGGCAATTGCGGAGATAAGTGCCATCAGGTGAGATTTACCAGTACCATAGCTACCGACAATCTGGATGCCTTTTTTCTCTTTATTTGCTGAGGGAGCCAGGTTTTTGATTACAATCTCCATCAGGTCTTCTTTGATTTTCTGCGAGAAGACGAATGTCTTCACGAGGTTTTCAGCCACGGATTTTTTCTCGGAACCGACCAGTTTGACAACAGATGTAATGGGTTCGAAATGAATTAGATCTTTATACTTCATCGCTATAAATCAATTTTTTTTTTTGAACGTTCGTATCGCTAAATTTCAATGAATAATCATTCGTTTCAGGCCAGAAGAATTGCTGGTTGTTTATTACTTTGCCTTCCCAGAGAAGAATAACACCGGTGTTTTTCGAAAAGTCCAGTAGATATTTTTCAGGATAGATATCCAGGAAGTGCTCCTGCAGTATTCCAATATTCTTAATAATAACATATGGAAAGCCGCTCGATTTATCCAGATTCATATTGGCTTCCATAACCTCATCCAGATAATCCGTGGCCATGATTCTTACCTGAGCTTCCTCTTTGTCTTTTATTATGGAAGCAAAGGCATATCCCAGGTTGATTACGGTCAGGTCGGATTCCTTCAATTTGCCATCCACATATGATTTTTGCGGATCGGAATAATCAATCCAGTAAATTTTATTTCGGGTATGTTTGTCGATGTGGATCATTTCGAATTCTTTTCACTTACAATTAAATCCTTCACATCGACATCCAGGATTTTTGCTATCTGGTAAAGGATTTCCAGGGAAGGCTGTCTTCTGTTCTGACAATATGAGTTGACCATATTGTAGGATTTGTCCAGTTGTTCTGACAACCAAACCTGCTTAATCCCTTTCTCATCGAGTACTTCTTTGATCCGGTTCATGGTTAATGCATTAAATTGCGTATGAAGGTAAAAAAAATATCTCAATGAATGAGATATTTATTAATAAAGTACAATCTCAAAAGAATAGGATTTCCGAAGTGACCTATTCATCATTGCCGCCTAATTAGATCAACAAGTTATTCTCTATAATATCTTGTACTACTGAATGTTTGATTTTATGAATCGGTAAATTTAAAATCGTTGTTTAATAGCCGATAGTACTTTGGTTCTTTTAATCCCCATAAGCAATAATTGATCACATCAGATTTCAAAAGAATTTCCGTTAATTCATAGAAGATTTGTAGTTCCATCTCTAAGATTTTCCTTTCTAAAACATCACCGTTCAATCTGTTTTTTTTAAACCAATCTTTCAAACGGTGGATATCCCTGCAAATTTCATCTCTTCTTTCTTCTGGCCAGCATACAGATGCATAGGTGCCAATACAATAATCAATGGCAAATAATTCTTTTGAACTTAGATTCTCATCAACCAGTTTAAGAATTATATGCCATAATAAATACTTGCGGCATTCAGGGTTTTCGGGATCGCTAAGGGATCTTGAATATTTTCTTAACTGCTGCCTCACCTCAAGTTGTAACTCAAAACTCAGATCTTCCACTGGATAATAGTAACCATCAGGTGGTTCACCATTCTCCGGGAGTGTATCAAACTCCCATATTTTTAATTCAGATTCATCCGGGATATACGGTTCAGGACTTTAATTATAGTAAGAAACCGCTTCGATTTGGGATGATTCGTTATTAACACTTATATCATCCTTCTGTGTTAATTGTTGATATTTCATCTCCAAGCACGGACATTTTATGTTGGTTCGAATACAGTATACCATTTTAAATTAGTTTATATTGATATTGTTACATTTTTAAGGTCTTCTGACTGTGTAGCACACCCACAATTATTAATTTGCCTTTTCTGGGTTAGTACATATCGGAAATGTCCTCCAAGTTATCAAGAGATTCGTATAAATCAATCCAAGGTTGTATAAAGCTTAGTTCAAGATCCTCAATAAATTCACCAAAGAATGGATCGTAGCCATTGTCTATTAGATACTGTTCATAATCTGATATATACATATATAAATCATAATGACCAAAATAATGCACATTAGCATAGATGTTAAAATCGAAGAATGTTATGCCAAATAGGTCTGTCATTTCTTCTTCGGTAATAATTTCAATACCTTCAATTTCCATGTACTCAGAAATAATCTGCTCCATTTCTTCTATTGTATAAGGATAATCTTTCATAATTCTTGATGTATTAATGCTTGTAATTTTTCAGGCCTGCTGAATCAACAGAGGAGTATAAGTTGCGACCTTTAAGAACGTAATCCGGTTTATTCTTAAGCAAAGTATGAAATTCTTCATCTACCCACAGATTTATTCTTGTGATTTTCTTATTCTCCATAATAAATTAGAATTGTTTTCTATCCAGCTTCTCGCATAGCTTTTCGAAACTCCTTAATGCAGGATAGAAAGGTTCAAATTTCATATTTTCTACAAGCCAATCATGGTATGGTTTATTATAGATATACATGAATTCCATAATATCATAATCATGGATAATAACTTCAGAATTAGGTGTCCAGGTTAAAATTCCGGCAAATCCCAAACTTGAATCATCATAAAAATGTTGTTCAACGCTAATTTTTGGGATCTCACCTAACACTAACCTGTCTATTGTTGATTGAATATATCTACATAAGGTAAGAGTCCATAAACAATTGGGACTCCAGGCAGTATCATACATCATGGACAATTCTGAATTGCTGTTCATTATAATTGAAGCATTAAACATGTCCCACTTTGTTCCCCATGCTGCTATACACCATGCTCTATCATACTTTTCGTCTGGGAGAGGTATTAATATGCTCATTGTGACTGGTTCTTTCGCCTGGGTATTTTCGTTTATTATTACCTTTTTAATCGTATGCATTACTTCTTCATTTTCGCATACTATGGTTAACTTATTAAGAATGTAATTGGGCATAGTTTTAAAGTCTAATAGAATTATTTTTACAGATATCATTTTTATCCTTCATCGCCTGTTGAATAAGCTGGCGAGTATAGGTTGCGATCTTTAAATATGATTCTTCAGCTTTCTTCCTGATCTGATCATATAGGGTTGGATCCACCCAGATGTTGATTCGTTTAAAATCTTTACTTTTCATATCGTTTAAATTTTTATACAATTATTTTTTTCTATAAATAGTTGAGTTGAGTTAAAAAGTCACAAAAAACCACCATTTTCATCAAAAAAAATCACTTTGTCGCTGTATGTGACATATAAACAGATTGTTATAAATTGAAAATTTTCAAATTTCCACTAAAAATTCTTCCCTGAATAATCTAACAAGTGAGTACTACCTTACGAGGATATCCCCTGTAATACATTTTTTGAATTATTTCTTCACTAAAAAATTATTTGGTAGTATTTAATTAAAAACAGATGTATGACATGAAAAAAGCAAATCAATTAAAACTTGAAAAATTAGATAGGATTATTTCGGTAAGAATGACAGATGATGATTATGGCACCTTATTAAGAATCAGCAAAGGGAAGAAATCCAATGTTTCTGATGTTATCAGGACAGTTGCAAATGTGGTAATCGATTTGGCCATAAAAAATAACTGAAAAGTCTAAGTGTTATGAATTGGCAGAGGAATTTAAAATAAGATATGATGGTAATAATTACAGATGTCTGATTCACCTGGACAGGTTGAGCATTACATTCCGGCACTGGAGCGGATCCTCATTCAATGATCTCAGGAATCCTGATTTCATTGTCAATGAACAAGTATATGGAAAGATTACACTTCAACATGACATTTCGGCCGGATTAGGGGGATTTTACCACAGCTACAAAGTTCTTTATGATGGTATACATGTGGGACGACTCCATGCCGCAACAAAACTGAAAAAACACGAACTGCAATTTGATTTTTCCAAAGATGTATTCTACACCTTTCATTCTGATTTCTGGTATGAGGTTTACACTGCTGTAAAGAATGAACTCGGAATCATCTATAATAATATAATGTATATGGAAATCTCCATTGATACTGATAAAGACCTCGTGGAACAGTATACGTTTTATTTTCAAAACACAATTGATAATAAACTGGGGAATGGCAGTCAATATAAACTGCGTGGCAAGACAAGAGTGCACGTGCTCGATAATGGATCATCCTTTGTCATTGACGGGACTGACTGTGCAATTTCTATTTATGATAAATCAATTCATGCAGAGAAATATATTATGGATTATTTCTTAAAGAATGGTTTGGGTGACCAGAAAGTATACCGTATTGAAAGCAGGTTGAAATGGGATTATATCAGATACCTACGTAACCGCAAAAGTCTGGACATTACCGTAGAAACGCTAAAAGATGCACATCAACTGGCGAAAATATTCCTGCTTTCCTCGGCCAGCAAGACTTCTTTTCTCGATTTGAAGGATAAAGTCTATGATGAAAACAGAAATGCGCATTATAGAAGAATCAACATCCTGGATGATCTTCCTTTAGAAACTGCTGATATAGGCAACCTGAATAAAGAAATACGGAATAATCATTACATATCAGAAAGCATTGATGAAAATATTATCCGGCAGAATTATTACCGATTTTTGGAAACCGGCAAAAAAGAATACTTTCAAAATTTCAGGTTAAGTTGTTCAGTAGCGGGGTATAACCTAAATCAGGTATTATACTATATATCTCGGTTTAACCATAGTTATAAAGGTAATCGCACTCAGGAAGTAATAGAAAGGATGCAATATGTAAACAGATGGTTCCGCGGAAGGGATTTAAGAAAATTTATGGATGGTTTAAGACATATGGCCAACAAGATGCGTGCTCTTTTATTTGGTGCGGTTTGAAAGAACATAAAATTTGTTTGTAATACATCTTTTGCAAAGAATATGGTACAATAATCCCTTTTATCGGTACCATAACCTGTTTTTACTGTTCCTGTTGTCGTGGAATAAATTGAATGATAATTAATTATGATTATGGGCGGAATTTTTTAAACTATTGATTATTTGAGAAAAACATCGAGCAGGATTAACCGGGAAAATAAAAAATGTGGCTCCACCGTGAATAATTTCGTAACACATGATATTTTCCCGGATGAATAACCAGATCTTGTATTACAATTATTATCATTCCGGCAATTTAATTCCATCAAAAAACTGGCTCAACGATTTGACCTCTGGATGTGAACATATGACTTTAAGCAGTGTGCTCATATGGAAATTATTACCAGATTCCAGATTTGAGTAGGAGATCCTTGGGATGTCATATTTAACACAGTATCGTTCAATTGACAAGTCGGTGGTCTTTCGCAGGTCGTGAACCTTTTTGCCAATAGCATTAAGAATAGCCTGGTGTTCTGCGGGTATAGGATTTTTCCTATTGTAAACCATAATAATATTCTTTAAAAGTCAGGTCCTAATTTCGTAAATTAATGGTTAATGTCATAATTATTACCACATAATAATGAATAAATATATAATTATTACCATATAATTATGACATTTTGTTATATTTGCGTTATGAAAAAATATCCAGTGCTTATTCAGATATCCTTTCATTCTGATGAATCTTACAAGGAGAGATATATGATAATCGTTGAATTAGTTAACGGTGAAGCGAAAATAGTCCATCTTGTTAATGTCCCACAGTGGCTGGTATATCATTCAAAAGAATACAAGTACCACCCAATCAATTGGAACTAAAAAAGAGTCATGGCAGGAACGCATCGTCTTTGTATTAAAAATAGGGTATACTTCAATTTGATACAGATTTCAAAGCAAAAACGCCATAAAAACAGCCAGAACGTATTAATAATAGGGTAACGCTAAAAATGATACACATGGAAGCAATTATTTATTCAAGAGTAAGCAGCCTGTCTCAGGATTATGAACGACAGCTTATAAATCTCAAAACTGCTGCTCAGGAAAAGGGATGGCATGTCAGAAGAACCTTCCAGGAGAAAATTTCCGGAACCATTAAATCCGGATCCAGAACTGAGTTTAAAACCTTGATGGATTATATTGATAAAACTCCAGTTCAGGTTGTCATGGTGTCGGAAATCTCCCGCCTGGGCAGGAGAGTGGTCGATGTACTGAACTTTGTGGAACTGCTTCATGAAAAAGGGATTGCACTGTATATCCAACAGTTTAATATGCTCACCATGGAGAATGGCAAGGAGAATCCAGTTGCGAAAATGTTACTGCAAATGCTGAGCATAGGAGCGGAGATGGAGAACAACCAGAGGAAAATTAGGCAATATGAGGGAATTCAGCTTGCAAAGATAAAAGGGGTGTACAATGGCCGGGTTGATGGGGCAAAGTCCAATCCGTCAGTTTTGCTGACTAAATATCAGAATATCTCAGATCTTCTTGACAAAAGTAACCTATCTATCAGGCGCATTGCAGGAATCACTGGGCATTCTATTAATACTGTCCGGAAAATCAGGCTGTTAAAGGTGATTTGAGGAAAGTAAATATTTCACTAAATTATTGCTTAATGATACCTTCGTAGAATTTTTAGTACAAAGCAGACTCACCATCAATAAGTCTTTATGACGCATTTTAAAATCCTGATCAATTCATATTTTTGTCCCGAGTATTTAACATTTTCGGGACATCTAACGATCACCATATATCAATCCAAACCTGAAAATTATTTCATGCAAGTATCAATAAATCCATTTTGCAGGAATTTGCATGAAAATTTCGCAAAACAATAAAATGGGTAATCAGACAAAAAAGAAAATGATTGGATTCTCATTTATTCAATCTGTCATGTTGCAATAAATAGCATTATCTTTTGATAATCTTTAATCTGGCTTCAGTGTGTTCCATGAATGAATTACATTGTTTAAGATAATCCAACATTACATTATAATCGTCTCCATAGATGTATTCACTAAACTCATGTGCTCGTTGCAGCATTGAAATATAGGGTAAGGGATCGCTTTGTCTCGTCAATTTTCTAAGTGTCCCTAAATAATCATCACGATAAACAGTAGGTATAATAATCTTTGACTGCCCATCTTTTACTAATTCTGCATTCATCATAATTCTTGCAATACGTCCATTCCCATCAAGGAATGGATGGACTTCACTCATCACGAACATAATGAATGCAGCCTTTGCAAAAGGATGATCAAGTGCTTTTAGTAAGTCAAATGATTGTAATAATGTACCTCGTACCAAATTAAAATCCACAAATGAGGTCGAGCCAGCAAAATTGTTTCTATCCTTGAATAAACCAGGATTCTTTTCAGGCCTGGCTTCCAGTAAAATTTTATGCCGGTAAATGATAATCTGTAACAGTTCATCAGCTTTAGCCGGTATTACTGACATCTCATCCTTATTCGAAACTATCCTGTAAGTTCCCAGTACATCGTGGCTGTCTTCATTTCTGGCCGGTAATGGTTTATTTGAATCTATAATGTGCTTTGCCTCATCTATTTCAAAAACAGTTCCTTCAATATAATTGGAAAAATAGCTTTCAAAGAATGCAAAATTGCGGAAGGATTCTGCAGTAGTATTTTTATCCGGTCTGTTTTTGAATTCACTTGTCTTTAATGCTCTGAAGAGGTCCTCAAATAGTTTTATTCTGGCTGGATCATAAGGAAATCCAAATGCCCTGGCAACAGCAATAGGAGATGATAAAATTTTTGGAGTATGTGTAGTTAAAAGAGCACTGATTATTTTATTTAATTTTTCAAATTCCTTTTCCATTTTGAGTTCAGGAGCAATCTCCCTGGCTCTATCCCGTATATTATTTAGTTCTTCCTCTCCATTTACCCTGATAATCTGTTCTAATTTGTTTTCTATTGTAGTTACAGCCAAACACTTAGAACTTCCACTAACATTTTTTGAAGGTTGCAGATTCTCCAAAAATGCTCTTGCTCTCTGTGATGCATATAATCCGCCAGAGATTAGATTATCGCCCGGCAAGGCTTTATGTCCCTCAAGAAACCTCAGAATGATACCGGCCAGATTTACTTTTTTTGTATATGAATATGTTAAGAATACATGGCCTTCATTCGTTGGTTCAAATTCAAAAGCTGAACGATGACTTAAAATTGCGCCCGGATAAAGTCTGCCAAGCACAATAAATAAATTTCTCCGGATTATTGCTTCCGGTGGGTCAATAAGGTTCGAAGAATATATTCGTTGAGCAATTTTCCTGATCTTCCCATTTTTCTCAAGTTTTGATATCTGCTTTGAGATTTTTTGATCTGATGAACTGAAAATTATCTCCTGAAGATGTATTGGTAAAATATTTTCCATTATAATCCTGTTTAAATACAAAAATAGATAATATTTTCCACCAAGAGACTAAAAACAGACAATTATTTCCACTAACGTTAGTGTTTGAATGAAAATTTATTCCAATAATAGTAATTATTTACTCCAAATAGTCAAATTTTTTCCAGTATCATTGTATAAATGGATAATAATTTCCATAGAGAAAATTTTTATTGTTGGGATATAATAAGCATTACTGCCACTCCTTTAAAAACTCTTTAAAGAGATGTGTTTTATGATGATCATTTAACAGGTGGTCCGGACCATTGATCAAAGGATCATACCATGACACTTTCTGTTCTGCCCAGGCTAACCATTGAGTAAACTCCTCAGTAATATTACCTTTTTTCATCGCATCTTTTTCAACAGTTTGAATGTAATTCCGGATTATGTTTGCCTGATGAAGCCGTACGGCTTTCAAGAAAAGTTTCTTGAAGGCTTTAGCCTCTTTCTCCTGTTTATCTCTCAGTTCTCGTTCAATTCTCTGTTGCTCTTCCCATCGTTTCCTGCGAATTTCGGACTCAATTCTTTCTATCCTCATTCTTTCTCCTTCCAACTCAAGCATTGCGATTATTGTTGAGATCTTTGTTTCGATTGGTTCATGGCCATCCTTAACTTCCTTTCGGGTGTAAGATCCTATATCGATTACAAAAACAAATTCCCCTGTAGATTCCATCAGTCGTCCTCCATAGCTGGTTTTAACATCAGAAACTCTTTGCTTTTCTCTAATCCTGAATTTTACATGCTCATCACCAATTTTTGCATATGTTGTAAAATGATCTGCTATTACGTCATGTTTTCTCGCCCTGAGTACCTTGATTATAGTGTCAAGGATTCTTAATGCACGTGGTCTGTTTTCTTCAGTAACTTCTATATTCAGCACATTGATTCTATCTGGGTGGGTTCCATGGTGACTTCTGTAGTACCTTCGGACTGCATCATAATAGTCCATCGTGCTTCTGATAAGACTATCTGGTCTTGAGGACATTCTATCCGGAACAGTTAATTGTAAATCCTTTGTATCTTCAATAGTTCGAGTTAGTCTTCTTTGATGAGCAATTGGTGAATCCAAATCAACATCATCTGATCCTTTTTCGTGCAGCACTATTTCGTCTTGCCCGTCATACTTTTCTGGAAATTTGACAATGGTAACCTTTTTATTATATTGGATTTTTTGCCAATGTCCCATTGCAGGTATTGGAATATTCATTCGCTTGCAGATCTTCCGCAGGCCGTTATCAGAAATTTTATACTTTTTTGCGATTCTTGATAGCGGCTCAGACCAAACCAAGTCATAGAGTTCTTTTCGTGTTAGCGTAACCTTTTCCATAACATTTAAAAATTAAGATGGTTACGAAAGATATATATCAGAAATCAAATTCCAGAAGTTCTTCTTCCTTGTTTACCGTATTCCAAAGCCTGAAGGACATAATCTCATCAAACTCTCCATTATCAGAAAGACTCCAAATTACAGGCGCATCTTTCAGCATTGTATGACGGACGGTGATTATCTTATTCCTGGTAAAGAAAAAAAGACTGCAGTACAGGTATCTTCTTTCTGTGAGGACATTGGTAAGTCTTACAATTTCAACATTATCTCCTTCCTTATAAGTATAGATTCTATCTAACTTCAATACTTTGCCTGTTGTACAAATGCAATCGCTATCGATGAAATACCAGGACGAAAGGAAGTGACACCCAAGCCTAAGCAGGCACCCTTTAATCTTTTTCTTCAAAGAAAGGATATAGAGTCGTACTTTGTAGTTCATTTTCAACATAATAATCAGAATAAAGGTATCCCCCAGTACCACTCCCCCCTGGGTGCCCCCCCCGGTATTAGTATGAGGGTGCTACAGAAAGAAATTCAACCGAGACTTACATGCAATTTATTTTAATATAAATACTTGATTGATCCTGATCCGACACCAAAATCATGAAGAAAAAAAATTCTGGAAATGAAAATAATTTGGCCAAAAATGGCTTTCAAAATTTTTTATAAAATTTAAAAACCAAGTGCCTATAATATCATGTTTTATTGCTTTATTTTGGATAACATTCTACTTCAAATTACCGGTCTAATGCTATATTAATCAACACAAGCTTCTTATGATACAACCCAAAATAGCAGAATGGACAGAGAAACCTTGGAATCCTGCGACAGGATGTACGAAAGTTTCTTCTGGTTGTCTTCATTGTTATGCAGAAAAATTAGCAACAACAACATTTCAGAGATGGCATAACCCAAGGTATTTAAACGGTTTTAAAGTAACTCTTCATGAAGATCTTGTAGATGCTCCAACCCATTGGAAGAAGCCTCAGAGAATCTTTACCTGTTCAATGTCAGATTTATTCCACTCTGAAATCCCAGATTCATACATTTATAAGGTATTTGATACTATGGACAAATGCTCTCAGCATACATTTCTTGTATTAACAAAAAGGAGTAGGAGACTTGTTGAGATTTCAGATAAAATTTGTTGGCCGGATAACATCTGGATGGGAGTAACTGTGGAAGAAAGCAAATGTAAGTTTAGGGTAGATGACTTACGAGTTACAAAAGCTAAGCATAAATTTATTTGCGCTGAACCATTATTAGAAGATTTGGGAGTTATTGATTTAAGCGGTATCGATTGGGTATTTGTTGGTGGTGAGTCAGGACCAATGGCCAGAAAAATGGAAGAAACCTGGGTTATTGGAATCAAGGATCAGTGCGAAGCTCAGCAGGTAATGTTTACGTTCAAGCAATGGGGTGGAGAGAAAAGAAAGAAAAACGGTTCACTACTTCAAGGCAAATATTATCATGATATGCCTCATGTAATGAGAGATCCGTAATTTGTTATTAAGATGGTTTATGTTGCGATCTGCTACATTTTTATCAATAGAAATAGAGAAAAAGTTTGTGGCAGATTTTGCGGATTTTGTGGCGGATTTTGTGGCAGAAAAGACAAAACCCCTTGATAATCAAGAGGTTTTGAGGGTGTAGGGGCGGTGCGGACGGGACTCGAACCCGCGACCCCCGGCGTGACAGGCCGGTATTCTAACCAAACTGAACTACCGCACCAAAAGCGAGGCAAAATTAATTCAATTTTTCATTCCTCAAAATATTTTGTGT
>Ga0209408_1001089_pt1 | contig 18308 bp, 16 predicted proteins | sample AD_UKC107_MetaG_FD_184422 | JGI IMG/M metagenome (GOLD analysis project Ga0209408, IMG submission 184422) | Active sludge microbial communities of municipal wastewater-treating anaerobic digesters from Hong Kong - AD_UKC107_MetaG (SPAdes)... | ecosystem: Engineered > Bioreactor > Anaerobic >... | reverse complement strand
CAGCATCAAATACTAACTCGTCGGTACCGAACTCATAGTCGTTATTGTAATCAATCCAGATTTTCCAATATTCGTTATATGTGCTACTTGCAAATCCGGGAGTTAAAGTAACAGCTACTGAACTTCCAGCTTGTAATGTAATGTTTTCAGAAGTGAAATCAGTATAACCTGCTGCACCTGATGATTTAGAGTATGTTCCTAACTGAACTTTTGCAATCCATTCGTAAGATGAATTGTTTCCTTTAGAAGTACAATAAGAACCAACAATATCGCTTGTAGTAACACTTATAGTATTACTTGCAGCAGAAACATTACCTGCAGCATCCTTAGCTTTTACATAGAAAGAATAAGTTGTAGATGCAGTAAGTCCTGATACATTATAAGAAGTACCAGTAGTTGTAGTTAATAAAGTATTATTTCTGTAAATATCATAACCGGTAACACCAACATTATCAGTTGAAGCTGTCCATGACAATGAAACTGATGTTTGAGCAACATTAGATGATGCAAGGTTAGATGGTGCTGTTGGTGCTTGTGTGTCGGCTGCAGCCTGAGTTGTAACACTTATAGTATTACTTGCAGCAGAAACATTACCTGCAGCATCTTTGGCTTTTACATAGAATGTGTAAGTTGTACCAGCAGTTAAACCTGTAACGTTAGCAGCGTTAGATGTTACTGAGCCCAGTAAGCTTCCGTTTCTATAAACGTCATATCCTGTAACACCAACATTATCAGTTGAAGCTGTCCAGTTTAGTGTTAAAGTAGTTTGTGTAACACTTGAAGCAGCTAAATTACTTGGGGCAGTTGGTGCTTGAGTATCGCTTGTTGATTGAGTAATATTAATGTTATAATCTTCAACTTCACCATAACTGAAGGTTTCGCATGCATCTTGTGCTCCGTTATACTTCATTGAAACACGCATTCTGCGAACGCCATTAACATTACTTGGAATATTTATAGTTCCAGTTACAGCACTTGTGCTTAGTGCACCAGCATCGAAAGCTAATTCATTTGCATCAAAAACAGTATCGTTATTATAATCGATCCATATTTTCCAGTATTCGTTATATGTTGAGCTTGCAAAACCTGGAGTTAAAGTAACGCTATATGCCTGACCTGCATTTACATTAATAACTGAACTTGTGAAATCAGAATAAGCTGATCCTGTTGAAGTTTTGGAGAATGTTCCAACCTGAACTTTAGCTATCCATTCGTAGCTGTAATCATTTCCTTTGGATGTACAGTATGTTGCTCCTGGGTTTGGAGTTGTTCCATCATATGGATCTCCAACACCAATAGCGTACATAGCATTGGTAACCGAAATTTCTTCTTGAGAACCTTCACCGTATAAATCTTTAGCAGCTTGAATAGCAAAAGTCCTTGCATTTGCATAGTTTGAACTTGCTGTCATATATACACTTTCGATACGGTATGCAATTTTTTCTGCTTTTTCAATACCTATAGCAGTAACATTATAGGAATCATTGTTATCGTTTGTTCCAGAACCTCCTACTGAAATTAAATAAAACCAGTAACAGAAAGGCCCATTATTAGTATGTACACCATAATAATCTGATGAGCTTGTTACCCAATTTTGCCCTAAATAAGTATCTGGTAAACCTTTTGATTTAGGATCACTTAACGAACGCAAAACATAACCTATATCTTCACCCATAAGCCAAGTGTCTTTGTCAGGTGCATAATGATATTCAATTGCACAGCCCCAGATATCGCTGAAAGCTTCATTTAATGCACCAGGTTCTTTTGAATAGGTCAAATCACAAGTATAAGAACATACGGCATGTCCAAATTCATGTCCAAATACATCTAATGAAGTTAAAATATCAAAAGTAGATGCTCCATCGCCAAATGTAAATACAGAACCATTCCAGTATGCATTTTCATAGTTTTTATCAAAGTGGACATAAGTTTTAATTAAAGCTCCATTGCCATCAAAACTATTACGTCCGTGTATGTTTTTAAAATAATCGTAAGTAACCATTCCAGCCCAATGTGCATCTAATGCACCATTATCTTTTGCTGAATTATTATATTCGGCAGCAGTCCAGTTATTGTCTGCATCTGTAAAATCTACAGCACTGGTGTAGCTTGTTGATGTATTGCAATCGTAGGTTATAATACCATTGCCACGGCTATAATCTCTTAATCGATAAGAGCCATTATAACTATCTGTAGAAATAGATTTTGTCCCGCTATATCTTGTTGCTGCAGTACCTGTAGCATTTGCTGTTTTAATCCTTGCATTTACATGAACAATTTCTCCGCTGTGGGCATCCACATAAACCCAATCTCTTCTTAATGGTTTAGTTGCATAAACATCAATTTTATATGCTAAAACCATTTCTAATTCATCTTTAGGGTGTTTTCCATAATCATTAGCAACGATAACTAACTCAGGAGTGTTAGAGTCCTTTTCAGTGTCAGCAATATACTCTTCTGCATTTACAAAAGATTTTGCTAACTCAACCGCTTTTTGTCCTTCAATTGAAGGAACAGTGTTGATACCATTGATAACTTTATACTCACCACTTAGTGATTCGATTATACCTTCGCGGCTATGCACAATATACACGCCATTTTCAACCTTAATTCCTTGATAAAACTGTTGGAATTTTTCGTGAGTGTAACCAATTTGGTCTTTTTCAGATCTAAAAGGTTTAAAATCATCGTTTTTTGTTGCGCTCAATACATTAGAGAAAACGCTTTTAACATCGGTTTTAGAAATGGTTTGTTCTTTTGTATTAAATTTTACAAAATTTGGTTTCCCATTTCTATCAAGAGTTTGTTTTTCGATTTGTTGTGCAAATGACGATGCACTTATAAAAATCGATAAAAAAAGAAAAGTAAAAAATCTCTTCATAGTAAATTGTTTAAGTTAGTAATTAAATAATAAATAGTTTTAATTTCGGAGCAAAATTTATATAGAATTATATATATATTTTTTTCAAATCGACAAACGACAACTTGCTACCCATAAAAAGTAATTATTAACGATTTTTTAAGTTTTGATGAATTTTTATATTTACAAGAAATTAATTATTTATTTTAGTTTTACTGTTATCTTATTGATTGATAGATTTGTAATATCATCATAATAGCTAGGCAAAAGAATTATTTAACAATTAATTAAACGAACTTGTTTTTGATTTATCTAACCCAATAAATAACTATTTAAAAACTTAAAAACATGGCAAAAAAATTATTTACACTTATCTTAATTGCTGCATTTAGTTTTACGCTATTTGCTCAGGAAAAAGCAGAAGAAAAAAAGCCAGCTTACCAATTTACAATGGTGAAGGATTTGAAAACTACACCTGTAAAGAATCAATTCAGGTCTGGAACATGCTGGAGCTTCTCTGGAATTTCGATGTTGGAATCAGAGATATTACGAATGGGTAAACCTGAGGTTAATTTATCAGAAGCATGGGTTATTCGCCATGCATACTCCGATAAGGCCGTTCAGTATGTTCGTTGGCAGGGGAATATAAATTTTGCAGGAGGTGGTGCATTTCATGATGTAACCCATGCGATTAAAAAATATGGCATTGTTCCTGAAGAAGTCTATGCTGGTTTAAATTACGGAACAGAAAAGTTTGTTCATGGCGAGTTTGATGCTGTTTTAAAAGGTTATATGGAACAAGTAATCGAAAATAAAAACAGAGAATTATCAACTGCATGGCATAATGGTTTTGAAGGTATTTTGGATGCCTATTTCGGTGAAAAACCAGAAAAATTTATTTATAACGGTAAAGAGTATACCCCAAAAACATTTGCTGCCGAATTTACCGGAATTAACCCTGACGATTATGTTGAAATAAGTTCGTTTATGCATCATCCCTATTATTCGCAGTTTATTATGGAAGTACCTGATAACTGGGCGATGGGAATGGTTTATAATGTTCAACTTGACGATATTACAAAAATTATTGATTATTCTATTGAAAAGGGTTATACAGTTGCCTGGGGTGGCGATGTAAGTGAAAAAGGTTTTTCGTGGAAAAACGGAGTTGCCATAGTTCCTGATGTTAAATACGAAGAAACAAGCGGTACCGATAAAGAACGTTTAACGGGATTAACAACAAAGGAAAAAGAAGCTATTTTATACTCATTTGAAAAACCTGTTAAAGAATTAGAAATTACTCCCGAATTGCGTCAAAAAGCTTTTGATAACTATACAACCACCGATGATCATGGTATGCACATTGTTGGAATTGCGAAAGACCAAAACGGAAATAAATATTATAAAGTAAAAAACAGCTGGGATGTTGATAATCCTTACGAAGGATTTATTTATATGTCGGAAGCATTTATTAAATATAAATTAATTGATATAATGGTGCATAAAAAAGCAATCCCTGCTGATATTGCTAAAAAGTTAGGATTGTAATTTTATTTGTTAAAAATGTGAGAACCACCGGATAATAATCTTTCCGGTGGTTTTTTTATTCGGTGGCTAACAATTAAACCTTTCTTTTGTTATACTATATAAAAATGTATTATGCTATGGAATTACACATAAAAAACCAGAATTTCATTGTTACCGGCGCTTCAAGTGGATTTGGGCGGTCGGTTGCTGTTTCACTCATGGAAGAAGGAGCTACCGTTTATGCAGTAGCTCGCAGAAAGGAACTTTTAAGTGAGTTAAAATATACCTACGACTCACGTTTTGAATATGTAGTAGGTGATATCACAGATGAAAATATCGTAAGTAAAATAATAGATAAGATAGGTTTAACTGAGATTCATGGCGTTTTCATTAATGCAGGAGGCCCACCTGCCAAAGCCTTTTTGGAAACTGAAATGCCCGATTGGGACGAAGCCTACCAAAAACTGTTGCGTTGGAAAGTTGATTTAGCTCAGCGATTAATACCAGGATTTATTAAGCAGAAATATGGAAGGATTTTGTTTTTGGAAAGTTCGTCAGTAAAACAACCCGTTGAAAATCTGGTATTAAGTACTTCACTCCGCATGGCAGTCGTTGGAATGGCTAAAACCTTATCGCAGGAACTGGCATCGTATGGAATAACTGTGAATGTGCTTGCTCCCGGATATCATAATACCAGCGCAATAGAGAGATTAATACGTAAAAAAAGCGAAAAGGAGTTTATCTCTTTTGAAGATGCAAAAAAACAGTTTGAGCAAGAAACTAGGCTTGGTTTTATGGGCGATCCAAATGACCTGGCATCACTTGGTTTATGGTTGTTGTCGCCACAATCTAAATTTGTAACAGGGCAAACAATTTCTGTTGCCGGTGGCGCTATTAATGGCATTTTTGGATAAAAACCTGTAACTTTTTGTTCACAATCCTTATTTCTGTTACTTTTGCATTACCACTTAAATTGTAAGTTTATGGAATGCAAAAAAGAACAGAATAAGATAAATTGCAATTGCTCATACCCTTGCGGCAAGAAAGGTGTATGTTGCGATTGTATAGCTTATCATCGAAAAGCAGGTGAATTGCCGGCATGTTTTTTCCCTAACGATATTGAAAAAACTTACGACCGTTCTATAAGCAAGTTTTTAGAAACTATTCAGCAAAGAGGGCATCATTGGAATTAAATATGGAAAAAGTAAGATGTGGTTGGGCTTTTAAGCCTTTAGATATGGAATATCACGACACGGAGTGGGGTGTTCCTGTACACGATGACAGCAAATTATTTGAATTTTTAGTACTGGATGCTTTTCAGGCAGGATTAAGCTGGTCGACAATATTGGCAAAACGGGAAAATTTTCGAAAAGCATTCGATAATTTCGATTATCAGAAGATTGCAAAATATAATCAACATAAAATTGATGAATTACTGCAAAACGAAGGAATTATAAGAAATAAACTAAAGATAAATGCCACTATTGGCAATGCAAAAGCATTTATGCAAGTGCAAAAGCAATTTGGAAGTTTCGATAAGTATATCTGGAGTTTTACAGGCGGAAAACCAATTATAAATAAATGGGAAACTATGAAAGATATCCCGGCAACTTCTCCCGAGTCAGACGCTATGAGTAAAGATTTGAAAAAGAGAGGGTTTAAGTTTGTAGGTTCAACTATTTGTTATGCATTTATGCAGGCTGCCGGCATGGTAAATGACCATTTAACAAGTTGTTTTAGATATAAGGAAGTTTATAAGTAATACAGCCCCTAAATCTCCTAAAGGGGACTTGTTTTTTGATATAAATTTTCTTCACACCCTTCTTAGCTTTAGCATAGCTATAGCGAAACAAAGTGATGTTGGGGCAAATGAAGAAAATATAAAAAAGTGATTGATAATTAAAATATGATAAATAACGATATAATTTGTGCTATATCAACACCCCAGGGTAATGGGGCTATTGCAGTTTTGCGATTAAGTGGCAACGAATCCATTGCACTTTGCGATAAAATTTTTAAAACGCCAACTAACAAAAGGCTAATTGATCAACAACCAAATACCTTGCATTTTGGTAATTTGGTAGATGGAGAAAGAATTGTTGACGAAGTTGTAGTGTCTATTTTCAAGGGTCCAAAATCATATACAGGTGAAGATGTGGTTGAAATATCATGTCACGGTTCAGTATATATTCAACAACAAATATTGCAATTACTTATTAGAAAAGGTGCCCGATTGGCTAAACCTGGTGAATTTACTTTACGTGCATTTATTAATGGTAAAATGGACCTTTCGCAAGCGGAAGCAGTGGCTGATTTAATTACTTCATCGTCGTCGGCTGCACATAAAGTAGCCATACAACAGATGCGTGGTGGTTTTTCGAGCGAAATAGCCAGTTTACGCGACAGGTTACTTCATTTTATTTCGTTGTTAGAACTCGAGCTCGATTTTAGCGAAGAAGATGTTGAATTTGCCGACCGTAAACAACTCTACCTTCTGTTAAATAATATTCAGATTTTAATTCAGAAACTTTTAAAATCATTTGAATTAGGAAATGTTATAAAAAATGGTGTTCCGGTAGCTATCGTAGGGCATACCAATGTAGGGAAATCTACCTTATTAAACAGAATACTAAACGAAGAAAAAGCTATTGTTTCTGATATTGCCGGCACAACACGCGATGTAATCGAAGATGTGATTAATATCGAAGGTGTTTCTTTTAGATTTATTGATACTGCAGGAATCCGTGAGACATCAGATACAATTGAAACCATAGGAATTGAACGCACTTACGACCGTATTTCGAAAGCATCTATTGTACTTTTGTTGGTAGATGCAACAGAAAGTATTTCAGATATTGAAAAAGCCATAAGAACAGTAAAGAATAAGCTTGGAGCGGGGGACAAAAAGCTGATAGTGGTTATAAACAAAATGGATAAAGCAGATAAAGAGTTTAATCTTAACAGTTTGCTAAGTAAGAATGATGTTATAGTTAAGATATCCGCTAAAACAGGTGAAAATATGGATGTTTTAATTCAGGAATTGCTTTCGGTAGTAAATCTTAATGCACTAAACCAAAACGAAGTAATAATAACCAATACACGCCATTTCGAAGCTCTTGAAAAAGCGTCGGAGGCTTTACAACGTGCCATAGAAGGATTAAATGTAGGAATTACCGGCGATTTTATGGCACAAGACATCCGCGAAACCCTACATTATTTAGGCGAGATAACAGGCGAAATAACTACAGATGAGGTGCTTGGTAATATTTTTAAGAATTTCTGTATCGGCAAATAGAGTTAAGTATCAAAAGGTCAACATGATAACGTAGTAAAACTGTCCAAAATTACATATTTGTAGGAAAGTCGTCTTTTGGTATTAATATTTTTATATAATTGATATCTTCTATAATATTCCTATAAATATCTAAGGTATTTACTTTTAACAGCGTTACTTTTAAAATATGAAATGTTTTTACCCGTATTAACATTTCATATGATTTTTGTATTATATTTGTAGCATATGAGAACTTCAGCAGAAATATTGAATATAATAAACAAGTTTAAAGAAGGTTATGTCTTTACATATGATGAATTAGGCTTTAAACCGGAAAAAACAAACGCTGTAATTATTGCCTTAAACAGATTAGTAAGTGAAGGCAAGCTTCGTAAACTTTCAAAAGGTAGGTACTATAAACCCCAGATAACTGAGTTTGGGGAATTAAAACCGGATACCTTTCAGGTGGTTAAAGACTTACTTCAAAAAGACAAAAAAGTTATAGGCTATCTAACCGGATTCTCTGTATTTAATTCATTATTTCTAACCACTCAGGTATCCAATACTATACAAATTGGTTGCAACAATGAAAAGAAAGCTATTTCCCGTGGAATTTATAAAATAAGGTTTATTAAACAAGCTAATAAGATTACAGAAAACAACATTCCTTTATTACAGATACTTGATAGTATTAGGTTTATTAAAGATATACCAGGCACTGATCAGAATCAATCGTGTAAACGATTTATCGATATTATTAAAGAACTTACACCTGAAAGACTTAATCAACTTAAAATGCTGGTATTAAAATACAATGCTTCAACACGAGCATTGACAGGTGCTATAATTGACATGATTGAAAACAATAATAGCACACAAGCAATATTTAAATCGTTAAATCCGGCTACCGCCTATAACTTTTCAATTTCAACACAAACACTTCCAACAAAAGATAAATGGAGAATAAGATGAAATTACATACTATTAAAGAAGCTTTTAACAATGCCATATTAGTAACAAGTAATAACACTAATATTGCACCGGATTTTATTGAAAAAGACTATTGGATTAGCCTGGTATTAAAACGACTGTCAGAAAGCAAGTATGTGGATTCTGTTGTTTTTAAAGGAGGTACATCACTATCAAAAGGTCATAAGCTGATTAACCGCTTTTCGGAGGATATTGATGTGGCTGTAATTCTTACTCCTGACACAAGCGGAAATAAAGTCAAAACTCTGATTAGGACAGTTGAAAAAGAAATAGCAGCTGACTTAATAGAGAAAGAAGTAGATGGAGTGACCAGTAAAGGTTCACGCTTTAGAAAGGCAGTATATAAATTTCCAGTAGTACTGAAACAAAAACAAAAAGCTGCTATTTCGGAATCAATTATCGTTGAGATTAATTCTTTTGCAAATCCATTTCCATATCACAAGTTTAGCATACAAAGTATGATAGGTGAATACTTACAAAGTCAAAATCAAGATGAGTTAGTTAAAAAATATGATTTGGGAGTCTTTGAAGTTAATGTCTTGGACAAAGAACAGACTTTAATTGAGAAACTGGTTTCACTAATACGTTTTTCATTTTCAGATAACGTGTTTGAGAGTATCTCAGGAAAAATCAGGCATTTTTATGACCTTTATTATTTATTAAATGATAAAGAGTGCAATAACTATGTTAAATCAGAAGAATTTATAAATCAGTTTATAAAAGTTTTAGTACATGATCAGCAACAATTTGATGATCCAACAGGTTGGAAAGAAAAAGACTTTAAAGAATCTCCATTAATTAAAGATTTTGAAACTTTGTGGAATACATTGAAATTAAACTATACAAATGAATTATCGATGTTAGCATATTCAGAAATACCTGATGAGAAAGAAGTAAAAGAATCATTTGAGAAAGTTATTGAAATATTAAAAATTGCTTAAAATCATATATATTTTTTACAATATTTTTACACTTTTCAGGATTTTTACAATCACATAATTATATGAAGATCAGCTGATAACGCAAATATAATTACTTTCTGTATCGGCAAATAGACTTAAGTGACAATTAAACAGCGTGTTAGCATAATTATTTTTATCTAAAAATACATATTTTTAGGAAAGTCGCTTTACAACTTCAAAGTAAAAATATACCCGATCTGATATAAATTTAATTAAAATGTTTGTTTTTATACCCGAAAAGGTATATTATTGTATAATAATGTGGTTTTTATACCCAAAAAGGTATAGTTATGCAAAAAAAATTAGTAAAATTTGTAAAGGACCGTAGGAAATTGCTTGGATTAACTCAGGAAGAGTTAGCAGAAAAAGCAGGAGTGGGGCTACGCTTTATTCGTGATTTAGAACAGGGAAAGGAAACCTTGCGAATGGATAAAGTAAACCAGGTTTTAGCTTTATTTGGTCATGAATTATTACCGGTAGAAACTAAAAAGCTAAGCTATGAATAGGAAAGGTAAAGTATATTATGAAGATCTGTTTTGTGGTATTATTGAAGAAACTGAAACAGGTTATCGTTTTACTTATGATTCAAAGTATGCAGAGAATAATGAATCAAAAGCTATAAGTAAGACATTGCCATTGGCGAAGGGAGCTTATACCTCGAAGACAATGTTTCCTTTTTTCGATGGCTTAATACCGGAAGGTTGGCTTTTGGATATTGCCCAAAAGCATTGGAAAATAGATGAACGAGATCGTATGGGTTTATTACTCACTTGCTGTAACGATTGTATTGGTGCAGTTAGTGTAAAAGCATTAAATGAAGAAGAATGAAAAACAGATGTTTATATTGCTATCAAGAAAATGATTCAGGAGTAGAAGATTTTCATCCTGAGTGTAGTAAAAAAATGTTTGGTACGGATGAACCACCAATATTGGACTATTCTATTTCTGAAATGGCAAAACTAGCAGAAAGGGTTATAAGTGCAAGTGTTACAGTTCCAGGGGTTCAGGCAAAACTGTCATTACATTTAGATAAAAAGCGTGGAAAACCTTCAAAATTAACATTAGTAGGTTTATGGGGAGATTATATTTTAAAACCACCAACAGCAAATTACCCACAGTTACCCGAAAATGAAGATTTAAGCATGCATTTAGCTGATTTATTCAAAATAAGGGTTGTTCCGCATTCTTTGATAAAACTGAAATCTGGTGAGTTGGCATATCTTACTAAACGTGTTGATCGTGATAAGAAAGGAAAATTGCACATGGAAGACTTTTGTCAGTTATCTGAAAGGCTTACAGAAGATAAATATAAAGCATCTATGGAACAGGTTGGGAAATTGATACTACAATATTCATCTAACCCATTACTTGATGCGCTAACTTTCTTTGAAGTTACTGTATTTTCCTTTTTAACAGGTAATGCAGATATGCATTTAAAGAATTTTTCTTTATTAGATTACAGAAACGGAATGACAGGTTTGTCTCCGGCTTATGATATGTTATCAACAAGATTGGTAATACCTGAGAAGGATGATAATGAAGAAATGGCTTTAACTTTAAATGGAAGGAAAAGAAATTTTGAATTAAATGATTTCAATAGATTTGGAGAAAGTTTAAAGCTTACAGAGAAGCAAGTTCAAAACTCTTTGAATAAATTTTCAAAACAATTGGATAAAGTGTTAAATTTCGTTGATTTTTCTTTCCTGTCGGCTGATTTTAAAGAATCTTATAAGGAACTGATTCAAAAACGTGCCGAAAGGTTAAAATTCTAGTTTTTTTTACAACTGTGTTACAACTTTCGCTATTTTTCAAATCGCATTAAAATCAATAAATCAGTCGATAACGTAAAATAAATTACTTTCTGCATTGGTAAATAGGTTTTAATATCAGTAAATCAATAAGATAATATATCAAATTGTCTAAAATTATATACTTGTAGGAAAGTCGTCTTAAGTACAAATAAGACTTATCAGTTTTAAAAATGAATTTCTCTTTGATATTCTTCACATATAAACGAAATATTTTATTAAAATATATAAAGTTTCATGTATGAATGAAATATTTGTTATATTTGTATTAGTTTCTAATATGAAAATTTAAAGGAATGCTAAACTTCAAACAAGAATATATAAAACGTCCTACTTATCTAGACTTAGTTAAACCATATATCGATAAAGACATAATAAAAGTTCTTATAGGACAAAGGCGTGTAGGGAAAAGTTATATGCTTTTTCAGATTATGGATGAAATTATTTCATTACATGAAAATCCAAATATTATTTATATAAATAAAGAACTTCATGATTTCGAAAATATTCATAATCATTATGATCTATTAGATTACATCGAAAACAAGGAAGAAAAAAAAGGTAAGAAGTATATATTTATTGATGAAGTACAAGATATTGAAGATTTTGAAAAAGCTTTAAGAAGTTTACAGGCAAAGGGCGGATGTGATATTTATTGTACAGGTAGTAATGCAAAATTATTATCAGGAGAATTAGCTACATATTTGAGTGGGCGTTATGTTGAGATTAAAGTATATAGTTTATCTTTTATTGAATTCATTGAATTTCATAAACTTGAAAATGATAAAGATTCATTAATAAAGTATTTTAAATATGGTGGATTACCTTATTTAATTAACCTTGAATTAGATGACCATATAATTTATGATTATTTGAAGAATATTTATGCTGCGATTTTATTTAAAGACATTGTTAAAAGGCATAATGTTAGAAATATAAATTTTCTTGAGAATCTTGTTAGATATGTAGCCGATAATACAGGAAGTCTCGTTTCATCAAAAAAGATAAGTGATTTTTTAAAGTCACAGCAAATTCAAATTTCACCACAACTAGTTCTTGATTATTTGAATCATTTAGAATCAGCATTTTTTATATTTAAAGCTTTAAGAGCAGATATAGCTGGTAAAAAAATATTTGAAATAGGGGAGAAGTATTATTTTGAAGATCTGGGTTTAAGGCATTCAATTATTGGTTATAAAGCAAACGATATTAATAAGATAATAGAAAATGCAGTATATCAGCATTTAAAAATCTCAGGGTATCATGTTTATGTTGGAAAGTCAGGGGATAAAGAAATAGATTTTGTATGTGAAAAATCTGGCAAAAAGATTTATGTTCAAGTAACTTATCTTATACAAGATGAAAAAACAATAAATCGTGAGTTTGGGAATTTATTAGAAATTAAAGACAATTATCCTAAATATGTTGTTTCAATGGATGATGCTATGTCTGGATCAGATTTTAAAGGTGTTGAACATGTGCATATTCTGAACTTTCTATCAGAATTGAGATAGAAAACGAATGATTATATTTTTACGCATAAAATAATGCGCAAAATTCAATAAGATTTTTACCACATTTTTACACTTTTAAGGATTTTTACAATTGTGTAAATAATTAAAATTCAGACGAAAACGTAAATAAATTACTTTCTGTATTGAAAAGTAAGTGAAAAGATTATAATTATTCGGTGTCTTCTTTTAAAATAACTTTATCAACTTCATCTTTTAAATACAATACCTGCACTTTATCTTCTTTTTTATATTTTCTAAACTGTTCCTGTGTAACCGGAATGCTTGTAATTATTAGTTTTCCCATTTCTGGTTTAAACTTATCAAGGTTCATCGTATATTCGCCGGTTTCATTTTTTGATATTATTTTTTCTGATATTATACTATCTTTCTTTTCTATCTGAGTAAAATAAGATACTTCAATGTAATATTTCTTTTTAATAAATGTGCCGGTTTTTACCCTCCTGTCTCTTTTCTGAATTAATTCAGTAATTCGGGCTGTGGTTTCAATACCGTTTCTTTTGAAAACAGCAATTCTGTTTTTTCTGATGTAATAACCGGCTATTATAATTCCAATAAGAATAATCGTAATAACTATAAGAATAATTTTATTTTCACTCATGTATATTATCTTTTTATACCAAATTTAATGTATATTATTCAAATAAACAGGCTTTGTATTAATAGTTAAGATAAAAATTTTGCAGGAATAAATCCAATTACTAAAAAGGATTAAACCTAAAAAAGGAACTGTAAGTGTAAAAAAATAAAGTATTTATCAATTTATATTTCTTTATAAAATATTTCGATTAACTTTTTGGTATATTTATTGTATATTTCGGTTGTAAATTTCGACACTTATGAAAACAATAACCCTTGGTAAAAACACTACATTAATTGTATTTTTAATTATCCTGTTTTCAATCCATAACAAGGTAAATGCGCAAAAGGAACCTGCCTGGATGATAGACTCATGGCGTACTGAACAATACCCATCTAATGTATATCTTACAGGTTTTGCGCAAGATGCAATAAACAAAAACGAAACAAATGCCGATGCTATTGGGAGGGTGACATCAATTGCCCAGGGGAATTTATCAGAACGTATAATTTCTTCAGTTAAAAGTGTAAGCGATAGTTACAGCCAAAGCGTAATGGAAGGAAATTCCGAAACCGTAAAGGAAACCTTTAAATCAGAAATACAGGTTTCGACAGATATAGTAATTAATGGTATAAATGTTGAAAGCTATATTAAAAATAATATAGTATATGCATTTGCTTATGCTAATAAATATGAGATTATTGGATATTACAAAGCCAATCTGAATATGAAAGTGCAGCAAATAGAAGGGTATATTAAAACTGCACAGGAACTTGAAGGAAAAAGGGAAAAGAAAAAAGCTAAAGATGAATTTAACAAGACTTTACCTGTATTTAACGAGATAACCGAAGCGCAGGGTGTCCTTATTGCTTTAGATAAGAACATAACAGATAATGATTTGCATAAACAAAAAACCATGGAGCTGTATAACGAAGTGGTGCAGGCTAATGTGCGTTTGTCGCAGGCTATATTGGTTTATATGGTTACTCAGGAGGATTTATTTGGCCAACAGGTTACTTCCATTGAAGATGGTTTAAAAGCAATTCTTGCCGAAAATGAATGCAGCTTTACAAATAATGAAGCAGAAGCCGACTGGAAAATAGAAATTTCCGCTACATCCCGTGAATATAACATTTCTAATGATTTTTATTTTAGTTATGTGGATGCTAAGGTATCTCTATTTAAAGCTCCATCGGATAAACATGTATATCAAAACGAATTTTCCGAAAAAGGTGCTCACACCAAATCATATAAAAATGCGGCAAGCGTGGCGTATAATGATATTAGTAAAACCATTGCCGAAAAAATATTAACCTGGATAAATAATTAAAAAATAAATATCATGAATAAGGTAAGTTTTATAACCATTCTGCTCATTATCTTTACTGTTTCTTTTTCGAACGGACAGGCTGTAAAAGATAAAAAAGTTGCTGTATTTGACCCGGTAGGCGATGTGTCACAAAATCTTAAAATTATTATCCGCGAAGAATTAAGTAATGCTGTAGTAAACACATTGGGGTTTACAGTATTAGAGCGTGAATTAATCAATAAAGTATTAGCCGAAAATGCATTTCAAATGACCGGCCATGTTGATGATAGCCAGATTGGAGCCTTAGGTAAAAAAATGGGTGCCAATTACGTTGCTTATGCTTCAATATCTTCAGTAGGTGGAAATTATTATATTTCGTGTAAAATGGTTGATGTTACAACTGCAAAAATCGAAAGGCAAAATACGGGTATTACACAAAGTGGTTTAGATGATTTATTTACAGTAGTTTCTACCGTTGCCAGGGCAATGCTTCAACAACAAGGTACTAATCCTGTAAAAACTACAACAACTACAACTCAGCCTGCTGCTACAAAATATAAAGTAGATGTATCAAACTCAAATGATTTAATAGAGTTAAATATGATGGGCTTAAGCTTGCTGGTGATGCCTATTGATATAAGCTCAGCAAAATTAACATGGCACGAGGCAAATCAGGCTTGTTTGGAAAGTAATGCTTATGGTTTATCTGATTGGCGCTTGCCCGATAAATTGGAAATATCAAGAATGTTTGCTCAAAAAGCATCATTGCGTAATATGCAACGCTATTGGTATTGGTCAGCATCGCCCGAAAAAGGGAGTAATTACTTCCGCCAGGCTTTTGATGCCGACAAATTGGATCCAGCATCTGCTAAAGCAAAATCATTTGCCCGTTGTGTACATACTAATGGAACAATAAATATAGTGGATGAAAACGGAGTTTGGGGATTTAGCCGCTATGGTACTGATTATAACGTAATGCCTGAAGACCTGCCTGGCGAATACAGATGGGAGGAAGCAACGGCTGCATGCGAAAGTTCAACAGCTTATGGTTTTAACGATTGGTACTTACCATCTATTGATGAACTTGAATATATGTATAATAATAAGATTGCACTTAGTATGATCGCAACATGGTATTGGTCATCAACACCCAAAGGAGGTTCTGCAATTTATGATTTTAATTTTGAACAAGGTAAAAAGTACGATACAAGTAAAGGTGCAAAACGCAATGCCCGCTGTGTCCGAAAGAAATAAGAAATAAAATTTATTTTAACGCGGATTTAGGTCCGCGTTTTTTTATGTAATTTTTATAATAGGGAATGTTTGATAAACGATGTAAATTAGCATACTAAAAAATGGATTTAGCTATTAAATAATGGAAGACAATCAAAATTTATCATTTAACTCAAATATCCTGATAGAACTTGTAAAATTTAGGATGCCTTTTGGAAAATATAAAGGGGTTTTAATCTGCAATTTACCCGAACCTTATTTGGTTTGGTTCTATCAAAAAGGTTTTCCCGAAGGTAAGTTAGGAATGTTATTATCTACAATGTATGAGATTAAATTGAATGGTTTGGAATACTTGCTTAAGCCATTGAAATAATTTTAACCAATAATATTTTATAGCAGTTTTCGTTATAATTATGTTTTTGTAATTTAAACCGTTAATTAATAATATTTTACACTATAGGTTTGCGCTTTAACTCAATAATTGCAGATTATTTGATTGTATTAAGGACAATTCTGCTTAATAAAATATTGTTATTAAAAAAAGATAAGTTAATTTTAATCTTTCTCATTAAGTCTATATTCAAAACATGTTTATATTAACTCTAATTAATCTAAAATTTATGAAAAAACTATCATTGTTGGCTGTTTTAATCAGCTTAGTATTTGTTTTTTCCTGTAATAAGCAGGCTAAAGATGAATTAAATATCAATTTTGAAAAATACACATTAGCCAATGGCCTGGATGTTATTTTACATGTTGATAAATCAGACCCTATTGTTGCCCTTGCTATTCAGTATCATGTGGGTTCAAATCGAGAGGTTCCCGGGCGCACCGGATTTGCTCATTTATTTGAACATATGATGTTTCAACGTTCAGAGAATATTCCGGAAGACCAGTTTTTTAAACTGATACAAAATGCGGGAGGGACATTGAATGGTGGCACAGGGAATGATGCAACAACTTATTTCGAGGTAGTACCTAAAAATGCTTTAGAAATGATTTTATGGATGGAAGCCGACCGCATGGGTTATATGATCAATACCGTTACTCAAAAATCGTTTGCAATTCAGCAAAATGTTGTTCAAAATGAAAAGCGCCAAATGGTCGATAACAGGCCGTACGGACATAATAGTGATGTTATTTCAAAAGCATTATACCCAAAAGACCATCCATACAACTGGCAGGTAATTGGTGAAATGGAAGATTTATTTAATGCTACTGTTGATGATGTTAAAGAATTTCATCAAAAATTTTATATCCCTAATAATGCTACACTTGTATTATCTGGTGATTTTGAAGTAGAAGAAGCTAAAAAAATAATTGAAAAATATTATGGTGAAATAAAACGAGGCAATGACCTAAAAGACCCTGAACCTTGGCGGGTTGCATTAGATCAAACCATTAAATTATACCATGAAGATAATTTTGCAAGAGCACCACGATTTACAATGGTATGGCCAACCGTTGAAGAATACTCTGATGATGCCTATGCTTTAAGGTATTTGGGACAATTACTATCGCAAGGGAAAAAAGCCCCATTATATCAGATCCTTGAAAAAGAAAAGAAATTAACTTCAAGGCAATATGCATATAATGGTAGCCAGGAAATTACCGGTGAATTTCAGATTAGTGTAACTGCTAATAGCGATGTAAGTTTAAATGATGTAGAACAAAGCATTTTCGAAGCATTTAAAAGATTCGAAGAAAATGGTATTAGCGATGATGATTTATTAAGAATTAAAGCAAGCCTTGAAACAGATTTTTACAATGGCATTAGCAGTATTTTATATAAATCATTTCAATTAGCTAATTACAACGAGTATGCCGGAGACCCTTCTTATTACAAAACAGATATAGCACGCCTAAAGGCTGTTACTAAAGAAGATATTATGAGGGTGTACGAAAAATATATTAAAAACAAACCTTATGTAGCTACAAGTTTTGTCCCTAAAGGAGGGACTGGCCTTATTGCTGAAGGTTCTGTAAAAGCAGATATTAAGGAAGAAGATATTTTAAATGCAACAGAAGTAAAAATTGAAGAAGGAGAAGATGTAATTGCAAAAACACCATCTTCGTTCGACAGGTCTGTACAGCCTGCTTTGGGTGCTGACCCTGTTGTTAACATTCCTGCAGTTTGGGAAGCTAATTTATCTAATGGTATGCGTGTTTTAGGTATTGAACAAAACGAATTACCTTTAATTCAATACAGTATAGTTATTGACGGAGGTCAATA
>Ga0209408_1001081_pt1 | contig 18411 bp, 16 predicted proteins | sample AD_UKC107_MetaG_FD_184422 | JGI IMG/M metagenome (GOLD analysis project Ga0209408, IMG submission 184422) | Active sludge microbial communities of municipal wastewater-treating anaerobic digesters from Hong Kong - AD_UKC107_MetaG (SPAdes)... | ecosystem: Engineered > Bioreactor > Anaerobic >... | reverse complement strand
CACGATTATATTTTGTCTTATTTTTGGCATATTTTTAATCGCTCAAACGAGCCTTGCAGAAAAGGCTTATGTTACCGATTCAATAAAGATTACTTTTAGAAGCGGCCCCAGCATTCAGAACAAGATAATCACATTCCTCAGCACAGGGCAGGCAGTGGAGGTTTTGGAGACCAAGGGAAACTGGACTCGTATTCATCTCCTTGAGTCAGATAAGGCAGAAAAGAATGGCTGGGTAATGAGTCGTTACCTGATCAAACGTCTGCCATGGGAATCAGAGGCAATTTCTCTGAGAAATGAAAATGAAAAGCTAAGGGAAAAACTTGACAGCATTGAAAAAGAATGGAAAGAGCTGAAATATTACGCTGAGGATTATGACAAACTGCGAAAACAATATGATTCACTGATGAAGAATTCCGAGGATTATCTAAATGTAAAGTCGGCATATGATGATGCTGTTCTAAAGCTTGAGACTGCAAGAGCAGATCTTCAATCACTGGACATGAAATACAAGGCTCTGACATTGTCTCAACGGAATAAATGGTTTGCTGTCGGTGCGCTTGTTCTTCTTGTTGGTCTGCTGATCGGAGTAGCAGTAGGAAGACAGCAGAAGAAGAAAAGGACAATTTATTAGTACTATTATATACATATTGTTATAGCGTATAGTTAATGCCATAGGTTAAGAAGTCGTGATTATAATTCTTATTGGCAGACAAACGGGACAGGAATGGAGGAAGATATGGATAAGCCGATCGAAAACTATTGGCAGAAACGAATTAATAAACTGAAGACTGCCCTGGAATTAAATAATTTTGAAGTCTTTCTGGCTGAAAATACAGGAGATGCAAAAAGGATTGTTGAAGATGTCATACTCCCGAAGGTAACTCCAAAGACTGTTTCATGGGGCGGGTCAATGACCTTCATGGCTACAGGGCTATATGAGGCTATAAAAGTAAATGCTGAATTTGAAATCCTGGATGTATTTGATAAAAGCAATCCACCCGACAAGATCATTGAAATGCGACGGCAGGCACTGCTTGTTGATCTGTTTATTACTGGTACCAATGCAGTAGTTGATTCAGGTGTCTTGGTAAATCTTGACATGTTTGGTAATAGAATTGCGGCCATTACGTTTGGCCCCAAAAATGTTGTAATACTTGCAGGAAGGAATAAAATCGTCTCTGACCTGGACGAGGCAATGTTCAGGATAAAAAATTATGCTGCACCTGCAAATGCCATGAGGCTTGATAAAAAAACACCCTGCGTTAAAACCTCTTTCTGTGAGGAATGCAGAAGCCCGGATCGAATATGTAACTCCTGGGCAATTACTGAAAAATCATACCCCAAAGGCAGGATAAAAATAGTTTTAATTAACCAGGATCTGGGTTTATGAATATGATACAGTTGTAGAATGAAGAGACTTTTCGGAACAACACTGGGGCTAAAGTCAAATCAGATTCGCAGGCTTGAAAATCTGTATCGTCGCCGCATACCTACGGAGTTTCTTGTTACACCTGAACTGTCACGTGAGATATGTTCCATCTCACAGGAAATTCGTCGTCAAATAGGGCTTCTTATAAACCGTTTAGGACGAATCGAATTTGTAATCGTTGGCAGACAACAGCGTATTATTATTCCGGATACAAGTGAATACAGAACGGCTCCAGGCAGGCTGAAAGGCTTAAGGTGCATACATACACATCTTAAAAGTGAACCGTTAGACAGGGATGATATTACAGACCTGGCACTTTTACGACTTGATCTGATGGCAGCAATAACAATAAATGAAGAAGGCCTGCCGGATCACATATATATAGGGCATATACTGCCTAAGACTTCAGATGGAAATTCCTGTCAGTTATTACCTGCCATTAATAATAATCAATTAAGCATAGGATGCCTTGATTTAATCCAGGCACTGGAAACTGAGCTTTCCCATTCAAGGGCTTTGCATGACGCAGATTCAGGGAGAGAAAGGGCGCTGCTTGTCAGTGTGACAACGGCATCCAGAAAAAAAGCCGAAGAATCCCTTGCTGAACTGGAAGAGCTTGCCGAATCAAGCGGCATAGATATAGTTGGAACTGTACTTCAGCAGCGGATAAAAGCTGATCCGAGATTTCTCATGGGCCTTGGAAAACTTCAGGAACTTGCCATTCTTGCACTCCAGAAGGGATCTACCGTTATTGTCTTTGACCAGGAATTGAATCCATCTCAGGTGCGCTCTATTACTGATCAGATAGAGCTTAAGGTCATTGACAGGACTCAATTGATTTTAGACATCTTTGCCCAGCATGCACAGACCAGGGAAGGGAAACTGCAGGTTGAACTTGCTCAATTAAAATATCTGCTACCCCGTCTAATTACTAAAAATACTGCCATGTCACGATTGACAGGGGGGATTGGAGGCCGTGGGCCGGGAGAAACAAAACTTGAAATAAACCGCAGACGGGTCAGGGATCGCATCCGGAGACTGGAAAAGGGCCTGGACACTGTAAAAAAACGCCGAAGACAGCAAAAGGCAAAACGAGATAAAATCAACCTGCCTGTTATTTCAATAATAGGATACACAAATGTAGGGAAGTCCACGCTGCTCAACACGCTTACAAAAAGCAATGTCAGAGCTGAAAGCAGGCTTTTCGCAACACTGGATCCTTCCAGCAGGCGACTCAGGTTTCCTCAGGACTTCGAGGTAATTATTACTGATACCGTCGGATTCATCAGGGAACTGCCAAAAGACCTGATGGTGGCTTTTCGTGCAACTCTTGAGGAGCTTGAAAGTGCCGATCTCCTTTTGCATGTTATTGATATAAGCAACCCACGTTTTGAAGACCAGATCAAATCAGTTGAAAAAATACTTGTGGACCTAAATCTGAACCATATCCCTGTAATACGTGTTTTGAACAAACAGGATCTGCTTGAAGACAATTACGTTGACAAATTAAGTAAAAGCCTGAATGGTACAGGCATATCTGCAAATAATAAAAATACGCTGATGCCCTTGATTGAAAAGATAGGTATAATAATAGAACCTGTTTTTGAGAGGACGGTAAATTCATAGGCTTTAGTCACTTTATGCATGTTTAGGAAAATTCCTACAAAGCCTTAAACTACTGTCATGTCAAAGATATTTTGTTATTTCGAAGGAGTCTTAACAACTTAGAAATCTTAGCTTTCTCCCTGCGGTCGAAATGACATTTCTTGATTTACACGATACTAGAAATTATACGGAGTAATATTTATGATGGAAAAAAGATATTCCAACTGGGCCTGGGTTATATTGGCGACCTGTTTTGTGGATCTTTTTATTAATTATTCCGTGCGGCTTGGCTATGGAGTAGTCCTTCCGGAAATGATAAAAAATCTGGGATTCAGCCGAACTGCAGGAGGTTCCATATATAATGCCTATCTGTTTTCATACATAGCACTGACCCCGCTGACCGGCTATCTTACAGATAAACTGGGAGCACGTCGAGTCATTGCTGCCTGTGCCTTTATCCTCGGCATTGGTGTCTTCATGATGGGCAAAGTCGAGACTCTCTGGATGGCATGTTTCGCTTATGCCATTGTAGGACTCGGGGCTACAGGGATGTGGACACCGGTTCTTACTGTAGTTCAGCGCTGGTTTGCTCCCAAACGGAGAGGTATGGCATTAGGCATTCTTTCCACAGGATACGGACTCGGTTTTGCAACAATGGGCGTTGCCTTTCCATGGATAGTCAGGAATTTCAGCTGGAGACATTCATGGTATTTTTTAGGGATCAGTGCCCTTTTAATGGTTATAGGAAACGGAGTTTTACTGCGACGCGACCCCGAATCATCGGGATTTCTGCCCTGGGGACAAAAAGATGAAGTTGACAGGGATGAAAAAAACGGGGGAAATTTCTCTGAGGACTTTAATATTAAGTCGATTTTAAGGACCCGGATATTCTGGGTGATAGGTATTTCCTACTTTTTTATTGCCTACAGTCTGTACGGGATCACAACCTTCATGGTTGACTATGCAAAGTATCAGCTTGGCCTGCCCCTGGAGAAGGCAAGCTTTCTGGCGACTATACATGGTTTGTGTCAGATAATAGGTGTATTAACAATTCTGCCGCTTTCCGATTACCTTGGCCGGAAAAAGACAATCATAATTTCTAATTCCTTTATAACCGTTTGCCTGACAGGGATACTTTTGAGCGGAAATTCCTGGATAATGCTCTATATCTTTGTCGGTATCCTTGCAGTATTCTACGGAATTACATTTCCCATGTATGGTGCATGCGCCGGGGATTATTTTCCGAAAGAGGTTATGGGAACGGTAATCGGAGCATGGACGCCCTTTTACGGTGTCGGTGCGATAATGGTCCACTGGATAAGCGGCATGCTTCGCGATTCGAGCGGGAATTATACATATTCTTTCATTATAAATGCGGTTATGGCGTCACTGGGGGCAATCGTATTCTTTGCTGTAAGGAAAACAAAAAGTCAGTAGATTGATTTTATATAGATGGTAAAACTGAAAAACAAGGCCAACCCGCTGATAATTATGGAGGACTTTCCTCCAGTTTTCAGGTATGTTTGACTAATAATCCAAGGAGGTTATTCCAATGAAATGTCATGAAGTCGATTATGAAATACTGGGCCATGATATGCAGATTGTTGAGGTGGAACTGGATCCTGGTGAAACGGTCATTGCTGAGGCCGGCGCCATGAATTACCTGGAAGACGGTATTACCTTTGAAGCAAGAATGGGCGACGGGTCTGCAGCCGGAGAGGGACTTATGGGCAAACTCCTGAATGTGGGCAAGCGGGTACTTACTGGGGAATCGATTTTTTTGACTCATTTTACCAATCAAGGCAGCGGAAAAAAACGCGTAGCCTTTGCCGCTCCCTATCCGGGAAAGATTATCCCTGTTGATATGAAAACAGTGGGCGGAGAGCTTTACTGCCAGAAAGACGCCTTTCTTGCAGCAGCGCTCGGAACACAGGTAGGAATTGCTTTTACCAGGCGGCTTGGGACCGGCTTTTTTGGCGGTGAGGGGTTTATCCTTCAGCGGCTTTCAGGGGACGGCATGGTTTTTGTCCATGCAGGAGGCACAGTTATTCGGAAAGAATTAAAAAACGAAACACTTCGTGTCGATACCGGCTGTCTGGTAGCTTTTACAAAAGGCATAGATTATAATATCGAACGTGCAGGTAATCTTAAGTCAATGTTTTTCGGAGGTGAAGGACTGTTTCTGGCAACACTGAAAGGAGCCGGAACGGTTTTTCTGCAGAGTCTTCCTTTCTCTCGGATGGCAGACAGAATACTTGAGCATGCACCATCAGCAGGCGGAAGTCAAAAGGGTGAAGGTTCTGTCCTCGGGAGATTAGGTAATCTGCTGGACGGTGACTAGGCTGGTTTTAGTTGATTTAAATTAAAGAAAACGTCCGAATTTCATTATATTCTTATTTATACTCATCCCTGTAAATTCATGAACCATTTCATGGCCCGTGTCTTTAAAGGGGAGATAAACAAGCATCGAAGATTTTATCTTAAACCGCACTTCAGGCAAAAGAGGAAAAATATCCCTTTTATTCAGGGCTGAAGCAGCGAGTGTGATTTTCATGCTTTGAAGGGCCTCTTTTTTGGGCAGTGTTACGGGGTAAATTGAATTATTTGGAAACGTATTAACGGTTTTGAATTCATTCTGTGATACTGTGGATTGTCTTGACAGATTTAGAAATATCTTCGGACGAATTTTAAAGGCAGGGCACCAGAAGCTCATATCCTGATTTTCCATCTCCTTTCCGGGAATCCTTGGCTGATTTGTAACCCTGATAAAATCACTGAATGAGTTGATTTCAATCCCTGTGACCTTAACGGAAATTTTCCAGAAGGGCAGATAGGCCGACTCAGAACCGTCTCCAGGCATAACCGCAAATTCGACCTGGGAAAATTTGGCTTCATAGGCTTCCCATGCCGAATTGCAGTTTTTACACGTCAGAACAACACTGTCCCTTTCGCCATCAAGGTTCCATCCGCACACCGGGCACAGTGTTGCCATAAACATAATCCTCCACCTTCGAGGATTTTTTTCTATTGGATGCTCAAGGATACCAGCACCATCTGAACCTTCGGCAAGAGGCCTGTTTAAAACGGCATCAAAGATTTTGCAGTTTTCAACAAAAACAGGGAGATACACAACACTGAGTGCTTCTCCAATATATGCATGGTGAAATAGCCTGCCGGTCATTAGATGAGATGGCCGAATAACTGCCTTTGAAAGTATTTCTTTCGGATCAATAGAGAACCTCAGAAACGACCCATTGGCATCAGGTGAAAAAAACCTCAGCTTCATTGCCTGAGGTCTGACGCCAAGAGAAATGGGAATTCCTTTATGTGAAAGGCCCGGACGGGTAATATCCAGATAACGGCAGGTGAGATTTGAATCATTACAAAAATAAATATTACCTTTGAATCTGAGATACGGGGTATAAAAAATTTCTTTACCCGGCGCCTTATGCGGCAGGAGAAAACGATAAAAGTGAGGGGCAAAAAGAAAGTTTTTTACACCGCAATACGGACAGAGCATTATGTTGTCTGTTTCATCCAGCTCAATCGGCGCTCCGCATTGCGGGCATTCCTGTTCAACTGTTAAACCCATATCAGGCTAATTTTTCTCCGCAATTATTGCAGAAAGACGCCCCGGGCAGATTTTCCGTTTTGCAGTGGAGACATATTTTTGGACCGGGCTTTTCTTCTACTGGATGGCCGCATCTTGAGCAAAACCTTGCATTTGGCGGTATATTTTTGCCGCAATTGACGCATCTGTTAAAAACCAGTTGCTGATGCCCGCAGTCAGGACAGAATCTTGCGTCCTTTGGGATTGCATGTCCGCAGTCAGGGCAGGTAACAAATAATGATGCATCTGTGCGTTCAGCATTTTTTGAACTGCGCTGGCCTGTTTTGGACCTGAACGACTCGGCGAACATTGCAGGCATCATGAAGCCCATACCCATACCCATACCTGATCCTGCATCGCCGGTAGATTCTGACGCCTTTTCCATGGCCATTGCCGCCTTTAATTTGATAAGGCCGTCCAGATCATTGAGAACGCTGAGACGGCTTTTGTCGTCAATGGCCTTTTGAACGTCCGGAGGAGGCGTAATAGAAGTGATATAGAGATTATTGAGCGCAAGCCCGAAATATGCAAAATCATCCTGGAGGCGTTTCTGAAGACCAGTGGAAAGGTCATCATATTTTCCCGGCATATTTAGAAGACTATCCAGATTTTCACCAAGGTGATCGTTGAAACGTGAAACAATGACCTGTTTCAGGTATTCTTCAATCTCCTCAGTTGAATATTTTCCCATGGTTCCGACCAGGGTGTTTATAAAGAGCACTGGCTGGACTATCTGAATATTAAATACTCCAAAGGCCCTGAGCCTTATAAGCCCCAGCTCGGAATCCTTAAAGGCTACCGGCTCCCTTGTGCCCCATTTCAGGTTTGGAAATATCTTCATATTGGCTATATAGATTTCAGCGCGAAGAGGGCTTGTCATTGCCCATGGAATGGAAAGGATCTTGGTGAGCACAGGTATATTTGCAGTTTTCAGGGTATGCCGGCCTGGCCCAAAAGCATCACAGGCCTTGCCTTTGTAAAACAATACGGCAGCCTGGCTCTCCCTGACGGTCAGCTGCGCCCCTAATTTGATTTCCCCTGACCCCTGTTCGGGAATCCTGTGAACAAGCTCTTTGCCTGTTTCATCAAACCATTCAATAGCTTCCAGGAATACAATATTATCCGTGCCCATCTGGTCTCCCTTTATTGAATGTAAATGTAAAATTAAGTATAAAGACAAAAATAGATGCCTGTCAAGGAACAAGGTGTTGTCAAATAGACCATTAAAAGGCAGAATATTTTGGCATGAAAAGGGAAATGCCTACGAAAAAGCTTTTACGATTAAGGCCACTCAAGACAGATAAACCTCATAATACAATCATGATAATTTTGAAATCCATAAACAACTGAACCTGATCGGCCAGATGTGAGCTTTTCTTCCCTGATGCATCAATGAATCCACTTGTTACCGGGGCTGTAATGTTTGTACCCTGATTGTCTCCCGGCACAACAAAAATAGACATAACACTAACTAGTATTTCCTGATCATTCAGAAATCTCCATTCACGGCTGTGTTTTTTTCCATCTTCTGATAAACAAAATTGCGCCTCCGGCTATCAGTAATATGAAAAGAATCATCCCTGTTTCTGAAAGAGTGGGAATATCGAAAGAGGCCAGAAGATAATCCAAGGTGGTAGCAACGTTGATGCGGGGACCTGATGAGGGCTCAGTGTCACAGCCGGAGTCTACAAGGACTCCGCTATTTTTCATGGCATCCTCGATATCGCTGACTGTAGCTTTTGGAGCGGATTGACGGAAAATGGCCCAGGCACCGGCCACATGAGGTGCGGCCATACTTGTTCCGGTTCTTATGCTGTAACCCGTGTCGGACCATGAACTGGCAGAGAAAATGGCCACTCCAGGGGCAAAGATGTTCTGCATAACCGGGTGCCAGTCATTAAACCAATATGCCTGGTCATTTGAGTCCGAAGCGCCTACAGCTATGGCAGACGAAATGCATGCTGGAGAGTTCAGGGCTTCGCAATAACCGTCGTTGCCGTTGGCCACAGTCACTGCAATTCCGGCCGCCCTCAGATTGTCAATGGCAGGTTTTCTTGGATCATAATCACAGTAATCACTATAATAGCCCGATCCCAGGCTCAAATTGGCCGCGGCAATACAGTGATCGCCCCGCAGACCATATACATATTCCAGACCCTTGATCTGGTCGGAAAAGAACGAACCTACGTCATACCAGTCTTCGATATAGCTGAAAACCTGGACTGCTATGAGATTGGCACCGGGCGCTACGCCCTTCATATCGCCCCCTAGCTGGCTGCCGACGGCAATGCCGCTGACATGCGTGCCATGACCAAATTCGTTTGGCGGAACGGCTGATCCGGGACCTGTTGCCTCTGCAGCGCCGCCGGGGCATAGAGAGGTTGAAAAGCCAGCCCACGTAGTGCTGAAGCAGGCTTCCACAATATTTTTACCCGCGAACATCTCGTGGCTGGTGCGAACGCCCGTGTCGAGCACGGCCACATGCCAGCCTCTGCCGTCATAGCCTCTTGCCCACGCCTGGGGGGCATTGACGATATCCACCCCATAGCTTCCCAGAGCTCGGTCATTTAAGGCATCACCCGAAGGCTCAGGTTCAGGAAGGGGTATGGCTTCGTCCTCAACCACCCTTATAACCTGCTGGCTGCCCTCCATGACAAGCAGGTCATTATAATCGGCCTGGATGACTGCAAGCGACACTGTTTTAAATATATGCTCAATCTTTTTTTCCAGACCCAGTCCCGCAAAAAGACTTAATGCTGAACTCCAGATAGCCCCGGCCAGGTCTTCATCGGCTTTTTTCATCGCTGCGATTTCGGACGAAGAACTCCTGATATCAGGAGAAATGACTTTCAATGATCGCGACGCATGTAGAAACTTTTGAAGTTCAGGATCATTGAAAGAGACGATGACCCTCACAATCCCTTTTTCCCTGGCTTTAACTATGAGGTAGTCGCGGTTGAACAGCTTTTCTTGACCATTGGCTTGACCGGACAGCCAGAAGGACAACAGCGGTATTGACAGTAGCAAGAGAGCAATAATTTTCCGCATGATATAAAAATTCCTTAAGCCCAGAGGTGTGTAAAGATAAAGAAGATATGAAAATCGACCTTGAGTGTCAAACTGCAAATTTCTACGATACACAAAAATCTATTGAAGATGCCCGGGGAGCTTCAATGGCTTTGAAGATGAGGCCAGGTAGATGTTGACCCTGTTGAATTCGTCCGACTCATGGAGGTCCGGTACAGTCCAGAGGGAAATTTCACGGATTTTTTGATAGGACTTTACCGGCATGGTCTTAAGACGGGAGTCAGCCACCATTACCTCAGGGGCGATATCCAGAAATTCATCAAGAAAATGATGGTTATCCCTGTCATAGAGTACATCTGCGGCCAGTATCAGGTCAATATCATCGGATATCTCCTCAATGGATTTGCATGTATGAAGAGTTACATTATTCAGCAGGGCATTGGCCCTGGTGGAATCAAGGGCATCATCGTCCAGATCGCAGGCAAAAACCTTCAAAGCACCTGCCATGCCTGCGGCAATGCCTGCAACCCCTGAGCCTGAACCGAAATCAAGGACCCGTTTACCCATTACAAGCCCCGGGTTCTGGAGGATATGGCAGGCCATGGCCTGACCGCTGGCCCAGCAGAGGGCCCAGTAAGGAGGATCAGACAGGATAATCCTGACCTCTTCTGAAGAGAAACTCCTGTGCATATTGCCGGGGTCCAGCAGTAACAGTTCAATTTCCGGGCAAAGGGTAAGCCTGGTCCGGGTAAGAACTGCATCGGGAAGGATCCTTTGTATATTACGTAACAGTCTCTCCATTTATATCATACCATCCTGAATAACTTCTCCGGTGTTCTTCTATCTCAATAAGTCTCTCCAGGCCACTGCTTTCCCAGGGAAATGCTGCTTGCTAATAGAATTTACAGGCTCTTACATAATTAAGCCAGAGATGTCAATCAGGAGAACAGGAAGAAATCCGGAACGCCGGTTTGTTATTAAAATTTACCTGAGTTTTACCTTGACATTCGTAATGGGATTTTGTCTAATTTATATGAGACTAAGTGTAAGTTTCTATCATTTAATAACCTGCCCTGACTATCTATTATCATTACGGCTTTTTATTAACCCTTTTTTAAGAAACAAGGAGGAATAAAATGTCTGTTAAGATCCTGATTAAAAGAAAGATCCCCACGGAAAAAGTAAATGATGTTGTAGTTTTAATGATGCGTTTAAGGGCGCTTGCGTCAAAAGAACCGGGTTTCATTACAGGAGAAACATTAAGAAGCTTATCTGACCCGCAGAATTATCTGGTGATCAGCACCTGGGAGACCATTGAAGACTGGAACGCATGGCTGGCAAGTGAAGATAAAAAAATAGTTCAGGAAAAAATTGATAAAATTCTGGGAACAGAAACTGGTTATGAGGCATTTAATTATCCTGAAAAACGGCGCATAAACTGGCCCAAACTTTCAGAAGGGTTACTGATGATGGAAGAAGAAGAATAGGCATTATCTGTTAATAAAAGGAGGTTTGGGGGGGCGTATTGCTTCAAACCTCCTTTTTTTTAAAAGCTATATCCGTGCATTGCCCGTTTAACTTTTATAAAATGTTGCCCGAAATTTAATCTCTATCTCATTGCGCCAGGATTTCGATAATCCTTGGAAAGATATATTCCGCTACATCCGCACGGTCACCCCCGTGGGTTAATACAAGATACCTGCCGCCGCATATCTTTTCCGCGCAGGTCTTTACTTCCGCAGCCAGCCAGGGAAAAAACTCCTGTGATAGGCCCCGGTCACCATAATCTCCCATGCATGTGTCATGGCCCAGATTGTGAAGGATCATGTCGGGCCTGAAATCTGCTGCTCTTTCAAAGAACTCCTCTTTAACTCTTTGCATGTACGATTCATCACTGCTGTACCATCCTGTATCCACACATATCTTGGTGCCTTCACTTTCTATTGTGTTATAGTCGCAGAAACAGACATGGAGCACGTCCAGATCCTCCCGGAAGATACTCCTCGTACCGTTTCCGTGGTGGCAGTCCGTGTCAAGGATCGCAAATCTCCTGGGGCCTGACTTCCTGCGTGCATTGTATACTGAAGGGCCGGCGCAGGAAGCATATGTCCCGCCCCAGGCGTAGTTCTGCTCTGCATGGTGACCTGCCGCCACTGTAAAAACAAGGGCGTTTTTAATCTCGCCTGAGAGTATTTTTTCTGTTGCCTCAACACACCCACCCACAGAATAAAGGGCACCTTCACAATACCAGGCCCTTTTCAGGTCTTCAACTAACCGCGGAGTATGGATTTTGAGCAGGAGCTCTTCAGAAACCTTCTCAGGAATAAACCACCTGACTCCTTCCATACTGAGAGCATCCTCCATTACGCCTGGAAAATTACGGAACTTATTCCCGATAATAATCCATTCCTTCCCGCTGAAGGAAGGATGGAAAAAGACGCCTGTTTTTGTTTCCGCCATAAGACACTCCTGTTAATTACTGCCCGATTTTCAATAACGCATCTTTATAGTGATGTACCTGAAAAACCTTCTTTTTATATATATTTAAGTGAAAATACATCCCAAATCAAGAATTTGTTGCTGCCAACTAATAGTTAACAGAAAACCAGGGCCCGATTTCCGCTGACTAAATTTCCCTTGACAACATTCAGGCACACTATTTAATTTAAAGTCTCTGCGATTGTGCATTGCCAGTCCGGATATCCTGAATTGATATTTAACTGCGGTTGTCAGGAGGAGTTTTGAAATACAGATCTGTTGGACTTCTTACTCTGGCCCATATGTCAACGGATATCAATCAGGGTGCCATCCCGGTTCTTCTTCCTTTTTTTATCGCCGCACACGATCTTACCTATGCCGCTGCCGCAGCAATCGTGTTCACTACGACACTTGTCTCGACAATTACTCAGCCTGTATTCGGGTATGTTGCCGACCGGCTCTCTAGACCGTGGCTCGTCCCGATTGGTGTTATCCTTGCAGGCTTTGGTTTATCCTGTGTCGGTCTGGCGCCGACTTATGGGACTGGTCTTATAGCTGTCGGATTGAGCGGCATCGGGGTTGCCGCATTCCATCCTGAAGGTGCCCGTCTTGTAAACCGCTTCGCAGGCGCAAAAAAGGCAACCGCCATGAGTATTTTTGCCATCGGAGGCCTGCTCGGGTTTGCCTCAGGGCCTCTGGTTGCCAACTTTGCCCTCCTCAGGTGGGGTTTAAAGGGAACTGCCTTCCTGGCTCTTCCGGCAATTACCGTGACTCTATTGCTGGTCTTTTTCCTTCCCGGGCTGTGGAAACAGAAGGATGCGGGAGTGAAGACAGATATACAGGAGCAGGTAAAGGGTACTGATGAATGGGGCTCTTTTTCATGCCTTGCTTTTCTGGTTCTTATTCGTTCTGTTATATTCTATGGGATAAATACATTTCTTCCTCTTTTCTGGATTAATGTCCTCAACCAGTCCAGGGCTGCAGGTGCGTTTGCTTTGAGCCTGTTCTTCACCTCAGGCATAGTGGGTAATATTCTGGGCGGGAGGTTGGCGGACCGGGTGGGCCTGCGAATTGCTGTGGTGACTGAATTCTTAATCCTCACGGTCATATTTCCAATATTCGTATATACCTCTGATCCTTTATGGGCCATGTTTATGCTGATTCCCATTGGACTTCTCAATTCTGCCGCAACGGGCCCCCTGATTGTACTGGGTCAGACCTACCTGCCAAACCGTGTTGGTTTTGCTTCCGGGATAACCCTCGGCCTGGCTTTTTCCTTCGGTGGGATTATAACTCCTGTTCTCGGGTGGATTGCTGATCACCACGGCCTGCATGCTACATTTACAGTGCTGGCTTTCCTGCCTATAGCGTGCACAATTTTAGCTGTGTTGCTTCCCAGTGATAAGCGACAAAATCCTGAACGTTAATCCATTTAGCATTCAGATTCATGCAGGTCCCTGTTTAAAATGAAAATAAAACAGCAGAATTATAGGGAAGGGCAGGGCAGTTGTCCCCCTACTCGAACCCTTTGCAAAAGGAATCCGTATTCACACCTATTGCTTCATGGTTGTAGCCGCCTTCCAGGACAGCGTATCTTCGTCCTTTGCAGATCTTCTCGGAATATACCTTCATCAGTCTTCCAAGCTCTGTGTAATCCTCAGGATACAGAAGGGAGCCCCAGTCGGAGATTCCCTGGTCAAAGCCTGCTGATGCCGCAAATATATCGACATCCTTAATATCTTTCATGTATTCTTCAACTTCCTGAAGATAGCTTTTCCTGTCCGGCGAACCAGGATTGAGTATCTGGACTTTAAATCCGTCCCTGCGGTTCTGGAGTATGTTTATATTCCCGTCTCCGGTGTGGAGATCAAAATCAAGGATAAAGGCCTTTTTAATCTTCTTATCCGAAAAAAGCTTAAGCAGGCTTATTGACATATTGTTGAAGTAACAGAAACCCCAGCATGAATCTGCCGATGCATGATGCCCGGGAGGCCGGATCACCGCAAAAGCAGGATCTCCGTCATACGCAGTTTCAGCTGCCCTTATTGCCCCTCCGGCGGCTAATGCCGCCAGTTCATAGAGCAGGGCGTTTCTCCTGATAAGCTCATACTGATCCCTGCCGTGGGCCCTTAAGATGTCATCTTCACCGGCCGGGTACGGCGTGATAATCTCATACTGTTCAGGCTTGCTTTTTATTAATGCCATGATCCCTTCCAGGCGCCACTCGGCAGCCGCAGGGTCCATTGCATAACTGGAATTGTAATAGCGTTCATGGAATATTATTTTCATGGTCATGTTTCCTTAAGAGATGATTTTGTCAATCATGGATATTGATGAAGAAATATCTCTTTTAACAGTCTCCCAAACAATTACCATATCTACATCATCATATTCATTGATCATAATATTTCTCTTTCTCATTCGATATCGGCCAGAGCATAGCTGGTGCTTCGCCCTCCGCCCGGCTCTTTGATCAGGATATTCCGACTTAAAAGATTGTCAATATCGCGTAATGCCGTATCTTGAGAGCATTTCGTTAATTTTGCCCACCTGGACGATGTAAGTTTGCCTTCAAACTTGTCCAATAGCCTCATGATAATAGCGCGTTGCCGTTCATTGAATTGCTCGCCCCTGTGCACCTCCCAGAACCGTGCTTTCCTGAGAACCGCTACAAGAGTATTTTCAGCGCCGTTAATGGCTTGAGCAAGACATTCAAGGAACCATTCAAGCCAGTTTGTTATGTCCAGATCCTTCGTTTGTGTTGCCTGAAGGATATCGTAGTATGAATTCCTTTCTTTACGCATCCGGGCAGACATGCTGTAAAAACGTTGCGGGCTCTGTTCTGAACGCGCCAGCAGCATATCAGCGATGGCACGGGCTATTCGACCGTTTCCGTCGTCAAATGGATGGATAGTTACAAACCATAAATGGGCAATTGCCGCTTTCAGCACTGGATCACTGTCATCTTGGCGATTAACCCATGAAAGAAAAGAGGCCATCTCCTCCTCAAGCCTTTCCGCGGCAGGCGCTTGATAATGTATACCCTCGCGTCCGACAGGTCCTGATACAACCTGCATGGGTCCGGATTGATCAGTACGCCAGGCGCCCACCGTTATTTTTTTCATGCCGCTGTGACCTGTCGGGAAAAGAGCCGCATGCCATGCAAACAGGCGTTTGGATGTAAGCGTTTCACTGTATTTTTCGACGGCATCAAGCATCATTTCTACCACGCCTTCGACATTCCTGTCAGCAGGCGTAAGGGCACCGATATCCATTCCAAGGCGGCGCGCTATTGACGAGCGCACCTGCGACCTCTCCAGTGTTTTTCCCTCGATCTCGCTCGACTTTAACACTTCTTCAGTAAGGGTGTGCAAAACAGCCTCTTCCCTTAAATCAAAACCAAGAGCTTCCATCCTGCCGATCAGTCTGCCCTGCTGATGGCGCACGGCTGCCAGCCTTTCGGCCAGCTTTCCGCGGTCCCATCTGAAATCAGGCCAGTCATCTAATTCATGGATATACATCATATTCTCCGCACGTTTTACGGTAAATATACCCCTTATTCTCCGCAAAATCAATTTTTTTCTCCGCATTTATTGCGGTGAAAAACCCTCTATTCTACGCATAGATTTTAATGATCAACTGGTTCAGGCTGATGCAGGTGAGGTTGAGGAAGGTGATTTTTGATGTCAAAAACACTAGTCTAAGCCAGAAAAATAATGGAATTTTAGACAATATTGAAATCATATTAAGGTGTTATCTTAATCCGCGTCGAACGCGTCGACAAGTCGATAAGTTCATTATTGAAGTATATAGGGCAACATGATACATTTTTTGAAGGCGAGAGGCAAAGTACTACAGCTTCGCCCTGGACGCCCTGGATCTGCGGCATCTTCGACTTTTGCAATGTTAGGGTCCAGTTTTTCAAGGACCCGGGAGCGGTGGTTTTTTATCCCTGGAAATGTTTCCATAATTCAAGCAGGTAATGTGATCAAATGCAATGTGTTCTGATCGATTCTCCCGTTTACAAAAAATCTATTTTCGGCACAAATCATCCTCTGGCCATCCCCAGGTCCGGGCTGGCAATGGACCTGATACGGAGCTATGGGGCACTCAGAGCCGATGAAACGGTCCGGGCGCGCAGGGCCACCCGTGCGGAGCTGGAATGGTTCCACACCCCCGACTATGTGACGGCTATCGAGCGCTGTGAACGGGAAGGGGGAATCTTCAAGGCCTATCGGGAACGATATAATTTGGGAAATTTTGAAAACCCATGGTTTGAAGGGATCTTTACCATCCCCGCAACGGCCGTGGGCGCCAGCATCCTGGGGGCCGAACAGGTGATCCAGGGTAAAACGGTTTTCAGCCCCACAGGCGGGATGCATCACGCCATGCCGGATCGTGCCCGTGGCTTTTGTTATTTCAACGACGCGGCCCTGGGAGTCATGCGATTTCGGCGTGAGGGCATGCGTGTGATATACCTGGACATTGATGCGCACCATGCGGACGGCGTGGCTTTTGCTTTCCGTAATGACCCCGGTGTTCTGGTGGTCTCCGCGCATATGGATACGGCCTATGCATTCCCCTTTAAGGGAGGAGGCATTGAGGACAAGGGTCCGGTAGAAAACGAGGTCAACATTCCCCTCCCCAGAGACACAAACGACAGTGAATACCGCATGGTGCTTCGAACCCTCTGGCCGCGGCTCTTCCATTCCTTCAAACCGGATGCGGCCGTGCTTCAATCCGGGACGGACATGCTCTTTTGTGATCCCCTGGGAAAGTTTCGCATATCTAACCGGTTCTTCCTCGAAATCGTTCACGAGACCTTGAAACTGGCCCCAAAAAAGGGCCAGGAGGCGTCGCCTGCCCTCCTGGTGATCGGTGGGGGCGGGTATCACCCCATCGCCCTGGCCAGGGCATGGACGGGTATTTGGGCCATGCTGAGCCGCCGTACGCTTCCGGAAGAAATTCCCCCTGAAGGGATTCGGCTATTGCGTGGGGTACCCTGGGATGAGGACAAAAAGGAGGCATATTTCGAAGGCCTCTTTTTGAACAGGCTGGACGAGCCGCTTGACGGACCGATAAGGACCGACATCGAAGCGCTGCTCGAAAGGTTGCTCAAGACCCATCCGATTTTAAAACCATGATATAGGGCACGTACATAAGATTATAATGAAATTGGGTTCTGCCCTTGATAATAAACTACCCCGCCGCAGAGCAGCGGGGTATCTTAAAAAGCATTGAACGCCCCAAGGGGCGGGGACTTGTCTGCCGCTAGGCACGGCTTGTCTGCCTGAGGCAGGATCGAACCCTCGTCCGCCTTTTACCAGCCTATGGCTGGCTGGCGGATTGGACGGTTTCCTGCATCAACGAATCCATTATTTCGAAAGGATTGGTCACAGGAATTGGTATTTAAAGAATAGCAATATGGTGGAGCACCCCGGGGCCTGTCTGCATGCGGACACACAAAGGCAGGCGTCTATTCTTGATTGACGTGGCATTCTTCACTTTTATCACAATGAACACAGCAGGTAAATATGTCACGAACGTTACCCATTACCATAAAAGCAGACGTAACCACACTTCCGGCCTTTTTATTATAGGTCACATTATTTTCTCAATGGGCTGGAAATGGGCTTTTTCCTTATTAAAATTTTAAACAACAGTCAACCGTAGATCTGACCACATTCTAGTATGTCATACATGCCCTATGACCTGTTAATCACTGTTCAAGACGTGACCCCGTTCACTGTTCATAAAAAAATCGAATGGTTATGTTGAGCCTATCAGGCTTTCGTATGGTATTCCCATCTCTTTATGTAGCTTTTTAATTTGGGGTAGTGACAGGGTCCTCTTTCGATTTAAAACATCGCTGACTCTGCTTCTGGGGCCGAGAAACTGCTCAAGTTCTTTCCGCTGCATATCCATTTGTTCCATCCGGAACAGGATCGCATCCACAGGGTCCGAAGGAGGGATAGGACAGTGTTTTTCTTCGTAGGCCTCTATCAGGACTAATAAAATATCCAGTTCATCCCCTTCAGGTGTATCCTGTTCTGCTCCCCAAAGTTCTTCAATACGTTTTAAGCTGTCTTTGTACGTTTTTTCGTCTTTAATCGGTTTCATTCGATCACCTCAACATTTATCAAAAAATAAGCTGAAGACCAGGGGCGTTAGCCCGTGGATGAAAGCGTTCATTGGAGTTGTTTGAATAATATTAATTGTGTTGAGATTATGATATGCTTATCACATGGATATAAGATTAAGT
>Ga0209408_1001080_pt1 | contig 18418 bp, 19 predicted proteins | sample AD_UKC107_MetaG_FD_184422 | JGI IMG/M metagenome (GOLD analysis project Ga0209408, IMG submission 184422) | Active sludge microbial communities of municipal wastewater-treating anaerobic digesters from Hong Kong - AD_UKC107_MetaG (SPAdes)... | ecosystem: Engineered > Bioreactor > Anaerobic >... | reverse complement strand
TGATCAGTTTTTGCAGTATTCAAGAGGTGCATTCGCCACGAATGGGTGTAATCCCTATGCTGAAGCCTTGGCGGAAACCACGGAGGGGGTTATGATGCGTGGAGCTGACCCCTTTCTGGATGGGGTCCAGCTACGGCAAAGATCAAGAAGGCTGCTTGCACTTGTAACTCTCATTCTTATATTGCTTAACATAGTAGCCAGCGAAAGGAGATGTGCATATGGATGCCAGAGCTGATTCGTATAGGGTTGCTTTGCTCGGAGGAACTGGATTTGCTGGCCGCAATGTCAGAGATGAACTTGAGTCAGCTGGGATGTGTGTTGATACTTTCAGTAGAACAACAGGATGTGATCTTCTCGATTTATCAACTGCCTGGGCAAAGCTGGATGCTTTCAGACCCACTCATATAGTTAACCTTGCCGCTCACGTGGGGAGCGTTAACTTTGTTTCTGATTTTGCAGCCGATGTGGTTGATCTCAATATGCGTATGCTACTGAACATCTACAAAATTGCAGAACATATGCGCGATACCATCATTATCAACCCGATAGCCAATTGCGCTTATCCTGGCATTCTCAATGTATACGATGAGGCAAATTTCTGGTCTGGACCGGTTCATCCATCTGTTCTTTCATATGGCAGTACACGCCGAATGATAGATGTTCTTTCCCACTGTTACAGCAATCAGTATGGAGTAAGATCGTCCAATGTTTTCGTTCCCAATATGTACGGCCCCTTTGACAGCACCAACCCCAACAAGACACACGCTCTTAATGCCCTGGTTATCAAGTTTGTTAAGGCAAAGAAAGAGAATGCACCTGAAGTAGAAGTATGGGGAACTGGAAAACCTATTCGAGAATGGCTGTTCATTAAGGATTTCGCCAGGATAGTTCGCATTCTGATTGAAAGCAAAGAGAAAATTCTTAGCCCCATAAACATCGCACAGAATCACGGTCTCAGTGTCGACGAACTGGTGGAGATAATCTGCAAGCAGCTCGATTACGGTGGCACCATAAGGAAGAATACCAAGTACCAAGACGGATCGCCAAAGAAAGTAATGGACGATACTCTTTTCAGGCAGTGGTTTCCGGATTTTTCATTCACGCCTTTCATTGAGGGCTTATCTAGTACTATTAGCTACTATAATGATATATTGTGATATTTTGATATTTGCTGCAGCTTTTAGAGGCTTGTTATTTTATGGCTAAATCTTTACATCCTAAAGTAAGCTACATTTTGACCACGTTCAACAGACCTACGCATTTAGCAAATGCACTAAGTAATGCCCGTAGATTCATTTCTGACAATGACGAACTTATTGTTATTGATGGAGGCGATGCAAGTCTTAGTTCGACTATCATCTCATATTATTCTGATATTATTACGTTTTATGTCTCGGAAAGCGATCGTGGAGAAGCTCATGCTGCAAATAAGGGACTTCTTCTTGCAGGTGGTCAGTACGTCAAATTTCTTACGGATGACGACATAACGATTCCTGATAGCATGGAAATGGCACTTGCATTTTTGGATAATGATCCTAGCATAGACGCTTTGCTATGCAGCGGCGAGGGTTACACTATTGCCCCCGATGGGACTCTTGCATTAAGTGATTGTGCAAGACTTACTGGCAACGATGCAAATAATTTGCGTATGCCCGTTTCGGTTACAGGAGGTTTCTCTGGTGTCGGATTAGGTTTAATTATTCGTAGAAGAATATTACCATTAGTTGGGCTCTTTGATACCAGTTATCACTGTGTAGATAGCGAATACATTGCTCGTCTTAAAAACTCAAACATTAACTTTCAGTATTATGATATAGTGTTGTATCATCATATTGCTCACCCACATTCGCTGATAACTGATGATCCAAGGGGTAGATTAGATGCTGTACGGATCTATTTTAAATCAAGATATCCAAATGCTGTTTTTGCTACCTACACTGCTGATGAGCTCATCAGTGGCCTAGGTCTTAATAATATGCGATATGGTAATCTTATTGGCAAATCTCTATGGATATCTGGTAATCTGTCATATTCTTTTTTTGGCAGAGTTATATTATTGCTTATTCATATATTTTTATCTATATTTTATGCTCTATTTGCACGCATACGTCTTTCAAATAACTATTTGCGTGCTGTTGCTTCAAGGATTGTATTGCGTTTTAACTTGTAGCATTCTAGTTTGGGCTTGATGTTCAACCCATCATCCCCCTCAGCCCCGAGCCGGCATACCTGACCAGTCCAGTTCGATCCAAAGGATATCCAGTAACAAGCAGGCTTTCAGCCTGAGATAAATCCTCATAAGGTATGAGGAAGCACCCTCCCTCAACAGCCTTTATAGGTTCATTACCAGGTAGACCACCCTGACAGAATTTCACTCGTCTCCTGAAGCTTGATCATTACCCGGTAGGTTTGAATACTTCTGCATACCATCTCCGATCTCTCCCTCTATTGCGTCGCTGATACGCTCATCTTTATAGCGCCATTGACGAAGTGCCTTCATTCTGTTCTCTTCATATCAGGATGACATATGGGTCTTGATGCGAATTGTTATTATTTGTTGATTGCATTAAATGCACTTCATAAATTTTCTGCGCATTATAGTAGAATCAAAGTATTCCCTACCTATTCTATATCCTGCTCTAGCTGTTTCATTATAGTATTCCACATCATAGAACAGCTGCAACAATACATCTATGAGTCTACTATTACTTTGTACCTGTATACCAATCTTATTTTTTCTTAGAAAACATGCGACTCCCACATCCCAAGGGCCATAGTATATCAAAGGTCTCCCTGAAGCTAAATACTCTGGTATTTTTGTTGATAGAGAATATTTTGTATAATTTATTACATTAGGGCTAAATGATTCAACATGTACCAATACATCACTTTCATCAAGAATGTTAATAACATCATCATTAGCTATACTATCGTGAAATACGATACTTGTTTGCATGTATTTTTTGTATCCGTCTATATGCTCTTTCGGAGCATATATGTGCATTTCATATAGCTTACCTTTACTATTTATTATATTTATGCTCTTTGCTATTTGATCCAGTACTAAATACCTTTCAAGCATCAGTCCTCCTGTATAAACTACTTTCTTTATTTTATTATTTCTCTTGCTTGGCATCTCGCTGTATGTGCTACAGTTTGCGATAAACTCATATTGCCCTCCATATCTATTTTTCATATAGCTGAGCATTGCTAAACTACCTACCATATGCATTTTCCCATTATTTAATATCTTTCCAAATAATTTATCAAAATATAACAACGGTATCGTCGATATCCAACTTTTTTTGTAAGTAGTATTCATCCAATCATCCAGTGTATGCACAACAATAGGACACATAGTAATCCGGGCAATTTTAATTACATATTTTAACATACGGTAACTGTGTACTTGAGTATATATTACTTCGGGTTTAAAGATATTTATTTCTTGTATAATTTGTTTTTCAATATTTACATTATATATCATATCTTCCCATGCGCCTATTGATTGATTATTATATCCTGTTGCTCTTAATCTATGATCTTTCTGCGTCTCATGACATTCTCTATCCCTACTATTGCTATTCAGTAGCTTGTTCATCAATTTTTTGGAAGTACTTATAGCTCTTCTAATTATTTTTATCAATATTAGCGTATATGGCAATCTTATTGATATATGTATCTGCTTTGCAGTGTAACTAATGCCATCATTTATTGCGCATTTATTTGTGTAATATTGAAGTATGTTATTTGCTTCATAATTGTAAAACAAGTTTTTCATCATTATACCAGTAGGACAGTTGGCTCCTATTGGAAATGGATTTACTATCAGTATTCTCTTACTCCGGATGTATGTAGCCGGCATAATATCTTTATCATATTGTTCATTATGATTATTCATCATAATTATACTATCTTACATATTTTATATTGCAATACTTTTAACCACCATATTTTTGTATCTCTCTGATATTTTGTGCATATTCCCATTTCATATACCAGTATCCTGTCAATACTCTGATGTCGATTAAAAGCTCTTCAGCTTGATCCGATCATCCTCTGCTGTGAACTGCCAATTTGCCCTTGCAGTTCAATTGTTCCTGTGGTTTCCCCAAGCTTAGGTTTCACTCCTGATCTTGTCAATACTGTCAATCCTGCGATTGACGCATTGCCCGGTGAGGACATTCAATTCTATCTCTGCAATACTCAGCCAACTGCCATGTTTGGGAATATAGGCAAATTCGAAACGATTCAGCAGAGCCCTGGCTTTGATCAATCTCTTGATTCGTCTCAGCGAAGTTCTTCTGTTTACCATTTTCACCTACAGTTTTCTGGAGATGAAAACGGTTGAACTGCTTCCTCGCTTTCGATTTATTGTCTGATGGAAGTCGGGCTAAGCAATGATCTGGTCGATGGGCTACTTTACCTGTTTTACCCGCGTTTGACACGAGAGGGCACACATTCGACCTTTGCTTTCGTAAATTGATGGCTGCGGCGAAAAGCATTCTTAAAAAACATATCGTTGAGAAGTACTGGGATCCCCAGAAGAAAACCCCTCAGACAAGGGTAATATGCTTGCTGGGCAGAGCTGACCAGGACGGAGAGAAGCGTCTCCAGCAGCTTGCCGTGAGTATCAAGAAGAGGCTCTCCTTCGAGGAACTGGCAGCACTTGATGACTGGGAGTTTTAGGACAGCTGTGAGCATGGTGCCTTTCATGCTGTCAGCAGTCTTTCGGATAAGCTGGGCATCAGGAATATCCTGGAGAAGGCGGTTCAATCTGAAGACCGCTCCGTACCCTTCGAGAGAGCCATATTCGCAATGGTCGCCAACAGATGCTTTGCACCATCATCCAAGCTCTGCGCCTTTGAACAGTGGCTGGCAGAGGATGTCTACTTCCCAGAGGGTAAGGATATCAAGCTGCATCATCTATACATGGCCATGGATTTCCTTGACCGTCACATGGACGATATCGAGGAAGAACTCTACTGGCACATAGGAGATCTGCTGAACCAGGATGTGGACCTGATATTCTACGACACCACCAGTGTACTTCGAGATCGACGAAGAGGAAGCCGAAAACAAGAGAAGAGGGTACAGCAAGGACGGCAAGGGCGAAAACCCTCAGATCGTTGTGGGCATGGCGGTGACCCGGGATGGCATTCCGGTGAAAACCTGGGTGTTCCCCGGTAACACCGCTGATGTATCCACCATAGAGAGGGTCAAGAAAGACCCTAGCCTGAATTTCTCATCAATATAGTTGTAAAGAGCATTTCATAGTTTTATATTATGTTTCTTAACAATAGTATTGCGCTCTTATAGAAACGACTAATCATGAATACACAATTTACTCTAATAATGGTCCAGGCCTGTCCAAGATAGCTTTTTAACGTTGAGATAAGAAAAATGCCCATTTCGGTTCGAATGAGTAGAATTTAAGCACGACCAAAAACTCATTCACCCAAACCGAAAGGGCATGCCGAATATGGTTCGTTGCGCAAGTTTATTCAATCAGCTTCTTCAGCAGTTTCCTAAATCAGATTTCCAGAGGCTCGTAAATAAGCACCAGACAGAGCGAAACGCCAAGGGATTCACTTCCTGGAGTCAGTTCGTTTCCATGCTATTCTGCCACTTCGCCCGGGCGGACTCCCTCAGGGAGATCCGTAATGGCCTTGCCTGCTGCATAGGAAAGCTCAGTCACCTCGGTTTACGAAAGGCCCCACCCAAGTCCACCCTGTCCTATGCGAACTCGAACAGACCGGCAGAGATGTTTGAGGATCTGTTCTACAGCACCCTGTCAGCATTCAGATCGAGGAAAATGCTCGGAGTCCGAAAACCTTTCAAGTTCAGGAACAAGCTGGTTACCTTTGATTCCACGACAATCACTCTGGCCCTTGAGGCATTCCCGTGGGCTGAGTACCGGTCGAAGAAGGGTGGAGTCAAGCTCCATGTACTGCTGGACAACGCCGACCTGATGCCTGAATTCGTCTGCATGACAGTAGCCCGTGATAACGACTGTAAGGGGCTGGATAAGATCAGTCTCAAGGCCGGTACCATTGTTACTCTGGACCGTGGATACAACGATTTTGAGCAGTTCGGTGAATGGACTGAGAAGGGGGTGTACTTCGTTACCAGGATGAAGGTGAACACCAAGCATCACATCCTGAGACGGAGAGTTCCTCCGCATAACAAGAATATCCTGGCAGACCAGACAATCATCCTCACCGGTGCCCGAGCAGATAAGTGTTCCCATGACCTGAGACTGGTCAGGTCAATCGATCCGGAGACCGGTGAGATCATCGACATCCTTACCAACAACCACAAACTGGGAGCATCCACAATTAGTGGCATCTACCGTGAAAGATGGCGCATAGAGGAGTTTTTCAGACTGCTTAAGCAAAATCTGAAGATCAAGACCTTTGTAGGAACCTCAATGAATGCTCTTCTGACTCAGATTTGGACAGCTCTCATTGCACTCCTCCTGCTCAAGTGGTTACACCACATCTCCCGGGCTGGCTGGTCATTCTCTAACCTTGCAGCCATGCTGCGCATGAATCTGTTTACTTACAGGGACTTACTTGACTTGTTGGAGGATCCATTCGGCTCACCGCCGATAGAACCCGTCCCAGAACAACTCTTGTTGGGTTTGTGAATCTTGGACAGCTGAAAATTGATACTTACGAAAAAACCTCCCGAAGGAGGCCTGGTCTAAGAAATCTGTGAATTGAAACCCTAACTTGTTAGCCTGTCACACGGGCAGATGTAATTCTGGGCTGTTTTGGACAGCTCTGATAATGGTCAATTGGATCTCGACTTTCAAGGCCTCGGACGAAGGAAAATAGTCGGCAAGTTCGATTGAGGGCATGTCTCTACATTTGTCAACGGACACCCAGTTTCCCGCAGTTGGGGGACATCCACTTTCCCGCACGTGACAAAGAGTCCCCTTTGCTTTGAGACATGCGTCATCCTTTCTATTCGGCCTTCGGGATCTTCTCTTCGATCTGCCTTAGACGGATGGATCTTCCGTCGATGTTCACCACATTGCAGTGATGCTGTAGTCTGTCCAAGAGGGCAGTTGCCAGCACTTCATCGCCTGCGAGCATGTCGGGCCATTCCCTGATGGAGAATTAACAGCCAGCCCTGGAAATGTGGTGCAGCCACTTGACTTCGATCCTGTGAGAATGATTATCTGATCCGCCAGGATGTGCCTGTTCTTAGGACGGACCTTTCTCTCCAGCAAATGATGCTTCGTGTTCACTTTCATTCTTGTAACGAAGTACACACCCTCCATAGTCCAGTCTCCGAACTGAGTGAAGTCGTTGTAACCCCGGTCCAGGGCGACAATGGTACCGGGCTTCAGATTGATTTTCTTCAGGCCTTTGCAGTGATTGTCTCTGGCTACTGTCATGTAAACGAAGCTGGGCATGAGATCCGCATTATCCAGCAGTATATGGAGAGCTTCACTCCGCTCTTCTTTGAGCGGTACTTTGCCCATGGTAACGCTTCCAGGGCATGGGTAATGGTCGTGGAATCAAAGGTTACCAGCTTGTTCCTGAACTTGAAGGGCTTCCTTACATTCAGCATCTTTGTCTCTCGGAACGCAGCCTGACTACTGCAAAACAATTCTTCAAACAGCTCTGCCGGTCTGTTCGAGTTCGCATAGGACAGGGTGGACTTGGGTGGGGCCTTTTGTAAACCGAGGTGACTGAGCTTTCCTATGCAGCAGGCAAGGCCATTACTGATCTACCAGAGGGAGTCCGCCCGGGCGAAGTGGCAGAATAGCATGGAAACGAACTGACTCCAGGATGTGAATCCCTTGGCGTTTCGCTCTGTCTGGTGCTTATTAACGAGCCTCTGGAAATCTGATTTAGGAAACTGCTGAAGAAGCTGATTGAATAAACTTGCGCAACGAACCATATTCGGCATGCCCTTTCGGTTTGGTTGAATGAGTTTTTGGTCGTGCTCAAATTCTACTCTTTCGAACCGTTAATGGCATTTTTCTTATCTCAGCGCGGAAAAGTTATTTTGGACAGGCCTGACCGTATATCCTCTTGTATTTTACACGCTGTTGTGTTTGATCATGCTATGCGTTTTTTTATCCTTTTTTATCGCTTTTTTATTTTAGTTATTGCTGCTTTTTTGCTATTATTATATTTTTTATTTTCCGTTATCTTAACCAAATAATATCCGTAAATATAAAATGCTATATAGGATGGTCTACCTGTCGTTGCCCAGCAATTGACCCCCATTACAATTATGTATGAATATATGACTAATACACTTGTCCAGTCTTTTTGTTTAATTGCGCATACTAGATAGTATATATATAATATTAGAATAATACCTAAGAGTAAAAGTCCACCATCAGCAAAAGCAGCAGCGAAATGATTGTGGAGCATAGCAGATGATGAATTGGGGTAACCACCAGGATTAAATCTATAATCTAAAACATATCCAAAGATAATGTTATGTTCTATTGTAGCCTTTGCTGCTGATAACCACCATTTTGTGCGTATCTCTAGGTTTTTCTCTGAAGGATCTGATGCATCAGTGAAATAATCCTCGATAGAGCTATTGCTATATATAGTGCCTTTGTATATTTCTTTTACTTGATATACTATAGTATTGTACGATATATATATTATTATTAGCATAATTATTATTATATATATGCGCTTTTTTATTTTCTTAGCAAAGTATATCATACATGGTATAACTATATATACATATTGCCTCAGCGCACCTAATATTGGAATTATAAATAATACTATTGGTACAATAACAGCATAGCTATTATTATACTTATTTATAATTTCCAGTGCTAGCACAGTGCCAATCAAGGCCAGAAATGATATGTGGAATACACTTGATAAAGAATCCGCTTGCCCAATGACAATACTTTTATAATACGTTATAAATAGTATAATATATGTAACTATCAGTGTTATAATATGCCTTTTTTCCATTTCATTTTTAGTAAATACTTTTCTATTCTGAAGCTGCAAGACAACACCTGTGAATGGGGTTATCCAGATAGAATACCCCAGTGCTGTTGCAAGAAGATTGGAATCCATTATGTATCGATATAGCGAATATAGTAATATTATCAAAGCATAGCAAGATAAAAATGTTATTTTAATTTTATTATGATTATTTAAGATATACAATAAACTTATAATACTAATTATTATAAATACTTTGTCTGCGCCTCTTAGCAATAAAGATGCAGTACACAAAGCAAATAGTTTCTCAGGCCCTGATAGCCGATTCACGTAATGCTTCATTATTACATTCTATCTATATTTCTCACTCTATTATAGTTATGTTCGTAAATTTTCTCAGTTGCATAAATTTGCCGACCACTATTTCAAACACCCACAGTATCTGAATGCGGCTTCTTTATCTTTTTCGAAAGTGACGATACGTTATTATTATGCATCTCTTCGTATATACTTTCTATTTTTTGAACATTGCTTTGTGAGTACCTCTTAATGGCAACACGATAACCAGCTTCGCCAAGTGCTCTTGCCTTACAGTGATTAGAAGCTAATTCGTTCATGGCATCAGCTAAAGCTCTCGGGTTATTCTTGGGCACAATAATGCCGGTATTATCATGCTCTACAATCTCCGTCATCCCTTCTACATCAGAAACAATCACTGGCTTTTTATGCAAATGAGATTCAATAACTGGTCGTGAAAAATGAGGAACAGTGAAGGGAGAAACGAGACAGCAGACAGAAGCAAATAGCCTATCAGTGCTTTGAACAACTCCAAAAACAGCTGCATTGGAGTGACTATGCAATTTTCCAAGTGCTGTATCTCTGAATCGATTATAACCTAGTAAATTTTTATATACTTTTTTTAGTGTACTATTTATTACTTTATTTTTTTCGTATTTTCCGTAAAATAGTACTATAACATCTTTATTCAGATAGTCAAGTGCTTTTAGCATAGTAAAAAACCCCTTGATTTCTGAGGCACCACCTAAGTACAGGAATTTCTTTGAGGAATACGAAGACTCATCAGGTTCTTCATTACTGATCACTGCAAAATTATAGACTACTGTGGTTTTTTCAGGAAGCGCAATTCGTTTTGCATTGTCTTCACTTATAGCGACAACACGATTAGCATACCTCCTAACCAAATAACGAAAGAAAGAGAATCGCAAACCAATCAGTCCCCTTGTAAGTGGTTCTTGTATATGATAAACAACTTTGCATTTCTGACTTGCTGGAGCTAGCCAGTCAGTTAATACTGAAGAATTCAGATGAATTAGATCGCAATCACTTCTGCGCAATTCTCTTCCTGCAAAGTAGTATCTACTTAGCAACCAGCAAAGCCCTAACCGAAGATGCTGATGTATTGAATACCATTTAACATAGCCAGCCATCGTATGGCTGTAGTAAGTATACATATATTTATAAAACTTTGACTGTGCTACTATATAATCAATATTATTTTCTTTCAAAATGTCACTAACTATTGAGTCTTTAATTAGTAATACTTTTGCATAGTATTTTCTTTTATCAAGTTCTTTAATAATATTAATTATATTTATTGGCGCCCCTCCCCACCCTGTTGAATGATGAACATATAGTATTGATATTTTTTCTGTCATTACTGCTCTTTCCCATCAAGATGCGCATACATCTCATCCAATATCAATATTCTGATTAGCCTCATTATTCTAGAAAGTCGTTATATGCATATAATATATATATATTTATTATATTGTGTTAAAAATAGTGTTTATAGAACGCAATTTACATTTAATTATATTACATTATTAGGTGATTATTTACTACAACTGAAACACTCAATACGATTCGATTGGAGCCGATAAGTGGATGCTTCATGTTGCCCAGCTCGGTAGTCTGCATGATTATCAAATCATCCTGATCTGCTCCAAAGGTTACATCAGTAATTCAGTGAAATTTTAGCCATATCTGTATCCATTTCAACTAGACTCATCAATTATCAGTTTGTACTTTCCATTCTTGGTCAACTGTATGCTTTCTACTTCTTCAATGCTAAACGATATCTTACCTTTCAAGTACGAATTCAGCTCTCTACTTAAATAATCATATCCATCTTTGTCTAATTGGTGTGCAAGTACAAGCCTTAAAACAATTTTGTCTTTTGAAACTTTGGCAACCTGATACTGCTGCACACTTGGCAATCGTTTGAGCAAAGCCGATCCAAAGAAGCTTGGGATAAGAAGAGCCCCTCCACCAGGAAGAGTTATTAAATCCGCAGTTCTACCGGCTATCCGCTTCATTGTTTTCCAAGTTCTTCCACAACCGCAGACATCACAATCAGCAACAACAGCAAGATCGCCAACCTTGTATCGTATCAGTGGCATACCAAAGTTATCAAGATCTGTGAGAATTATTTCTCTGGGTTCCTGTTCGCTCCCCTCATCAATTTCAACTACAACTCGAGGCTCGATAATGTGATAAGCACCCTGAGAACACTGATAGGCAACTCCGGGTACTTCGCCGGAACCATATCCATCGAAAACAGGCCCAAACACTTCAGAGATAACTTCCCGCTGATAGTCATAGACGGTCTCGGCTGTAGTAAGAACCCCGGTACAGGACAAATCACTATAGCCTGCTTCCTTTGCCCTAAGTGCCAGAAAGTAGATAGCATTAGGGTAACCCCAAAGATATTCTGGCTTAAAATCTGCTAGCATGTTAAGAGCCGCATTTACCTCTTCAATATCCGTCAATCCGAATGCTGGAATGCGACGCTCTCCATAAGCAATTTGCTTGAGTCGACTGCCTGGTTTAGACCACTGCTCATTGACAGCTATCTGATTCCCCCATACCACACAACGTCGGGCACCAAAAGGGTAACCGGCCATACTCCAGCCAACACGTTCAGCAGCAAATGCAGCTCCGAGTGAATCGGCAGTGTGATAACTAGTTACAACAACCCCCGTAGATCCGCTTGAGGAACCTCTTCGTAAAGCAGACGGACTGACTCCAGAAGAAATCATGTCAGGCATATGCTCAATAACATCTGCTCGAGATAGAGTGGGAAGCAAAGAGAGATCCGCCATATGTCTAATGTGCCCTGGCCGGACACTGGCTTCATCCATGCGCTGCCTGTAGAACGGGACAGTCCTATAGACATGTTCAATCAATTTTCGCAGTTTATTCTCTCTGTATGAATCCAGCTGTGCTCTAGGCCACCACTGAGCCCGAAAGTACTCTTTGTACTTCTTTGTGAGAGGAATCCCCCGAAGTAAGCCTTCTGCTGGAAAAAGCACATGCCTAGCCCAAGCCGAACGTAACGATAGAGGCATTCCAGAAATCATCTGTACACCATCCGTTTCAATGCTTTAACTGCACCAGTGCGAGCCAAATATCGACGTAGCTGAGCATAAGGCCACATTTCTGCATGAGCACATAGCGTATAGTGCACGAATGCCGTACTTATCCACCGTCGTGAGCCAACTTGATGCATACCTGTACGTTTAATGCGTGTTGGATCTTGACTTGCATGCTCATTCGGGCTTCCTTTTGCTGTTGTTGCAGTATAACCGATTTCTAAAGCAACAGAATGAGCCTCATCGCTCCAGCCACCATTTGGCCAGCAAAGATACTTTACAGTTTTACCTAATTCTTTCTCTATCTTTATCTTAGAGTATTCTAGCTCAGTCCGTACCCGAGCCATCTGTGCTTCTTTCGTTTCAATATCATACCAAACATCGTGGGTACTAAGATAGCCAATAGTTTCTTTTCGAAGCTCTTGAAGCCAAAACTCGTGTTCAAAGAAAACAGAGCCGCCATTTTGCTTCACATAACTAATGAGATGCTCAGTGAGTCCTCCGTGCTCAGAAACTTTGCGTGCCACTAGAGCTGGTTCAACAGGATGAATTGGAGACCCGTAGTTACTATAATCTCTACCCTCAACGGACATGTAAAATGGTTTGCACGCTGGATTGGAATTCCAGTCTAGCCAAGGAATATCGTCACCGGGATAATGATACCCAACAATTTTGCCTGATATTGGGAAGAATGTATGAGTCTGAGTATGGGATTCAACATCGACCAAACCAGTAGATTCAATAGCACGCAACTCATCCCAGGACATAAAACCGCAAGAATCAAAATCTTCCTGGGAAACAGGATTTTTCCTGAAGTCTTTCATCGTTGGCCGAAGGATTTTCCTAGGATCAACGAAGTCAGTCGCAACGAATAGAGTTGAACGATAACCATACTTTTCCAATATTGGGAATGCGTACACCCAGTTATCAAGATAACCATCGTCAAATGTAAGGCAAACACTACGAACTGGTAGATCTATATCGCCACGTTTGAAGGCAACGACCTCGTCAAAGCTAACCACTGTATACTTGTGACGCCATAGATACTTAAGCTGACGTTCAAAAAATTGCAAATTTAAAGTAAGGTGGCGATACTCCCATGATTTACTGGTTTGTGGGCTAACAGAATGATACATGATTACAGGAATGCATCTGGCGCGAAAATATTTCATGATTTAATAGAAGCAAGGCGGTAATAACATGTCTCAAGTGAATTAAGACGAACCTCTGGGGAGAAGAGGCTCTCTGCTCTCTCTCTTGCTGCGTGTCCAATAGAGTGACGAAGATTTACATTACCTACAAGATTTATCAGCTGAGTTGAAAAGGACTCGGTATCGCCAAAAGGGATTAGAAATCCTGTCTGGTTCGCTGCAATAACCTCCGCATTACCTCCTACATCAAATGCGATACTGGGTACCTTAGATGCCGCGGCTTCAATCAATGTCAGCGATAAAGCCTCACGGACAGAGGTCGAGATAAGAATATCTGCTGCTCCATAAACAGCACGCATGTTACTACTAACGCCAATCAGTTTAACACGCTCACGAATGCCAGACTTAAAAGACCAATTTCTAATGCGAATTTGCCAAGGTCCATCTCCTGCAATAATAAGGTAGGTGGATTCATCCGCAGTAAGGAGCCGCTGAGCAAGAACCATAAGGAGATCAGGGCGCTTAACATCTATTAGACGGCCCACAAATACAATAACAACGGCATCAGTGGGAATCTTAAGATCTTTGCGCAACAAGGAACCTGAAGGGCCATCAGCGACTGAATCCCGAGAAAAGCAGTTATGGACTACGGTTGTCTTCGCCAGAGGGGCATGCTCATTACTCATCTTGATATGCCGAGTTGTATTGCAGACACATTGTATTTCTTTGGCGCAGAGATAGGTAATCTTGACTGCTACGCGATAACGTAGTTTGTTCATCCGCCAAAGCCCTAGCCCATGCTCTGTCACCACTACCGGGATACTTAAAAGATAGCCGACAATTGCCGCAAGCATATTAGCACCAGTTAGGTGAGATTGAATCACTTCAGGTCGGAACTCCATGCAATAACTCAGCAATGAGCGAAGTCGCCCAGCCCAAGACGAGCTGCGCAAACGGCAAACCTGAACTTCTTGCGGAAGATGGGATTCAAGAGCACCCCCTGCCCAAGAGGCCAGGGCTACATTCCATCCTGCTCTAGATAGAATTGTAGCATCGGTAACTAGCTGACGTTCAGCTCCGGCAGGTTCAAGAGTTTCACCCATAAGTAATACTCGACCTGGTCTCTTCCTCTGCTGAAATTTGTCTATCTTCGCCATCATGATAATAGACTCCTCTGCTCGCTTCAAAAGATATTGAGCAGCAAAAATCCAGTTGAGACAGTTTTCCATCCAGCTGAAAGGTAAAACTTACTCACTATGTTTCGCTTAATAGATTTTATCGCCTGTACTGTTTGCTCATTGTCCATGGATGGATATCTTCCTATATTGCTTTTCATATCCGATTAAACTAGTTCATGTGTACTCGTTTAATACTATTCATTACATCTGTTGTGTTGGCTGGCACATAAGTGGCATATTGAATAATGTGAATCACTTATCCATTTTCCTTTGGCGTTTTATCTGGGTTATAAACTCTAATATTTGTCTTCCTACAACGCGTTCATCAAAATATGTAGCAGCCACATCGCGCCCCCTTGCACCAACTTGATCAGCAATATCCGGATTCTCCATGACATACCTAATAGCTGCTTCAAGAGCATTTTCATCGCATGGCTCAACTAAAAATGCACTAACACCATCATCAAGATAATTACCAATCTCGCCAGCGAGAGTAGTAACAACAGGTCGTCCAGATGCGAGATATTCTCCAAGCTTTGTAGGAAAACCAGCTTGAGTTTGCTGAGTGTTCGGGCGAGCAAGCACCAACACAGTAGATCTGGCAAGGTAGCCTGGTATCTCGTCACGGTTGACCGGCCCTGTTAAGACTACTTTTTCACCTATGCCCAACAGTTCTGCCCTCTTGCGGTATTCAGCAACTCTGTCTCCGCTATAGTAACCACCAATTAGCACCAATTTACAATCTAAATAATCTTGGCTTATTCTTGAAAACACATTTAGAAGAGTTCCCACACCATCCTTAACATCGTTGAGCAAACCGCAATATGTAATATTTCTTCGACAGTGAACTATAGTAGTTTCGGAAAACGCAGGGATATCAACCATTACTGGCGTGAGTAGCGTGGGTCTACTCGGCGGCACTAATGCCATAACGTAATTCTGCAGATAGCGTGATATAACTAGAAATCCATTAAATAATTTAAAGAAAAAGAAGTCATATATGATCTTCTGAATTTTCCCCCAGAAGCCTGCTCTGAAGTGAATTGATGGCGTTTCGCACACATCGGCAAGATAAAGAGCATCAATGCGCTTGCTCACCCAGTGGAATATGGCTGCATCCGCATACGAGCTAGAATATAGCAGTATTGCATCAATCCTTTCTACGGAAGCCAGTTGAAGTATGCGCCTTACACCATGAATCAAAGCTCGTCCTGTTATAAACTTGTTCCCAATTCTGCTTCCGCTTCTAACAGTGCTAATAGAGCAGTATTCAAATGGTATATCGTTCCAAGTGCCACTCAGATCTTTATTTTGCGCACTGACTGAATCCTGCTCACTTGGACCGAGACATAGAATAAAAACTCCAGCACCCGCAGAGTTGAGTCCCTTTGCGTAGCAACTCACCCGAGCGGTTGGCGCTGTGCCATTGGGAAAACCTATGCCAGCCTGAGCAATAATAACTATCAATTAAGCATCTCCATGAATTTGAATGTATTTATTAACACTAAATATCCAATACTTGTTTAATGGCCAATTCAAATGTAATAAAAACATGTATTTTGCTTACATTGTAAATTAATAGTTTAATGTCCTGCCACATGAAATGCCCCAAAATGGGTTTCTATGCCATGTTTCCAATGGTTCCTACTTCAATAAATAACCATACTCAATATTCTATCTTCCGTCAACGAGAAGTGCTCAGAAAAATACAGTCTAAGTATATATTTAATAATACTATATATTATACTTTATTTATGTTATTTGTTTAATAATGTATACCATTTTTTACAGATACTTCATACTGCAAGTAAAGTATACTTCTGCTATTAAGCTGTTTCCTTTCTGATACAGCTTTTTCAGATGTCTTCTGAGAATCTCTCCTTTCCGTTGGCCTGGGTCAATACAGCTAATTTCCTTTTTTCTAACTCGCTTTCTGTACGCGAGCAAAGAATCCCTCTCGATTCTTGCCGATCTAATTAGTCAGAAAGAGTAAATATGCGTATAGCAATTACATGCAGAATGTCACCAGGTTCCTGCCACGATCCCATTCCTGACGAATCTGCTGAATGATGGGAATGATCTCCATGGACACTTGCTCAGAGAGAAAGATCACTTAAGCCAAGAGATGATACCCTCCACTCCAGCCCTGAATTTCCAGAGGGCCTTGTAGAAATCCTAGCTGGAACACATTTCCACTTCTTACATTCCTCCCTTCTAGGAAAAGCAGACATTATCAACAACCGCCTTGAAAGCTTTCAGGTTCTCTTTGACGCAAGTCCGCCATCCATAGCAACCCCGGCTAAAGCTGATCCGTACTTTTCTTCCAGGCTTCCGGGCTGCACCGAGCGTGAGAGCGTTCTGCCGCATTACTATCGAGCACAACAAACTGTACATCTTGTCCATCACTACTGTGTTGTTGTCTATGGGGCTCGGATATGGAAGCCAACTTCTCTGTTGCTAAGCTGTATCTCCGGCAAGCACCCTTCTTTCCATCTGGCTGATAGGGATTTCGCCTCTTGTTACGAGCAATGTCTTCTCTGACATAGCCATGAGTATATTCTTCTGGCTTTACCATTGAATGCGCGAATCCGCAGAAGTCATAGCCCATAGTCTCACATATGCCCTGAGGAGTTTCCAGTAGAGTTTCCGCATCTCCTGTCCTCTGTGGCATGGTGGATGGAGTTCAGGCACCGCTTCGTTTCTTGCTTCTGTTGTGCAGAGTTTTCGTTAACCGGCTTTCTTGAGTGTTCTTACAGTGACCGTGATGCGATAACATCGCAGACTTAAATCAGTAGACCAATGATGTTGACTTAAAGCAAGCTTCAGTCAGCTCTAATCTGATCCCAGGAAACCCAGTGATCCACCTCATCTGTTTGCATCAAACGATGTTGACGCTCTCCCATACTCCCGGTGTGGTACTGCCTTCACCAGAGAGGCAAGTGACGACCTGGAGAGGATCCGATCCGAGATCCGAAGGGACAGCATGCCCTAAAACCGGACGCTCGTTCAGTGAAGGAAAAGGTCATCATATATGAATCCTTCAATAGCTCTGAGTTACACTAAGGTCAGCACTTGTTCCGAGGTGCTTCCGTTTTGCTAGGTGTTCTTCCTTACACCAATAAGAGCTTGCTGGATTTCATCTGTCAGGGTATGATTGACATTGATGAAACTGCAGATCTTCACATAAGATGCAAAATCCGGACCAAAGTGGCCACCGATTCCGGAGTTATGTGGCCACTGATTCCGGACCAAACTGGCCAGTGATTCCGGAGTAATTTGGCCACCTGTTCCTGATCGATTTTCTCAATTTTCTCAGTTCAGTAAACTGCTGTTTTGCAGCATACGAGATGTGACATCTTCAGTGAAAACTGGAGGTGCGAATGTCACGGAAAAGGACTGAATTGAGAAGGATCAGGGAAATACTCAGGCTTCATCACGAGCTCGAATACAGTGATCGGGAGATCGCCCGGGCGTTCAAGATGTCCCATTCTACCGTCAGCAAGATTCATGCCGCCGTCAGCGCGGCAGGCTACACATGGCCTCTACCGGATGAAGTCGACAACAACATGCTTGAGAGCATCTGCTATCCCCAGCGGACCCACAGGAAGACCAGCCAGCCTCAGCCTGACTGGAATGGTGTCTGGAAGCAGATGCAGCGTAAAGGGATGACACTCAGGCTGCAGTGGATGAGGTACAAGGACCGGCATCCGGACGGATACCAGTACAGCCAGTTCTGCGAGCACTACAATCGCTGGTGC
>Ga0209408_1001074_pt1 | contig 18491 bp, 24 predicted proteins | sample AD_UKC107_MetaG_FD_184422 | JGI IMG/M metagenome (GOLD analysis project Ga0209408, IMG submission 184422) | Active sludge microbial communities of municipal wastewater-treating anaerobic digesters from Hong Kong - AD_UKC107_MetaG (SPAdes)... | ecosystem: Engineered > Bioreactor > Anaerobic >... | reverse complement strand
ATTTAAACTTGAACGCTGTACACATTTAAAAATCGATATCTTTGTCGATGACAAGGTAGATGTCTATTTAGACACTGCTGCAGAAGAAAACAAAATCGGTAATGCTGCAGGTGTTTGTTCCGTCACTACATTAACTGCTGAAAATGTTCCTCCTGGGGAACATTCATTGATTTTTGTACATCACAATACTACCGCCCCCCTTTATGGACTTATTTATGGAGTGAAATGCGTTCCTTGTGATACTATTCCTGAAGATATGGGACGAATTGTAGTAAGAATACCCGATGAATGCTTAGAAGGAACAATCATCCAGATATTTGACATGGAAGGGAATGAAGTTTGGAGTGGTGGTCCTAATGAACAAGGTGTATTTGATACAGACTGCATATTACCATGTCCAGCCACATACAAGGTTATTCCAAGAAATGAACGATGTGTTTTCTATCCAGAATCACAAGCAGTAGAACTACGATGCTGCCCAGAAATAACAAAAGTCGCATTCAAATGTGATTGCGAAGGCGAGGAACCAACAAGAAAGCTCTGCGGTTGTATCGTTCGAATGACGTTGCAACCAGATGCAAATGGTTTCCATGCGGTGTACTTCAAAAAAGACTGTGCGCAAGGAGACCCTGTATACGACCTTGTTATACAGTTTCCCGACTCCCTTCTTGATAACAATCTAGGGATGACTGTCTTGGATTATTTCAATAGCGTACCTGGTGATCCACCAGATAAGCATGCCTGCATTGATGTTTGGATAAACTCAATGGGAGAAGCAGTGGAATGGGAAGCTCATCCAGACCGCAACCCATGCTGTCCTGACGAAGAAGGCGGTCGTATCATTGTTAAAATGGAAAGAGAATGCCTTGAAGGAACGACAGTATATATATTTGCACAAGATGGTACAGTTGCATGGCAAGGTATGGTCAATGATCAGGGTGTATTTGATACAGGCTGCACATTGAAATGCCCTGCAGTGTATAAGGTTGTTCCCAAAAATGAACGATGTGTTTTCCATCCGGAAGCTAGAGAAGTTAAGGTACCTTGTTGCCCCGAGATAGCAGTCGTTGATTTTAAGTGTGAATGTGAAGAAGAAGGCGGTCGTATCATCGTCAGACTTCCTAAAGAATGTATAGAAGGCACCGTGGTATACGTTTATGACCAAAATGGTAATGGTATATGGAAGGGTACCGCCAATGAAGAAGGACTTTACGACACTGGTTGTACACTACCCTGTCCCGCCGTTTACAAGGTTGTTCCCAAGAATGAAAAATGTACTTTCTATCCAGAGTCACAGGAAGTAAAAGTACCTTGTTGTCCGGATGTAGCTACGGTCACTTTTAAATGTGAATGCAAAGAAGAAAAAGGCCGCATTGTTGTTAAAATGCCTTCAACGTGTATCCGCGGAACAACGGTGTACATCTACGATCAAAGTGGAAAAGCGGTCTGGAAAGGAACTGCTTCCACTGATGAAGGGATTTTTGATACTGGTTGTACGCTACCCTGTCCCGCTACATATAAAGTAGTTCCTAAAAATGATAATTGTAAGTTTTACCCCGAGTCACAGGAAGTAAAAGTACCTTGCTGCCCAGAAGTAGCCAATGTTACTTTTAAGTGTGAGTGTAGGAAGACTTTTTCCCTACACCCCATTTTCCTGTTTTTCATAACACTTTTTTCAACATTCTAAAACTTTCATATCCATACATTTAATCAAAAAGCACCTGCTTTAAGCATTGAGCAGGTGCTTTTTATATTTCGGAATACTCTACTTCTTTCAGTTGATCCCACGAAGTTGTATATGCGGATGTGAGAAGTTCTCTCTTCATACTCCAACAACGGCTAATCCCTGAAGATGCATAATACAGAGTGTCTCTTCCATATTTCTCATTGATAGAATCCATAGCCACCATCATATTTTTATCGCTGCTATGCAGATAAGAAGGATAAAACAGGCTGTGAATAGATTTTACTTGTGGAGATAAAGCAAGAAACAAGCACCCTGTCTTTTTATAAAAATATCCTTCCTTATAGATAAGTGCTAGGGCATCAAAAGAAGCTCTAATAAGGAGAGATGTTTCAGCAGTAGGAAAAGGTAGTGATATACTATGAAAGGATCTGTATTGAGGAACTTCTTTAAATGGATTTGTGGAAAGATGCACACACACAACTTGTGCACAAGAATTTTGTTTCCGAAGTTTTTCAGCATTCAATGTAGTAAACGTTGACAATGCTTCATATAGATCTGTTTTTTTAGTTACTGGATATGAGAATGATCGAGATGTGTGGATTGCCTTTTTCTCCACACGACTTGTCGTTGAATCAATACAAGAAAAACCCCTTAACTCCCATACGGTTTGGAGTCCTTTTTTGGTTAATAATTTTCGAATCCACGTATCAGGAATGCCGCACAAATCATACGCAGACTGAATACGATTTTTCTGTAACTTACTAGTATATTTTCTTCCGATACCCCAAATATCTCCCACAGGAGTCTGCTTTAAAACAGATTGAATGTGCTTCTCTGAAAAAAAAGAATATACACCGGAAGAAGTTTTTTTTGCAATATGGTTGGCGACTTTAGCCAGCGTTCTTGTATGAGATATGCCGACTGAAACAGGTATACCCGTCATTTTTTGTACAGTTTCGCGGATATTTCTGCCTAAAAGAACAGGCTTGTTATTGTATGCATCGGAAAACACAAGAAACGCTTCATCTATAGAATAAATTTCAATTTCTGCCGGGTAGACAGAAAGAATTTGCATCACACGGTTTGACAAGTCTCCATATAACTCGTAATTGGAAGAAAGAAAGAAACCTCCATGCTGCTGCAAAATCTTCTTGCATTTAAAAAAAGGGGTTCCCATTTCAATTCCAAGAATTTTTGCCTCCTTGGAACGTGCAATTACACAACCATCGTTATTTGAAAGAACAACAACTGGCTTTTGTTCAAGTTGAGGATTAAAAACTCGTTCACAGGAAACATAAAAATTGTTGCAGTCCACCAATACCACAAAACTCATTTTTGGACAGTGGGGTGAACAACAAACGTAATCACACCCCATATGGCAATTGTATGATGGGTGTGAACCCATCGTTTTGGGTGATAATACATGATTTTTAGTTCTCCATCCAGTATGGCAATAATAGGATTTCCCTCAAGAGGTGATAACGATCGATCGATAATCAAAATATCTCCAGATGAAATCCTCCCATCCGGTGTGCTTCCATTTTTCACTTTCATCACAAAGGTTGCAGTCGGATTTTGAATAAATCGCATATTTAAATCAAGCGTTCTTTCGGTATAGTCGGTTGCAGGAGAAGGAAATCCTGTTGGTCGCATATATTCCCCTTTTTGCCATTTGGCAACTTTCTAATTTTAATTTGCTTTTTGGTATATTATTTTACAATTTTGCTATCTGTCAAGATATTTTTGTAAATATGCCTCTTGTCATTTTATGCAGATGATCGTATAGTAGATGTATGAAATTTAGTCACTGGCTCAATCAAAAAATGAAACAACGTGATCTATCCCAGAAAGATCTTTCAATACTCTCAGGGATTTCTCAGTCTGCAATTTCAAGATGGCTTCATGATCTTCGAAACCCTGAACCTAAGCAGCTACAAAGAATAATTCCCGTATTGCAGACATCGGAACAAGAATGTTTTACTGCTGCAGGTTTTTTTACCGGAGCACAAGAAAAGGACACTGCATTTCTTTCTATTCCCTTTTTATCCCCTGAAATACCCTGTGGCGAACCCATTGAAACATTAGATCAATACATTGTCGATTATCGGCAAATACCGCGTGAATTTGTAGAGAGTATCCTGGAGAATACGATTTCATCAGATCAAATATACATGGTAAAGGCAATTGGTGATTCCATGATAGGTAAAGGAATTCAACCGGGTGATTGGGTCTTATTCTCTCCCGATATTCCTGTAAAAAACGGAGACACCGCTATTGTGTTTATTGAAGAAACGGGTCTATGTATGAAGGAGATTCTATATCAGAATCAAATTTTAATACTAAAATCTGCCAATCCGTCCTATGACCCTATTGTCCTTGCTGGAGAAAAAGAAGCAAGAATAATTGGAAAAGTTCTCATGAAAATAGGTAAGATATAGTACAAAGATTTTTACGTTAACAAGGAGTGTATATGATATGACACAAAACAATCGATGGTTCTTTACTATCCTACTTATTGGCTGTTTACTCGTTTCATTTTCAATGACGAGTTGTTCCTTTGATCCTTCTACCAGCCGCTCTACTGAGAAGCTGATGCGAGAATATATCGGTGATGAAGAAATTTTATCTGAGGATATGTTTCAACCTCTCACAATTTTTGAAATGACAGAAAATGCAGAAGAATATGCAGGTACTTTTGTGATTGTAAGTGGGAAAATTGTCAGCTTGTGCCCTGTTGGTTGCTACTTCTTTATGCATGATGAAGATGGCAACCAGGTCTATGTTGATCTAGCTCCCCAAAATTTTGATGTCCCTCAATCTGCACTAGGAGAAAATGTAGAAGTTTGGGGTTTAGGTTCTGTTACAGGTGGTGCTCCAAAAGTTTCTGCCTACAAAGTCGTTTTTCTTGATGTTGAAGAAGAAATAGTTCAAGATTAGTTTGATGATTCTTCCCAAATTGTACCGTCTTTCATATGTACAATCCGTGAACATTGTTTAGCTAGTTCGTTGTCATGTGTAGCGCATAATATTGTAATCTGATGGTTCTTATTCAGTGATTGAAACAACTGAAAAATCATTGTTGCATTTGTAGAATCTAGATTTCCCGTGGGTTCATCAGCAATTAAAATAGGTGGATTATGGATAATCGCTCGAGCGATAGCGGTTCTTTGCATTTCTCCTCCAGATAATTGCGAAGGAAGATGGTGCAGACGATGTCCTAATCCAATTTCGGTTAAAATAGTGGGAATTCTTTCACGAAGAGACTGCTTCCCTGCGAACAATAAGGGAAGTTCAACGTTCTCTTTAACCGTAAGTGTAGGAATCAGATGAAATGACTGAAAAACATAACCGAACCACTTTCTTCTTACATAAACCCACTTTTTTTCAGAGAAACCCGATACTTCGCTCCCATCCAATAAGTAGCTTCCCTTTGTACAACGGTCCAATCCTCCAATAACATTCAGTAATGTAGATTTTCCTGAACCTGAAGCCCCCATAAATGCGATGAAATCTCCTTTATAGATTGATATGTCAGCGTTTTGTAATGCATGCACAGTCTCGTTACCGCGATGATAATTCTTGTATACTTCTTGTAATCGAATAATTGGATTAGGATTTGTCATCTTGTATAGCCTCCAAGGGAGAGATCTTTTGAATTGTCACTACTGGTATGATGATGGATGCAAGCCCTATGACAACACAGAATGACAATGTCAGAAAAATCGTTTCTAAAGAATAGTAAGATAGCGTTCCTCCAGGTGCATTTGATACTAGAGATCGTAGCAAATTCTCAATACCCTGATTTAAAAACCAAGCTAAAATCATCCCCAGAAAACTTCCTGTCACAATGATACATACTGTTTCAATGCCAATTCCATAGGCAAGTTGAATTGAACTCGCACCCAAAGCTTTCATCATCCCCATCTCTCTGCGACGATCTTCAATGGCCATGAAAATGGTATTCATAATTCCAATCACGCCAATAAAAACGATAAACCAGATAGCAATTTGAAGAAGATTTTGTGTCGACTGAACCAGATCGTTTAGGGTATATTCAGCTTGACGATACGATACAATCTGAACATCAGGAATTGCAGATAAATCTTCAATTGTCGCGCCTACTTTTTCTCCTTCTTTTAACTGGATACCGATTGCCTTCATTTGATCTGGAAGATTTACAATTTTCTGCACTGTTTTTAAAGGAGCAAAAATGAATTGATCATCAGCAGTTCGAGTTTTTGGTAAAACACCAACAATGGTCAATTCTTCCTTAAAGAAAATTGGGGGAAGAGTATCTCCTGCTTTCAAAGAAAGCACTTCTGCTAGATTACTACCTATCCAGCATTCCATAGCTTCTTCATGTGAAAAGATCAGTTCAGATTTATCCCATAATGGTTTTAAAATTGCAAAATCGGGATATACGCCATACAAAACCGTTTCCTTGTGTGAGGTTGGATCTTCAAACTTTTGAATTAGTATCGGGGATGCAATCGAAACAGCGGGATGAGATTTCACATTTTGAAATTGCTCCATCGTCAAGCTTTTTTCAATATATCCTCCGTGAAGTACGAAAATTGTCATCTCATAAGGACAACCCTTTGGTACAGCCAATATCTGTATACCCAAAGATGTAAACTCTTGTTTCAGCGCTCTTTGATACCCTTCTGAAAACGTTACTACGCTAAAAAAAGCAAGAACGATTGCACTAATACCAATCGTGGTGAGGAAGGTTCTCCATTTTCTTCGTTTCATGTTTGCAACGGCTAAAGAATAATATCTCATAAAGGTTTCCTAGCAAATGCTGTCGATGGAGACTGTTTCATCATAATAAAAAGTGGGTGAATACAAGCCAAAACAGTCATCAAAAGGGTAATACCGATAGTAAAACTAATATCTAATCCAGAAAGAAGGAAAATAGATCCAGTAGTAATGGTGGGGATAAGATATGGAATCATAAGCTCATATACAGGAATAAATAGGAAGGTTAAAGCTATTCCTAAAAGTACACCAAGAAATCCAAGTAATAGACTCTGAAACAGAATCCAAAGGCTCATTTGTGTGTTGGTTGCTCCAAAAGCTTTTAAAACGACAATTTCGCGAATCTGATCTGTCACACTGATTGTGATAGTATTCACGATTTGTAAAAAACTTGCCATCATGGCAATCAACAAAATACCTACAATTAACCATTGTAGCATGTCAATGTATTCCAGTACCATTTGCAGGAGTTCATTCATGGTTAAAACCTGCACATCCTCTATTGACTCAATGGCTATAATTGTTTCTTCTGCCTTGGAGATGTCCTCCAAAGTAACAGATACGCTTGAAACCCAGCCATCTTGACGAAACCATTCTTGAGCTATAGGGAGGGAAACAAATATTGATGTATCCTCCTGATTCTCAGATGGGGGCAATACTGCAAGAACAATAAAAGAAGAATGCTCCGGTCCTAATTGAATAGTATCCCCTGCGGATACTTTCAATACTTCAGCTTTTTCTGATCCAAGGATTAAGTATTTGTTTGAGTTTTTTTCATCTGAAAAAAACATATCGGTGTTGGAAATATCTCTCCATGAGTTCTTCATGTGTTCGATACCCTTTGTGATGCCAGTAATTCGATCAAGTTCTCCTTTTTTTTGAACAGAAGGAATCATTCCTGATAGGGTAGCATACGCATATTGAACATTAGGCAAATTTTGAATTTTCTGAAGAGTATCTTGGGGCAATTGCTTTGGTAGTATTCCACCCTGTAGAATAACAGAAGAAGCCTCGTAGGGACACCCTTTGGGCATCGCTATAAGGTGAGCTCCAAAGTTTTGAATACTTTGGCTCATATTCTGTGTGTAGCCGTGTCGTAATCCAAAGAAAAAAAGAAGAGACATCACTGCGATGCATATTGAAAGAGTAGACAGAACTACCCTGCTTTTTTTTCTCCAAAGCGTTTTCCATGCAAAATGAATATATGATAGTAGCTTCATATAACAATTATACAGAAAAAAAGGAGGTGGGTAAGATTTTAAGAAGAAGCAGTCCCGAGGAGAATCGAACTCCTATTGCCGCCGTGAAAGGGCGGTGTACTAACCGTTATACGACGGGACCGTGTATTCTGAGGCATGAAGGACTCGAACCTTCGACCCTCTGCTTAAAAGGCAGATGCTCTACCGACTGAGCTAATGCCCCACACCGGAGGTAAATTCTAGCATAGTAGAAAAAAATGTCAACTAATAATTTTTTGCGTAGCTTCGAAATTTAGTGAATCGTTTGTCAAATAGAAGGTTTACAGTACCTGTAGGGCCGTTTCGATGCTTGGCAATAATCAATTTAACCTCTGGCATTTCATTCGTATCGTCTTCTTGATTGGGGCTAGTATTTCGGTGCAAAAACATAACTAAGTCTGCATCCTGTTCAATTGAACCAGACTCTCGTAAGTCGGATAGTATTGGTTTCTTGTCTTGTCTTCTTTCAATATCTCGACTAAGTTGAGACAAAAGCAAAATGGGAATACGTAGCTCTCGGGCTAAATTTTTCATTTGTCTGGTGATTTTGGAAATCTCCTGCACTCTATTTTCAACACGCTCTTGACTATGCATTAGTTGGAGATAATCAATAATGATAATGAAATCTTTGTGCTCTGCTTGTAGTCGCCTTGCTTTAGAACGAACATCAAGCACGGAAACATCAGGTGAATCATCAATGAAAATTGGAGTTTCGTACAGCACGTTGACTGAATTCACAATTCTCTCTTGATCGCTATCATTGAGAAGTTTTGGATTTCGAAATTTCTGTAAGTTGATCTCCGTATGGGAGGAAAGAACTCTTTCCACAATTTGGATTTTGGACATTTCAAGAGAAAACAAAGCTACAGGAACATCTTTTAATGCAATATTCACTGCAAAATTCATAGCCAAAGATGTTTTTCCCACCGAAGGACGTGCTGCAAGAATTATCAAATCAGATTTTTGAAATCCGTTCGTCAATTCATCAAGATCACGGTAATTCGTCATAACCCCAGTTTCAACTGTTTCTAGGCTTTGGCTTTTCTCAATTTTCGTGAATACTTCCGATACTACTTCTCGTATGGGGACAAAATTAAGTGGTTTGATGCCTTCAGATATCTTCATGACCAAAGCTTCAGCTTGGTCCATTAGCTCATCAGCTGGAATCTGAGAATTGAAGTCTAAACCCAGGATTTCGTTTCCTACTTTAATAATTTTTCGTTGAAGAGAACGATCCAAAATGATTTCACTATAATAGTGAATGTTGACCGTAGCGGTAGTAGACTCACTTAAAAAGAGAATATACTCGGTTCCTCCAACTTTTTCTAGAAGATTTAAGGATCTTAATTCTTCAGGCAAAGTAACAATATCAATAGGAGAGTTTTTGGAAAAAAGAGAAAGAATGCATTTGAAAATAATGCTATGTGCTGGATCATAAAAATCATCAGGCTGAAGCATTCCTTGAATTTTCAGGAATGCTTCGCGGTCTTTCAGAATAGACCCTAATACAGCCTGTTCAGCATCTAAAGAATGAGGAGGAGTGCTCGTTGGCATTATTCCTCCTCAATAGGTTTTATCTCTACTTTTACTTTTGCAATGACTTCAGGATACAGCTTTACGGAAAAATAATGTTTTCCAATGGTCTTGATGTGACCATCGAGAACAATTTTCTTTTTATCGATATCCAATTTCAAGTCTTTGTTGATTTGTTTGGCTAATACATCTGCAGTAACAGATCCAAATAGCTTTCCTTCTTTGCCAGCTTTTTCTAACAAGACCATGGAATATTCTTTTTCGATTTTGCTTTTCAGATCCATTGCTTCTTGCTTTGCATTTGCTTTTTTGCGCAACAACTGATCACGCTTCTGTTGCCACTCTTTTAAGGCACCTGGCGTCATTGGTTCTGCTAGTGATTTTCGAAAGAGGAAATTTCTGGCATAACCCTCAGAAACTTCAACAACATCACCCTTCTTACCAATATCATTCACATCTTGAACTAACAGAACGCGAATTGATTTCATCGACGTACGAACGGAAGTAATGCAATCTCTCGAGATCGTTTAATCGCTAAAGCTACTTTTCTTTGATGTTTTGCACAAGTACCAGTGATACGACGACTTAAGATTCTACCCTTTTCATTGATGAATCTACTTAACAAGTCGGCATTTTTATAGTCAATTTTAGCCTGTTTGTTTACGCAAAAATAACAGACTTTTTTTCTTGGTCGTATAAATCTTCTTTTTCGTCTTGGTCTTTGGTCCATGGAAATCTCCTTATATGACGTTGTCTAAATCTTCTGAAAAATCGTATGCTTCAATTTCTTCTTCTTGAGGAAGACCGTCATCATCGTGTTGTGTATCTGGATATACATCGTCTGAATGATTCTGAGAATATTCTTCAGAAGAAGAACGATTTTGTTTTCTGGAAAGCATTTGAAGGTTCTGAGCTACAATATCTGTATACCACTGTACTGTATCATTCTTTTCATATCGTTTGATTTGCAATCGACCTTCGACATAAATAAGATCGCCTTTGTGGTAACCTTCGCTGACTTTTTTTGCATTGTATCCCCAGCAAGTGATTTTTACAAAAAGAGTATCTTCAACCCATTCTTCCCCTTGCTTTCGATTCTGACTGACTGCCAATCTGAAATCGGTAACCTGGGCACCGTTTGGAGTAAATCGAGAATCAGGATCAGTTGCCAAACGTCCAATCAACATAATTTTATTCAGCATTTTAGCCTTCCTTGGTCTCTTCGGTTTCAATTGTCTCAACAGGGCTATCATCCGTTGGAACGTTTTGTTCTTCTGTATTCACAGCAGCTACATTTACGTTGACTTCAGTTGATTCTTCAGTTGGGTTTTCTTCTGCTGAAGTAGCTTTAACTTGATCACTAGTATCATCTGAACTTCTGGGTGTACGGTGATCTGTGTTTCGATTGTAACTTCTTCTGGGTTGTGGCATTGCTGTTACAGAGTCATCACGTAAGAAGACGCGAAATCGGAAAATACGGTCAGTGATTCGGGCAATTCTCTTCAGTTCCAAAGGTACATCGGTTTTTGCATCAAAAGTAACCAAGAAATAAAAACCTTCAGTTTTTTTGAAAATGGGATAAGCAAATCTTTTTTTGCCCCATTCAAAAACTTCTTTTATCTCTCCATCAGCAGAAATAACGTCTTTCATTTTGGTCAAAATAGTTTCCATTTCTTCCGGAGAAGAACCTGGATCAAAAATAACTACAGCTTCATATTTGTTCATAAAAGCCTCCCTATGGTCAGATTGGTTTCGATTTGTGCTTGAATCGAAACAGGGCAAATATCTATTTTATTTTATTTTTTTTAGACTTCAAGTAAAAAGAATTGAATTAAGGGAGAGCTATATCAAATATTAGGGATTTGCGATGGACACAAATCCCTAATAGCGCATTTCTGACACAATGGTTTTCTCGCTTTACAGATGAATCGGCCGTGGTGAATCAACAGTATTGATATTGTTTCCCATTGATTCGATGGAAAAAGATTCATTAAAACCTTTTCAATTTCGATGGGGTTCATGTCAGAATGTGCCCATCCTAAACGTTTACTCAAACGGGAAACGTGTGTATCTACTGCAACTCCTTGTGCTATATGAAATGCTTGAGCTAATACTACATTGGCGGTTTTCCGTCCAACACCCTTCAGAGTAATAAGCTCTTCCATGCTAGAGGGTACAAATCCTTGAAAGTTTTTTTCAATAAGTACTCCATTTTCATGAAGTCGTTGTGCTTTTGTGTGATAATAGTTCACAGATTGTATATATGGCTCAATTTGACCAGGAGTAACCATGGAGGCATGTTTTGGTGTGGGTATAAAAAGAAAAAGTGAAGGTGTTACTTGGTTCACTCGTAAATCTGTACACTGTGCAGAGAGAATAGTAGCTACTAGAAGTTCCCAAGGGGTTGAAAAATGGAGAAATGGTTTCACTTCATATTGAATTGTTAAAATCGATAGTACTTTTTCTGCAATTGATACTTTTTTCTTTTTTTTCATGCTATCATATTATACGGTTAATTCATAGGTCTGGTAGATACGTTTGAACTTGAAAGACAAACCTTTCATGGTAGAATTAACTCTTGATGAAATAATTTTGTACGGTTTGCGGACTAATCCGCATCATATACAGGAGGCATTGATATGCAAACAACTTATAAAGGACATAGAAGAAAACGTTTTAGAGTTCATGGTTTTCTTCATAGAATGAGAAACCATAACGGAATAAATGTTATCCGAAGACGGAGAGCAAAAGGTCGTAAAAGACTAACTGTCTAATTTATATGCATGGCATTGCTTCGTAAACGTTTGAAAACAAAGGCTTTTCAGTCTTTGTTTTCATCTGGTTTTTTTGTTCCAGGGCGTCATTTATCTATCATTGTAAAACCGAAACCCTCTTTAGAGGGTCAATTTGGAGTTACTATGAAAAAAAAGAAAAGAAATGCCGTGGAGAGAAACCTTATACGAAGACGTCTGAAAGAGGCTTTTTTATTGATTCAAGATCAAGTTTCCTCTGCAGTTGATCTAGTAATTATTGGTACAGAATCCACACAATTTCTTCCTTTGCAGAAAATTGGTGAAGAAATTGTGTATTTGCTCCAAAAAGCGAAGAAAAGAGGATACATTTGAAGCATATCCTCATCTTTTTAATTCGATTGTATCAAATCGTTCTATCTCCCCTAAAGCCTTATCCTACTTGTCGTTATACTCCTACATGCTCTGAATATTCTATTCAGGCTATACGAAAACATGGGCCCTGGCATGGACTCTGGTTGGCTATTAAACGTGTTTTACGTTGTCACCCTTTTCATCCTGGGGGTTATGATCCTGTTCCATAGAAAGGTATGTTTATGAAAAAATATCGAGCAAAATGGTCACTTTTCATACTTATTGCAATCACCTGCATTTCTATTGTGGGTTTCTCTGGGTGTATTCCAGGCATGGGAGGCAACAAAGAACCCTCTCAACCGAATGTAACTGCCCAAGGTATGGATCCAAACCACCCTATCGCTATGTCTGTTAATGCAATGGGAAAAGAAGGTGAAGTTGCTTCCATAACGATTAAAGTAGAAAACCTGGGAGCACTGATCAATAATGTCAACGTTTCAATTGGTGGACTAGAGAATCCTGACGATATTTCCCCCTTTATTATTATGGATGACATGCCTGATCTATCTATGGTATCTCAAAAACTTGCTGATAATCTTCCCGCTGGAGAAGCTGCACAGACTACCTTTATTTTCGAATGTCCAGAGGGTACCCCTGATGGGCAATACAACTTAGAAATGACCGTGACATACTCTGATATTAGCGGTGAAGAATACTTAGTAACAGACGTTTTTTATGTAAAAATTGACCGTCCATGGTATTACTTCATCACTATCGCAATGAGACGGATTTTAGATTTCCTTTCTGGTGGATCTGCTGGATGGTACGGACTCGGGATCATTTTGTTTACCCTTATCCTTAAACTTCTTCTTTGGCCTGTTGCAAAAACCACGATGAAAAGCCAAGAACAGATGTCTAAAATTCAACCTAAGATTAACGAGATCAATAAAAAATACAAAGACAATCCTGAACGGAAAAATGAGTTGATCATGGATTTGTACAAACAAGAAAACATAAATCCAATGTCAGGTTGTCTTCCAATGTTACCTCAACTTGTTGTCCTGTGGGTATTGTATACTGCCCTTCAGGGATATATACCTCTTTACAGAGCAAGCTTTTTATGGTGTCCCAGCTTGGGTATGCCCGATCCATACTACATATTTCCTATCCTAGCTGGTGTGAGTACTTTCCTTCAAAGCTACACTGGACCGCAAGGTAAAGACCCACAAACAAAATCCATGATGTATATGATGCCGATTTTCTTCTTTATTATCATGATGCGATTCCCAGCTGCTTTATCAATGTTTTGGACTGTATACGGATTATTCTCCTGGGGACAACAAGCATTTATGAATGCGCAAAAGAAGAAAAAAGTCACCCCCGAAAGTCCTGTTGAATTGAAATAAATGAGGCTTTTATGCAAACAATATCTACACATCAATTTCGTAATGAATTAAAAGATTTTGTGTTTTGGATTTTTGATCAACTAGGCGAGAACCCTTATGTTCAAGTTTTTAGTGAACCCTTTGGTTTATTGGTAGAGATTGATATTCAGAATCCATCTCGATACATTGGTAATCAAGGAGAAGGACTAGGTCTCATCCAGCACTTAATCAAAACTTGCTTTGGTAATAAGTATCACCCTCTCCCTCAGTTCATGGTCGATATCGGTGAATACAAGAGAAAGCAAATCTCCATACTTAAAAATATTGCAGTGAGTAACGCCATTAAAGTTAGAAAAACAGCTAAATCCGTTGAGTTATCTCCAATGAGTCCTTTTGCAAGGCGCATTATTCACCTTACCTTGAAAGACCATCCCCACTGCACAACCCATTCAATTGGGGAAGGAGAACAGAGAAGGATTGTGATCGATCTGAAAGGATAAGTATGCGAGACCCTGTTGTTGCTATAGCCACGCCACTTGGAGAGTCTGCAATTGCAGCTATCAGGGTTACGGGTGATGATTGTCTTTCGATGATGCAAGCCTTGATAGGTGATTTTGCTCCTGTACCTAGAAAAGCATTGCATGTTGTCCTTCGAAATCCAGAAGATTCTTCTCCATTGGATGATGTTATTGTAATTTATTACAAATCTCCAGCTAGTTATACCGGTGAGGATATGATTGAAATCTTCTGTCATGGAGGACTTGTATCCGTTCAAACCATATATGAAAATCTTCTTCAAATTGGATTTAAGTCTGCTCCTCCTGGTGAATTTACAAAAAGAGCTGTTTACAATGGTAAAATGGACATCTTTCAAGCAGAATCCGTTGAACAGATTGTTCGTGCTAGATCAAAAGAAGAAGTTGAACTGTCTGTTCAAACATTGAAAGGAAAACTTACTAGAACATTCAAGGACATCTTACAACAAGTCTCCTCTATTCAAGTAAAAATCGAAGCAAGAATCAGTTTTCCTGATGACATAGAAGAAGATGATCAGGAGATCTTTTCTGATATCAATCATGTAACCAAAACAATCGAAAACCATCTATATGCTCACACTTACATCCAAAAGATTCAAAAAGGTTTCTCGATTACATTAATGGGTAGAACCAATGTCGGAAAGTCTACATTGTTCAACACCCTTGTAGGATATGACAGAACTCTGGTTTCCCCATATCCATCAACAACGCACGATTATGTTTCTGAAGAAGTTCTCTGGGATGGATATTCAATTCATCTCTATGATACTGCAGGTTACATAGCAGATGCTACACAGCCATTGGATATTATTTTCAATGAAAGAATGCAGTCACTTTTTGATTCATCCTTTCTTCTTGTCTATATTCTAGATACCGTAGATTTTCGCAAAGACGATCTACTCTTAATTGACCAATACAAGCGATCCAATATGATACTGGTAGTAAACAAAACAGACATTTCATCTCCAGATCCTTCCTGGATAAAACAATTACCTCATCACTTGCCTATGATTGAGATATCAGCAAAAAATAAAACCGGGATCGATGAGTTGATTCAGCACATTACACATACAATAAAAGAATCTTTGGGCAAGGTTCCAGAGTACTATATCAATCAAAGGCAATTCTATGTTTTGCAGCAAATCAACTCTATATTACAATCAATAGATTCTTCCTCCAATCCTTTTTTAGATCAAATTGCTGAAGATTTTCAAGAAATTGTGTATATACTAAAAGAAGAATTAGATGTATCCCATAATCCAAAACTATTGGAAGAAATTTTCTCTCGTTTTTGTATTGGCAAATAGAAAGGAGTTATGATGGAAGAAACATTCGAAGATTTAGTTGAAAAAGCAAAAAGTGAAGAAAAGCATAAAAACTATCAACAAGCAATCATTGACCTTGAAAAGGCTCGGGTGTTTGATGAAAACAATAAAGAAGTAAACTTGTCTCTTTCTCGATTGTATATGATTGACGGGAAACCTGTCCAAGGTTTGGAAATCATTCTTCACCAAGAAGGATATGATAAAGACCCCGATTACCTTCTTCAGCTTTCAAACGTATATCTTACGCTACAGCGATTCCAAGAAGCTGAAAACTTACTTTTACAAGCATTGGATATTCACAAGACAGCCCCTTTGTACAACAATTTAGCTGTTGTGATGATGCGTCTTAATAAAGGAGAACAGGCGGTCATGTATTTGTACGAATCGATACAAATTAATGACACAAATCCAAACACGTACTTCAATCTAGCAACGTATTATGAAACCAAAAAGGATTTTACTAAGTCGAAACAAGTTTTGGAAAAAGCTCGAACAAAATGCGAAACTGCTGAAATTGATGATCGATTAATTCGGGTTCTTTTACGTTTACAGAATTATCAGGAAGCTGATAGGATTGCACAAGAAGCTCTGCATCGTTTTCCTGATGCAGTCGCATTACTTATCGCAAGAGCACATATCCTTATGCAACAAGGGAAATACGAAGAAGTATTAATGTGGATCAAAGATTGCAGCACTAGACAGATCGTCTCTACGCAAATGGAGCAAGTCTTTTTGGACCTTAAGTCAGAAGCACTTTTGCGTCTATCTAGATTTGATGAAGCATTAGCTGTTGTTCAACACATCTTACAAAACCCGAAACACAACCCTTTATACCATTTAAAAAAGGCAAACATTCACTTATTTAAAAGAGAACACCGGCAAGCTATACAAATTCTCACAGAATTTTTGAAACATTCTGAATACCCCCCCAATTTACGTCAGGATGCTGTAATTATGCTTCGTGATATTGAAATCCTTAATTGGCAGAAATTGATTGAATTTTTATATATGGATCCAGGTTTACACAATGAACTCATCGAGAATCCTTTTCAAGCCATCGAAAAAAGAGGAATCATACTTCCTATCAACAATATTCAACGTGTTGTAGAGGATATTCGGAAACAACGAGGTGGCTATGCAACTTCTCAACAAGGAGTTAGTTAATGAATTCCAGCTCTGGTTATATCCAGTGTAACCTTTCATTGATGCCCTTGGGAATTGTAGACTACAGTTCCATCATAAGAGATTGCATAGAAGAATTATGTTCCTCTCCACTGGAAGTAACTGTTGGACCTATGAGTACAATCATTGCTGGTCCAGAAAAAGTCGTTTTTGAAACCATCCAAAATCTTTTTCAATTTGCTACCTCTCTACATTCTCAAATAGTGTTGAATGTTACTCTCAGCAACTGTTGCCCAAGAAAATGAAAAAAGAATGGTTTCGCGATTACTTTAACGAACTGTATGGAAATGTTATTTTAGATAGCATTCAACCCTCATATACACTTAATCAGGTGAAGTTTGTTGAAGAAGCCCTACAACCTAACCCTGGAGCCTCTATTTTGGACCTTTTTTGTGGCAAAGGCAGACATACACTGGTATTGGCAAAAAAAGGTTATAACTTAACTGCAATCGATTTTGTTCCTTCTTTCATTCAGGCATTACAAGAATCTGCCCAAAAGGAGCAATGTCCAGTTGATGCTATCTGCATGGATGCACGCCAAATCCAATATCACAATCAATTTGACCACATTCTCGTTTTGTTTACCTCTTTCGGGTACTTTTCTGATCAAGAAAATGCTGACTTGTTATCTGCAATACGAACCTCCTTAAAGCCAGGTGGAACTTGTATGATTGATGTGGAAAATCGCGATTATCTCTTGCGGTTTTTTTGCAAAGAAAAGTGGAGAAAAAAAGAATATGGCTGGCTACTCGAACGTAACAGATTTTACCAAAAAACATCCCACCAAAGAACAGTGAGGGTCATCATTGATCGACAAGGGAATTCTACTACCTCTGAAAGAATTCTTCGGTTGTACGCAGAACACGAGATACTTTCCCTTGGACATCAGGTAGGTTTTAAGACAATTAAGGTATATGGAGATTATGACGGAAGTATCAGCAAATCATTGTCTCCCAGGATTATTGCTGTTTTTAAGAAATAGTATTTCTTCACGAAAACCAAACATCTATCTCTCTTTTGCTTGATGTGGGACTATCACTAACATGAATCATATTTCTAATGGGTCTTTGTTGCAAATCAGCAACTTCAAACGAATCGGTTGAATAATCCCCTCGAATTGTTCCCTTTTCCGAAGAGAGAGGCTCTGTGTTACCTGCCATATTCCTCATAGAAGTAATGGCATTAGGTCCTTGCACAATGATGGCAATTACCTTTTTTTCTTTAAAGTACTGTATTAAGGAATCTCGCACTTCTCTACCAATTGTGAGTGAATCCTCTATTATCGGAATTCCCTTTGCTTTGAATTTTTGAATTTTCTTTTCTCCTACACTTTTCAACCAAGTAGAGTCATCGGGATAATGCTTACCAATATTCTCTTCAGTTACTTTGACCATCTTCATGTCAACTATTTGTAACCCTACACGTTCAATACGTGTGATGATCTCTCCAATATGGAAATTTTCGATACAATCGGGTTTTAAAAGTAATAAACACTTTTCTTCAGTTAGATTCATGTATGCCTCCACGGTGTTGTAGTCAGTTTACATCTTGTAGTACAATCATACATCTTTTTTTTCTCATTTTTGTATAAAAAAAATTGGATTCTTTGCTGGAAATATGAAAAAAATCTTGGAAGAAGAACAACTTTTTTCTATACTAAGGTAAAGTGCGTTTCATGGAGGAAATGGAATGGATACATATGATGTTACAGAAATTTTACTTATTGAAGACAATCCTGATGAT
>Ga0209408_1001068_pt1 | contig 18530 bp, 16 predicted proteins | sample AD_UKC107_MetaG_FD_184422 | JGI IMG/M metagenome (GOLD analysis project Ga0209408, IMG submission 184422) | Active sludge microbial communities of municipal wastewater-treating anaerobic digesters from Hong Kong - AD_UKC107_MetaG (SPAdes)... | ecosystem: Engineered > Bioreactor > Anaerobic >... | reverse complement strand
TCGTATGGATGTGCCGTAACCTCCATGCGTGACAGCCAGATCACATTCAGACGCAACCCGTGTAATGTCGATCGGCGTCGGACTGATGCGCAACGTATCCGATTCCATCGTTCGCCGGTCGGATTCCGATAGCCCTCTGATGTACCCGATGGCAGGCAGGCCAAGATCCCGGACATGAGCAATAAAATCCTTGAGACCGCCGCCGGCGGCACTCAGATAAAAAAAAGTTTTGGGTCCGTTCCCTTCAGGCCAGATATAACGCCTGTCAGATGCCTGCCCAAAAACAGGTCCCCAATATTTTTCCTGTCTTGATCCCTCATAATGGTCGGTTTCCGGGAAGATAATCAGATAGCGCTGCGCCCCGGAGAAAATATGTTCAACGGTCTGGATGGATGGCAGGGTTTTTCCGATCCTTTCAACCAGGATATCCTCGGATTCCATGAGCTTGTTCGCAGGCAGAGAAAACCACGGATGAAGGCCCGGCATCGGCGTTGCTGCCGGGGGGAGCGTAAATCCTGTTCCGATAGCTCCGCGGGGAAGATCCAGCGACATAGCCGCCAGCAAAGCAGTCGGAGCGTAATCCGTCAGGACATAATCAGGTCTTAGCGTCCGGAAACGTTTTTTCCACCATACCACATGCGTCCGGAACCGCTCTTCATCCCAATAGCCGTTGCCCCAGATGCATTGCGCATAGTTCAATGAGAAACCGGTCTTGCGAACCTTCCATGCGGGAGATTGCTCGATGGCAATGTCCCTGTCCCCAAAAGCTCTGGCGGCCTTTTCGCAATCACGGCACATAAGCAAAACATTGCATCCACGTTGAATAAATTCATTGGCGATTGCCCGCAGGGGAAGAAAATGCCCCCATCCCCCGCCCATCTCATTGGCCAGAACAACTCTCGTCATGAAAATATCTTACTGATTGTGACATATTAGAAGCACATTATGCGTGATTCGAATACATTGCCAAATTCAGAACCACTGCAAAGCACCATGCAATAGATTTTTTAAAAAGATAAGTAGCGCGAAAATGCAAAATTATTAACTGTACGAGGCACCATCCCACGTTAGTCCGGCTCCGCTCAATGTTATCGCATTAACATCCAACTCCTTCACTGAAGGTTTCTCCCATTCCTCAATCACGTTTTCTTCTTTTTTTTCAGCAATGTCTTTTTTCGTTTCCATGCGTAAACCCTCCTTTTTTAATATTATACTTCGCATTGTTTATATCTGCAATATGTATCTTATGACGAGATCGCCGATCGTATTTTCTCTCAAATCACAATGATCAGATTTAACGTTGCCATTTCATTTATGAATTCAAGAATATCTTCACGGCAAACACCACCGTCAACCCGGTAATGACACTGAATCGTCTCACACAGCTCTCTGATTGAATGAGGATTCTCAAGCAGGGCAAGGATGATGGAGCCGGTCTTGTTTAACTGATAATATTTCCCGTTTGCAATGCTCATGGCCACCATTTCATCATCGATGGTACCTGTAAAGATATCTTCACTTTTCTTGACAATCGTATCGAGGGTAATGGGTTTCATGGTTTTCTCCTCTTTCTACATTAATGCATAATATTAAAATCATGAATGATTTCACGCAATTTATCCGGCGACGGCAATTCAGCCGGAAGCCTGATTTCAAAACACGCAATGTCGGACGCCAGCTTTTTTAAATTCTGAAAAAGGCTGAGCTTATTTCCGGAATCGCCCATGAATCGCACACAGAAGACATGTTCCCAAAGAACCTTAAATTTTGCCGCCCCAATCAGCGGGACAAAAGAAATATCGGGGTTCTGTGTGCGTCGCAGAATAAATATTCGCTTTAAAATAACCGGTTCATTTTTAAAATTAGCCCGCGACAACAAAGCAAGCTTATTGACATCCGGTTTTACGCGTCCTACCACCCTGTGCTCAAAAGCAACATGCTGCAAAGCGTCTTCCCAGAGTCTGATTTCCGGTAACCCCGGAATAACGCATGGAATATCTTTTTCAAAATGAATCAAAGCGACATTGTCATCAAGATAGGTATGGCCCGCGTTCAGAAACGCTATGGCTAAAGTAGACTTGCCGATACCGGATTCAGCGCACAGAACAAAACAGGCGTCCCCGTCACAAATGACGCTGCCATGGAGAGGCATCATGCCGCGCTGGTGAAAGATACCGGCCAGCGCCCACCCCGACAGGATCTGTCTGATGACCGCAGGATTTCCTCCGGGCAGTTGTTCGACGATTATGGCATTACCGCCGGATACACGAATGGTGGCGCTTTGAGATCCCCGGAGCAGGACATGTCCCGGCGAGGATTCAATCTGAACGGAATCGGGCGGGGTATAGTTCTTGCCGAAAATGACGCCTTGCCTGATAGAGACATCGGCCTCTCCGGTAACGGAAAAATCCGGCCACTGCGGAAAACATATCTCGGATGAAAAGGTCAGACCGTATGCCCGGTACGTATGAATGCCGGCGGAAAACAGTTCAGCAGGCGCCGGAAGATACCCTATCCCATCATCCATGGCTTTATCGGGTATGGTGGAATTCGATGCCATAAAACCTCGCTGGAACGCTGCCGTTATTGATCGTATTATGCGGCACTCTGGCTCCCATGAAAGCAAACCCCGGCGCGTTTATCGTCTTCCCCAGGATCTCCACGGAACCGTCCACGATTGCGATAAATACTTCATGATCATGACGGTGCAGCGGGATACCGGTTCCTGCGGACAGGTTGTGATACCGCACGTTCAGATGAGGAAGAAAGCGTGACGGCCCGGAATATATCTCTGTGCTTCCGAAACTTTTTTCCGATACGAAAGGAGCTGTATCATTCATATCGTCACATCGATAATTAAAATGCAAACCCGGCTTACCGTGGACGAAAGGACTCCTTTGCCGCCAGCGGATGTGCAGATATTGTACCGGTTCATTGCTCAGGTTTCGGGTATTGTGCGGTATTATGGAATCGAAAAAGAACAGGGAACCTTTTCCAAACGTCTCAGAATGCTCCTCATGGGAATCAGGGTCGCGATATGTATATTGGATGTTGTCTGAAAGTGTGATGTGCAGCTCTTCATGATCATGGGTATGTATATCATGAGGCGTTACAGCGCCGCTCATCACCCCGCTATGGATACACAGCTCTTCCATGCAGCGGGTCGGCCCCAGATACCAGACTTTTCGGGCCCATCCGGTAACAGGATCTTCCACGCACGGCTGAGGAATGGAATGGATTAAAAAATCGGGCAATGCTTTCTTGACCAGAAGAACGTTATCTTTTGTCATTGTGAAGAATTATCCAATTTATGTTTTTTCGTCAAGAATATATTAGGGCGATGCTTTTTTGAACTTCACCTTTCTGGAGGCAGAAACTGCTTTTTTCCGGCTCAAGACTTCCTCAAATCCAGCCATTGCCGAACGTCATTTGGCGTCGCAATTTCGCGGCCATTGCGGATAGCCGCTTCCACTGCTCTCTTGATCCAGTCTTTGTTTTTTGCCGGTATGCGCTTGTCCGCATCCAGGTGCATGCTGCTATCTTCCAGTCCGGTTCGTATACCGCCGCCCATTGCGGCCGCCATATCCTGAACTTTACTGTGATATCTTCCGATTCCGGAAGCGGCCCACGTCGAAAACGCCGGAAGCCGGGAAACAAGATAACGCAGATTATCCGGTGAGGCGCTCATCGTGCCTAACGATCCTAAAATCAGATTCAAATAGACAGGCTGACGCAACACCCCCTCCCTGATCAGATACTTGGCATATTCGACCATTCCCACTTCGAACGCTTCCAGTTCCGGTTTGATGTTCCGTTCCATCATGCGCAAGGCCAGAGACCGGATGATCTCCGGCGGGTTGATGCTGGCCCCCGAGGGAAAATTCATCGACCCCAGAGACAAAGAAGCCATATCCGGTTTTACATCATCCGGCAACTCCAGCACGGCGGACCTTTTCTGCAAATCGCTCCAGTTCCGACCGCTTGTGGTGACGCAAATGATCAGATCGGCATTTTTTTCCCGGATACGGCTGATAATTTCAGCGTATATCGACGGATCCGGTGTCGGTTTTTCATCGACATCCCTCGCATGAAGATGAACGATGGCCGCTCCCAGTTTCCCGGCTTCCAATGCCGCCTCAGCGATTTCCGCCGGTGTAACGGGCAGGTAAGGATTGTCGCTTCGGGTGTGCTTCATCCCTGTCAGGGCAGCATTCATCAGCAATTTCCCCTGAACAGGAGACGGAACGTCAATGGTTGTCAGATCAGATTCCAATGTGGTCCATTCCGGCACATGCTCCAGGCTGAAGGAATGAATTTTCGGCAATTTGCCTATTTCGCGATACCCGAAATGCTGTTTGTACCAGGCGATGGTTTCCGGCCGGTCGGTATTCGTAATGATTTTTGTGCAGCCGAGTCCGCGCAGAATCTGCATCCGTCTGGTTTGCAGTATTTTCCCCAGCCCCATCCGGGCGCAATCGGGACGTACGGCCATGAGAGTCGTTTTCCCGATCTCCTCTGAAACAAACGTGTAACCGGCGGCACCGAGCAATTGTCCGTTTTGCTCAACCACAATGAATCGCTTGTCATCAAGCGGGGGCATCTCCGGCGAAGGAATGTGATGCATATTATAAGGGCGCATCAGTTCAATGATATCGCGGATCTCTTCGGGGCGGGCAAATCGGATGTTGTAACGGGAGGCGGATGACAACATATGTAAACTTTCCTGGACGATTTATATCAGCGGATACCGGCTGGTGATTTGCGCTGACATTTGGCTATTCTTTTCTCTCACCATGGCAAAACTTGTTTTCACTGATGCTACGCCGATATGCTCAATACGCATGGCATCCGGGCCTAAAAACAGAGATTCAAGATCGCTCAAATGCGTCATATTTGTTGAAACGATATCTGTGTCCGGATTATAAGGAGGAAATTGTTTCAGAACCTCTTCTCGAATCTCTATGCCGTACTTGGACAAATAGGTTGCCTCCTGAATAAAGCGTTTCGTTCTTGTGTGATGAATGGATTCTTTTAAGCGACAGGCCGTCTCCACAACCGACATGTGATCAATCTCTTTTTTGCGAAATTCCGAAAAGCTATTGATGACGGCATAACCGATATACATCGGATCAACGCCAGGATGGACGGTTCTGAGATCGACAGGCGTCCTGATGACGATCTTATCTGTATGAGGCAGAATATGATGATGATATTTTTTTAACAGCCATGCGGTCATAATCTGATTATTGGAAATAACGAATTCCCTGTTGTTTGCCTGTGCCTGATGTTTCATTTCAGCAAGAAATTCATCGGCAAAATATTCCGTCGTTTTGTATGTTTTGATCGCGCCCCGCCTGACGCGGTTTTGAATCTCTTCGCTCAACGCGGACAGGGGCGGCATCCAATCTTTTTCAATGTGATCAGAAGGGATTGGGTTTCCGCTGAACAATCTCTGCGCAGAGGGACGCGGGAAAGGTTTCCCTTCGATAAGGCAGTTCCAGGCATAAAGGAAGAGAATGCAGGAAATGCCGTCGGCGACCGCATGAGAGCAACTGAATCCGACAAAATGTCCGTCGTTCACCGGAATCAGTGTAAGCGCGAGAAGCGGATGACCCGGCAAGGTCTGAACATGCGTCATCTTTTCTCTCAAATCATCAATCCTTACGTCATCAAAACGCGCATGGACGGGAGGCAGAATATTGATCACAATTCCATCGGTACAATACTGCAGGGCAAATGTATTTTCGCCAATCATAATCAAACGGCTGGAAAAAAGATTGTAATAGTCAGCGGCTTTTAAGAAACATTCGATCCCCCGGGCAACGGCGGTGCTTCTTTTATACGATATGATAATTTCGATGGGACCCGCGCCGGGCATGTATTTGTTTTCTGCCGCGGACAGCGGCAAAATATTTTTCCCCAAATTTATTTTCAGATATTCTGTTTTTTCCAAATCGCTTATGTTATGCGTTCTTTCCACGGTAACTTCATTTTTGACAGGAACAAAGATATGATGTTTTTCTATAGGCGATTGTTTTGCATGTCAAGGGAAAAGCGGGCCATATCCATGCGGGCGTGACGGATTTTTTACCGACCGGCCTGGGGCGTCCGTTATCCCATTTGATCGGCCCTGATGTTTCCGTACTGTGATGGCTGTGCCTGCAAAAATCAAAATACGATAAATCCGTTGCAAAACACATGGCAATGTTATAATTTCAGTGCAAAAATCGCGTATATTGAAAAATGTCCTGGTACGTCATACACACAAAAAGTCGTCACGAGCACAAGGTTAACGACGGCCTAGTCCAAAAAAATCTGACCACCTTTCTGCCGGAAGTGGAAGTCTGGAGCAAAAGGAAAGACAGAAAAAAGAAGATTATGGTTCCTCTTTTTTCCAGCTATCTTTTTGTGGATACGGATCTGAACAATTACGAAACGAGACTTGATATATTGAAAACGCCCGGCGTCGTCCGTATTCTGGGCAAAAAAGAAAATTCAGAACCCGTTGCAGTTCCTGATGACGCCATTCGTGCGATTCAAAAATTTCTGAACAAAAAAACGGAAATATTCTCTCTTCAGTATCCGCAAAAGGGGGAATGGGCAAGAATTACCGGCGGCCCTTTTGCCGGGCTTGAGGGAATCGTCGTAAAAAGCGACCTGAACAAAGAAATGTTTGTCGTCTCCATTGATCTCTTACACCGTTCGGTCGCGGTGAAAGTGGAAGGGTTTAAAATAACCAGGCTTTAATCAATTTTATTTAAAGCATAGTTTTTTTCATGAGATAATCACATCATACAGAAAAAATAACAGGGGGATATCGCTTTCACGGTTCCTTAAATATTGATAATCGACAATGACGGACAAAGACAAAAAAAATGCACTTGAATTTTTTCCCCCAACCCTGATTCGGGAGGCGCGAAGGGAGGACGATGAAGCCATATGCGCCCTGATGAAGCGGACTTTCATGCCGGGACGCATCCCGCTGACCATGGACTGTCAACCGAGTTTCTTTTCCGCCATCGACGTGGAAGGATACGTCCACCGGACAGCCGTTGCGGAAAACAATCACCGGATCGTCGGCGTCGTATCGATGTCAAAACGCAGGCTGTATCTCAACGGGGTCCCCGAAGATTTCGGATACATCGGCGGTCTGCGCATCGATTCATCGCTGAGAAACACCACCATACTCGTCCGCCTTCACAATATCCTGAAGAAGTGGCACCAGGAAGGATTTGGCGTCCGCTTTTATCTATCCGCCATCCCTTACGACAATGTCGGCGCCAGAAATATCATGACCAGCGGCCGGGCCGGTTTTCCTGATTGCACCGACATGGGTGTTCTTTATAATGCCGCCATTCCGTTATTCAGGCGCCGGTTACCGCGGCCGCAAAAAGGCCTCCGGATTGTGCGCGGCACTGCGGTGGGTGCGGATGCGATTGCTGAATTTCTCAACCGTAACGGAAGCCGAAGGCAGTTTTTCCCCGTTTATACGGCCGACGACATTACTGCAGACAACGGCATTTTGCGGGGGCTGCATCCGGACGATTTTTACGTGGCTGTGGAGAGGAACAAAATAAGCGGTGTTATGGCCTGCTGGGATCAGCTCCCTTTCCGCCGTATGCTGATTGCCGATTATCCATGGCATCTTCATTGGTTTAAACGTTTGAGTGCCCCCTTGGCAGGCATCTTACACACGGCGCCGATGCCTGAACCCGGAGAACCTCTCCGGAATATTGTCGCCGCCTGCATCGCCATCGAAAATAATCATCCGAAGATATTTAACCTGCTGCTGCAAACCATTCTCCATGACCATTATGATACCGGGAAAGCTTTTCTGGTTGTCGGTTTGATGGAAAAAGATCCCCTGATATCAGCGTTGAAGAGCCGTTTGCATATTTCCACGCGGACCTGCATTTACATGATGTCTGGGAACGGCTACAACATTTTATCTGAAATGGACGAAAGACCGCCCTACCTCGAACTGGGGGCCTTATAATTTCATGACGCGTTACGGTTGCCTGGCGTTTCTTATCGATGACAATGCCGCGGGCGACTCCTTAAAAGGTGGCAGGCGGTTTCCGGCAACCTCGCAGCAGATACCGGCTTTCCGCGCCACCACCGATCCTCCGCAAACCGGTTTGCCAAAAACTGTGCCTTTTGCCCTCCTTTTCTGTCCGCTTCCTGATGATAACCGATTACCCTATAGAGCCTTTGCCATCGGCAACGCTGCCTTTGCGGTCATCATATCGGAAAGAATATTGATACTTTCATTGACATACGGCGCATACTGATCACGAACTTTTTGTTTCAGTTCGGCGGGCGTTTCCTTTTTATTTGATCCTCCTTCTTTTTTCCGTTCCTCCCGCAAATCAACAAGGCGGATAAGGCCCTTCTTTTCCGCAGCCTCCTTGTTTTTCTGAATAATCTCTTTAAATTTTGGATCCTTGGCAATCCGGGCCTGAGATTTTATCGACAGTTTTGCAACCATCGGATGGTCGACGGTCGTCCAGAGTAAAGCAGAATTTGACGATGCCTTGATGAACGGCTGAATGGCCTGCGCCGGCAGCGGGTATTCCAGTTCCGCTTCTCCAACATCCTCCAGAACAAAAAAACCGGGAAGTCGCACGTCAACCGGCACACCCGTCTTTTGCGTAGACTTCCCGCCCGGCAGAAAATAAAGCCCTGTCGTCACTTTCATCCCCCCGAGGTCTCTGGGCAGCGGCGCAAGTGTCTGCACCGATCCCTTGCCGAAGGTGCGATCGGATCCGACGATGATGGCACGACGATAGTCCTGAAGCGCTCCGGCAACAATTTCACTGGCTGAAGCACTCAGGCGGCTTGTCAAAACCACCAGAGGCCCGGTATACAGCGGCCGATCTTCCGCGGGGAAAGTGATGATTTTGTTTTTTCTTAATTTCATTTCAGACGTTGCCGCGCCGTTGACAAAAACCGTCAGTTTTTCGCTGTTATCCTTGGTCGCCACAACCGGCCCCCTGCCAAGAAAAAGCCCGGCAATCTGCACGGCTTCGCCGATCAAACCTCCGCCGTTGCGCGAAAGGTCCAGGACAACCCCATCAACACCGCGCTGCCGGGCTTCCATAAGAAGGGCGCGGACGTCTTCATAGCTGGATTTGTTCTCTTTTTCGTCACCGTAGAAAGACGGCAAATCAATGACCGCAAAACTGTATTTCTTCCCGTTGACCATTCTGGTCTGGTAATCGACTTTGGCTTCCTGATCCTTAATGTAAACCTTGTCCCGCGTGAGCGTGATATCGAAACGATACGTGCGTTCGGACTGCCTCAGGATCATCAGCGTCACCTGCGTTCCTTTTTTGCCGCGAATCATTTTTACGACATCGCGCAGGTCCATGTCGATCACGTTGACCGGTTTTGCTCTTTTCTGTGCCACAGCAATGATTTTGTCTTTGGGTTTGAGAAGTCCTGATTTCTCGGCGCTTCCTCCCGGAATCAATTCCTCGATAACGGTAAAGCCGTTGTCGCTGCTGAGCAGCGCTCCGATTCCCTCCAGCGACAGCTGCATATGAATTTTGAGGTCTTCCAGATTGTCGGGAGAAAGATAATTGGTGTGCGGATCCAGAGCCTGTGCAAACGCCTCCGCCGCATATTCAATGAGCTTTTCGGGACGACGCTCCAGGACCCTGGCCGTCTGCAACTCATAGCGGTGAACCTGCTGTTTTTTGGCTTCCGCCAGGGTCACACCGGACAGTAAATCGTTTTCGATCTGGAACTGCACAACTTTCTTTAGAAGATCGTATTTTTCCGCCGCGGTTTTGACATACGGACGCTTTTTCACATCGATATACAATTCCGCATCTTCGTCAATCCGGTAATTCGATCCCAGAATCCTTCTTATGATTTTTTCGTTTTCGCGCGCCCGCGTCACCAGAAGATCGTAAACCGGTTTGAGCAAGGCGCAGTCTCCCGACTGCATGCTGGAAAAAGCTCTTCGCAGAACCGGCCTTAAGTTCTGGACATCGGAATCGTAAAGTAATGTTTTTGAAGGGTCCAGGCGCTTGATCATCTGATCGACGACCTGATTGTTGATCTCCGCGTTCAGATCCTTAATGGCATAATGGTTGGCCAGAAAACTTTTCATCAGGAGAGGCATGCGGCTGCACTTGACATTTTCAGCAACTGAGGAGGAAACAGGCAGAAAAACGAACAGCAATAGAATCAAAAACCACTTTCGTAGATACAATCGGGGACCTTTTCCGAGATCTTTTCTCCCCCCGCGGTCATGATCTGACGCCGTTTTGCTGAAAAAACTTCCGCTGCTTTGATTATTTCTTTTCACGCCTTTGCTTTCCTTCACCGCGTACCCTACATCCGCTTTCTTTGCACAAAAATGTTTGTGAAAACAACGATAAAGGGGAGCAGGGATTCTGTCAAGGAAAAATGAAATCAAATCCGGGAGTCTTTGGTTTGCCGTGTTAATTGCCCGATCGTCTCCGTTCAACCCCGATGTATCCTAAAGCAATGCCGAAAACTTGGTTGCCGGCCGGATTCTGCCGGAAAAAGGTTGATGATTCCGATGATTCATCAGAGGGGCCATGGTATAAACCGCTTGACTAATTTCAGCTTTTCCGGATAACTCCTAAAAAATTCGAAAAATCTCGAAGAAAGAAATGGAAGAAACAGAAAACAAACTTCACCTCGAATATCCCTGCGCCTGGATTTATAAAATTATCGGGACGGATGAGGACGAAATGAGAATGGCGATCGATGAAATTATTCAGGACAGAAACTGTCTGGTTACGTTTTCCCGCAGCAGTCGGAACAACAGCTATCGCTGTCTCAACGTGGAAGTGATAGTGGAAAGCGAATCCCACCGGCAGACCCTTTACGAATTGCTCAAGGCTCACCGGGCGATAAAAATCATTCTATAACCCCGCGACACAGGCCGCAGGAACCCGTCTCGTCATGTGCGGCCATACTCCCTCCCCGGCCGTCAACCCGCCATGACCGATCCCGCCGCATCCTTCAGACCACGGCAGTCAACAGGCTTCCGTTTTGGTTTCCCCTTTGCTTACCGCATCGGTGTCTGCGGTTCTGAATTATTATTCTTTAGGATAACCGACGGATTGCGCCAAAACAATTTTTTGATGATCGCCGAGTTTCATGGTTTTGGCCAGGGCTTCTTTATCGATGGACCCCCGGACCACCGTCCCCAATCCCTCGGAGGCGCAAAACAGATAAACGTTTTCGCTGATAAAGCCGGTATCCGTCGCCGCGTAAAACGCTTTTTCTTCATTGCTGATGTTGCCCATTTTCTTATAATCGGCCACGTAAATCAAGGTCACCGGCGTCTGGGCGACAAACGACTGTTTCCCCGTCAACGGCCGGATATCCTGGTTGAGGATGGGCTTGAGCAAATGTCCCTTGGCCTCGTAAAGAAAAAGTCCATCGGCCGTCGCCACATAAACGTCAATCTGCTGACGGTTCATGGCGGACGGAGCAGTCCGTTTGCCCGCTTCGGGACGGTTGATTCCACAGGCGGCCCAAAGCATGTTCGAAAGCACATTGAGAGGAATTTTTTTGGCGCTGTATGACCGTTCCGATTTTCTTTCCTTGAAGGCATTCATCAAATTTTTGCCCCCGTCCATTTGGGGAGCGGGAAGTTTGATCCCTTCAGCCGCCCAACACAACGACAATGAAAATAAAAAAATGATCGTTGCGATAATGATTTTCTGCAACATGTTGTCCTCCTTTCTCAAAAACCTGATTCATGTCATCGACACCCGCAAAGCAACAGATCCAAGGCCATCAGCACGACGCCAGGATTGCTTCGCGGCCGTTGGTTTTGAAATCCTCCCTGATTTTTCTGAATTCATCAGGCGTCAGCAGCCGATAGGCGGTATCGCCGCGCCGGCGAAAATAAATGCGCATTGAGGCATTGATCTCTATATTGAAGTTTTCACGCTTGAACGGCCGCACAAGAATCTTCTGCGTATCGGTTACGGAAAACTTTTCGATGACGCGGATGTAATCGGGCATCCACTTGGGATCCATTCCCCCCTCCTTCTGCTGTTGGATAAACCATTCATGCACCTCGTCGGGATTGAAATCGGCCCCTTCCTTGAGCTGGACGGTTATCATCACCTTTTCATCGGCAACTTCACAGGGAGCCCCGTAGGCGATGGCACAATCCACACAGGGAATTTTCTGCGCGAAATCAAGAACATTCTCCGCTGAGAAATTTTCTCCGTCCTTGCGGATCCAGTCGTCCGTACGGCCGTTGAAAAACATATACCGCTTGCCCTTGATGATTCTGATATGACCGAGGTCGCCGGAATGATACCAGCCATTGCGAAATTTCTGGCTGGTGGCTCCCGCGTTGCCGTAATATCCATCAAACCTCAAATTGTTGTCCCCCACCTTGCGGCAGATTTCGCCCACCGCTTTGTCATAATTGAGCAGTGCGCCTTTTTCATCTACCATTCCCGGCTCGCATTCCTTTCCTTCTTCATCCAAGATGCGCACCGAACCATCGACGCGTCCGACGGAATCCACCGGATCGCCGGGACAGTTGGCTGTGGTAATCACCGCCTCGGTGGAACCGTAAATTTCATAAATATGGTCCATGCCCAAATAACGTTTAAGTTTAATGCGGTCATTGACCGTGGCCCCGTTGCCGTAGGCCTTGCGGAACCTGTTGCGGGGATGTTTCGCCAGTGCGGCTTCCACCGCTTCACCGCTGCCGTATTTTCTCTCCAGCGCGTCGATGATGTAATGCAGAGGCTGTCCGACGTAGTTGAGGAACGTCACCCCGTGCGCCAGCATGTCGTCTTCAAAAGCGCTCGCGGAAAAACGTCTTTTGAGCACAAAACTGCCGCCCGCAATCATCTGGGGAAGTATGCCGATGTACCAGGCATTGGAATGAAAAAGCGGCATCGAGATGTACCCTCTGTCGCGCCTGTTGAGATGAACCGCCGACTGGACGACAAATCCGGCTCCGAACATTTTGATGTGCGTGCACGGCACCCCCTTCGGCATGCCCGACGTTCCCGATGTATAAATAACAATTACCGGGCTGAAATTATCCACTCTGCCCCGGTAGCGGTTCGGCACATCGATCTGTTGAGCTTCTTCCACCGCTTTGTCCAGCCATTGAAAACCGTCGGGAAGAGATTTTTCTCCTTCACGGACGACGTAAATATTTTCCGGACCAATGATGTTTGCATTTTTCACAACACCCTCCACCTCTTTGAGCGTACTGTCGTTGACGATCAAAAAAGAGATGCCCGCCTGTTCCATCACTTTGCCCAGGATGTCTCCCCGGAAGCCGGTATTGATGGCAAAAAGAACCGAGTTGCTCAAGGCCGCTCCAAAAGAAGCAAAAAGAAATTCCGGCGTATTTTCCATATAAACCCCGAAGGCCATTCTCTGATCGCTGGCCAGTTTGCCGCTGTCGACCAGTTTTTTTCTGATCGACAGGAAAAAATGCGCATAGCGCTGCGCCTGCCGGTAAACATCCCCGTAGGTAAATTCGCGGCCTTCAAAAATAAAAAAAACGCGATGGCGTCTCGGCCACATCCACCATAAGGTCGCCTTCGTCATGCTTCTGAAATTCACGAAACCAAGACATTTTCTTATGATCGTCTTCAGATTCAGTTTCATGGAATCATCCTTTCTTCATCAATAAATTTTTACACCCCGCAGGAGGCCTACACGGATAACGGCCTGTGCAGTTCCTGCCGGGCATCCTCCGTAAACGTTTTAAACTGCTCTGCCGGAATGCCGAGGTTCAGCAGCGTCTGGTTCACGATTTCCAGACTGGCTTCGAATTCCGGCTGCACCACATATGTCACGCCTTTTGTATAAAGGGCCTTCATCTGTTCCTCGCCTTCCGCCCGCGCGATAATGCGGATACCCGGATTGATGCGTTGCGCATGCGCAACAATGCCCAGAGAAATCACCGCAACAGGCGTTGTGATCAGCAGAAGCTTCGCCCTTTTCAGATCAGCCGCTTCCAGGATAATCGTTTTTGCGGCATCCCCGAAGATAATCGGGAACCCGCTTTTCCGGACTTCGTGAACACGCCTGGAATTATACTCCAGAATCACAAAAGGAATATTTTTTTGCTGCAGAACATTGGCGACATACATGCCCACCCGTCCGCCGCCGGCAATCACAATATGGTCTTTTAATCCTTTGCTGGGAAAATTCAACGGTTCGAGTTTCAACGGTTTCATCCAGCGGCGGGCCATGGCGTACAGCGGGGTTGTTAATCCCGATATAAAAGGCGTCAGCAGCATGGTGACAATCGTCATGGTCAGCACCATCGTGTAAAACTCGCCCGTAATGGATTTCGTACTTATGCCGACGCGTCCGAGAATAAAAGAAAACTCGCCGACCTGCGAAAGGCCCAGCCCCATCGCCAGAGGGATAACGTTATGATAACCGAAGACCCGACTCAAGACGGCCAGAATGACCGCCTTGCCCAGCATCACCAGTCCGACCAGCAGCAGGATTATTTCCCAGTTGGCCAGAAGAAACCGGATATCCAGAAGCATGCCGATGGTCGTAAAAAACATCAGACTGAATACGTCGCGCAGAGGAATGATGTCGCTCAACGCCTGATAACCGTAATCCGACTGGCTCAACAGCATCCCGGCCACAAAAGCGCCGAACGCAAAAGAAAGACCGAAAATATAGGTTGCGTACCCGATACCCAGCCCGATGGTGGTGGTGGTGATAAGGAAAAGCTCCCGCGAATTCCAGTTGGCAATGTATCGCATCAGCCGGGGGATGATTTTAGTTCCGACTAAAATCATCACGGTCAGAAATATGGCCGCTTTCACCGCGGCAACAAGCAGAATCGCCATGCCGTCCTGAACATTGTTCAATTGCGGCAGAATAATCAGCATGGGAACGACCGCCAGATCCTGAACAATCAGAACGCCGATCATCACGCGGCTGGACAGCGTCCCCATCATCCCCTGTTTCTCAAGAGTTTTGATCAGAACCATGGTACTGGACAGGGAAATAAGCGCTCCAAACCACACGGACGACGTCCAGGACCACCCCAGTATGCGACCGATGCCAAACCCGTAAAGCGTCGTCAGAATAATCTGCACCGGTGTGCCGAAAAGAGCAATGGCGCGCACCGGCCTTAATTCTCTCAAGGAAAATTCCAGTCCCAGGGCGAACAGCAGAAGCGCGACACCGATTTCCGCCAGTTTTTCGATACTGTGGATATCGGAAATGGTGACTCCGCCGGTATAAGGCCCCACGACGACCCCGGCAAGAATATATCCCAGGATCAATGGCTGTTTCAGCATCTGAGCGATCAGGCCGCCCAGCAGCGCGGCCATGACGATGATGACAATGTCTCCGGCAATTCCCATCGAAACTACTGCCCGATAAAAGGTATGAATTTAAATTTATTAATTTCTCTTATCACATTTCAACTGCCAACGCCTACAAAAATTCATCGAATCCGTTTTGATGTACGGGAATGGCGTATGAAGACGGTTTCATCTGGTTGATCATTCAGAGGACGGAAAAAATTCCGGAAAGGACTAAAAAAGATGAAGATGGCTCAAAATAAATTTTATTTTTGGATAACCGTCAGGGCCGGTGTTGCGGGACAATCAATTATATCGGATGCCGTGGCGATCGCTGACGGCCTGAAACCTGTCCGGAAAAGTTTTGCATGATTTTTCCGCACGATTTCGTTCATTTACTGGAACAGATTGGCCACCCGCAATAATTTCCCGAGATGTCTGTCAAAAATTCCTTTCTTGTAAATGACGCCGAATATCTTGAAATACAGTTCCGGGAACCATCGCTTCATGCGCCACATATTTCTGCCGTCGGCCTGCGTAATCACATAAAAACGATTTTTCTCGATAGACGCAACGGTGTGTCGGGCAACCTGCTCGGACGTGATTTTGGCGTTTCCGAAAAATGTATCGGCCAGCTGACGCTGACGTTCATCGGGCGATGAAAACTGATCCATCAGATTTGTTTTGAAAAACGTCGGGCACACAACGGAAACCCCGACGTTAATTTTGGAAAGCTCGATCCGCAGGGTCTCGGAAAGCGAGATGACCGCAGCTTTTGTCGTGTTATAACTGACCATCTCTGGCAGGGAGGCGATTCCCGCACTCGACGCCACGTTGACGATGTAACCGCCTGTCCCGGATTCCTTGAAATAACGGATGAACGTGCGGCATCCGTAAATGATACTCATCAGATTAATGCCGATGATCCAGTCCCATTTTTCCAGAGGAATCCGTTCAAACCATCCGGCAGAAGCCACTCCGGCATTGTTAATCAGAATATCCACACCCTTCCATTCTCTCCGGACGATGGTTAAAACGTTCTCCATGTCGCGGGGCAGGGTCACATCGCAGTGAATCGTCAGCGGAATCCCGCCCTGCTCCCGGACCATTTTTGCGGATTCGGCGGCACGCTCATCATTGATTTCGGCTATGGCGATCCGCCAGTTTCTCCTGGCAAATTCCAATGCCAGAGCGCGCCCCAAACCGCTACCCGCACCCGTAATCACCACTCTTTTTTCAGGAAATTTTTTATTCAGATCCATCGTGTTCACCTTCTGTTTTTAATTTTGAGATACCGGGACATACCCGCCGCAAATTATTTTGACGGCCCCTCCAGGATGTGAATGCACATGGCGGCCTCTTCCTGTCCCAGGGCTCCTCCGCCGTTTTCAGCGATGGCGATTTTTGCGCCCTCGACCTGTCGTTTACCGGCTTTGCCGCAAAGCTGGGTAACCAGTTCGTGAATCTGCGCCAGTCCGGATGCTCCGACGGGATGGCCCCGCGACTCCAGACCGCCGCTGACATTGACGGGAATCTTGCCGCCGAGTCGGGTGGCGCCGCTTTCCGCCAAACGTCCGCCTTCGCCCTCACCGCAGAAACCCAGCGCTTCCGCCTGATGCAGCTCACCGAAGGCGCTGGCGTCGTGAACCTCGGCAAAATCCATATCCCCGGGTCCCAGCCCCGATTTTTCATAGGCGATTTTGCTTAAACGTTCACCGATATCGGTATCATCAAAAGAGCGCTCGCGTCCGGAACCGAGCACGGATGCCCTGATTTTGACCGCCTGCGACGACAACCCCAGTTTTTTCACGGTTGCTTGGTCGCATAAAACGGCAGACGCCGCTCCGTCGCCGATTGGCGCGCACATCGACCGGGTCAGCGGCCAGCTGACCACGCGATCCGCCAGAACCTCCTCGGGCGTTATCGTGAAGGTGTATTGCGCGTTGGGGTTGAGCGAAGAATGAAAATGATTCTTTGATGCAATAAGCGCAAGCTGTTCGATGGTCGAACCGTACTTTTTCATATGCTGACGAGCGGCAAATCCGTACACGTCCATAAAGGGCGAATGATCGCCTGAAAATAATTTTCTCATCTTCCTGACGGTTTCCGAACCGACGGCGTCGCTCAGGCGCAGGTAGACTTTGAACATATCCAGCAGATCGCTGAAACGACTGCCGACGCCCTTTTTTTTCCTTTTTATTGCGGCGTTTTTTTTGGCCAGCGCTGCATACTTTGCGACATGGGCCTGCATGTCTTTTTTATCCTGTTCCGACATGCCGTAAAAAGAAATGTTGGCAATAATGCTGGAAAGGTTTTCAATATCCAGACCGCTTAAAAAACCGGCGAATACTTTCATTTTATTGTTGTCGTAAAGTTTCTCCGCGCCTACGGCCATGGTAATATCATAAAGACCGCCGGCAATGCCCAACCAGGCATGATGGAAAGCCGTCGATCCTCCGGCGCAGGCATTTTCGACATTGGTCATCGGAATGGCGTCAATCCCGATCGGCCTGAGCGCAACTTGCGCCCGGATGCAGTCCTGTCCCTTGCTGTATCCCCAACCGGAATTGGCAAACCACAGCGCCTGTATGTCTTTTTTCTCCAGATGAGCTTCTTTCAGACACGAAATAACCGTCTGGGCGGCAAGATCCTTAATGCTCTTCTCAATATATTTTCCGAATTTGATGGTATGAGCTCCGATAACATAAACATCTCGCATTACAATGGACCTCAACTTTCAGTGCGGTACTATCTATTGTTCTTATTGGTTTAACCAATGTATATATTTTGGTCTTGATTTTGTCAAGAAAAAAATACATAATAAATACGTTTAGTTCAATGACGCATCGGAGAACCCATTCTTGAATCTCACGGACATCGTCCGGCAACAAACGTGATTCACTTTTGAGATGGGCATCTTAGGATAACTTACCGACATGACTGCATGTAATGCATCAGGTCAGTTTGATAGAAATTGAAAGAAAGCAATAAAATATTCGGGAGGTTCGTACGAAACATGACCAATCAACAGGCACATCAGAAGATTTCGACTGCGCTGATGCGCGACATATTTTTTCATAAACTGCAGCCCGGCGAAAAACTTCCGTCGGAGCGTGAACTGTCCGGCTCCCTGAATGTGGACAGAACATCACTCCGCGTGGCCTTGAAACAACTGGAGGCAATGGGATTGCTGGACATTCGCCGCGGAGACGGAATTTATGT
>Ga0209408_1001064_pt1 | contig 18538 bp, 11 predicted proteins | sample AD_UKC107_MetaG_FD_184422 | JGI IMG/M metagenome (GOLD analysis project Ga0209408, IMG submission 184422) | Active sludge microbial communities of municipal wastewater-treating anaerobic digesters from Hong Kong - AD_UKC107_MetaG (SPAdes)... | ecosystem: Engineered > Bioreactor > Anaerobic >... | reverse complement strand
CGCCGAACCGCGTGATCGAAGCGTAACCCAAAATTTCTCAATCCTTGAAAAACCTAGTGGTACGTCTGGATAGGCGTACCCTTACTTCCCTTTTATGAGCAACTTGTGAAATTCAACTGTCGAACGTCAGTTGGGAAGTACAGAGTGCGCGCCCGAGAGGACTTGAACCCCTAACCCTTTGATCCGAAGTCCATTTATAATCTATAAGACTTTTTTCATTATGGTATTATCTGACTCTGTTTGTTAGCTTTAATCCTTGTTCTCTCTCCCCCGTTTCACCCGTTATTCCACCCTGTCTGACAATGTCTACTATACAAAAAGTATACAGTGTATTTACTGTAGCAAAGATGATTTTGCCAAACCTCGGCTATTTAATTCCTTAAGAGCCTCCTCAAAAACTTTTTTTTCTTTTAACATCCTATTACGCTTTGGTTCTTTAAAACCTTCAATATCCCACCCTAGGTTCAAACTCTGTTGTCCCGCATTATAAGCTTTCTGCCATTGATGCAGAACCATGTATGCAGTGGAAAGATGCTTATAAATCACTGCTGATTTGATATGGTTCGGATGCGCCTTGACAAAAGGCTCAGCATACTGAATAAATTCTCTTGCTTCTTCTTCAGCCGATTTGATGAAATACTTACCATCTTTGGTTTTTGGGTAATTCTTACCCTCAGGATCTAATACAAAATCTCCCCATCGCTTTCTTTTCTCAACTGGCTTCAACATATCATCAATTAGTGCCTTCCCATTTTCCCATTCCAGCTTTGCTCCTGGACTGCAAACAACCAGCACCCATCCTGCATATGTGGAACTAGGGAAGCGCTCAAGAATGCCTTTGCGTATTTTTCCTGTGAGTTTCATTCCCCATTGGTTGCTCGAAAGTGTCGCGGCCAATTCCCTGGCAAACACTTCCTCACTCTTTTCCTTATTATATTTTCCATCCCCCTGTTCCCGTGCAACTTCCAACATCCAATCCCATGCCTTTTTATCTTCACCTCTGGGTTCTGCAATACGGATTTCCACTTCCTGGCTGGTCAATTTGCTCTGAAGCATGTGAGTTAATCCACCCAGGTGTTTGTACATATGGTCCGTCTCTTTCCAATACGGCTCCTTAGGCCGGTATACCCACTTCACCCGATAATCCCCAGATTTTGAAAATCTCATTCCCGCTTTTTCAGTCCGGCATTGCCCGGCATCGACATGTATCGTGTCACGCCAAAATGGATCTCCAATGTCCACATGTTCACCTGGCAGATTATCCACATATTCTTCCCAATGGGTTTCGGCATCGACAAGGATCAGGCGCCATAAATCTAAAATCCAATATTGGTTGTCCTGATTGCAAATCCGACCTTGCAAGACGAGGGGTTCACCTAAAACTGCGTTTGACGGTTCTATTGTAAGTTGTACTTGCCCACTCAGCCATAGGCTTGTAATTAATAAATAGAGAAACATTAATAAATTCTTTTTCATTCAACTCCTCCTATGGACTTACATGCGAAATTGGCAATCCATCAACCGAGGCTCTTACATCAATTGCGTCTCCACCATTTTCACTGAAATCCGCATTTTGAACGTCAAGTCGAACACCAGGTACTTGATATACTGAGCAATATTCACTTTTCCAGCGATATCGATGCATAAGACAAAGATCGCTTTCCCCAACATCATGATCATAGCTGTAATTATCACAATGTCCACCATAATCCTTTGTATTCACATTAAAGTTGTGGATAAATTCGTGGTTAATAATGCGAGGACGTATTTGACTATCAGTTAAGTCTGGCATGCAACCACATCGTAAATCTGATAATGAAGTATCTTGAGAACAATATAAGATACTATCATCATATATATACGAATAATGGTATCGTGTAGAATCGTCAAATTCTATATCTCCATTTTCATTTCTATATGCATAAGGTCCAGCCGTAATACCAAATGTTATATCAGTAGGGGTAGCATCGTGTTCAATTTGCAAAGACACCATCATTAATTGCACTACATTAAGATTAGCAAAAGTCGTGATGTCCCCTATTTTGTCAACATAGGAGTTCCATATAGCTGAGAAATTAACACGAAAACGTGGATCTGGTAGCTTTTTCACGTATGGCAATGTTGAAGAATGTAGATAATTAGTTAATTCACGATATTCGGTAAAAACATCATCCAGTGTCAAATACATTGTCGATAAATCCTCATGAAATACACCAGAATTCTCTACACACACTCCCGCCGATTTTCCTGAAGAGAAATCCCAAGGACTATCGCCAAGATTATCAATATCAGCAAAGTAATTACCCTTTAATAAATATGGCGCAGAGCAATCACTCGTATCCGCCAATTCGATGATGACTTCATTACTATCGGGTAGGTAGGACCTACTCTTGACGCAGGCAATATCCGGTGATACTTCAAAGGGTGTTTGACTATCGAATATCACAATGTGGTCATTTTCAACTAGATTATCAGCTGGGGATGCACTAGCGTCACTATTTACTGCCAGATGAATAATGGTATCATTGATCGAAGCATCCGTTTTCAATACGCCCCCCCGTTTGCACATTCGATCGACTTCAAGATAAATAAGTTTCCAGGCAGTGAGAGTACATGTATATGCAGTTACCATTGGAGATCCATCTAATTTATTCAAGTTCACCTTAACACGATAGTTATCTCCTGCATAATGATTAGTGATTTCTAATGTTGCAACCGCAACACCACTACTATTAGTTGTTATCTGTTTTGTCAGTGTAGCCTCGGGATAAAATGTTCCATCATTTGCAGAAGGATCCTTATTATCCCCATTACTACCCGTAATATATGTCGATGAGTCTGGTGGGTCTTCTACCTCAAAATAGACTGTAACACCCGCATCGGGGGGATATAGTTGTACTTTTATACTAATTTTGCCATCTTCGGTTTGAAAGGGTGAATCGTAAATACCGTCGTGCAAGGCTGATATTAAGACTCTAGTGTCCTCCGATGGTTCCACAGAAATAGTATATTCCTTTTCCACTTGAAACCTTTGAACATCTTCTGCAATGATCTCATCCTTACTCTTATCAACGTAGCTCACTGAAATCCCGAAGGTTCCTGTGACCATTGGTGTCAACTCAAACGAGCCAGTACCAGTCAGGGGATCAATTGCAACATTCTTTATTTCTCCTTCACCTTCACCGGATAGAATCATTATATTAAAATCCCCATCCTGTGGGATGAGAATAGCAGGAAGAAACTCAAATTGCACTTGAATCGCCGGGCCGGATGGTTGCGATTCATAAGGAAATTTAAAATAAACTGTTCCACCTTCTTGTGGTTGGGTTATCCACAAGCCTTTATCTGCATTGCTCTTTCCCCAGCCTAGAAGGTGGTGAACATTCTGTTGTGAAAGCGAAAAGGTATAGGGTTTGTAGTCTTCTTCCGCGGGAGCGACATGGAACACTCTTGAGTCATCCAGATAAACGAGTCTTCTGTTTGTAGGTGACCATGCAGGGATACCTGCATCTTTTTTTATAGGATCCGTGATTAGGGGGAAGGGTACTGTTCCGTCATCATACAGCCCATGCAAGTTCCACACTTCTTGATCCATGTACAATGCCGAGAGGATTTTCTCATCTGGTGATCGGAAGGCCATGCCGAAACCGGTATCCAGCAATTGATTACAGATATAACCCGGACTGGCTGCACTTACCACAGCTTCACAGGTTTTAATCTGGCTTCCATACGTCGTATAAATAGGATTATCCGTAAAGGCTGCCTGGAGAGCTAAATTGCTTGTTGAAATGCCATTGCCAATGAAGGAAGGATCGGAAATACGAATGGGGCCTGATCCGCCACTCACGGGAATACCCCAGAGTGATCTTTCCTGCTCGCAAGTCGGTTCCCCATTAGCATCGACATCCGGTCCTCTTGCATTGAAATAAATCATTGATTCATCAATATTAAAAACAGCCCAGCCATCAAAGTACATTCCAGGCCAGTCGTCGGAATTTATCACTGTCGTCCATGCACCGCTTACAGTTGCATAACCTATATAATCGATTGAATAGTCATAATCCTCGGCATAGAGAGCGACCCGACTACTGTCTTTGGACCAGGAATTTGGATGAAAGCCGGAGAAACCACCAATAAATGACTGCGTACAAGACAATTTATCCGTTTTTGTATTTAGAAAACATACCCGACTATCATAGGTAGGCCAATCATCCACTTGAATGCAGTCTTGCCTTTCCCAAAAAGAGACCCAATTTCCATCGGGCGACACGGCACCCTGGTCGATTTCCTCACAAGTATATCGGCCTGTGTAATGGGTCCGTAAATCTGAACCATCCGGCTGAACGGACCGGATAGAGTTAATTGGTACTTCATTACCTTGAGATACAACCGTATCATTGGTAACAAAATAGATTCGGCCAGTGTCAATATCCGCATAAAAGTCTTTTCCTACAACACCTTGAAGATCTCCAGTAAAAGAGCCGGAATCATTAGTGCCTAACGGACCAGAATAAACCGCTGTGAACGGCGTAAACGCAAGTTCTTGTCCTTCCAGATCTTCTTGTGGGATTGCCGGGATATCAAACGTGATGCTATCACCGTTCGGAAGGAAAAAATCTGATTGAGTTGCTCCTTCCAAAAGGGAGCGCTGTCCAGAGTCTGTTTTTGTCCAATAGATGGATAACGTTCCCCCTTCAAAGGAAGCCATCTGTGATGAATTGTTTGTTATTTCAACCGTATAATAGCCGGCAGTATTACTGGGGATTAAATTAACCGTCATAGAGCCGCGAAAGAAAAACTCGAGCAAACCAGCAGAATACCGCACCGCTTCTGGAACCATAATACTTAACGTATCCCAATATGCCATTTCACCCAAACGGTAATCCTGCTGCGGGACTTCGCCTGATGGAGTACAGGAGAGTACGTCGTCCTGACAAAGCCCTGCCTCGATACAGGATTTATGGGCAAGAGTCTGTTCAAACGCATTAAAACTTCGGCCTAGACATGGTTCGCTATAGAAATATTCCAAATAGTCTGGATCATCCAAATAATACAAAGATAAATCAAGAGGTGGAAGAGGATAGAGACATGACTGAATCATTGAATCATCGGTGAAAAAGGTTCGATTGGAAAGATCCGCCAGACCGGGATTAGAGCAATACGGATTGAAGGGATCGGGATAGTAGGATGCAGGGTCTGGATAGAAATTGGGATTCATCCAAAAATCCTCCATGGCCTGAAATATAATTGGCGTCACTGACATAGAAAACCCAGATTCTTGGAAGAGGTAGTACCCTGCCCCATATTCCACTGAGTTTAATCCTCCTGGCACTTTGGGTCCGTCATTTCGGGTATGAAAGGGATCCGCCATATCCTGAAGAAGGTGCAAAGTCATTCCTAACCGAAAAAAGAGTTCCCCTCCCGCTTCTTCTCGATCCACCGCCTCGCTGTTAGTCAGCAGAGCCTCGAGGGCATCATAGGCATTGTGCCAGTATGATTGCGCCACGCTAAGAGCTGGTTGCCCCGACAGTGTCCCGTCGTTCAGTCCTAACTGTGTGGTTGGATCAAAGAAATGATCAAGATCTCCGGCTCCAACTTGATCAGCCATTGAGCTTCCATAACCAAGGATTGATATGAAATCCCTCTTGACAAATGACATTCCCGGCATGGGGAAAAGTGTTCCCCGTGTAATATGGTACTGTTTGAATAATATTTCTCGTATGGTTGTGTTTTCCACAGCTAACTGCGTCATTGATGGGTGGTCCGTTTTGCAATCAAAAGCAAAAAGCCCCATGTGTAGGAAGAGATAGAGGATGGTCAGATATTTCTTCATTGGTTATTCCTTTATAGCCCGGAAATTCTCAAGAAGCCGTACTGATCCCGAGTGAAGGTAATTTGCCAGCCAGTGCCCGGCCACCATAATATCGGGTAGCGAACATCAATGTAGAAAATCCCTTCTTCACATTCTGGCCAACTTTGAGGGATGGAATAGCCAGTATCCATGATGGCTTGAAAAAGAACACGATATTTATCCCTAATCTCAGGCATCATATAGAGCAATGCTAATTCAAGGTTCCCATTATCTAAAGCTTCGATGAATGGATTCACTAGATTTCCGCACATGTCGTTTTTATAATCTTCATAATCCGGTACTTGAATCACCGTATCCCCAGAGACACGCTCACCTTTGGAAATCCCAAATGCAGTAGGTTTCATCAATCCGGAGGGTACAAGATAATCATGGTTCACGATTGTCTCGCCGTTTCGAAGACTAACCTCTTCCTGACAAGTGACGGTTCCAAGGCCGAACAATAGTGCCGTATAGTCCAGGCAGACTAATTTCATGTTGGGATCTGTCGAAATGATTCGGAAGGAGGCTGTCCCCGCCCAGTTATTTGGCATAATTGTTGCAACCGGTATAATTGAAAGAATTGAAGGCCAGTATTCAGATGGAATTTTTGGTTGAAACTGAACTGTAAAACACGGTTCGACAAAATAGTCTAGATGGTTCCCCCAAAAATCATGAAAATCAAAGCAGAGTTCATTCTCCCCTGGAGCAAGATAAAGATTCTTCACGTACCATTTTCCCGAAGTATCATCGATCCATTCCAGGAGAGCAGGCTCCCCATTGATTTTCGCTGAGACTAAAGCGGATCGTGCATCATTCTGAATGTACGTTTGGAAGGTACCCGAAATGAGAGGGTTGGTTTCATAGACCTCGTCACCCTTTTGGGGTTGTAAAATACTAAATTCCAGGTTATAGGTAATTAACCCTTCTTTATGAAGCACCGCATTGTTTCCTGCCTGATCTGTCACACTCACATCAAGAATATAAGTCCCTGCACGGACAAGTGGTGTTCGGTTTAGAAAGGGCTCACCATTCAAGGTGGCTGTCATACTCCACTCATGTATATCTTCTACGACTATATTGGGTACCATAGGTGGAGTGCCTTGGGGTTCCACCTCGGGAAAATTGATTACGGTAATAAGTGGAGCGGTTGTGTCTAGTTCATAGATGAGGGTGGAGGTTGTTACATTTTCGGCCAGGTCGGAAATCGTAGCCTCAAAGATGTAATTCCCATCGTTTCCCAGGGGAGAAATATCAGTCCATTCAGCCACACATGTCTGTGCAGGAGTGCTGCAAGTTGTAAAATTAGCAGTCACATCAGATCCGTTTAGGGTAACCTGAAAGGTATCCATATCTAGTTCATCATCATCAATCAGCTGGATTTGAATGGTTGGCGTGTCATCACCGGATATCCGAGTCTCTTCCGTGGGACTCAGGAAGGTAACTGTTGGAGCTTGAGTATCCGTGAGATCATTGATGATGCTATTCCCGGTAATGATAACCTCCTTGGCAAAGATACCCCCCGTATCCAGCTCAGCGCCTCCAAAGAGCTTGAATATGCCATTCGGGATATAAAACGTCGCCGAGGCGTCCGTGTCTCCCCCCATGACAACTTCATCCGTGGTTGTATAGATAATAAGATAGTAAGGATTTCCTTCCGGATTTAGAGAGGATGTACCATCAATCTCAATCGGACCATCCACTGTCAAAAATACTCGTCCATCCACTGAAAGTGTGCTCCCACCATTAATTTTTACCGATGAAAATAGATATTCTCCCGCGGGTAAAATCAGGGTATCGCTCCCTCTTACCACCAAATTCCCATCCTCATCGAGTGGATCCCTTCCTTTTTCCGTGAGAGGGACAAGCGCATTATTATTCTCTTCAATCAACTCCCCAATTACGGTCGAGAGATTGACAGGCACACACGAACATTCTTCTTCCTTTGTTCCAATTTCACCTGTCACGACGGCATTGGGGTCCACCGTGACGGTCTTACCTGGTCCGGCAAACACATCACCGCCGACAAAAGCGTTATCCATCACGTTGCAGTTTCCGTTGGATAGCAGGAGTGCTGAGTTTGAAGATCTTTGGCTCGATTGAGCGTTAACTTTTCCACGGATCTCCACAAGCACGCCATTACATCCGAAGGCGGTATGTTGGGTGATTGATCTATCGACGGGGTGGTTGCCGGCGTTGAGTAAATTCGGGGAAAAAGCCAGGGATACAAATAAAGTAAAGTAAAGCAATTTCCTCTGTGTAACACCAATAGAAAAGAGACAAATAAAAGTGGAATAGAGCCAACCAAACGACCATCGTTCCATAAGCCTCCCCCCGAGAAGGTATCATCCGAACTGAAACTTAATTCAAGCTCGAGACATTGTACATGCAATCACAATACCAAATCCATATTTCCAGAGCCAAGGAATACTATGTTACTGGTATTACTCTTTTTATTAAGTCATCAATACTGTTTGCAAAATGTCTGAATTAATTCTGGCAGTAACAATATGAAACACTCATAGGGCGGGAAGATGGGAAAAGACACATCTCCTCCCACCATCTAAACCAATACATTGCAGACCGATCTTGATAAAAGTACAGACGGTGATTGACATCGCTAGTGCCATTGGCGGATTCAGGTTAAATTGCCCATTTATAGTGGACTTTAAGCTTGTTTAGAGTTGAATTCCATTGCACTCTGTCTTCACGTTGCAAGCGGCCTACAACAATACCTGGAGCAATTCCAATTTTCCTTGAAAATTCTATTATTTTCTCCCTTGAATAAACACCTGAACCAATGAATTGTCGAAACTCGATTTGAGGTATTAATTGGTTTTGTGCAAATGAATTGGCTTCCTCTTCCTTTCCATTTTCATCCTGATCTTTTATGTCAATGAAGATGTCAGATTTACCATGTTTTACAATATGCCCGGCTTCATGAAAAAAGGTAAACCATAGGTGATCGTTTGTTTTATATCTCAAGCTGAGCATAATGACTGCTTTATCACCTATCCAGCGTGTAGCCCCAAAAACCCCTGTCCTTTTTAAAGGAGGAACGAAAACCACTGCAACACCATTATGGGAACAAATTTGGGTGAGTTCTCTAATAAATATGAAAGGTTTCTCTTCATTTGTCAGTTGGCGGATTTTATTCATAGAATCAAGAAATGACTTTCGACTGAATGGTTGGCATTTTATTTCTTGCGCATCAATTTCTCCCTTACGTATCCATGCTGATATTGCCTCTGCACTATGTTCACCTTGACTTGATTGACGAAAAGTAGCGCCATAGTTATTCCAAACACATTTCCATTGTTCTGGTGATGCTACACCGAAAAAACTTAGTACCTCGTTGAGTTGATCAACTTTATTATCTTTAAATTCTCTTATCCATTTGTTCGCAATCATCTCGTTGACAGGGAATTTCTTTAACCATGACAGATGATTTGATAAACGGTTCTGCTCCTCAAGGCGAATTTTATCCTCCTGAAATTGACGCTCCAAATTGTTCCAGAAATGAGCAGGTCTTCCTAATGTTCGCTCAAGTTTAATTGCAGTTTCTGGGGTAATGGGAGCTTTTCCTTTGATTATCTCGTTCACAGTTTTCTTAGCCAGGCCAGTTCTGCATGCAAGCTCAGCTTGCGACATTCCTAAAGAACTTATGAAATCTGCTAGAACAACTCCAGGGACAACAGCATAATCAGGCTTGTATTGCGAGGTATTTTCATCAATCATGATAATCAATTACCTCCATTATTTTAATATCTGTGATTGCCTCCCAATTTAACCCACCATCCCCTCGAACTGGCACTGGATCATGATCAGGCACAAATACCAATCTAAATGGGTGGATTAAGTCAACGGCTAAAAATCCTTTCATATTCCCTTTGAGTTCATGGCACCGAGATGAAGGATTGTTTTGAGGCCATAAATCCAATAGGCTCTCTGCAGCCCTGAATTCAGCCATTCGTATACTTAGTTTGTTTGCCATTTCTGACCCGTAGTGCCTCACTAGTAACTTCTCCTGATTAAATTCCTTTTGGATTTTTCCGTTTTTAAATGATATCCTCAAAAGCCCCCCCTTGTCAAATATTATTAACCCAACATGTTAATCATTTTTACGAGAAAGGGATTTACACTACAAAATAAATAGGCATTCAATTTCGGTTTTTTCTTCTGGGCTGTCATAATTTCTTCAAGTACGCTTTCAAAAACTCCGTTTAAAAAGATTGCGTATTCCATATCCTCAGTCCCTGTTGTAATTGGTTGAATTTAGAATTGTTTGGATGATGTTATCTTCCCATGCCTTTTCGAAGGTCATTTTATGGTATTGGGTTTCCTTAATATTTGTGAATAGCAAGTGATATGAGCAAGCCACTTCACCAGGATCGATGACAGCCAGTTTCATTGGGTCCGACTCATTTCTCATTGCCATAGCTGCATGAAACATGGAACGTATGAAGCCATCTGTATTAGGTAGGCTGTATCCGATGAAAAGGATCACTTTAGCCTGTCGGATGGCTTCAATAAAAGCCTTCCAAGTGGTTTTCAACCACGATACTCTATGCAGTTTAGCATATGATGGTGCAACAATTGCAGGTGAAATCTTGTAATATCTGTCCAGTATTTCCTTTATTGCCTCAAGAGCGAATATGGAAGGACAAGGTGTGGGCATATTTGAATTCCTTATCCAAACCCCTTTCTCAGCCACATCCGTTACGACATGCAATTGCACATCGTTATTTTGTAATTTATTAATTTCTTGGAAGTAATTTATACTACCGTGAATTTTAATCAAAAGAGGATTATCATTTGGTTTGATGGAAACGAAGGTGTTGCCGCTATTTCCTGGTATAACAGCTAATTCACTAACAGTATCATTAAAAGGGTAGCAGCAAGGTATTTTATTGATCCACGAAAAATATTCGCATACGAGATCATAATTCGTTGTTATAATTGACACCTTTGAGGCTATGCCTGTTTGATTGATGAATTTGAAAAATGATTTATAATGTTCCGTTTTGGATTCCTTGGATTCATAAAATCTATCACTAATAGGCGGAAACTGTTTATAAATATTCCATAACCAAAATTGCATCTTTTCAACCAGAAGGTCAATAGAATAATGTCCAATGTCAGGCAGATTAATAGGATCTTGGCCAGAATGTTGAAGTGCTTCTGCAAGACAAAATAGGTGTTCCATATTATCAACGTTAAAATTTCGTGACGTATAAGATGCTTTGTTGCACCAATTTTGGAAAGTTTTAAATATTCTTCCTGCTTCAACCAGTAAGGGAGCGGCATCTCTTGGGTCATCTTTAAGATGTTTTTGGAGAGCTTGAAATTCATCATTTGAATCTTTTCCAAACCGATCCATGGTTGGTAAATCTGCATCATAGGAGAAACCAGCACCAAGAAATAGTACTATATCTCTCATAACTTCTCCTTCTGAATTGCGTTGTAGTATATGCTCATTGAATTAAAGTAGTTGTCATTGCTGTGGTCAATTTAGAAGAAAAATACTCTGAGTCTTTTAATGATTGGTCTATATCGTGACATAAAGCTATCAACTTATTTGTTTTATCAATCGTGACCTTTTGTTCATCTTTGCTTGGGCAATAAAATGGAATTGCCTTTATTTGTTTTGTTGAAATGTGAGGCACTCCTTTGCTTCTCCCTGGATCTATATTACTAATGAAAGCCGATGATTGCAGCCAAAGATAAAAATAATCCATTAAAAGATCATCGTTTTTTATAAAAACACGTGCAACCCGCTGCAAAAGGAGTGAGGGTAAATTAGTGTCTGAAACTCTGGCTATTTTCAATCCACCTTGTATAATGGGTCTGTCCAGGGAAAGGACAATATTGTTTTTTTTCAATCTAAATGATTCATATTTTTTTGCTTCTTGAAAGGGAATACATTCAGTTATTTCCCAAATAATGTTTCCATGCCCTATATTAATATTGCGAAGAAGTCTTACGCCCTTCTTACTAAAGTCATTGCTCTTAAATGCATAGCCATTTTGAAAGTATATAAAATCGCTAATTTTTGTTTCAGGGATTGAGGGGAAGCATTTGCCAGTAAACCATCCCTTAACAGCTAACTGCAGGATGGTTTGCTGAAGTTCCTTGATACTCTCCGGTGTCTCTGTTAAGAACCCAAACCCATCCCGTACACGCTCCCATGCTCTCCTGAATTCGTCCTTTTCCTTTGCTTCTGCCAGAGCCTGGAAGGAGGCGACTGTTAGAGAGGTTCGGGTTTTCGAGCGCCTGGCCTGCTTTTCCTCCAATTCATCACAGAGAGCCATCAATTGATCCACTTTTTCGACGATGCGGTGTTGCTCATTGAGAGGAGGGAGGGGAAAAAGAGCTTCTGTTAAAAATCCTATTTTTATATAACTTATTACCCCTCCAATGGACATATCGCGAAGAACTTTGGAATAGTTCTGGATGTACCTGTATAAAAAAGGAATTCTAAGTAATATTCTATTAATCGGTTCAATTATGTACGTTCTTTGATAGGCTTCAAATTTTCCGTGATAATAATTGACATCGAAATTTCCATTTCCAGCTAGCAAAACACATTCACAGTTATAAGAGTAATGATCTATTCGCAATGGATCTTTTGCACAAGTGAAGAAAGGGTAAATACCGTTCGGGTTACTAGCATTTGCATCCAATTTTCCTGTTCGTATATAGGTCAAATTCCCAAGTTTAGTCCATTCCCAACTATGTGGTAAAACGTAAGGCATATCCTCTGTTCTAATTAGAGGATGAAGTTTTTCTTTTTTTATCTTCCCATCTTTAATGAGGCTATCTTTTTCAGCCTTGATCTTTTTCAGTAATTCATTCGCCGGTTCATCTTTGGGATCCTGGGGGACCAGCTTCCCCTGAACAGCCAGCTGCAGGATCATCTCCCGAAGTTTCTTAATCCCGTTCGGTGCTTCGGCGATGAGGCCGAAATTCTCGAAGAAGGTTTCCGGGGTCATCCGTTGGCCTTCTCCAGTGCTTTTCTCAGCTCATCCTTCAGCCTGTTTCGCGTCTCTTCCATTTTCGCCAGGATCTTTTTATATTCTGCCAGAAGCTCATCCGGATCCCCAGGACCATTATTGGCCTGGTGGGGATTCTTAATGTTGAGGTTGAAGTTATTCTTCTCGATCTCCTCTACAGAGACACGCCAGGCATATTCATTCTCTTCCCGGTTCGTCCACCATTTCTTTTCCGTATCGAATTCTTTGATCCGGATCGGCTTGGTCTTGGAATATGACTTATATCCTTCCGGGTAGGGATGCTCGTAGTACTAGACTTCTTTCGTGGGTCCCTTCCGGTCAAAGAAGAGAAGGTTGGTTTTGATGCCGGTGTAGGGATTAAAGACTCCGTTGGGGAGGCGGACGATCGTGTGGAGGTTGCACTCCTTGAGAAGCCGTTCTTTCAGCCTGGTCTTCACACCTTCCCCGAAGAGCGTCCCATCGGGAAGGACGAGAGTTGCCCGTCCGGTGGGCTTCAGCAGGTGAATCAGAAGAAGGAGAAAGAGGTCCGCCGTCTCTTTTGTCCTGTAGGTGGCCGGGAAGTTCGCTTCAATGCCATCCTCTTCGATCCCGCCGAAGGGTGGATTGGTGATTATGACATCCACCCGGTCCCTCGGGCCGTAGGCCTTCAGGGGACGGGAGAGGGTGTTGTCATGGTGGATCTGAGAAGGTACCTCGATCCCGTGGAGGAGCATATTGGTCACGCAGAGAAGGTGGGGCATCGGCTTCTTCTCGACGCCATGAATCGATTTCTGAAGGGTTTCCCGGTCTTCCACCGTCTTTACATACCTGTTCCGGATATGCTCAATGGCGCAGGTGAGAAAGCCCCCTGTCCCGCAGGCCGGATCCAGGATGGTTTCCCCCAGCTTTGGATCGACCTGGTCCACGATAAATTGCGTTACCGCTCTGGGCGTGTAGTACTCCCCTGCGTTTCCGGCGCTCTGAAGGTCCTTAAGGATCTGCTCATAGAGATCGCCAAACATGTGGCGGTCCTGACTGCTGGTGAAGTCCACCTCCGCCAGCTTGTTGATCACCTGGCGCATCAGGTGACCGGATTTCATATAGTTGTAGGCATCTTCAAAGACGGTGCGGACGACGGCGGCGCGGGGATTGCCATTCATCCCTACGGTGAGGTTTTTCAGGGTGCGGAAGAGATCATTGTTGACGAAGTCGAGAAGCTCGTCCCCGGTCATTCCTTCCGGGTCCGATGCCCAGTTCCTCCAGCGGAGGCGGTCGGGGATCGGAGAGGTGTAATCGTCCTTCAGGATTTCCAGCTCCTTTTCCTGATCGTCAAAGATCTTGAGGAAGAGCATCCATCCGAGCTGGCTGATCCGCTGGGCGTCTCCATCCACGCCCACGTCTTTGCGCATGATGTCCTGAATGGTCTTGATGGTGGTGCTGATGCTCATGGACGGTCCTTTCCGTTACTCACGCCGCGCCGTAGAGGGCGTCTTCCAGCTCCCGCAGGGCCTGCAGGTATCCTGCCTTTCCGCCAAAGGCGGAAACGATTTCCGTCGGCGTTCCAAACCGGTTGAGGGGCGGGACCATCAGGATGGTCATCTCCTCGATATCATCGATCCCCTCGTCGGCGTACTTATCGAGAAGGGCATCCAGGACGGCCCGGGCCGGGTCACCGTACCGGGTGAAGATATCCCGTTTCCTCACATTTTCGGCTCTTTCTTTCCGGGTGAGCGGTTTCTGGCCAAATACGACATGGCAGATGAGATCGAAGGGATCAAGGTCCTTGCCCACCTCATCCTCCAGGGCCGTGAATAAAACGCCCTGCCGTTCCAGTTCATCGACGACGGCCATCTTCCTCTCCGACGAGGTCCATCGTTTAAGGAAATCATCCAGAGAGGAAAATTCCTTTTCCACCGCTTTCCGGGTGTAATCCTTCAGGGACTCGGTGATCATCTTTCCATCCGGTCCGTAGTGCTGGATCCGTTCCGCCATAACCCATACCGGTACATCATTCACATAATATTTCACGCGATGGGTGGGACCGTCCTCCGGCCCCAGGCCCGGCGGATCCGCGAATTCCGGGGGATCAATAACCATTCCACCTTCATCTCTATCGTCAGGAGGGATGGGGGATTGATCCGGATCGGGATTATAGACCTGGATGGGCGGTCCGTCGAAGTCCGGATCCGCGAAATGCTCCGTGGCCTTCTTGAAGTCCATGATCGTGAAGAAGTATTTCTTGTAGTCCTCGTTGATGCGCGTCCCTCTGCCGATAATCTGCTTGAATTCGGTCATGGAGTTGATAATCCGGTCGAGAACGATCAGCTTGCAGGTCACCGCGTCCACGCCGGTCCCCATCAGGCGGGATGTCGTGGCGATCACGGGATAGGTTTCCTCCGGGGAGATAAAGTTATCCAGCTCTTTCTTTCCCTCGGGACTGTCACCCGTGATTCGCATGATGTATCGATAGTTGTCCGCCTGCTCGGGATTTTCATTGACCAGGGCCTGGCGCATCCGCTCGGCGTGATCGATGTCCTCGCAAAAGACAATGGTCTTGTCCAGGGGGCTGGTGCCTTTCAGAAACTCCGTGACCTTTCGCGCGACAAGCTCGGTCCGCAGTTCCAGCACCATCGAACGGTCAAAGTCTTTCTGGTTAAAGATCCGGTCTTCGATGAGGTTTCCATACTTGTCCATCTTTCCCTGTTCGGGCCTCCATCCGAGGAGATCCTTGTCCAGGTCGATACGGATGACCTTGTAGGGTGCAAGAAATCCATCCTCGATTCCCTGTTTCAGGGAATAGGTGAAGATCGGGTCCCCGAAGTAATGGATATTGGAAATGTATTTCGTTTCTTTTGGAGTGGCCGTCAGGCCGATCTGCGTGGCAGAGGAAAAGTATTCCAGGATCTCCCGCCATGCGGCATCTTCCGCCGCACTTCCCCGGTGGCACTCGTCTACGATTACCAGGTCAAAGAAGTCACGGGAGAATTGTTTGTAGATATTTTTGTCTTCTTCCGTGCCGGAGACGGCCTGGTAGAGGGCGAGGTAGATTTCGTAAGACTTGTCCACCATCCGGTGCTTGATCTTGGTCATGGCCCCGCCAAAGGGCTTGAAGTCGTTGGAGATGGTTTGGTCCACGAGGATGTTTCGATCGGCCAGGAAGAGGATCCGTTTCTTCCGTCCGGCCTTCCAGAGCCGCCAGATGATCTGAAACGCCGTATAGGTCTTTCCTGTCCCGGTGGCCATGACGAGGAGAATGCGGTTCTGTCCTGTGGCAATGGCTTCAATCGTCCGGTTAATCGCGGTAAGCTGATAGTACCGGGGAGTTTTTCCGCCTGTATCGAAATAGTAATCCTGTGTAACGACAGCTTCCTGCTCTTCCGTGATCTGACGGGCCTTGCAGTAACGCTGCCAGAGCGCCTCGGGAGAGGGAAAGGCAGAGAGTGGTATTTCCCGCTCGGGCTTGTCGGATGATCCCGTCCGGTCATGTTCCATGAAGCCATCGCCGTTCGAGCTGTACACGAAGGGAAGATCCAGGACCTGAGCATAGGAAAGAGCCTGCTGAAGACCTGAACCAACAGCATGGGTATTATCTTTAGCCTCGATAATGGCGATCGGGATATTGGGCTTGTAATAGAGGATGTAATCCGCCCGTTTCTTTTCGCCCCGGGTGATCAGCTTCCCTTTGACGATGACGCGACCATCCGTGAAGGTAACCTCTTCCCGGATCTGGTTATGGATGTCCCATCCGGCTTCCTTTAAGGCAGGAGTGATGAATTTCGTGCGGATGTCGGATTCAGAAAGGCTTTTTTTATCAAAAGCATCTGCAATCACTGGCTCCCCTCCATGATGTAGAGCGTACTTTTATTATAGCAGGATGATCTGGCAGTGTTTTCTCTAGCTGTGTAATGCAAGCGGTAAATAATTCGGTCTAATTTTCATGAGATATCGGCTCGCATTGTCACTTTAATTTTGAGCCTGGTCGTTTTTTTCTTTTTTCGAGCACCGTAAATAATATATTATCAGAGTCTTACTGTTTTCTAATGCAAATAACAGCAAAAATATGTTACACCTGTGGAAATTTTGAAAATATGCGTATATACGTTTGTTTTCTTTTTTGTACCACCGTTCTTATTTATTTAGAGCTATTTACCGAAATTGAAAGAAAATTGCGCCTCAGGGATAGTCATCATTCTGGTGATTTTACGTTTTTTTCGGGGTGCCGGACGGCCCAGGGGGGAGGGTAATTTGTCTCGCAATCTGGTTTCAAGAGTTCTATTTTCCAGACGTCGGGAAGGCGGCCTCCCCTCCATGAGAACATAACCTTGATGGATCTTTTCGAGATTCACAGAAGCAAGACTATGGCCATGAAGATCGCCATAGACTTGCTTCTCTTTGTACTCCTATGGTCAGCGATGAAGTGCCTGAGGCAGTTCCTGCCTGCGGCACTACATCGTCCTCGATGGTTGTCATGGGGCAGATATTTCCGGCTCTTTTTCTCTGATAAAACACAGAGTATGATTAAAAAGCCCTGCCTGGATTGGAGCCATTACAGGCATTAGCAAATAAGTGAATCGCGAGATCATAAAATTTGTGTTCTCTCTAAATTTTGGTTGTCATAGCATGAGGAGGTCTATATGACAGAAAATATAATGGGAACCGATGTCATTACTGAAAGATCAAAAAATAAATACATTATTAAGTCCGCAGCATTTAACTATGAGATATCAGTAATCATACGAAAAAGACCTTCTTCCGATCAGCTGGTAGCAAAGGATATTGTTTCCAGTCTCCTTTATTTCCAAACAGTGGAAGCCATCATCAATGACTTTAAAGATATTCTCCTTAGCGACTATTCCAAGCATACCAATAAGTATTTAAATAACCTTATTGAGGAAAAAACCATTTCAGGTATAAGAAATATTGTAAAGATGGTTTCCAGCCTGGTTTACGACTTTCTTGACTTTCAAACAGGAAGCGAACACCCCGGATATTTAAAACCCTATATGAAATGGGACCTGGGAAGACTCAGAGATCACAATGACGTAAACACCTGGACAGGAATTATTCTTGAAGAAACCCTTAAGGATCTGAGAGGCGAGATTAACATCATCCCCTTCACATCGGGACAAGATCCACAGAATAGAAATCTTGAGATACGTTATGTGAATCCTGGAAGAATATTGATCCAGAAGGCCATGGAAAAAGGCAGACAATTTGATGATGAAGGAAACATGCTCCCCTTAATACCCACCTTTTCCTTCAGAGATCTATCCCTGATTCATAAGAGCCCAAATCCTTTTAAGAAAATACTGGAAGAACTGCTTGATCCACCAAACCATTACTGGCTGATTCTCAAGCTCATTATTTTCACCTTTAACCATCCGGATATATTTCAACGGTACATGGCGAATGAGCCCTCGTGCCTATCTGCTATCAGGGTATGGGAAAGTTTATATCCCGATTTCTTCGCAATGAATTCTTGAACAGCTGAATAATTTTTTTCAAAAGTAAAGTTCAACATCGATAAATTCTGCTCCTTATTCTAGGGGCATGGCCAACGATTCCCTCTGGCTCACGTTTGACAGTTCATTGGGGGTGACACCCCGAAAGTGCAATAACCACGGGCGGTGGGGTTTGGAAAACAACAAAACATAGTGCCATGCCGCATATTGTATGGGTTGACATAAGAGTTTATATA
>Ga0209408_1001063_pt1 | contig 18540 bp, 16 predicted proteins | sample AD_UKC107_MetaG_FD_184422 | JGI IMG/M metagenome (GOLD analysis project Ga0209408, IMG submission 184422) | Active sludge microbial communities of municipal wastewater-treating anaerobic digesters from Hong Kong - AD_UKC107_MetaG (SPAdes)... | ecosystem: Engineered > Bioreactor > Anaerobic >... | reverse complement strand
GGGAGGATTGCTTCCGCCAGTGTACTTCGTCTTATAAAAGGCGTTGACCGGGTGATGATGCAGAATAACCGCGGAGAACTCCTTGACCGTTTCCGGGCTGTCTGGGTTTTCACCGGGGATTTCAAAGACGGTCATGCCTCCGGCGGGAATCTTGATTCTCTCGAAGCTGCCGGACAAGCCGGAGAGCTCCTCGCTCATTGCATCGTTCAGGTTGAAGTCTCTCAGCGCCATGAATGCGCTGTTCGTTGTGGCAAGAGCCGTATTATCGTTGCTTTTCATATTCGTATCGTCCTTTCCTTATTTGCGGGTCGCCTTGCGGACGCCCACGGTCGTTTTTTCAAATACATTGACCAGCCCGTCCAGCCAGTCGGGTAAAGCATCGTCGTTCTCAGCCATTTGCTCCCGCACAAAGGCGGAGAGAGAATTGGCGTTGACGGTTTCGTAGATAAGCCCGCCATGACCCTCGGCGCGAAGCGCATCAAACAGGTCGTCCTTGCGGTCGGCGGTCGCCGAGGCGCGGGTGGTATTGGTGAGGCAGAACATGATGCCGGAGCGGGTGAAGTTTTGCGTCTCGGTATCGGTCATGAGCTGCACCAATGCGGCATCGACCTCATCAAGCTCCGCGCCGATATCCTTCACGCGCTGCTCGGTTTCCTTTTTCTCATCTCGCAGGGCTTTGAGCCGGTCTGCGAGTTCAAACAGTTTTTCTGATATGTCCATCGTGATAATCTCCTTTACATAAACGGGTTGTTGCCATAGCGGTAATCGTCGACCAGTGTCTTGGCGAGATTCGCCTTGTTTTTCAGGGCTTTCAGCACCTTCTCGTCGACCGTAGCCTGCGCCGCGAGATAGATATAGGTGCAGGGCATCCGCTGACCGGCGCGGTGTATGCGGGCTTTGCATTGCTCGAAGTTACTCATGGAGTAGTCCAGTGAGAAGAAAATCATCGTGCTTGCCGCCGTGAGCGTGATACCCAGACCAGCCGTTGCCACCTGACCGACGAACACGGGAACATTAGCGTCGTTCTGGAATCGTGCGACCTGCTCGTCGCGGTCTTTCACACCGCCCTTGATGAGCGAATAATTGACGCGCTTCTTTTCGAGCATGGCACAGATGGCGTCAAGCTCCGGCACAAAACGAGCAATGATGACCAGCTTGCGGTTTTCCTCTATTGCTGCGTCGATGATGTCCTCCAGCACATCGAGCTTTGCCGTACTGACCTGCTCAGCGGCATTGCTCTCATCGCTACCTATGAAACCACCCGTGAGCTGTGACAACCGCAGCAGTTTGGTGAGCACGTTGGTGATGGTGACCTCACCCTCGGACAATTCGGCGTAGCTCTCCCGCACGAGACTTTGGTAGATCTTCGTCGCCCTCGCCTCCAGCTCGACCTTGCGGATGATGTCGGTCGTCGGTGGCAAGTCCAGACACTCAGCTTTTGTCGCCCGAAACGCAATAGAGTGCATACGGCGCGTAAGCTCGTCCTCCATGCTCTTTTTCAATACCGGCGTGTGGTTGCCGTAGCCGGTCATAAAAAAGTAGTAATTACGAAAACTGTAAAAGCTCTGCCCAAAGATGCGCGGGTCGAGATACTTGTACTGGCTGAAAATGTCGATTGCCTTGTTCGTCACTGGTGTACCAGTGAGCAGTAACCGATATTTCGCCGACGCACCCAGTCGGTGCATCGTCTTGGATGCTGAGATGTTATGCGACTTGATTTTGTGTCCCTCGTCGGCGATAATCAGGTCGGGATGCCATGCAACCAGCTCTTTTTCAAGTCGCCATGCCGATTCGTAGTTGATAACAACCACCTGCAACGCCTCACCGATCATATGCCGGAGCGTATCGACCTTTTTATCGCTGCTGCCCTTGAGCACAGCAAGGGTGTAATCGAAGTCCGCGTAGGCGTCGTGTTCTTCTTTCCACACGCCCGTGACCGAGAGTGGCGAGACCACCAGCACCCTGCGAATGCGCCCGGCGTGATACAAAGCGCCTTCGACCGCAATAGTGGTCAGTGTTTTACCGGTGCCCATCTCCATGAGCAGCGCAGCGCCGTAACCCGACGAGAAATGTGCGCTCTCTGGCAAAATGCCGAACTTGCTGCATACGAAGTTGAAAGCAGTGACCTGATGCGCATATGGCTTGACCTTGATTGGCATTGGAAGCAGCGAAGCATTGTCATTTCTCATTTGCTCTCGTCACCTCCAGGAAATACCTCGTGAATCTCGACCGATTGAACGCTCTGCCCAGGTGTAAGCACCAATATTTCTGCGTTTTCACCGAAAAGAGCGTTCAACAGCCGCTTGGGAAGGGTCTTTACACCACCGCGCAGTACCGGCTTTTTCCCGCCATCTGTGTTGGTGACATTGATCTGAATCCTGTGTTTCAACCTCATTTCCATAACCTCCATTCCGAGGGGCTTTCCGTCCCTCTAAGTCCAAGTCAAAGGAAATAAGGCTGATTCGAACCCCCCTTCAGCGAGATTTTTCACTTTTTCTGCATTGCTTGTAAAATGGCGTCCTTCGCGATTCGGGCGTAGACCTTGTCCATGCGATGCCGGACGGCAGTTTCACTGATACCTTCCTGCTTGGCGACTGTGCTCATTGGGATACCTTCGATTACCACATTTTGATATGTAGCCTGCTGAAGTGGCGTACAGCCTGCGATTATTTCGCGGAGACGCTCTACTGCGGGCGATACCGTTTCTTCGTCGATGTAAGCAAGCTCGGATAGAATGGATGCCTTATCGCCGTAGTTTTCACCGTCGTCAGATTTCGAAGCCGCTTCAATAGAAACACACCAGCGCTTTGGCGGTTCTTCGTCTGGATGCTGACGAACCCACTCCTCAATAAGCGGTTTCTCCCAAGTCTCAACGGGACGTTTGAGGTTTTTGATATTGTTGTAAATTTCGGCATCGTCGTAGGCGTGAAGCCGCTTGATATCGACCTCAGTAAGCCCATTCTCTCCTGGGCGCATTATGAATTTTTCCGTGTGCCATTGACCTTTGTCATCCTTGTAGCGTTCAACATAGGTGTAGGTGCTGCGCTCTTTTTGCTGTGTCTTGTGTAGTTTCATAAAAACCTCCGAATCGATTTCTCGAAACGGAGGTCTGTGGCGTATGCAAAAAAATGGAGGGAAGCATACAAACCAAACGGTGTCTCCGTTTCGGCTTGCATCCTTTCCTCCGATGGTCAGGCTGCAAATTGTTCTTTGCGATTATGCTGTTGTGTGTAGCCAACGGCTATTTGAAGCAGACAAAAAAACAAAATAATTATTTGTTTTCACAAATATTATATTTACTCTTTGCCCGAAGTGTGGTATAATATAATATAAGTGTTACTTCAAGGCCGTCTTCTCACCCGACACCATAATTATACCGCAGGCATCCGTGAAAGTCGTTCCCACGAAGTTCCTATGAAGTTAACACGAAGTTTCCATTCTGGAGGTGCTTTTCTTGAGCGAGCTTGTTTTTGCCACAGTGCTTATCGAAATAAAGAACGCCTTTAGAGACGCTGTTGCCGATCCAGACCTGATTGAACTGCTGTACGATGCCGTTGCTTTACCGTCAGGACTGAAAAACAACAACGGCTCTGTTGTCACAGTGTCTAAGGGGACTGCAAGTAAAATCATTAACCGCGAAAAAGGCGGAAACCCGCTCAGAATAATTCGAAGCGCTTCGCAGAATTCGTCCGTGAAGAGCACCATCGTTGGATATTTCAAAAAATCAGTAATAAGTCGGTTTCTACCTGGCATGGAAGATGAAGTCATTTTTCATCTTAGGGGCGTAATCAAGTCTGACAAATTAATTTCTGATAGCAAAAAATCGGAGCTTATGCTGTTGGGGCAAAAAAATACATTTGCCGAGTTCTTGGCAAATGTATACCTATATTCGCTAACGCGAGATAACATCTTATCACCGGACGCGATATCGGCAAGCTCACAGGAGTTGGAAGAATACAAGAAACACCCGCTGGAGCCGCTTGAGATACCAGATGACGTAATAATGGAAGAACGAAAATATGCGATGGCATTGGCTGCCATTTATGGAGAACTTGCGCATATTGAAAATTTTGACCTCTCTTTACTGTCGCAGTATGCAGACTATCAGAAGCACTTTTGCGAACAACGCGGTTACTACTTCGCCGCTGAAGCTGTTAGACGGGGAATACGAGATATATACAGTAAGAAAGACCCGGATCAATTTGAAATACTAAAGGATGAGACATACGAGGGCGTGAAGGAAATCTGGGAGGACGACTACAAAGATGGTATGACTCGTCTCCGCAAGGTTATGACGCAGGCATCGCTAACACGTGTTGACAGATGCTGGTTAAGCCGTGATACGGATTGGATAGGCAATCCGCAGAAGAAAGGGATATGTCATTTCCTTGTAAAAGAAGATAAGTTGAAGGGCTGGGTGAAAAAAGATGCCGAACAAGCTATTTAACACAACATTTGAAAACGCCCTTCGTCTTCTAATCCTGCTGGATGTCTATGACTATCCGCAGACGATGGATATGCTTTATGCGGTTGATTTCATGGCTACATACGGAAGAACGTTCAACATAACAGAAGACAACCTCAATGGTGACAACCAATATAAATTCAGCGAGTTTGCTTCCAGACGCGAAGCTGTAAAGATTGCCTTGAAAGCGTTGGTTCTGGATGGACTGGTACAGGCGTTGAATCTCAATGACGGAATAACTTATACAGTTTCATCAGATGGCGAAGATTACTGCAACTCACTGGAAAGCGAATATGCGACTGAGTATCGCCGGAATGCGCAGCTGGTAATAAAGAGTGTCGCCGGTAAAACTGAGCGAGAATTGATTTCCAAAATAAATAAGATGTCAGCCAGGTCGTTTATGAAGGAGGAAACGTGAGAATGAGAAGATTCATCATTAAGCAGATATCCGCTTCTGGCGCTAACGTAGAGTATTCCTCTGTTCAGTTCAATGACGGTGTCAACATCATTCACGGACCCTCTAATACTGGCAAATCTCACGTCATGAACTGTATTAATTTCATGTTTGGCGGAAGCATTCCGTTTACCTGCTCCGACACCGGATATGACACTATATCTATGATGGTGGAATCAGACGACGGTCATAGTCTTTCCGCTGAAAGAAAAATTGTTGACGGCAAAAACGGCGATACCGGGGCCGGAACAGTAAATGTTATAACAGATGTGCCCGGAATCGAAAGCCGCGAATATAAGTTATCCACAAAGGATTATAGTGACTTACTGCTCAAGCTGCTGGGCATTGAGAAAAGACCGAAAATTATTGTGAAGCAAAACCTCGATGATGGAGACCTAACTTTTCGTACAATGGTGCATTTCTTCTATATTGATGAGATGTACATTTTCAGAGAAGGTACAGCGTTTGATGCGCCAGGATATTCGAAAATTACTGCAAGTCTCACGTCTCTACTGTACATGATGACCGGCGACGATCTTCACAGGTTGGTGCCTGAGGTTAGCCAAGAAGAACGCGACAGAAAAGCAACGCAAAAGGCTGGCGTTATAATCTACCTGAACAAGAAAATCAAAGAATTAACCGATAGGAAGGGCGCAATTGAAGAGTCGGTTGCTCAAGAGGCAGATGTAGATATTTCTGCAAAAATCGATTCTATCCTCGGTGAAATTGAGAGCGTTGAAAGAGAAATTGTGGATGCTTCGGAGGAAAGCAGGAGGCTGCTCGGACAGATATATACGGCCAGTGTCAAGCTCGAAGAAGCCCGATTCCTGCGTGACCGTTATCATGCATTACGGTCGCAGTACAACTCTGACCTGAAGCGGTTGAGGTTCATTGCTGACGGCGATAGAAAAGCCGGGATTGTTTCGCGCTCAGTCAGGTGTCCCTTTTGTGACGGAACTATCAAGAAGACCGATAAGCAGAGGGAATCATACATTGATGCTTCCAGTGCCGAGCTTGCCCGGATAACCCTGCAACTGCAGGACTTGGATGTCGCCGAAAAAGATACAGGCGCAGATATAGCAGCTTTGGAGGCACAATTAAAAACACTAAACGCGAGAAACGATACTATCACGATGCTCGTCAGTAGGCAATTGCGTCCCAGAGCGTCCGAGCTTCGTGAAATGGTCGAAGCCTATAAACGTATTCTCCTGACAAGGCAGGACATAATCGCCATCGAGCGTATGTCTACAGAGTTGAGTGCCGATGTGTTTAGCAAAGAAAACGAAGAAAACGACAGTGACCTGAAATTTGATGCCAAGAAGCGGTTCAATATGGATGCTTGGAAGGTATTAAGCGATAGCTTTGGCGATATGGTTAAGGCTTGCGCCTATCCCAACAAACCAGATGCATACATCTACATTGACACAGCGGATGCCGTTGTGGGTGGTAAGCATAAGAAAAATGAGGGTAAAGGATACCGCGCATTTTTGAACACGATTATGCTTTTCAATCTTATGAAATACCTTGAGGCGTATGGCACCTATGCGCTTCACCTTTTGGTTTTGGATTCGCCGATCCTTTCTCTTAAAGAAAAGAAAATTCAAATGGCCGAGAGCGAAAAGGCCACTCTCGGAATGAAAGAATCCCTGTTCAAGTACATGATAGAAAATTGTGGTGCGAATCAGGTGATTATTGCAGAGAATGAGATTCCAGAACATGTTGATTACAGTAAGGCCACACTTATTGAGTTTACAATGGACGAAAACAGCGGGCGCTATGGATTCTTGAGAAGTAAACACAATTAGCCGGATGAAAAGGAGCAAATCACCATGCCTAAAGCGATAAGCTATGACAAACTGTGGAAGCTGCTGATTGATAAGAAAATGAATCGTACCGATTTGAAAGAAAAAAGCGGTATAAGTACAGCTTCGCTTGCCAAGCTCGGTAAAAATGAGAATCTCACCACAGCCGTTCTGTTGAAAATCTGCACGGCGCTTAATTGTGATATTGGCGATATAATGGAAATCGTGCCAGATGAAAGCGCCGAGACGACAAATTTTCAAAAATAGAACGGGGGTAAGCGGCATGGAGATATTTAACAATACAACAAACGTGGTCAGAGATGACCTTGTAAAAACCATCGCCAAGGGCAGCCGTGTTTCTATTGCCGCCGCTTGCTTTTCTATCTATGCCTATCAGGAGTTAAAGGCGCAGCTTAAGGATGTTGAGTCGCTGCGCTTCATCTTTACTTCGCCGACATTCATCGCTGAAAAGACGCCGACGGAAAAGCGCGAGTTCTATATTCCACGTCTTCACCGCGAAAAGAGCATCTACGGTACTGAATTTGAGATTAAGCTCCGAAACGAGCTGACGCAAAAGGCAATTGCAAGAGAGTGCGCTGCATGGATTCAGAAAAAAGCCACCTTTAAATCGAACACCACCCGCGACGGCATGAACAACTTCATCAATGTGGAATCCGCCGCCGAGCGATATACATATATGCCTGTCAACAGCTTCACCACAGTTGATTTAGGCTGTGAGCGTGGCAACAATATCAGCAATATGGTAAGCCGCATGGAATTTCCATCAAGCGCTGCATTTATTGAGGTTTTCGATGCTGTTTGGAAAGATGCAGCGCGGCTTCAGGATGTCACGCAGTTCGTAATTGAGAGCATATCCGCCGTCTATCAGGAAAACACGCCGGAGCTTATTTACTTCATGACGTTGTTCAACATCTTCAGCGAGTTCCTTGAGGACATCACCGAGGATGTTCTGCCGAATGAAGCAACTGGCTTTAAGGAGAGCCTTATCTGGAACAAGCTCTATAATTTCCAGAAGGACGCTGCCCTTGCCATTATCAATAAGTTGGAACAGTACAACGGCTGTATCCTCGCCGACAGCGTCGGTCTTGGTAAAACCTTCACCGCACTGGCAGTGATTAAGTATTATGAAGGTCGTAACAAAAGCGTCCTTGTCCTCTGCCCGAAAAAGCTGAAGGATAACTGGATGACTTATCGCGGCAATTTAATCAACAATCCTTTAGCGAAAGACCGTCTGCGGTACGACATTCTATACCACACTGACCTCTCCCGCGATCGTGGCGATACCGTCATTGGACTGCCGATTGACCGTATAAACTGGGGTAACTACGATCTCGTCGTTATTGATGAAAGTCATAACTTCCGTAATGGTGGCGCTACCACCGGCGAAGACAATGATAAAGAAAACCGCTACACGCGGCTTATGAATCGCGTTATCCGCACCGGCGTCAAGACAAAGGTGCTGATGCTCTCCGCGACGCCAGTCAATAACCGCTTTTATGACCTGCGCAATCAGCTCGCGCTGGCATATGAAGGTCACAGCGATGTTATCAACGAGAAATTGAACACGAAGACTGATATCGACTCCGTCTTCCGTCAGGCCCAAAAAGTCTATAACGCATGGACGAAACTGGAGCCGGAAGAACGCACGACCGACGCTCTTCTAAAACAGCTCGATTTTGACTTTTTCGAGGTGCTGGACAGCGTGACAATCGCTCGCTCTCGCAAGCATATCCAGCGTTACTACGATACAACGGAAATAGGCAGCTTCCCGAAGCGGAACAAACCGATCTCGCTTTATCCGAAACTGACAGATAAGCCGGACGCTATCAATTATCAGGAGATATACGCGCAACTGATGGAGCTTAACCTCTCCATCTACACGCCATCGAAATACATTCTCGCAAGCAAGATAAGCAAGTACATCGACCCGGATTCCAAACACGCCCTGACCATTTCGCAGAGCGGGCGTGAGCGCGGCATCCAGCGTCTGATGAACATAAACTTGCTCAAGCGTATGGAAAGCTCCGTCCATTCTTTCAAGCTCACGGTTACCCGCATCTACAATGCCTACTACGATACGGTACAACAGATTGACGCATTCCAACCGGGTGCGTCCATATCTGTGCAGGATGTAGCTAATACCGACGATTTCGATTTGGACGATCAGAACACCGATATGTTCAGCGTGGGTAAGAAATTCAAGATTGACCTGCGCGACATGGATTATGTTTCATGGCGGCGTGACCTGCAAGCCGACCTTGAAGTGCTGGAGCTTCTTATCCTTATGATTGAGGATATCACGCCGCAGTACGATTATAAGCTGAACCAGCTCATTCGCGTCGTCTGCGACAAAATCGAGCATCCCATCAACGAGGGCAACAAGAAGGTGCTGATATTCACAGCCTTTGCGGATACAGCGGAGTATTTATATGACCATCTTTCCACGGTCATTAAGGACAAGCATGGATTGAACACGGCGCTTGTCACGGGCGGCATTGACGGCAGAGTAACCATTCCGCGCTTCCCGTGCGACATCAACTCCGTTCTGACCTGCTTCTCTCCAATCGCAAAGGAAAAGGCGCTGACCATGCCGAAGGACAATAACGTCATCGACATACTTATCGCGACCGACTGCGTCTCCGAAGGTCAGAACCTGCAGGACTGCGACTACTGCATTAACTATGACATCCACTGGAACCCCGTCCGCATCATCCAACGGTTCGGGCGCATCGACCGTATCGGCAGCCGCAACGCAGTCATTCAGCTTGTGAACTTCTGGCCGGATCTGTCGCTGGACGAGTACATCAACCTCAAGGAGCGCGTCGAAGCGCGTATGCGCATTTCCGTTATGACCTCCACGGGCGACGACGACTACATCAATCAGGACGAAAACGGCGACCTTCGTTACCGCCGCGCCCAGCTCGAAAAGCTGCAAAACGAGGTCGTCGATCTGGAAGATATGAACTCCGGCATCTCCATCATGGATTTGGGGCTAAACGAATTCCGTATGGACTTGCTTGCCTATATGAAAGAACACCCCAGCCTTGACCACACGCCGTTCGGTATCAATGCCGTGGTACGCGGTGAGAAGCCGGGTGTGGTATTTATACTCAAAAACATCAATCCGGGCGTCAATATCGAAAATCAAAACCGGCTGCACCCGTTCTACATGGTGTATATCGGCGACGACGGCGAAGTGGTATGCAACCACCTCGACCCGAAAGCCACGCTCGACCGTATGCGCCACCTCTGCCGTGGCAAGACAGAGCCAGACTTGTCCGTCTGCCACGCCTTCAACGACGAAACGAAGGACGGCAAGGATATGAGGCGCATCTCCGAGCTGCTCCGGCAGGCGGTCGCGTCGATTATCGACATGAAGGAAGAAAGCGACATTGACAGCTTCTTCGGCAGTGGGCAGACGACCTTCCTCTCCGGCGATGTTCGCGGTCTGGACGATTTTGAGCTAATCTGCTTTTTGGTGGTGATGAGCGAATGATACAGTTACCCTCCGCAACGGCTGTCGGGCGCGTGATGCCGAAAGAGGCTTTCTATAAGCGTCTGACATTGAGCAGCGACTTGAAGGAGAAATTTGTTACCGACGTCAAGCGTATCACCCTCTCAAGCTCACTGACCGCCGCCACGCTCAATCTGGAAGCAGGCACTGAGATAACCGAAATACTGATGCTGACCATCGACCTAAAAAAGCAGCAGTTTGACGGACGCATCGTAGAGAATATCGCCCGGCAAAACCCTCACAAGCTGCTGTTCTTACTGCGTTTTGAGGATAAAGCGCAGCTTGCGGTTTATTACGCGAAGCTCTACACCACGGCGTGGCTGCCCTATGACGAAATCACGCTCAAAGTAAAAGGTTTCACGCTGGACACAGTGTGGCAGGGCTTTTTGGAGCAGATCGCCTTGCAGGACGGTTTGACAGAAAACAAGCCGGGCGAGGACATCGACACAAAATTGCAGCGGCAGGAAATGATCCTGAAGCTGCAAAAGGAAATAGAGAAACTGGAGAAACGGACGCAAAGTGAGGTTCAGCCGAAAAAGAAATTCGACCTTTACGGACAGCTTCAGGAGGAAAAACAGAAATTGGAGGAACTTATCAATGGATAAGATGAAAATGCACAGTGTGAATAAGGTGGACGAGAACGTCGAGAAGATAGCGCGGCTTTTCCCCAACTGCGTCACCGAATCGCTAGTTGACGGCAAGCTCACGCGGGTGGTCGATTTTGATATGCTGCGGCAGGAGCTTTCCTCCTTTGTGGTGGAGGGGCGTGAGGAACGCTATCAGTTTACATGGCCGGACAAGAAAAAGTCTGTCTTGCTTGCCAACGCGCCCATCAACAAGACGCTCCGCCCCTCCCGGGAGGAAAGCGTCAACTTCGACAAGACCGAAAACCTCTATATCGAGGGCGACAATCTGGAAGTGCTCAAGCTCTTGCAGGAAACATACCTCGGAAAAATTGACGTTATATATATAGACCCTCCTTATAACACTGGAAGAAACCTAATTTATAAAAACAATTTTGCAAGTAATGCTGATGACTATCTTGCCAACAGCGGACAGTTAGACAATGAGGGCAATCTGTTGGTTTCAAATACCGAAAGCAATGGAAGATTCCATACTGATTGGCTTAATATGATATATACAAGACTAAAAATAGCTAAACAATTGCTTAAGGAAAGTGGAATACTTGTATTAACAATTGATGATTGTGAGATTCAAACAGTCACAATGGTGCTTAACGAAATTTTCGGAGAACAGAATCACTTTGGAACTGTTATTATCAAAAACAATCCTCAGGGGCGATCAAGCGTAACGGGCTTCCAAATATCTCATGAATATGCTTTGTTTTTTGCGAAGTCTCCTGATGCTACTCTTGGAAAATTACCAAGGAATGAAGAACAAATATCTCGATATAAAGAGAAAGATGATTACGGTCCTTTTGAATGGAGAAATTTCAGAGCTCAATATAGTACTGAATCGCCAAAGATGGTGTATCCAATATTTGTAAAATGTGACGGGAGTGATTTCCGCATACCTCAAATGAAATGGAATGAGCAATTGAAAAAGTATGTTTTACTTGAAGAAAAGGCAGATGATGAAATAATTTCTTTGCCTGTCGATGAAACAGGCAGAACTCGAACATGGAAGTGGTCGATAGAAACTGTAAATAAAGTTAAGTCCACAGATATGGGAGTTAGGAAGGATAGGGGTGGTATTCCAACTGTATATTACAAAGGGCGAATGAATGATGACGGAATGCAACCTTATACAGTATGGGATAAACCTGAGTATTCGTCATCAACCTTTGGAGCGAATTTATTATCAGACATTATTGGGAAGGGTATATTTAGTTATCCCAAATCTTTATTTGCCGTCATAGACTCATTAAAAGTAGCAAACGCATCAAATGATGCAATAGTATTGGACTTTTTCAGTGGCTCTGCATCTACAGCTCACGCAACAATGCAACTCAACGTGGAGGACGGAGGACACCGCAAGTTCATCATGGTGCAGCTTCCGGAGGAAACAGACGAAAAGAGCGAAGCGTATAAAGCGGGCTACAAGAACATCTGTGAAATCGGCAAGGAGCGCATCCGCCGAGCGGGAAAGAAAATAGTTGACGAGGCAGGGCTGACCGCGCAAAACCTTGACATTGGTTTCCGTGTCCTCAAATGCGACAGCAGCAACATGAAGGATGTATATTACAATCCTTCCGAATATACGCCGTCGCTGTTCTCGTCCATAACGGACAACATCAAGGACGACCGCACACCCGAAGACCTGCTCTTCCAGGTGATGCTCGACCTCGGTATTTTGCTTTCCAGCAAAATCGAGGAGACCGCCATCGCCGGAAAGAAGGTATTCTCGGTTGCCGATGGCTATCTGATCGCCTGTTTTGACGTGAACATTACCGACGAGACGATTAAAGAGATCGCGCAGAAAAAGCCGTACTATTTCGTCATGCGCGACGGCGGCTACGCCAGCGACAGCGTCGCTACAAACTTCGACCAGATTTTCGCGGCATACAGCCCAACCACGATAAGGAAGGTGCTGTGAGATGCCAGCACTATCACAATTGGAAATCGGTGCGTTCCTCAAACTATATAACCGTGGTGGATATGTCCTTGATTTTTCAACGAATGATTTCGATGTATTCACCATGAATAGCGTCGGAGTGTCTGTATGCGAGAAATATGATATGTCAAAGGGGAAATCGTTGGTGGCATATCTGAACGACGCTACACTGGAAGATAAGGTGAAGCTCATCAAGGATTTGTTTGATTACTATGAAGCAAACTTTGACGGCGAATACACACGACGTGAACCTGCATATTCTGGCGAATTTCGATTTAACTATAATGCAGAGTACGCAGGATACTATCGCAAGTGTAAGGAAATAGCGAATCGGGTATTTGGTGTATTTGCACCGTTTCTTCAAACTGCAGAAAGACTTAAAGACAAGTTCTCAAGTGATTATCTTTCCGCGCAGATAGATTTGATGATAGGTATGCAGTCCTCAAATCCCACTGAGGCTATCGGTAAGGCAAAAGAGCTTATTGAGAGCTGCTGTAAAACAATTCTTGATGATAATCATATAGAATGGGATAAAAACTGGGATGTTGGCAAGCTGACGGGCGAAACAGTAAAGTGTCTTAAACTTATGCCAACAGATATACCCGATACTGCACCCGCTGCCAATGAAATGAGAGCTCTTTTAGGCAATCTTCGAGCTATTGCTACAAACCTTGCCGCGCTGAGGAATCCATACGGAAGTGGGCATGGAAAGAGCGCGTCGTACAAGGGACTTGAGGAACGCCATGCAAAGCTCGCCGTTGGTAGTAGTATAACACTCGTAAGTTTTCTGTGGGATACACACGAAAGGAGTAATAAGGATGCGGTTTAATTTCAAAATACAGCAATACCAAACCGACGCCGTAGATAGTGTTGTCAGCATTTTCAACGGCCAGCGCCATTATGACCGCATTACATATATCCGTGACCTCGGTAAGGCTGCGCCGCAGCCGGTTCAGATGAGTTTAGTAACACCTGACGAGTATGGTGAGCAGCTCGACCTGATGGACGAGCTTGGCTATAAGAACGAGAATATCGAGCTGACCGATGAGCAGCTTCTGCACAACCTCCGTGAGCAACAGACGCTGAACAACATCCGGCTGTCTGACGACCTTTCACGCCAGCTTGGGCGCTGCTCTCTGGACATAGAAATGGAAACCGGCACTGGCAAAACTTACGTCTACATCAAGACCATGTTCGAGCTGAACAAGCGGTATGGCTGGAGCAAATTCATTGTTGTTGTGCCGTCTATCGCCATCCGCGAGGGCGTGAAGAAGTCCTTTGAAATGACCATAGACCATTTTATGGAGCACTACGGCAAAAAGGCGCGTTTCTTTGTCTACAACAGCTCCAATCTCAATCAACTCGACAACTTTTCCTCCAGCGCCGGTATCAATGTGATGATTATTAACACGCAGGCGTTCGCCTCCTCCCTGAAAGAGGACGGCAAAAGCAAGGAAGCGCGAATCATCTATTCCAAGCGAGACGAATTTGCCTCCCGCCGGCCGATTGACGTCATCAGCGCTAACCGCCCGATTATCATTCTCGACGAGCCACAGAAGATGGGCGGCGAGGTCACGCAGAAAGCCCTCAAGAGCTTCAACCCACTTTTCAGTCTGAACTATTCCGCCACGCACAAAGACCACCACAACCTTGTCTATGTACTGGATGCGCTGGACGCCTACAACAAGCGCCTTGTCAAGAAAATAGAGGTCAAGGGCTTTGAAGTGAAGAACTTCCGTGGCACGGACAGGTATCTTTTTCTTGAAGACATTATCCTTTCGAGCAAAAAACCGCCAATGGCGCGGCTGGAGTTTGAGGTCAACTATCAAAAGTCCATCAATCGCGAGACCCGCATTCTCGGCGTCGGGGACAATCTGTATTATCTCTCCGCCGGTAAGAATATGCCGCCGCTGGAGGAGTATCAAGGCTACACCATCTCTGAAATTGACCCGATCAGCGCAACGGTCACCTTTACCAATGGCGAGGTCATTACACGTGGTGATGTAGTCGGCGACATTTCCGAAAAGGATATGCGCCGCATTCAAATACGCGAGACGATTATCTCCCACTTCAAGAAGGAAGAAAGTCTGTTCAACAAGGGCATTAAAACACTGTCACTGTTCTTCATCGACGAAGTTGCCAAGTACCGCCAGTACGATGAGGACGGAAACGAGCTGCTAGGTGAATACGGAAAAGTGTTCGAGCAGGAGTATATCAGCGTACTTAATGAGTACATCACACTTTTCGATACGCCGTATCAGGAGTATCTGCGCAGTATTGACGTTGCCGCCACGCACAAGGGCTATTTCAGCATTGATAAAAAGACCGGGCATTCCATCGACAGCGCACTCAAGCGCGACTCGGAATTCTCCGACGATATCTCCGCCTATGATTTGATCCTGAAAAACAAGGAACGTCTACTTTCCTTCGACGAGCCGACGCGGTTTATCTTCTCTCACTCTGCTCTACGCGAGGGTTGGGACAACCCGAATGTGTTTCAGATTTGCACCCTCAAGCACTCCGACAGCGCAACGCAGAAGCGGCAGGAAGTAGGGCGCGGTATGCGCCTGTGCGTCAATCAGAGCGGCGACCGTATGGACGCCGAAACCTGCGGGACGACCGTACACGATATCAACCTGCTCACGGTTATCGCCAGCGAGAGCTATGCGCCGTTTGTTTCCGACCTGCAAAAGCAGATCAAGGATGTCCTCTACGACAGACCTTCCAAAGCGACAATGGATTACTTCCTCGGTAAGACCGTCAAGATCGGAGAAGTACCGACCACCATTGATGCAAAGCAGGCGAAGGATATTTACCGCTATCTGCTGAAAAACGACTATGTTGACGACAACGACAAGGTCACGGATTCGTACCGCGCCGACCTCGCCAACAATGCGCTTGCACCTTTACCGCTCGACTTGCAGTCGATAGCTGAGGGTGTCCACATACTGATACAGGGCGTATTTGATGAGCGAGTCCTCGACGATATGATCGACAACGGCAATAAAACTAAGATTTTCGAGAACGAGTTGAACGATAACTTCTACAAGAAGGAATTTCAGACTCTCTGGGGCTACATCAACCACAAGTATGCATATGCCGTGGATTTCGACACAGCCGAGCTGATTCAAAAAGCCGTCGCGCACATCGACGAGAACCTTTTCGTCTCACAGCTCCAGTATACCGTTTCTACCGGCGAACAGAAATCTGATATGGAAGCGACAGCCATTGATCGTGGAGACGCTTTCAAAGCGGCAAAGACGCATACCGAGACGCTGCATCATTCGGAAATTAGCCAAGTAAAGTATGACCTGATCGGCAAGGTCGCCGAGGGGACGATTCTGACCCGCAGAACGGCGGCTGCCATTTTATCCGGCATCAGCCCGGCGAAGCTCGCCATGTTCAAATACAACCCCGAGGAATTCATCAACAAAGTCATTCGCCTGATTAAAGAGCAGAAGGCGACGATGATCGTTGAGCATATCACTTACGATCGCATTCAAGGCAGTTACGAAAGCGATATTTTTACTGCCGAAAAGCGTTCACAGGGCATTGACAGGGCATTCCGCGTTCAAAAGCACATACAGGATTATGTTTTCACGGACGGTATTGCGGAACAGAGCGTCGAGCGCCGGTTCGCACAAGACCTTGAAGCCGCAAATGAAGTCTGCGTCTACGCCAAGCTACCGAAGGGCTTTCAGATACCCACGCCGGTCGGCAATTATTCGCCGGATTGGGCGATTGCATTTTACGCCGGAGCAGTGAAGCACATTTTCTTTGTCGCCGAGACAAAGGGCACAATGGAGACGCTCCAACTCAAGCCGATAGAGCAGGCAAAAATCCGCTGTGCACGGAAGCTGTTCAACGAAATATCCACGGAGAATGTGGTTTACCACGACGTTGACAGCTACCAGAGCCTGCTGAACATAATGGATTCGCTATGATGTAAAACGCTTTGTGATAGAGATGGAAAAATGCTCATTATACCAAATCCGTTGGTTATGGATTAAGGTAATGAAAGGAGATATATCGCTGTGGCGAACTGGTTTCAACGAGCAATATACAACCTCGCAAACGCTGTTCCTCTTGCAGGAATGACGGCCTTGGCTTGGTGGCTCGAATTTAAGACTTGGTATATTCCTGTTATTTTGCTTGTTATTGCCTGTGTCGTGACGGTCATATTCTCAATTTGTTTCTGTTACGGAAAGGACAACTGCTCAAATAAGAACATAAACGTGTCCAAAATAATATCAAAGGATTCTTGGCTGATAGCTTACGTGGTGGCTTACATATTGCCATTTTCGTACATGGTAATGTCGGACTATCACATCGTTTCCCTGGTCGTTTTTGGGCTTATGTTAGTATTAGTTTTTATTCCAGCAATCATGGCGTTGCCGAACATCCTTTTGTTTTTGTGCGGCTATCACTTTTATGAATTGGAAACCGACACAGGTGTTGGCGACTATATTCTCATTTCAAAGCGGCGGCGAATAAGAAATAAAGGTGACCCGATTACTTTGTGCTGCAAGCAATGTTGACAAGGCAATAAATAATAGTAAGTGTCCAAACGGTGTCCAAAAGAAATCTCGCAATAAAAAAAGCCCTATTTAAAAGGCTTTCTTGATATATGGTGCGAGGAATGGGACTTGAACCCACACGATATTACTCACACGCCCCTCAAACGTGCGCGTCTGCCATTCCGCCACCCTCGCATAAACCAACACAAAAATTATACCACACCAAAACACCATTTACCAACCAAACTACTTAACACCTTTATACTGCCTCTTTACCTTCTTGCGAACATACACAGTAACAGCCTTAGTAGGACAAATATTCACACAACGATAACACAAAGTACAATTATCCTTCTCACTTACCCCATTAGAAGAAAGCTCCAAATTATTCATAGGACACTCCCTGACACATAAACCACACTGAACACAATCACCATCAGCAACAAAAGAACCACGCTGCTTCTCCTCGATTTTAGGAAAAGCAACACTCTGAGACTTACCTAAAAGAACAGAAAAAAAATTCCATCCCCTTTTCTTAACTACACCCTTCCTGATATTATCACAAACAACCTCAAGACCCTTCAAAGCCTTCTTCGGTTTCTTCACCCTCTCCTTTTCCGTAATAGGAAACAAAAAGAAATTACAAATATTATTAGGCATACTAAAATGCTCTGCATAAATGACCCTATCATCACAACCAGGAAGCAACCTGGTAAAAGCCTTTGCTCCATCACCAGAAAACATCATCTGAGTACAAAAAACAATAAGCTTCTTATCAGAAAAAACCACCTTATACTTACCTACAAACTCCCTCATAATACGAGGAACACAAGAACCATAAATAGGATAAACAACACCAACAACATCAGCTCCACCTATGATCCCCTCAAAATCAACACTATCCTCTATACTATAACAACCACAACCCATATTCTCTGCAAAATGCTCAGCAATAAACCTACTATTACCAGTACCAGAAAAATAAACTACAACCAACTTAGAAACATCCATCATACAAACCTCCACTACACACTTACACCCATACCACAATACTACAACATACCCTTGACCTTATCAATTACCTAAATTCCACGTGCATTTTTTATTAGCTTAAAAGAACACTATTTCACGAAGAATTTAAACTGATACTCCCACATTGTAACATTATTTACCACCACCTTTCAATCTTTTTC
>Ga0209408_1001050_pt1 | contig 18650 bp, 13 predicted proteins | sample AD_UKC107_MetaG_FD_184422 | JGI IMG/M metagenome (GOLD analysis project Ga0209408, IMG submission 184422) | Active sludge microbial communities of municipal wastewater-treating anaerobic digesters from Hong Kong - AD_UKC107_MetaG (SPAdes)... | ecosystem: Engineered > Bioreactor > Anaerobic >... | reverse complement strand
GAAACAGTAGGATTGTTTGTTTGATCTGCCGACCCTGCCACGCAATTGATGAAGCTGCGACAAGCCGAAACGGGTGGCATTCAATACGACCATCACGGTTGCACTTTTCACATCCATGCCGACTTCAATTACGGTCGTGGAAACGAGTATCCGGATTTTTTTGTCCGCAAAATCTTTCAGGATCCGTTCTTTCTCTTCGCCTTTCATTTTGCCATGCATCAATCCGGTATTAAGTTCACCCGGGAAATTCTCCTTAATTTCCGCATAGAATTCTTCCACGGAAAACAATGAAGAATTGTCATTTTTCTCGATTAGAGGCACAATGAAATAAGCTTGGTTGCCAAGCTCAAGTTCCGAAGAAACCAGATTATACACTTTCTTCATTTCATCATAAGATACGATTTCGGACAGAATCTTTTTCCTTCCCGAAGGCATGGTATGGATCGAACTAACATCCATATCGCCGAAAATCGTGATCGCCAAGGTACGCGGAATCGGAGTCGCGCTCAAGAAAAGGACATCGGGAGTTATGCCTTTTTCCCGCAGGGCTTTTCTTTGATCGACACCGAAGCGCTGCTGTTCGTCGACAATTACCAGACCGAGTTTCTCGAATTGGGTGGCATCCTGGATCAGAGCATGCGTGCCGATGATGACAAGTGGCGAAACTTTTTTGATTTTCTCCATTATCTCGCTTCGATCCGGGTTTTTGACACTGCCGGACAAAAAAACCGTCTCGCAATCTATTTTCGCTTTTTGGAACATGGCAAGGAAATTCTCATAATGTTGGAAGGCGAGTATTTCCGTCGGAGCCATGATCGCAACTTGCCTCTTCGCACTGATGGTCGCGACTGCGGCGATGGCGGCGCACACGGTCTTTCCGCTGCCGACATCCCCTTGCAGAAGGCGACTCATCGGTCCTTTCTTTTTGAAATCGCGGAATATCTCGTTTGTGACTTGTTTTTGATCAAGTGTCAATTCAAAGGGCAAGGAGGATATGAAACTTCTTACTGTTGTTATATCGTATGGCATCGGATCCCTTTTGATCCGGTTTCCAATTTCTCTTCTGGCTTCGATCCGGAGACAAAAATCGAGAAACTCCGTATATTTGATACGCTTTGCCGCCGACATTGCCTCCGACATGTCAGAAGGATTGTGGACATAACCGTAAAACTCGTCGGCTGCTGGCAATTGATTTTCTATTATCAAATATCCGGGAATGGTTTCTTTTTTTTCAACCATTCCGGTCGCAAGAACGGATGTGACAAGATTTTGAAATTGCCGACTGGAGAAACCCTCGACCCGGTAAATAGGAATTATTCCTTCGGAATATCTGTTTTTAAGCACCACTTCACTCGCCGTGAACTGGGCAAACGATCGGATAAAGCGACCGGTTATGACAACCTCAGCACCTTTAACCAAAGCGGTATGCAAAAACTCCCGGTTGAAGATAACAACCTGGAAGCCGGAATTTCCGGATGCGATCCGAAATGACAATTTGGTGAGACGGCGTCTGATACGGACAACAGAGCTGTCAATATCCAAAACCCCTTGCAAAGTGATTTCCTGGCCGATGACGGCTTCCGAAAATTCTTTTATTCTGTGAGTTTCGTATTGGGTCGGAAAAGTGTTGACAAGGTCGGAGGCGCAATAAATCCCGGCATGGAACAATTTGGCACGCATGATTTTTCCCACGCCCTTAATTTGTAACAAATCATCCATATTCTCGCCTCCGTTCACTTAAAATTATATAGAAAAAAAAGGGCATTTTCAATACCCTTTTCATTCCACGGAAATGATGTATGAATAGATTTCCTGACCGCCTTTGATGATTTCGGTTTCCACAATGAATTCCGAATCAATCATCGCGGTGAGCGTATCGACTTCATCTTCCGGAACGTTCTTCCCAACCATGATCGTGATGATTTCCGAATCAGCGTCGATCATATGGCGGACCAAATCCTTGGCTGTTTCAAGGCGTTCAGGGTTGCTACAGACGATCTTGCCGTCGAAAATACCCATGAAGTCATCTTTTTTGATATTGACACCATCGTTGTAACTTTCCCGGATGGCATAAGTTATTTCCCCGGATTTTACGTGCCCGATATGTCTTTCCATATCGGCTATGTTCTGTTCCACATCCTGAGTGGCATCGAACATCGTCAGGGAAGCGTATCCCTGGGCAATCGTGGTGGCGTTGAGAACATAAACCTTCTTGTCCTCGACCATTCCAGCTGCCGTCCTAGCCGACAACAAGACGTTCTTGTTGTTCGGAATGATGATGATGTAATCGGCGTTGATCTGCTCACAAGCCTCGATGAACTGTTCGATGGCAGGATTCATGGTCTGGCCGCCGGAAATGATATAGTCGCATCCCATTTCGATGAAAGTTTCTTTCAGGCCTTCGCCATTGACAACGGCCACAATGGCGTATTTCTTGCGGATCTTCGGAGCCACGCTCTTGTTATGGTCGTGCCCGCATTCGCATTCTTTGTCTTCTCCTGTCTCATGAAGCAAAACTTCGGTATGCTGAAGCATCATGTTCTCGATCTTCAGATTGATGAAAAATCCAAAATGCTGGGCAAGATTCAGGGCATCGCCAGGTGATTTAGTATGGATGTGAACTTTCAAAATGTTTTCATCCTGGACTACCACAAGTGAATCGCCCAGAGGCTGGATCATGTCGATAAAATCCTTCTGGTTGAATTCATCCATTTTTTCGATCTGCATGATGAATTCGGTGCAATATCCGAAATCACGGCCGCCGTGAATATCATTGAGATCAATCGTCCTGTTGTCAAACGGGGCCGGCTTAACGGTTTCCTTTTCCTCGTAGATGTTGCCGAGGATGGCATCGTACATTCCCTGGGCGACTTCGATATAGCCGGCTCCACCGGAATCGATGACTCCAACTTCTTTCAGAATTGGCAACAACTCCGGAGTTCTTTCCAGGGATTCGCGCAATTCTTTTAGATAGATATCAAACAATTCGGCGAAATTACGGACATCGGAAGCAACCGAAATCGCTTCGTCCGCTCCTTCTCTCGCAACGGTCAGGATCGTTCCTTCAACCGGATTGATGACAGCCTGATAAGCTTGTTCCACGCCTTTTCTGAGTGCCTGGGCAAATTCGACAGTGTTAACCTTGTCGTAACCTTTCAAAGCGGTTGACATACCGTTGAAGAGTTGCGACAAAATAACGCCAGAGTTACCCCGCGCTCCCATGAGCATTCCCCGGGCCAGGACCTTGGAGACGATTCCGATCGATTCGTCCTCGACGTTGCGGATAGCATTCGCTCCCGCCGACATCGTGGCCGACATGTTCGATCCGGTATCTCCGTCCGGTACGGGAAATACGTTCAGTTGATTGATTCTATCGGTATTTTCTTTTAGTTTTATGTTTCCGTTGAAGACCATTGTTTTAAGCATATTCCCGTCAAGGTATGCTATGTCCATGATTTCCTCCTAAAGCATTTCGAGCATGCGGATATATCTTACTTATGGGCATTAAATATTACCCGACATTGCTAGCCAAATCGCAAAAAGCAATAACATTCTATCACATCCCAAAAGAAAAAGCAACCAGATTACTTACGATACATATCGGCTGGAAAGCGCGAGAATCTGTGAATCAGTTTTTAGTTTTCACTAATATGATTCATTAGTGATACACCGGCGCCTTTTTGTCTATTTTTTACGTTTTGCCTGTTTTTTATACTGTTCGATCACCTAAAAAATAGTAGGTGCCGGTCTTTTGATTGACGGCTTTCGGAAAATGTTTTTTTTGCTTGCATTTATTATAAGATATGTTAAAATAGTATATGCTGAAATCAAAACAGAAACGGAGTGATATCATGCCAAGAGTATGCGCAGTAACCGGAAAGAAATTCATGTCAGGAAATCAGCGCTCACATTCTATGCACGCGACCAGAAAACTTTGGAAAGCCAATCTTCAGAAAGTCCGGATCGTTGACGAAAACGGGCAGACGAAGAGAGTGTACGTTTCTGCTAGAGCCATGAGGAACGGAAAAATCAACAGAGCCTGACAAAAAAACTGCCAAAAACAAAGCCCTCGGAAATCCGAGGGCCTTTTGTTTGTAATCAGTTTGTCGGTGCGATGGTGTTGACGATCGTTTTTACCGTGTTGATTGGAATGGAGAAACCCATTCCCTCGATATCCGTAGCGACAAGCTTGCTGACATTGATTCCGATCACTTCGCCGTCCAGATTATAAAGCGGACCGCCGCTGTTACCGGGATTAATTGGAGCGTCGTGCTGCAAGCACAGTGCCGTCGAATTGCTAAGCGACCGGTCAAGTCCCGACAGGATTCCCATAGTAAGCGAACCGTAGAAATTATATCCTTCGGGGTTACCGGCAGCTAGAACGATCATGCCGACTTCTACTTGGGAAGAATCCCCCAAGGGCGACACTTCGATATCGTATTCCAAATTGGTTCCTCTGAATGACAGAACGGCAATGTCAACATCCTCGTTGGCTCCAAGCAATGTTCCGACGACTTTGCTTCCGTCACAGAATACTATCTTATAATTGTCGCCATCTTCAACGACATGATGATTGGTGATTAAGTAATAAGTGTCGGTGTTTTCATCATAACGATATACGACTCCGGATCCTAAAGATTGTCCTTCAGTATCCAAATAACTGGTGATCCCGACCACTGATTTCTGCACAAGGGAAGCCACATTGTATATCTTGCTTTGTGTTGTATCAAGCAAGATATCGATCTCTCCGCTGGCAACGCTGTCTTCCAAAGCATTCGCCACACTGGCGTAAATCTCCTCATAGAGATCGCCCATGTATTCGCTATCGTCCTCATTAAACAGAGCGCTTTCGATATCCGCATACAGTTCGGCATAGAGGTCGGCATATACTTGGTCGTATAACGCTTGTTTCAGACTTTCATAATCGGTATATGCAAAAGTCGAATCTTCGGTTGTGGTTGTTTCCTGTGTTGTCGTAGTCAAAGTCGTTGTCGCCACTTCTGCCAGGTTACCGAAAATGAAGCCGGAACCCGTGCAGGCAGTCAGGGCAAAGAATGTAAAAGCCAATATTCCCAGTACAAGATATTTTTTCATGTTTTCATCTCCCTCAGGATGTCTTGGACAGTAATTCTATATTTTCCAAAGTAATGTAACTGCCGTTTCTGTAGACAACGATGCTTATGACATCTCCGACATGGTACAACTCATAGAAATCTTTCGATGTTTCGGTTTTGTTCGATATTACAATGTCACCGATCTGGGTTATGATGTCTCCCGCCTGAACATATCCGTCCACCGACGAACCGGACATAACGGCTATAACATAGTATCCCGCCTCGATTCCTTCCGGAATGGTAATGCCTTCTTGTGCGAATTCCTCCGGCGTAACAGTCGCAATATCAGCTATCTGCACTCCCAAAACCGGAGTTTGTTTGGAAAACCCGTACAATTCGATGTCAGCGCAGACCGCCGCGACAAGACTAATGGGAATAGCAAATCCCATGCCTTCGATTTCCGACGAAGATATCTTGATGGAATTAATTCCGATCACTTCTCCGTCAAGGTTGAAAAGTGCGCCGCCGCTGTTGCCGGAATTGATGGAAGCGTCGTGCTGAATGAAACTGAAATACATTTCTGTGATCCCGTCGTTGTCGGTATCGAAATATCTTCTGGTTCCTGAAACTATTCCCATGGTCACCGAACCGAAAAATTCGTAGCCGTCCGGATTGCCCACAGCCAAAACGACGGTTCCCGTCGCCAAATCGGAGGAATCTCCAAAAGACGCCACATTCAATGTTCTGTCGGTGACGAAGGTCAGGACGGCCAAATCAGTGGTTTCGTCATAACCCACTATTGTCGCCGCTATTGTCGTCCCGTCACCCAAGCGGATACGGGGATCGTTTGTTATGCCGTCATCCGTGGCGTCGTCCTCGACCACGTGATGATTTGTAACCACATAATACATTGTCCCGACATGCTTGTAAATGACGCCGGAACCCACCGACTGCAACAAGCCGGATGAACTGTAGTTGGAAACCCCTATGATGGATGACGCCTCGTCAGTCGCCACTCGCAAAACCTGTTCGGCAAGCGAAACGGCTTCGAGCGACAAGGTCCCTTCATCCAGATCGCCATATATTTGGGTGATTATCTGATCGTAGATTTCCTGGAATCTTTCTTCCGTTATGTCACCTATCACTTCTTCGCGGATCTGCTCATAGAGATCGTTATAAAGCATGGCATAGACTTCCGATACCAAACGATCGGTATCGATTGTTGTCGTAGTGGTGTTGGTATTGGTGGTAGAAGACGTCAAAAAAGTCCTCTCCGTCGTGGTAGTGCTGGAAATACTGAAAAAATCACAACCGGCAAAGACAAACACCAGCGTCACCAATAAGATGAAAATAAGGCCTTTTTTCTTCATGTACTCAACTTCCTTCCGGATATGTGTTTCCGATATTATATCACGATATTATGAGAAAGCGGTGAAAAATGCATTTGTCGCATTATTTTTCGTCGCTCATCACGACAAGCAAACGTCCCTTGGAAAAGCCGACTTCTCCGGACCCTTCGTTCGATACGCAAAGCGAATCGCTGGTCGACAGATAATAATTGTTCAGACTGTATTTAAAGCCTGTCAGAGATAGGTTATAGCAATCTTCGATGGCAAAAAAGGAAATGTATCTGTGGTAGTTGTCAATATGGTGTTTTCCTTTGCCAAGAACAAAAATATGATGCTGGTTATCGCGGAATGACAGGTCGAAACGTTTCAGCAGGTTGATGTTTGCCAGCAAATGGTCTATTCTTCCTCCGATACCGCCGTAAATTTCCAAAGAAGTGTAATCGGTATTGTTGTACAAGTAATCGATGGCATAAGCAAGATCGGTCATCGACTTTTCCTTGGACAGAGTGATGAGTTTCCTGCTTTTTTGTTTTACGGAATCGAAAAAGAGCGGATCGAGGGAATCGAAATCGCCGATCGCTAGATCAATCATGATGTTGTTTTCCACAAGATATTTCAGACCGGAATCAACTCCAACTATGAATTCATCGGCTTCTTCAAAATAAAGACGGGAAAAATCATAGTTGTTGGGTCCGGCAAAGATTTTGATCTTTCTAGACATTTTCCAACACCTCGATCGCTTTTTCCCGGTCTTTCTGATTAATGATATAGGATCCGGCCACCACAATGTCGGCCCCGGAAGTTTTTGCCATGGCGGCGGTTTTGTCATTGATTCCGCCATCCACTTCGATAAGGAAATGATAGTTGTTTTTGCTTCTCTGGTCGGCATAATACCGGATCTTGTCCAAGGCCTCCGGCATGAATTCCTGACCGCCCTTGCCTGGTTCGACGCTCATGACTAACACTAAATCCAGATCTTTCAGGAAAGGATCGAGCAAATCGGCTTTGGTGGCCGGTTTGATTGACATGCCTGACAAACAGCCCCTCCCTTTGATTTTTGCAATCAGATTGGCGGATTTTTCCTTTGCGGCTTCGTAATGGAATGTGATCATATCAGCGCCGGCATCAATGAAATCACGATACCTTTCCAGGGGATTGGCAATCATCAGATGGCAATCGAAAAACTGATTGCTAAAGGCTTTTACTCTGTCTAGCATTTCTTCTCCGTAAGTCAGGTTGGGAACGAAAATTCCATCCATGACGTCGAAATGAAGCCATTTCGCTTTTTTCAAAGAAACAATCTCGGTTTCCAGTTGGGAAAAATCGGCGGTTAGAAAAGAAGGAGCGCAGATCATGATGTCATCACCCTTTCAGTATTTAGGCTTGATTGCCTTTATTTCCGCATAAAAACGGCAATAGTTGTCATATCTTTCTTTAAGAATGGAGCCGGCTTCCACGGCTTCTTTCACCTTACAGTCCGGTTCTTTCAAATGCCGGCATCCGGAAAAACGGCACCCTTCGGACAAATTGACAAAATCAGGATAAAGGTTTTGAAGCGAATCCGGTTCGATATCGATGAAATCCAGTTTGGAAAATCCCGGCGTGTCCGCGATCCATCCGTCTCCGAACTCGATAAGTTCCACGTGTCTTGTCGTATGCTTGCCTCTTCCCAAAGCTTCCGAAATATCGTCTGTCTTCAATTCCAGTGTTGGGTTTAAGGAATTCAACAAGCTACTTTTTCCCGCTCCGGTCTGACCAGCAAGAACATTCGTTTTTCCTTTGGTCAGTTTCTTTATTTCCTCCAGGCCTTCATTGGTTTTGTTGGAAACAAAAACGGTGGGGAAAAAAGATCGGTAATATTCGGCCGTTTTCTCCAAGGTTTCCCTTTCATCTTTTGTCATAAGGTCGGTTTTTGTTATTATTATCGCTGGCGTTATTCTGCTGTTTAAAATCAGAATTAGGAATCGATCGAGCAACTGTAAGCTGAATTCCGGACGTTTGGCAGACATTATCAGGAGCACCTGGTCGACATTGCATATCGACGGACGGACCAAATCGTTCGTCCGTGTTTCGACCGACAGGATCGATTCATCGTCGAAAGAAACGATATCGCCTACTTTTGGACGCTCGTTCTGATAGCGAAAAATACCCAGCGGCTTGACATCACGACGTTTTCCGTCGCAACCGGCGACCGTATACCAACCGCCGATCAATTTGATGATGCGACCTTTCTCCAAATGCATGCCTCCTTGGAAAGATACCATAATTATACAGGAAAAAGCAAAAAAAAAGAAGACTTGCGTCTTCTTGAATCAGTAATTTTTCACGTAGCGTTGGAAATAGCTCTGGTCGTGATCGCAAACCGGGCAAACCTTGGGAGCCTTTTTCCCGACATGGATGTGTCCGCAATTCGAACAGATCCAGATTTCGGAATCGTTGTCCGATTCGAAGATCCTTTGGTCCTTTATACTCGCAAGCAGGGCAAGATAGCGCTTCTCGTGTTCCTTTTCAATCGCCGCCACAGCTTCGAACAGATAGGCAATCTTGGTAAAGCCTTCCTGTTTCGCTACTTCGGCGAAGCCTTTGTACATGTCGGTCCATTCGTAATGCTCGCCCGCCGCTCCGTCTTCCAAATTTGCTTCGGTGGCGGGAATGCCACCGTCATGAAGCAGTTTGAACCATACTTCCGCATGTTCCTTTTCGTTGGCTGCCGTTTCAAGGAAAAAGTTCGCTATCTGTACGTAACCTTCCTTTTTGGCTTTTGAAGCATAAAAAGTGTATTTGTTCCTCGCCATCGATTCGCCGGCAAATGCCTGTTGCAGGTTTTGTTCCGTTTTACTGCCTTTGAGTTCCATTATGTTTCCTCCTTATAAAGATTGTCGGATTTTCAGTCTCCGAATGATATTCCGATATTTCTGGCTGCTTGGACAAGATCGCCTTCGGGATCAACGAGCCTGGCTCCGCCGCGGCTTGTTTCTCCGGTTTTTCCGTGCCCGACGACATCTTCGATTGGAACCATGGTCATTTTGTCATTCATGATCGTTACCATGTTTCCGAATTCGCCGTTGGCGATCATATCGACGGCATGCGATCCATACTTGGTGCCAAGGACGCGGTCGAATGTGTCGGTGACGCCGCCCCTTTGAATGTATCCCAGATTGGTTGAACGGATTTCCTGTCCGGTAATCGGCTGGATCAGTGTTTCCAGTTGCGATGCTATACGGGCTCCGATGCCACCGAGTTTGACACTGTCGGGGCTCTTGTTGTCGATTGTTCTGATCGTCAGTTCTCCGTCAATCGGTTTAGCGCCTTCCGAAACGCAAATGATCGAGAACTTGCTGCCGTAATTGTATCTGTCGATGATCTGTTTGGCAACCTTTTTGATATCATAAGGAATTTCGGGAATCAGAATGACATCAGCCGATCCGGCGATTCCGCCTTCAAGAGCCAGCCATCCGGCGTGGCGTCCCATGACTTCCAGAATCATGACGCGGTCATGGGAAAAAGCTGTCGTATGTAAAGCATCGAGCGATAACATGATATGGTCTAGAGCGGTACGGTAGCCGAATGTGATCTCGGTGTCGGGAACGTCGTTGTCGATGGTTTTTGGAATGCCGACGACATTCACGCCCTTGCGGGAAAAATCGCGGGCGCTTGTCAAAGTGCCGTCGCCCCCGATGATGATAATCGCATCGACGCCGTTTTTACGCAAATTCTCGATCGCGATATCGGAAACATCCAAATAGACATAGTTCCCGTTGCTGTCCATGGTCCGGTAATTGAAAAGGTTGTCGCGATTCGACATTTTGAGAATCGTGCCGCCTTGATGGAAAATACCGGTGACTGCCGAGAGCGTCAAATCGATATAATCGTCCTTGAAGAGTCCGTAGTAACCTCCCATGTAGCCGATCACTTCGTATCCGTATTTGAGAATTGCCGTCCTGACGGCGGCTCTTATCACGGCATTGAGTCCGGAGCAGTCGCCTCCGCCTGTCAAAATTGCTATCCTTTTGATTTTTTTATTCGCATCCATTGTTTATTCTCCTGAAAAAAATATCTTTATTAGTGTATCATCAAAACCATATTCAGTCAAATGGATTGATATCATTTTGTTTTTGATTTCATCCTTAACTGACCGCAAGCGGCATCGATATCGCCGCCTTGTTCTTTTCGCATCGTCACATTGATTTTTCTTTTCATGAGACAATCGAGAAATATGGATGTCGCGTCATGTCCGCTGGGATCGAATTCGAATTCATCCACAGGGTTATAAGGAATTAGATTCACATAGCAATTCACATCTCGCAAAAGATCAGCCAGTTTGTTTGCCTGTTCCAAAGAATCGTTGACGCCTTTTAGAAGGATGTATTCGAAAGTCACCCTTCTGGAAGTTTTTTCGAAATAATCCTTACACGCCCGGATCACCTCGGCAACCGGATATTTCCGATTTATCGGCATGAGACGGTTACGAAGAGTATCATCTGAAGCATGCAGGCTGACGGCCAGATTGCTGCGAATCGGTTCTTCGGCATATCGTCTGATCATCGGAACTATGCCGCTTGTCGATACGGTAATGTGCCGTTGGCCGATCGCCAGACCTTTGCTTTCATTGATAATGCCGATAAACTTGATGACATTTTCATAGTTGTCGAACGGTTCTCCGGTTCCCATGACGACTACGTTCGTGATCCTGACTTTGGCTTCCAAACCCGCCATGATAACCTGGCCAACTAATTCCGCTGTATCCAGATTCCTGATTTTATTTTTTAAGCCGGAAGCGCAGAAAGCGCATTTCATGTTGCAGCCAACCTGGCTGCTCACACAGACACTGTATCCGTAATCATGGGTCATCAGCACTGTTTCGATCAGACTTCCGTCATTCATCGCAAACAGATATTTTCTCGTTCCGTCCGATGAATTCTGGATCGTCGCGATTCCCGGGAGACCAAAACCGAAATGATCGCTTAGATATTCCCGCAATTTCAGCGACAAATTGGTCATCAAACCAAAATCGCGGATGTTTTTCTGATACATCCACTCGAATATCTGTCTTCCGTTGTACTGTTTGAAACCGGCTTCCGACAACATGATTCCTAGTTCTTGCAAGGAGAGGCCGTATAGATTGGTTTTTTCCATGGGGTTTCCTCCGAAAATCCGATGGCTGAATGTTACGTAATGATTATATCACATCTTTGATATGTCTATGTTCCGATTCGCTTCACTTCTTAATAAGAAAACGGTCCCGGAAAGGACCGTTTGTGTTTTGTAGGTTATTCTCTCAATGTGGCCTGACATTTCTTGGCAAGTTCGCCCACTATCTTGTTCACGAAATTGTCGACATCGGTTGTCGAAAGGGTTTTTCCGTCATCTTGGAAAACCAGGGATAGAGCAATCGATTTCTTGTCCTGGCCAAGTTTTTCTCCTTCGTAGCGATCGAATATTTCCACAATCCGAACGGATTTCATGTTCATCTTGCGGATGGTTTCCACCAAATCACCGGCCGGGAGATTCTTATCCACGATGACTGCCAGATCCCGTGAAACCGACGGATATTTCGATAATGGTTTCATAACGATGTTCTTATTGCCACATCCAAATATTCTTCCAAGATTCAATTCAAATGCGTATGTTTCCCCGATTTCCTCGCTATGTTCTAACTCAGGATGGAAACGACCTAACACGCCAATCTTTTTTCCTTTTGATGTAACATTAGCGACGACTCCCGGATGGAAACCAGGTAATTTTTTGTCCGGTATCTGGAAGTCGATATCCTCTAGACCAAGTTTCTTAAGAATTGCGATGATGATGCCTTTGGCCAGATAGAAGTCGATATTTGCTTGATCGTGTTGCCACTTCGACATCCGATAAGAACCGTTCATGATGCCCGATAAAAATTCTTCCTCGCCTTCATCGAAATATCCTTTGCCGATTTCAAACAGGCAAGCCTCATCTTGCTTATGATCCTTGTTATATTTGAGGACACTTATAAGCGATGGCAACAGTGAATGTCTTAAACTAGCCCTTTCCTCTGAAATTGGGTTGAGTATTTTAATTACTTTTTTGTTGCTGTCATCGAACATTCTGGCATTATGTTCGTTTGTGAGAGTGTAAGTCGTTACTTCGTCGAATCCCAAATCCAACATGAACGATCTGAGCATCCTTCTTTGTTTTTGGATATCGGTCAAAGTGCCTGTCGTTATGGTTTTTGGTAATGTCATCGGGATATTGTTGTATCCGTTTATGCGGACGATTTCTTCGATGACATCCTGGTATGTCTTGATATCCTGCCTTCGCGAAGGAGCGTAAACGGTAATGTCGTCATCGGTAATCTTCGCCCGGAAATTCAAGCGTTCGAAGACATCTTCCAGTTCTTTTTCCGTATATCGCTTGCCGGTGACTGACTCTATTTTTGCCATTGTCGTCAATATGACGGTGTCGCCAGCGTCGTTGACATCAAAATAATTGATTCCGCGTAATATCCTGCCACCGCAATATTCCCTGAACAGTTCAGCGGCACGATTAGCGGCCAATCTGGTACGAGCTGGGTCCAAGCCCCGTTCGAAACGGTTGGACGATTCGCTCTGGAGAGCGAGACGCTTGGATGTTTTTCTCACCGCATAAGGTGAAAACGTCGCCGACTCAAGAAGAATCGTTGTGGTATTGTCGTCAATCTCGGTTTCCAAACCGCCCATGACTCCGGCCAGGGCGATCGGAACATTGCCATCGGTGATGACGACATCCGCGGGATCAAGTTCTCTTTTCTTGCCGTCCAAGGTGACGATCAATTCGCCTTCTTTGGCATTTCTGACCAAGATCTGTCCGCTTACCAGTTTATCGTAGTCAAAAGCATGGAGCGGTTGTCCGTATTCCAGCATTACATAGTTTGTGATATCCACGACATTGTTTATGGGACGGATGCCGCATGCTATGAGACGAGATTGCATCCATCTGGGGCTCAATCCGACCTTGACATCCTTGATCACCCTTGCATAATATGATTCGCAATCGGAAGTCTCCGTAAACACGCAAACCGGATTCTTCTCCTGATCCTCTTCGGGATCCGGATTTGACACATTGACAGATTCATTTAGAACGGCCCCAAGTTCATAGGCAACTCCCAAATGGGACAAGAGATCGGCCCGGTTGGGGGTAAGATCCAAATTGAGAATATAGTCGTCAAGGCTTAACCATGCCAAAGGATCGCCGCCCAGCGGCGCATCCGAGGACAGGACATGGATTCCGTCCTCCTGATGATATTTGTGATCGATTCCCAGCTCCGACAAAGAACAGATCATTCCGTTGGATTCGATACCCCTGATTTTTGCCTTCTTAATTTTCAGGCCTCCGGGAAGGTTGGCTCCCGGCAAAGCGACTATCACTTTCTGACCGGCTTCAACATTGGGAGCCCCGCAGATAATATCTAATTTTTCGTTTCCGGTATCAACCACGCAGACATGCAGATGATCGGAATCCGGATGCATAACACAGGTTTCCACGAAGCCGATCGCCAGGTTGGTGGCTTCGACCATTTTTTCGAGTCCTTCGACTTCGGCGGACATCAGATTAAGTTTTCTGACCAGTTCGTCCTTATCAATATCGATATTTATATAGTCTTTCAACCAATTCATTGACAACAGCATTTTATCACCCCTCTACCGAAACTGGCGGTTGAACCGCAGGTCGTTGGTATAGAAAGCCCTGATGTCGTCGATTCCGTATTTCAGGATCGCGACTCGTTCCACGCCCATTCCGAAAGCAAATCCCTGGTAACGGGAAGAATCATATCCGCAAGCTTCCAAGACATTGTTGTTTACCATGCCGGCCCCAAGGATTTCGATCCATCCGGTGCCTTTGCACATCGAACATCCGGCGCCGCCGCATTTATGGCAGGAGACATCAACTTCCACGCTCGGTTCGGTGAATGGGAAGAAAGACGGGCGTAAACGGATTTCTCTTTCTTCGCCGAACATCTTTCTCGCAAGTACCAGAAGAGTTCCTTTGAGGTCAGCAAGCGAGGTGTTCTCGTCGACGACCAAAGCCTCGATCTGAGCAAATTGATGCGAATGTGTCATATCGTCATCGTCTTTGCGGTATGTCTTCCCCGGACATATGACTTTGATCGGTTTGTTTCCCCCGGCCTTGAGCATGGTCCTGATCTGGACGGGCGAAGTATGCGTTCTCAGAAGATTGTCTTCGGAAATGTAGAATGAATCCTGCATATCGCGGGCGGGATGCATTTTCGGAAAATTGAGCATTTCGAAGTTGTATTTGTCCGATTCGATTTCCGGTCCTTCTTCGACCGTATATCCCATGCCGACAAAAAGATCCTCGATTTCTTCGATAACCTGGCTGATCAGATGTTTGGCTCCCACGTACATTTGGCGGCCGGGCAGGCTGATGTCAATGGTCTCTTGTTTGAGTTTGGCATCGACTGCTTCTTTATCAAGCCTCTCCTTGGCACTATCAAAAAAAGCCGTCACTTCGCTTTTTGCGGCATTGATTATGCCACCAAAAGCCGGACGTTCTTCCGGTGTCAGATCCTTCATTTGTTGCATCATTGTATTGAACTCGCTTTTCTTGCCGAGAAAAGCAGCTTTGAGGTCGCCAAGTTCGGCAGGAGTTTTGATTCCTTCGGCCGCCGATTTCGCTTCAGCCACGATCTTGGCCAGTTGCTCTTTGATTTCCATTGTATCCTCCCCTTGATAAGACAAAATAAAAAAATCGCCCGAAAAAAAGGGCGATTTTACAAACCGTGGTACCACCTTTGTTCCGGGTAACCGTCCCGGCACTCAATGCCAGATAACGCTGGCGGCGGAGATGATTGGTCTCACTTGGGAGATGAATTTCCCGGTCTTGACAAGAGACGCTTTCACCATCCGCGTCCTCTCTTGCTTGTCTTTGGTTTCGGGTACTTGTTCCCCTTCATCGCGATAAGATTTCTTGTTTTGATTATATCATAAACAAGGTATGAATAACAAGACTAATTTCTTCTTCCGAATATCAGTAGCAAACGCAAAATTTCCACATAGATCCAAACTACGGTAACAAGCAATCCGAGTGAGAGAATCCAGCCCATTTTGGCATCGGTTCCCTGATCAACGCAATTCTTGATGCTTTCAAAGTCCAAGAGCAGGAACAAAGCGGAAAGCAAAGCTGACACGCCGCAAACCAGATAATAAATCGTAGATGTCATTGTGAACGGCAGAATTATGGATAGAAAAGCCATGATGATTACTGAAATGAGAGCCACCACCATTACCGATGCGAATTTCTGCGTAACTTTGATAATGCCAGTAGAATAGAACAGCAGCATAATGACAAAAACGATTCCGGTCGTCATAAGAGCCGTAGGAATGATGCCTTCGGCCAAATACGCGTATATAGCCGATATATAACCGAGAAAAACTCCTTCGCAGATTGCGTATATCACAGAAAAAATCGGGGAAAGGGTGACTGAACGCGTCCCGATAATCACGCTTATAAAACCAAGTAATATGGCGCCGATCAGGATACCGATTCCAATCTGAGCCATATACAATATTGTTAAATAGGCGCTTACACCCAAAATACCGATGAGAAATACCGTCTTCATCGCCACATTGGAATATGTGACCGGGCGATCGCTAACGTAAGTGTTGGCACGCACGGTACGGATAACCGGATTTGAGCTTCTTAAGAGTGGCATTGCAATACCTCCTGAATCATTGTTAATGTAGATATTATAACGCTTTTTTGTGGGATTTATATGATAAATGCAATTTATTTTCCCATATCCAAATCAAAAAGCGAGATTTGGTCTTCTTCAATCATTCCTTCAAAAACCCCCAAGTCTTCAAGCCGGTCGAAAATGGTCTTAGACAGCTTGGTTCGTGTACGGATGTCTTGTTTCGAAATGAACGGCTTTTTCTCCCTGGCTTCGACAACCGAATTGGCGGCTGCCAAACCGAGAGAATCCACGACGATAAGTGGCAACAGCAATGATTTCTGATCTTCGTCGATCACGAATTCCGTGGCCTGTGAGCGGTTGATGTCAATCGGATTGAACCTGAATCCGCGCATGACCATTTCCAAAGCCACTTCTAAAACGGTTTCCAGGTTCTTGTCACGATCCGAGGAATCGTTGGTGATGGAAGCCATCCGTCTCTTTATTCCCTCTTCGCCCTGATAGAAGGCATCGACATCGAAGAAAGGCGCCCGTTTGGAAAAATATGCCGCATAGAAATATATCGGTCGGTATTTTTTGAACCAAGCGATTCTCATTGCCATCAAAACATAAGCCGTCGCGTGAGCCTTCGGAAACAGGTATTTGATCTTGTTGCATGACCAGATGAACCATTCAGGCACATCTGACTGTCGCATTAAATCAGTGTAATATCCCCATTTTTCGGGATTTACATGCGTTTTACCTTTGCGGACGAATTCCATTATTTCAAACGCCTGTGTCGGTTGCATGCCGTAATCAATCAAATCGGTCATGATGTCGTCGCGGCAACCGAACACTTTCTTGAAATCAACTCGTCCGAATTCCTTTATCTTGCCGGATATCAAATCCTGAACGTTGGAATTCCATACATCGGTTCCGTGCGATAGTCCGGATATTTTGACCAGTTCGGCAAATGTTTTCGGGCGCGAATCTCTCAGCATCCCGCGTACGAAGTTGGTTCCGAATTCCGGAATTCCGAATGACGCCACATCACTGTTGATGTCTTCCGGACGCAATCCGATGGCTTCGGTTCCGGCAAGCAGTCTGTAGACTTCCGTATCATCAACCGGAATGTCTTTGGGATCAGAAAACGGAAAATCGAGTGGATCTTTCTTGACAAGATCCATCAGATATTTTATCATTGTCGGATCATCATGGCCCAGAACATCGAGTTTGAATAGGTTGCTTTCAAACGAATGATAGTCGAAGTGCGTTGTTTTCCAGGTAGTATCAGTTGAGTCGCCGGGATATTGGATCGGGGTGACATCGTAAATTTCCTTATTGTTGGGAACAACGACGATACCGCCGGGATGCTGGCCGCTGGTACGCTTGGATCCTTCGATCTTTTTTGCCAGTCTTTCCATTTCGGCACGTCTAACGATCAAAGCAGGTTCTCCTGCTTTTTCCCTGAGTTCGTTTTGTTTTTCCACATAATCCCTGACCATCGCAAAAGCCGTTTTCGATCCGCATGTGCCGATCGTACCGGCTCTGTAGGCATAATTGTATCCGAAAAGTTTACGGATGTATTCATGCACTTTGCTTTGATAGTCTCCGGAAAAGTTCAGATCGATGTCCGGAATCTTGTCTCCTTTGAATCCGAGGAAGGTCTCGAAGGGAATGTCATGACCGTCCTTAATCAGTTTGGTTCCGCATACCGGACAAAATTGATCCGGCAGATCCCACCCGCATTCGGCGCGGTCGAACAACCGGTTGATCTTGGTTTCAAAATCGGTTGATCCGAATTCACGTTCCTGCTCGTCGTTTTTCTTGAAAGCGGAAAAATGGCATTTGGGACAACGGTAATGCGGCGGCAAGGGGTTGACTTCGGTTATGTCCATCAACATGGCGACAAAACTGGATCCGACGGATCCGCGTGAGCCAACCAAATAGCCGTCATCAAGCGATTTTTTTACTAACAGGTGCGATATGTAGTAAATGGTGGAGAACTGGTTGTCGATGATGCTTTTCAGTTCCTTGTCGAGTCTGGTCTTCACCAAAGAAGGCAATGGACTTCCATACATGTTTTCCGCACGTTCTCGTACCATCGTCTCCACTTTGGATTTTATGGAAGGCACTCCCTGTTCTGCCAAAAATTCGTCCGACGGGGCGAACAACTCGTTCGGGAATATCTGGATCCAATCGATCGAATCGGCTATCATGTTCGGATTGGTAATGACAATCTCGCAAGCGACATCGTCGCCCAAGAAGCGGAATTCGTCCAACATTTCCGATGTCGTCATCAAGTGTTGGGACGGTTTGGTTTTTTCGTTATACAGATAGTGGTGCCCGCCTCCCACCATCGGAGAGTTGATCAATATTTCCCGACTCTTCAAATCTTCCGGGTCGAGATGATGGACATCGCCGGTTGCGCATACGGGTATGTCAAGTTCTTTTCCCACTTCGACGATCCGGCGGATGACATCCTGGATCATCGTCTGCCATTCGGGTATCTGATCGACCAAATAACCGAATGATGACGGCGGTTGGACTTCCAGAAAATCATAATAGGACGCGGCTTCTTTCAATTCTTCCCTTGTCTTGACC
>Ga0209408_1001048_pt1 | contig 18667 bp, 19 predicted proteins | sample AD_UKC107_MetaG_FD_184422 | JGI IMG/M metagenome (GOLD analysis project Ga0209408, IMG submission 184422) | Active sludge microbial communities of municipal wastewater-treating anaerobic digesters from Hong Kong - AD_UKC107_MetaG (SPAdes)... | ecosystem: Engineered > Bioreactor > Anaerobic >... | reverse complement strand
ACGATCGAGAGGGGGACGGCAAGTGGATCTGTTTATTTTGGGAACGATTGTTACGTATCTATATGCCGCATTGTTGCTACTGTTGAGAACGAAGGTGGCGCATAAGACGGTCCGTCCGGCCAAGATTTTTCTGGTTTTGTTGCTTGTCTTGGATATTTTTCTTCTTGTCAAAGGGAACCAGTCCGGAACGGAACTTTTCGTCGGCATCTTCACAATGATTCCGATTCCTTACATGATTGTCATGGTTTATATCAATGAATTACGTTCGACAATCAAAAAGATCGGAATGCTGCATAAAAAAAGCCGTAACCCGATCATCAACAACGAATTGGCAGAAAAACTTATGGACACCGTCGACTTTTTGTCGAACCGTAAGGTTGGAGCGCTCATAACGATCGAAAGAAGCATTGACTTGTCCGCATTCATAAGCAAAGCCCTGATGATCAACGCTCCGGTTTCTTCTGAATTGCTGGCATCTATTTTTGTGACTACGACCCCGCTACATGATGGAGCGGTGATCATCCGCGACAATCAGATTCTTTGCGCAAAAGCATATTATCCTTCGACCGAAAGAACCGACCTGCCGTTGCATTTCGGAACCAGGCACCGGGCCGCGATCGGTATAAGCGAGCAAAGCGATGCTCTCACTATTGTGGTGTCGGAGGAAACAGGACACGTGAGCGTCGCAATAAACCGTCAACTCGACTATAATGTCAGTCGGGAAACGCTTAGTCTCTATTTTGAAAAATACTTGAAAATCAATTGAAAGTGCTTCGGCACTTTTCTTTTTACACGTGGAATTTTAACATCCTATATGATATAATTTGAGAAGACGGAAAATCCGGGAGGTGACGCTCGTGGAACAGTATGACGTACTGGTAATCGGTTCTGACATCGAATCATTGGTCAGCGCGCTTTTCCTTGCGCGCAAAATGCGAAGCGTTTCCGTCATCATCGATGGAAAGGAAAACCCGGATGGCGACAGCGAAGTCGAGATCACGGATCCGGAAAACAACAAATATCGTTTTGCCTACGATTCCGGGGCATTTGTTTCTGGATTGAACCAAAATGGATTGTTGGAAAAATATTTACACGCGATCGGCATTGATACTGATTTGACCGGGGAAGTATCTGAATACGATATGGTGGAAACAACCGAAGGCGAGTTTCGAAAAAGAATCAATATTTTCGAACGCTTTCTGGTTTATCTCGTGCGTTATTATCCGAAACAAAGAGATGAAATTCATCGGTTTTTCCGAGATCTCGAAAAACATTACGAAAACTATGTCATGCAACAGGAATACATGCTTAAGAATACCGATTATACTTTGACATCCCTGATGATCGAATGGGGCGATTACAGCCTCTCCGCTTTGCTCGGAAAATATTTTTCCGATCCGCTCATCACAAACGAGTTCATGATGAATTGTCAGTTGAATGGACTAAATTCCGACGATGTCAGCAGCTACAATTTTTTTTCTGGTTATTTTCTCGGTCTTAAAGAAGGCTTTTATTATTTGCCGGTCTCGGTGGATGGAATCAAGAAACTGTTGATGGAGAAGCTTAAAATCATCAATCCGAAAATTATCCAACACAGGCGGATCAAGGAATATGTCGGAGATGTAACCGGCCGGATAACACATGTCATAGATTCCACAAACAAGGAAATAGCCGCGAAACATATCATTGTCGGATCCAAGCCGGATCGATTTTATAAGAAGTATTTTCCCGATTTGACGGAACATCTCGAACTCATCGACAAGTTTCATCCGGGACTTGAATCCCCAACCCGGATAAGAACGGTTTATCTTGCTTTGAATCAAAAGCCGCACAACATCGGCATAACAGAAATGAATTACTGCTTTTCCTGTGCCGGGCTGGCAAAACCATATATTACCAGGCTGTTCAATTACAGTCTGTATGAACCGACATCTACGGGGGCCAAGAAAGGTGCTCTGTGTGTCGATTACGTTTATGATGAAAATACCGAAATCGGCGAACAAGAAATATTGGCGCAGATCTACAGCAAATTCCCGAAATTGAAAAAAACCATAGTCGGGATCAAACAAGGAAACCCGCGCGAACTATCCGCCATGGTCAGTCTGGACGAGGTCAGAAGAGGGCTAACGATAAACGAGGAGATAGCGATCGAAGCATCCGAACACCTGATGTTTTTCGACAATCTCCATTTGACGGGCAGCTGGGTTCGTCCAGAAGCCGGACTGTTCGGACGGTTCCATACCGGCGTTGTTTTGGGAGACAAAATCGAAGAAAGTCTGTATTACGGAGAAAACGACGATTCTTTCTATTATCTCACCAACGACGAAATCATGGTCATGCTCAAACACAACTATGGACGCAAGACTCTCGGCAAATTGGAAAACCATATCAATTTCCAAATCGGAAAGAGCAGTTATTATGTCCGCATCAAGGATAAAAACCTGACTATTCACAGAGGGGAATATCCCCATCCGGATTTGACAATATATACAACAAACGATAAGTTGTCTAATTTACTACTGAAAAAAGTCTGTTTTGAAAACGTCATGGAATCCGGCGGTCTGAAGTACACGGGATCATCCGAACTTCTCTATAAGGTTGTCGATGCGTTCGAGCTGGACGATTGTAAGAAAACAGAAGTCAAATTCCAGCCCAAACTGCCAGTGAAAAACGCTGGAGCAAAATTGATGTTCGTATATCTGCTGGCATTTTCCGCACTTGCTTTTCTATGTAATTTCATCGATATGATCTGGCTTGTGCCGTTCGCTCTCGGAATATCGCTAGCCATGGGATATTTGAAATGGCGGTTTTTCCGTAGAATATCCTGGTTTGAATTTTCATGGGCCGGAATTTACTTGGCGATGTTGTTTATGGCGATATTCTGGCAACCGTTCAATGTTTTGCATAACGACGACATGTTGCTGGGGCTGATGGGGGGAATGTTCTTCATATCCTGGATAATCAACCAGCCGATTGTCCACGATTTCCGTAAATATGATTACCGGGCAGACTATGCGGAAACAAAATTCTTCAAAACCGTCAACAACGGGATGACATTTGTCTGGGCATTGATTTTCCTGTTGATTCTTGGGGGCGTCCATGTTTCCGGCGATCGTTACGTCTCAGCTTGGTACAATCTGGTATTCCTGGGGATTTTTCTAACTTATTATTATCCGATCATCTATGTCAGCACCAACATCAAGAAATAAATTCATGAGAAAGAGGCACTGATCATGGCCTATTTGTTCATTTACATATCCCTTGGCGCGATGTTTCTTTTGATGGTTACGAGCGCCTTGGCCTATCACAAATTTAGCGTGTGGAAAACCATTCTCTTCTTTATTTCCGGAGGGGCTTTTATCATCATGCGCTTCTTTCCGGAGCTTGTACCGTTTGTTTCCTTTGATGTCATAAAACCATATTACGAATACACACTTTACCTGATGGTGGCAATTTATGCGTTTACATTCAAACGAAAGATCAGGATAACCAAGAATTTGACCGACTATGATTATTTCGAACTCGAAAAGGAACTCGATGAAATCAAAACGACTTCCGATTTGTTGCGTCTCAGGTATATTTCCACGATCGGCCTTATCAGCGAAGGTTTGATTTTCTATGATGACGATCTGACCGGTCTTTTCATCACCGATCAACTATCGCTACTGATCGGGAAAGGAAAAAACGATCTGGCAATGGAAGAATATGCCGATATCGTTCACAAAGACGACCGGGCCGCTTATCTGTCGACCATAAAAAAAGTCAGCAAGAAAAACCCGACTTATGATATGAAGTATCGGATCGTCCGAGAAAACGTTTCGATTTGGATCGAAGAAAAAGGAAAAGCGTTCGAGTTTGACCGGAAGACCCAAATCATTTCCACTGTGAAACCGATCGATATCAAACTGTTTCCGGATACGTCAATCCACGAAATCGACAGCCTTCCTTCGGAACAAAACCTGATCCAATATCTGACTCAGGCGATGAAGGAAACCGATCCATTCTATCTCATAATGATCCAACTCACCAACATTCCCGATATCAACAACCGGTTTGGACGTGATGTTGGCAATCTGATGATTGCGGAATACATCAAAAAAATGCGATTCAATTTTGCTAAAGATGTTAACAGCATATTCCGGATAACCGGAATCCAGTTTGCCATAATAATCAAGGATCAGAAAAAATACGAAGTACTTCACCGCGCGCTTCAAAGCGGCGGCGATCTTGTCAACCTGACACTATCCATCGGCGGTATCCAACAAGTTGTATATCCCAATCTGGGAATCATAAAAAGAGAACCTTGGGATACATACACAATCAACGAATTGACGGGAATTGCCAACAAGTCTTTGGCGGAAGCCATTCACAACCCCAAGAAGAACTATTCCGTCTTCGGAGAGTGATTTTATGTATACGGCCTTGATAATGGCAGCCGGCCAAAGCGTGCGCAGCGGTCTGGGCCATAACAAAAACCTGCATCCCCTGAAAGGCAAGCCGATGATCCTTTACAGTGTGGAAAGATTTTTGGGCGATCCGGAATGCTCGGAAATCATTGTGGTCGTGAACAATGATGAAAAAGAAGAGTTTCTGAATGTGTTGCCAAAGAAAATCAGAGTCGCCGTCGGCGGCGATACGCGTCAGGAAAGCGTACTCGCCGGCCTGAGGCTTGTCAAGGAAGATGTCGTCATGATCCATGACGGCGCGCGGCCGAATCTCAGCCGTCAAGCTTTGGAAAGATTAAAAGAAGGACTCCGTTTCCATTCCGCCGCGGCTTTGGCCATATCGGCGAGCGACACCCTTAAACTGGTACGTGATAACTTTGTTTTTGGCGATATCGACCGCGAATCGGTGAAAAGGCTTCAGACACCACAAGCATTTCCGACCGACAGGATAATGGATGCCCATCGCAAGGCGCGTGACAACAACCGAACGTATACCGACGATGTTTCCGTTTACCAGAACGAAACGGGACTACCCATCTGGCTTGTCGAAGGAGAGCTAAAAAACATCAAGGCAACAACCTTTGAAGATATCAAGATATTGGAGGCATTGATATGATACGAATCGGTTTTTCCAAAGATATCCACCCGCTCGAAGAAGGGAAGCCCTTCATTCTTGGCGGCATCAAACTCGACTATCATAAGGGAGCCGTCGGCCATTCGGACGCCGACTGCCTGATGCATGCGATCGCCGAATCGCTTCTGGGAGCTCTGGCCCTCGGAGATCTTGGCAAATTTTTTCCTAGCGATAATCCGGTGTATAAAGGATATGACTCCGGCCTTATTTTGAAGGAAGTATACGACTACATCAAAAAGAAAGGATACGAAGTCATCAATCTCGATTGCATGATTTCCCTGGAAAATCCCAAATTGCGTCCTTTGATCGACGACATGCGAGCCAACATCGCCAGAATCATGGAAGTGCAGGTGGAGCGGATTTCCATCAAGGCGACCACCTATGAAGGCATCGGGCCGGTTGGCGAAGAGAAGGCCATAATCTGCGAAGCCGTCGTGTTGTTGGAAAACGAAGTATTCATGATGTTATGAAAAAGGCTTCGGCCTTTTTTCTTTGCCAAGTGTTTTTACTTCATATTTTTTGAGAATGTGGTAAAATAAAATACTGGAGGGATAGGGCATGATTGAAACCGAACACGGAAATTTCGAAATGATTAAAAACCACCGGGACGCCTTTATAATGGATGATTTCAACAAGCGCTATACCGACGCTTTCGATATTTATCCGTATGTCGTCGGCGATTATTCGGCCGGCATTTTACGTTTAAAAGGATTCGCTCTCGAAGAAAAAACCAACAGTTACAGGACGATTCCCGATTATCTTGCGGAATCTTGTCCGATGAACTGCGCTTATTTTATTTTAAAAAATCCCAATTACGACCCCAAGAAAAAACGGGACGAATAAACGAGAAAAGAAGAGGATAACATGACTTACGAAGAAATAATCGCCGAAGTCCAGGAAGTGATCAATGTGATCAGACCCTATATCAACAGGGACGGCGGCGATATCGAATATATTAAATTCGAGGATGGCATAGTCTATGTCAGGCTTACCGGAGCCTGTGTCGGATGCGCCGGATTCGAAGACACCCTGAAAGAACTGGTCGAAGACACATTGCTTGAAAGGGTGCCCGGCGTCATCGGCGTCGAAGCCACCGTTTGAAGAAAGGATAGATTGGCATGGAACCAGATTCCAAGACGATCCACGACCACTGCATCAGTTTATTGCAGGAAAGAGGCGTGAAGATATCCGACATCACGGATATTGTTTATGACCTGCAGGCCCCGTATATAGAAAATCTGAACCGACAGGTTTGCGAGGATGCCGTTTACCGGGTGCTTGCCAAAAGGGAAGTCCAAAACGCTGTTCTTACCGGAGTCGAACTCGACAAGCTGGCCGAGCAGGGAAAACTGTCAGAGCCGTTGGAGTCGCTTGTCAACGATGACAATCCGCTATTCGGAATCGACGAGATTCTTGTTCTTTCCATCTGCAATCTCTACGGTTCGATCGGACTCACCAACTTCGGTTATGTCGACAAGACAAAACCGGGAATCATCGGTAAGCTCGACCGCGAGGGAAAAGAAACCGACAAATGCCACACTTTTCTTGACGACATCATCGGTGCTATTGCGGCGGCGGCAGCCAGTTCGGTGGCGCACAACAACGCCAAGTGATTCATTCATATGACATGGGTTGAACCATGTCTTTTCTTTTGCAAGCATCACAATAATATGTTATACTTGTTTGGTAATTTCAAGAGGTGTTGTGTATGAAAGAAGGAGACATCGTCAGAGGCAAAGTCACCGGGATCAAGCCATACGGCGCTTTTGTCAAGATCGATGACCAATACGACGGGCTCGTTCATATATCGGAAATCACCGACGGTTTTGTGAGAAACATTGAAGATTTCCTAAAAACGGGCGATGAAATCGAAGTACAGGTTCTGAAAATAAACGAGGGAAACAAATTGAGTCTCAGTTACAAAAGCACGCGCAAACACAAACGCGGAAAATACGTGGACATCCAGCTTTCGACCGGATTCAAACCTTTTGAAAAAACGTTACCGGAGTGGATTGCCAAATATCAAAAGGGCGGCGAATGAAAGCCGCTTTTATTCGTCTTCTAAATCTTTCCATCGCGGGTTTGCTATGATATAATAACATTTGATTCGTTTGGAGGTAAGAATATGGAAAAAATCCTTGAACTTGACAGAAGTTACTTATCGGCTTTCGTTTCCGATACAGAGATAAAATCCCTGCAAAAAGAAATCACCGCTGCCAGAAAGACATTAGAACAAAAAACCGGCGCCGGAAACGATTTTCTCGGCTGGCTGGATCTTCCGGTTAATCAGGACAAAGAAGAAATCGCCAGAATACAACTGGTGGCCAAAAAGATTCGCAAGATGGCAAAAATCTTGGTTGTTATCGGCATCGGAGGGTCTTATCTCGGCACCAGAGCCGCCTTGGATATGTTGAAACCTTATTTTGAAAACCGTAAAAGACTGGAGATAATCTTTGCCGGACAAAACCTGTCTTCAGAATACATTTCCGATTTGCTCATATATCTCAAAGATCGCAATTTCGCCGTCAATGTGATTTCCAAATCGGGTACCACTACGGAAACCGCTATCGCTTTCCGGGCTTTGAAAGAACTTCTCGAGACAAAATACGGAATTGATGGCGCCAAGGAAAGGATCGTTGTCACAACCGACAAGGAAAAGGGCGCCCTGAGAAAAATGGCCAGCAAAGAGGGCTACGAAAGTTTTGTCGTGCCATCAAATATCGGAGGCCGCTACAGTGTTCTGACCCCGGTCGGACTTTTCCCGTTAGCTTGCGCCGGAATCAAAATCGCCGAAATAATGAAAGGCGCCAAGGCGGCCAAAAAGGAATACAAAAAAGCAGATGTGTTCGCCAATGACGTTCACTTGTATGTGGCGATCAGAAACTGGCTATACAGGAGCGGCAAATCAGTGGAAATGTTGGTTTCCTACGAACCGAAACTGGCCAGTCTCGCCGAATGGTGGAAACAGCTTTTCGGCGAATCGGAAGGAAAGAACGGCGAAGGACTGTTTGTGGCCAGCGCCAATTTTACAACCGATCTTCATTCATTGGGACAATACATCCAGGAAGGACGCAAACTTTTGTTCGAAACGGTCCTTTTGGTAGAAGAACCGAATATGGATCATGTTATCAAAGAAGACAAGGAAAATCTTGATCAACTCAATTATCTTGCCGGCAAGACGGTTGACTATGTAAACAAAAAAGCCGCAGAAGGAACCTTAATGGCCCATTCTTCCGGAGAAGTGCCTTGTATTGTGGCGAAGATAAAGAATTTGTCATCTTTCACTTTTGGATATTTGGTTTACTTCTTCGAATTATCGTGCGCTATCAGCGGATATGTTTTGGGAGTTAATCCGTTCAATCAACCAGGGGTCGAAGCATATAAGAAAAACATGTTCAACTTACTTGGTAAACCCGGAAACATAAAATAATAAAAAAAGTCTGATTGGGGATAAAAACAATCAGACTTTTATTTTGAGTGAATAAGTAAATTTATTTAACGAGAGACTTTTTTATTTTACGTTTGTCGAAGGCGTGAAACTCCTTTGACATATTTTTTTTAACAGAGAACTCCGATACATCAACCATGACTTCGCCTTCAGCCTGAAAATAACGCTTGTCCGCAAATTTTACAGTTATATCCTTGCCGGTAAACAAAGTGACCCATTTTTTGAAATGGACATGGAGTCCGGAATAAATCGTCATCAATAGGAATTGAAGCATAGATTTGCTCATGGAATGAGCGACACATATGCGATACTCATCAGACAATATGTCCGCGTTCGGAGCCACTCTCATGCCGCCGCCGAAATACTCTCCGTTCTGGATAGCCGCAAAATAGCATTTGTCATAATGATATTCTTTTCCATCGATGGATATATCCACAGCCGAAGGACTGAAAGCTTTCATGGCACTGAAGACGTTTTTGAAATAGGACATTCTTTTTTTCTTCTTGTCCCGATTGACATAATAACAGACCGTGGCGTCGATCCCGGCGCCGACTCCATTGATGAACTTGGTCGAACCTTTGTCTGTGACGGCTTCGCCGATGGTGATATTACCGGATCCGATTTTTTTTAGACTTCTCAGAAAGTCGTTTCCGGATCCGCTTTTTCCTAAATAGATGGTCTGTTTGATTTTTGTGACATCCACATTATTGATGAGATGGTTTATCGAACCGTCGCCGCCCAGAAACAAAACGTCGGTGATGGAGGGATTGTTATCGAGATATTCGTTGAGATTGTCGATTTTCAAAGTGGAACGCAAATTGAATGGAATGTGGTTTTTCTTGAAAAATCGGACCATCATGAATGTTTTGATTTTAGATTTCATGTTGCTGGAAAGCGGATTGTGAATTATCAAAAACATAGTCGTTTTTTATGACAACGGATTCTAAAGATTTGAATTTGCCATACTCCTTGACAACATTATAACACACAACGCCGTTCGTTAAGAAAAAAATAAAGATACACCAGGTAATCATAATGGTGGTTTATCATGAGAATAATATGCCATTACACAAAATTATGGTATAATCTTACAGTAGTATAAGGAAAGGAGCGTGGCCGCTATCAAACTGCAAATAATAGTATTGTCGCTTGCGGATATGGACAAGCTGGCCAAGGTCATTTCCGGCACGTTGCACCCCGGATATGTGATCGGACTTTCAGGCGATCTCGGCAGCGGCAAGACGACGTTCACCAAGTATCTTGCCAAGCACATGGGGATAACCAGCAATGTCAATTCGCCGACATTCACGCTTCTTAAAACCTATTCGGGGAACTTGCCGCTTTATCATATGGATGTCTACCGGCTGGAACAAGGCGGAGACGGATATGAACTGGAAGAATTCATTTACGGGGACGGGGTCGCAGTGATTGAATGGTACCAGTTTGCAAATGGCATTTTGCCAAAAGAATTCTTGAAAATGGACATTGTCATCAGCGGGGAAAGCTCCCGGGAAATAACTATCGAAGGATGTGGCGCTTATGCCAAAGTCGTGGAAACGATTGGCGATCGATACCGCAACTGATTATGTGTATCTTTCTCTGTTAGAAAACAACAGGGAGAAAGAAAATATAATCAAATCGGGAAATCACGATCACTCCGTAACAACAATTCCGCTTATGGCGGAACTGTTGGAAAGAAACGGATGGAAACTCAACGAACTTGATGAGATAATAGTCGGAATCGGTCCGGGAAGTTACACCGGTGTCAGGATTGGTGTCACGATAGCCAAAATGATTGGTTATCTCAATCACATAAAAGTCAGCGCTGTGTCATCTTTGGCTTTGCTGGCTTCCGGATCGGAAGCCAAGATCATCGTTCCGCTGATCGATGCCAGAAGACAAAACGCATTTATTGCCGCTTTTAAACAAAACAACGGAAAATTGGAATATATGAAACCAGATTGTCTTGCCAATAAGGAAGAATTCCTTGACGGCATGAAACCGATGGATTACGAAGTTGTGGATAGCGGGAAATACAATATCGAAAAAATCATTACTAGCGGGTTGCTTATATCTATCGAAAACATCCACGAACTTGTGCCGAATTATTTACAAATGACGGAAGCGGAGAGAAACATCCAACAATGAAAGGGTTCGCCATATCTCCGATGACTCACGGAGACCTTCCGGAAATCATCAAAGCTGACCGTTTGGTTCTCGGACATACTTTAGGGGAACAAACACTAGCAAACGAACTGGATATCAATCCTTTCGCGCATTATTTCGTAATGCGGGAAGAAACGACCGGGAAACTGGCCGGGCATGTCAGCATCTGGATCGATCTCAAGAATGCGCAGATACTGAATCTATATGTTTTGCCGGAGTTCCAGCACCATGGTTTGGGTGACGATATCATGCGATTCTGCATTGATTATTTGTCGGAATATCAAGTGGAAAACATCACCCTGGAAGTCAGACCTTCCAATTTCAGGGCTAGAAACCTATATGGAAAATTCGGATTCAGGCAAGTTGCCATCCGCCGCAATTATTATGACAACGGCGAAGACGCCTTGCTTTATCTTAAGAAATGCGAAGTGAAAGTACAATGATTGTAATGGGCGTCGAGAGCAGTTGTGACGAAACAAGCGTCAGTCTGGTCGAAAACGGAAAAACCGTATTGTCAAACGAAGTGCTGAGCCAGATAGATATTCATCAGGCTTATGGAGGCGTTGTTCCCGAGATAGCTTCAAGGGAGCATGTCAAAGGCATAACCATGGTGTTTGACCAAGCAATGCAAAAAGCCGGAAAAAGTTATAAGGACATCGATTTGGTGGCTGTAACAAACGGGCCAGGATTGATCGGATCATTGTTGATAGGCATCAATGCCGCTAAAGTCGTCAGTCTCAATTATGACATCCCTTTGGTTGGGATCCAGCATATCGCCGGACACATATATGCCAATGGCATCGAACACGAAATGGAGTTTCCTTTGCTGGCCTTAGTCGTATCCGGCGGACACACGGAACTTGTTTTGATGAAAGAACATTATGAATTCGAAAAACTCGGAGAAACGATGGATGACGCCGTGGGCGAAGCTTACGACAAGGTGGCCAGAGTTCTCGGCTTGCCTTATCCCGGCGGCCCGCAGGTAGACAAACTGGCCGCAACAGGAAAAGACATCTATGGTTTTCCCCGGCCGATGATCGATTCTGGGGATTTCAATTTCAGTTTTTCCGGTTTGAAATCCCATGTCATCAACCTGCATCATAATCTGGAACAAAGGAAAGAACCGTATGAGGTTGCCGACTTTTGCCGGAGCTTCCAGGAAGCTGTCACGGATGTTCTGGTCAAAAAAACAAAAGAGGCCGCAAACCAACACAATGTAAAGCAAGTAATTGTCGCCGGAGGCGTGGCGGCAAACAGAGGACTCAGGGCCAAAATTACGCAAGAGATCACTGGCGTTCCGGTATTTTTTCCGGCCATTAGATATTGTACCGACAACGCGGCGATGATCGCCGTGGCGGGCTACTTCAAATACCGAAAAACAGGAAAAGCCGACAGTTACATGCTGAACGGATATTCGCGTCTGGATCTTGTAGAGGAGGAATGACTTATGGAAATAGAATCCAACTTCATCAAAACCATCATGGAGGAAGATTTGCAGAGCGGAAAGATAAAGGAAATCATAACGAGATTTCCACCGGAACCGAACGCATATCTTCATATCGGGCACGCAAGGGCAATCGTGACCAATTTTGAACTCGCTCGCCAATTCGGCGGATATACAAACTTGAGATTCGATGATACAAATCCCATCAATGAAGACGCTTCGTTTGTAGAAGCGATCAAAGAAGACATTCGGTGGCTGGGATATGAACCGGCCAATATTTTCTTTGGTTCCGATTATTTTGAAAAGACATATGAATATGCGATAAAACTGATCAAGAAAGGTCTCGCTTATGTGTGCGATTTGTCCCAGGAGGAAATGAGCGCCTATCGCGGAACCCTGACCGAACCGGGAAAGGAATCGCCTAATCGCAACCGTTCCGTGGAAGAGAACCTGCGTCTTTTCGAAGAAATGAGGCAAGGAAAATACCAAGACGGAGAAAAAACCCTGCGGGCCAAAATCGATATGGCCAGTCCGAACATCAATATGCGCGACCCGGTCATTTACCGGATCTTGCATGCGACGCATCATAATACCGGCGATAAATGGTGTATTTATCCAATGTATGATTTCGCTCATCCGTTACAGGATGCGATCGAAGGAGTCACCCATTCGCTTTGTTCGCTTGAATATGTGGATCATCGGGTTTTGTATGATTGGTTCATCGATAACTGCGAGACGCCACACAAACCCCATCAATACGAATTCGGCCGGCTCAACATCACCAATACGATAATGTCGAAAAGATATCTGAGACAATTGGTGGAAGAAAAATATGTCAATGGCTACGATGATCCGCGGATGCCGACACTCGCCGGTTTGAGGCGGCGAGGGTTTACAAAAGACGCGATCGTCAGTTTCATTCTGAGCACCGGTCTTTCCCGTATAAACTCCACCGTTTCGTCGGAAATGCTGGAAAACACATTAAGGGCCGATCTCGTCGACAAGACCAAACGAATGCATGCCGTTTTGGATCCGCTCAAAGTGACGATCACCAATTATCCAAACAATGAAACGGAAATGTTGGATGTCACAAACAATGTGGACAACGAAGGGTTAGGCAGCCGCAAATTGCCCTTTGGAAAAACCATCTACATCGAAAAATCCGACTTTGTACCGGAAAAACCCAACAAACATTGGAAACGGCTTTCCGTGGGAGTGGAAGTAAGATTGTTACAGGCGTACTTCATCAAATGCGAAGATATCGTTTATGACGAAAAAGGCGAGATTAAAGAATTGCGTTGCACATACGACGAAAAGACCAAATCGAACTCCGGATTCAATGAAAGAAAGCCCAACGGCAACATTCATTATGTCGAAGCTACTACCGCAATTCCTGCAACCTTCAATTTATTCGAGCCTTTGCTCATTGATTCTGATGGGGACAGGCCGTTAAAAGAAAGATTAAATCCGACATCATGGCAAACAAAAAAAGGATTTGTCGAACCGGATCTTAAAAACTCCGTCCCGGGAGAAAAATTCCAATTCATCCGCAACGGCTATTACGCTGCCGACTATGAATCAAAATCAGACAATCTGGTTTTCAACCGGATCGTCGAACTGAAGTCGAGTTTCCGCTGATGAAAAACAAAATAGTATATCTCCTGCTGTATTTGATATTTGCCATTATCGGATGGTTCGGGACAATCATCAACCTGATTATGGCAATCAAAGGCGATTCCAGCGGTACGGTAATCACATTCACCATCGTATTCGCCCTCATGGCCATACTGGTGACAGCAGCTTTTATCAAGCGATTGATAAGACTTTTGATAGACATCAAGATTAACAAAGAAAACAAATAAACCGGCTGGAAACAACCGGTTTTTTCGTGGCCAAGACATGACAAAAACCGCTTATAATATGGTATAATATTAGTAGGTGATCGTTTTGAAAAATGCTATTATTGAACAAATGAATCCGCAACAAGCGGAAGCCGTTCGCAAGGTTTCCGGACCGATCATGGCGGTAGCCGGAGCGGGTTCGGGAAAAACGAGGGTTCTTACCAATCGGATTGCTTACCTGATCGAGGAGATCGGTATACCGCCATCCAGCATTCTGGCGATCACTTTCACCAATCGGGCGGCCGAGGAAATGAAAAATCGGGTTTTCGGATTGATCGACATCCCTTTGAAAGGAATCTGGATTTCCACTTTCCATGCGATGGGCGCCAAGATTCTTCGCTATGATATTCACCACCTGGGATATGATTCGAATTTTCAAATCGTTGATGACGACGATTCGGAAATCATTATCAAGAATCTTCTCAAAGACAATGACTACGATATCAAACATTATTCTCCCAGGATCGCCGCGTCCATTATCGAGCAGATAAAGGCGAATCCGGAACAATTGGAATTCTTGCCGGAACCGATCAAATCGGTTATGGAAGTTATATATCCGGCTTACCAGAAATACCTGAAGAAAAACAACCTGGTCGATTTTCAGGATCTTTTGGTTTTGATTTTGAAACTTTTCACTAAGTTTCCCGAAGTTTTGGAAAAGTATCAGAACCGTTTCCAATATATCCTAGTGGACGAATTTCAGGATACTAACAACTTACAATACGAGATCGTTTATAATCTGGCGAAAGCGCATCACAATCTGTTTATCGTCGGAGACGAAGATCAAAGCATTTATTCTTTCAGAGGATCGAATATCGAAAATATCCGGAAGTTCATGAAGGATTTTCCTGAATACCATAAGGTAATCCTGAATCAAAACTACCGGTCAAAAACCAATATCCTGGAAGCGGCCAATTCGGTCATCGACAATAATCACAACCGAATACCAAAACAACTGTTCAGCGAGCTTGGCGAGGGAGAAAAGGTCCAGCATTTCAAAGCCGAGACGGACGAGGAAGAAGCATATTACATATATAACAAAATAAAAACCCTGGCAAGAACAGGATATAACTACAGGGATTTTGCCGTTCTTTATCGCAATAACGCGATGAGCAGGAGATTCGAAGACATGTTCCTGCGGTACGGGATTCCATATAAAGTCATCGGAAATATTTCTTTTTATAAACGCAAGGAAATCAAAGACGTAATCGCTTATCTCAGATTGCTTATCGACATGGGAGACAACTATGCCTTCGAACGGATATACAATGAACCGAAACGCGGGGTAGGACCCACGTCTTTCGACAAAATCAAAGAGTATGCGACGAAAGAAAATGTCAAACTGACAGAAGCGATCGATGATGATATTCCGGGCGTCGGAGTCAAGGGGCTTATCCGTCTCAGAGAACTGAAAACCAATCTGCAGGAAATACGCCGGAACATAGAAGAGGTAAATCTGCTTGACACATATGACAGACTTCTGGAAAAAAGCGGTTACCTGGAAATGCTTCAAAATGAAGATCTGGCAGCTGATCGTAAGATCGAAGCCGAACGCCGGATCGATAATCTGAATGAATTCAAAACGGTCATTTTGGAAAAGATCAAGGAATTCGACCGCGATGTCACTAACTACGAAAAACTATTGGAAATTCTTACCGATCTCGCCTTGCGCGAAGAAGCAGAAGACAAATTGACAGACGATGAGTACGTCAGTCTGATGACGGTACATTCAGCCAAGGGTTTGGAATTCAAGGTGGTCTTCGTCGCTTGTCTGGAACAGGCGCTTTTCCCGTCCGGACAAAGTTTACAGGAAAGAGCGAATGTCGAAGAAGAACGAAGACTGTTTTATGTCGCCCTTACTAGAGCAAAGGAAATGGTATTTCTGACCAACGCCAGAGAACGTTTCATCTACGGACACCTTGCCAGCAATCCGGATTCTCAATTCATCGGTGAGATCGGCAAGGAATATATCGAGCATTCCGGACTTTCCAAGCCGAGGGAAATCAAGCTTGAAAGAATACAGTCGCAAAGAAAACATGTGCTACCGGCGGTAGAAAGCAAGGAATACGAATCGGTTGACAACAAGCTTTCGATCGGCGACAAGATCGAGCACAAGACATTCGGAATCGGAGTTGTCGTTGCTTTAAGTGACAACCGGGCGACCATCGCTTTCGGTCACGAAACCGGAATCAAGATTCTGATGAGCGATCATCCAAGCATCAAGAAAGTCAGGTGAAGAACATGACAGTTATGGAAAGATTGAAATTTCTGAGAGATACTTTGAATAAATATAATTACGAATATTATGTCATGGACAACCCAAGCGTGCCGGACAGCGAATACGATACATTGATGAATGAACTCCTTCGGTTAGAGGAAGAGCACCCGGAACTGGTGACCAAGGATTCTCCTTCGCAAAGAGTCGGTGGCGGCATTCAGGATCGCTTTGTAAAAGTTATCCATGAACGGCCGATGTTATCTCTGGCCGATGTTTTTTCCAAGGAAGAACTGATTGACTTCGATCAAAGAATCGCCAAGGAGACTAAAGACTATTCTTACACGGCAGAACTCAAGATCGACGGGCTCAGTGTATCTTTGCAGTACGATAACGGATACCTTGTTAGAGCCGCAACCAGAGGAGACGGCGTTACAGGAGAGGATATAACGGAGAATGTCAAGACCATAAACTCCGTTCCATTGAAAATACCATATCTGGCCCCCGTCGAGGTGCGCGGAGAAATTTTTATGCCTACTAAATCATTCAACAGACTTAATGAACAGAAGCTTGCGAACAACGAAGAGCCATTCCGCAATCCCAGAAATGCCGCTGCCGGCAGTGTCCGCCAGCTTAACCCGCAAATTGTCAGAAAAAGGAATCTGGATGTCTTTGTTTATTACGTCATGGACAGGAAAATCGTCTCCGATCATTACAAGGCTTTGCAACTTGCAAAGGACTGGGGCTTTCGTGTGAATCCGTTGAATCATAGATGCAAGACGATCGATGAAGTGATTTCATATATCGATGAAATGGCGGATAAAAGAAACGAACTTCCCTATGATATCGACGGAATAGTCATCAAAGTCAACGAGTATAATCTCTATGACCGCATCGGATACACCGCCAAGTATCCCAAATGGGCCATCGCATATAAATTTCCGGCCGAGGAAGTTGTGACTGTTTTGAAAGATATTCGCTTCCAGGTTGGCAGAACCGGAGTTGTCAAGCCGGTCGCAGAACTGGAACCGGTGATGATATCTGGTTCGCTGGTATCGCGCGCGACGCTTCACAACGAGGACTTTGTTAAGGCCAGAAACATTCGAATCGGCGATCACGTTATAGTCAGAAAAGCCGGAGAGATAATTCCTGAGATTTTAGGATCGATACCGGAAAAACGCGACGGCAGGGAAAAACCCTTCATTATGGCAGAGACTTGTCCCATTTGCAAAAGCCGGCTTTCCCGCAAGGAAAACAAAGTCGATATTTACTGTATGAATCCGGATTGCCCAGGTAAGTCAATCGAAGGACTTATTCATTTCGCAAGCCGGGATGCATACAACATTGATGGTTTGGGAGAACGGATTCTGACGGAATTGTTCAATGACAGACTGATTTTGACGATACCGGACATCTTCCGTTTAAAAGATCACTATGACTTTCTCGTCGACAAGGAAGGCTTTGGCGAAAAGAGTGTCTACAATCTTCTTAAAGCGATTAACGAAAGCAAGAAGAATCCCTTAGAAAAATTACTCTTCGGATTAGGCGTGAGACACGTTGGTGCCAAAATGGCAAAGGTCATCGCCACACACTTCCAAACCATGGAAAACCTGATGTCCGCAACCAAGGAAGATCTGCTGGAACTGTCCGATATCGGCGAGGCGATCGCTTCCAGTCTGACCGAATATTTCCAACAAAGCAAAAATGCGGCAATGATACATGAACTTGAAGATCTGGGCCTTAATATGGTCGCATCAAAAAAATTTACGAGTACGGGATCGTCATTTTCCGGTAAGACAATAGTTTTAACCGGCGCATTGGAAGGTTACTCAAGGAGCGAAGCGAAAGACAGGATCGAAAGTCTGGGAGGAAACGTCTCTTCATCCGTTTCCCATAATACGGATCTGATCATTGCCGGGGCTGACGCGGGGTCGAAACTGACCAAAGGAAAAGAACTTGGCATCAGGATCATCGACGAACAGGAATTCAATCGTCTGTTGGAAGAAGAATCGTGAGCGCGATTCTTTTTTCATCATAACCGTTCTATGGTATAATCTTTACAGAATTTGCAGCACCAGAATCATAAGGGAGTTTTTCAAAACATGAACGACAAAATCATCATCAAAGGAGCCAGGGAAAACAATCTTCAGTCGGTTGACTTGGTTCTTCCTAAAAATCAATTGATTGTCATGACGGGTCTTTCCGGTTCGGGAAAGACCAGTTTGGCATTTGATACAATTTACGAAGAGGGCAGAAGAAGATATGTCGAATCGCTTTCGGCTTATGCCCGTCAGTTTCTCGGCAATATGGAAAAGCCGGATGTCGATTCGATCGAAGGATTGTCGCCGGCGATTTCGATCGACCAGAAGACCACTTCGCACAACCCGCGTTCCACCGTCGGAACAGTGACTGAA